>Ga0163163_10003548_pt1 | contig 13248 bp, 11 predicted proteins | sample S65metaG_FD_119766 | JGI IMG/M metagenome (GOLD analysis project Ga0163163, IMG submission 119766) | Switchgrass rhizosphere microbial communities from Kellogg Biological Station, Michigan, USA - S6-5 metaG | ecosystem: Host-associated > Plants > Roots > Rhizosphere > Soil | place: USA... | reverse complement strand
CCTGCGCATGTCGGCGACGCGAGCGCTCTTCGAACGCCGCGACGTGATCGTGGTCGCGAGTGTGTCTTGCATTTACGGTCTCGGCGACCCGGATGCTTATTACGGTTTACTTTTTTTCGTAGAACCGGGCGGGCGCATGTCGCGCGACGTTTTGCTGCAACGACTGGTCGAGTTGCAGTACGAGCGTTCCGACATCAACTTTCAACGCGGCACGTTTCGCGTGCGTGGCGACGTTGTCGAGATCTATCCGAGTTATCAGGACCAGGCATATCGCATCGAGCTTTGGGGCGATGAGATCGATTCCATCTCCACCATCGATCCGTTGCTTGGTGAAGTAATCGAAAAGCACAGCTCGCGCGTGCCGATCTATCCGAAGACCCACTACGTAATGTCGCGCCCGACCATCAAGCGAGCGATTAAGACGATTCGCGAAGAACTCGAATGGTGGGAGCCGAAGCTGATCCAGGAAGGAAAACTGGTTGAAGCACAGCGACTCCACCAGCGCACAATGTTTGATCTCGAGATGATCAAGGAGATGGGTTTTTGTCGCGGCATCGAGAACTATTCGCGCCACCTCACCGGAAAGAAACCCGGCGAGCCACCGCCAACGCTGATCGATTACTTGCCGCGCGACACGCTGATCATTATCGACGAGTCGCACCAATCGGTGCCGCAGGTGCGCGGCATGTTTGAAGGTGATCAATCGCGCAAGCGAACGCTGGTCGAGTATGGCTTTCGTCTCCCATCGGCATTAGACAACCGGCCCCTCAACTTCAGCGAGTTTGAGTCGCGTATCGGCCAGACGATCTACGTATCGGCAACGCCCGGGCCTTACGAGTTGACGAAGGCGAGCGGCGAAGTGGTCGAACAGATTATTCGCCCGACGGGCTTGATGGATCCGGAAGTGGAAGTGCAGCCGGTCAAAGGTCAGATCGATCATCTGCTCGAGGAGTGTCGCCAGCGTGCGGAACGGCACGAGCGTGTGCTGGTCACGACGTTGACCAAGCGCATGGCCGAGGATCTGACGGAGTATTTTACTGAAGTCGGCGTGCGTGTTCGTTACTTGCACTCTGATATCGAGACGCTGGAGCGCATCAGGATACTGCGCGACTTGCGACGCGGCGAGTTTGACGTGCTGGTGGGGATCAACTTGTTGCGTGAAGGTCTGGATTTGCCCGAGGTGTCGCTGGTGGCGATTCTCGACGCTGACAAGGAAGGTTTTCTGCGTTCCGAGCAGTCGTTGATTCAGACGATTGGGCGCGCGGCGCGTAACTCGCAGGGAAAGGCGATACTTTACGCGGATCGAATTACGGATTCGATGAAGCGAGCGATCGACGAGACGCAACGACGACGCGCGATCCAGGAAATTTTCAACCGCGAGAACGGGATCACGCCACGAACGATCGTGAAACCGATCGAAGCGACGCTGATCACGGCGTCGGAAGCCGATTACTTCAAAGTGCCTTCCGAGGTTGAAGAGATTGAGGACTATTCGCCGGCGAACATCGAGGCGACGATCGTGCGGTTGGAAGTGGAGATGCGTGCGGCGGCGAAGCGGTTCGAGTTTGAAAGGGCGGCGGAGCTGAGAGATCGGATCAAGGCGCTGAGAGAGCGTGCATTGCAAGTGATGTAAATTCTGTCATGCAAATAAGGTCGAGTCCGGACGAGATCGAGTCATTTCTGACTGACGCGAGTTTCATTCGCGACGGCCATGCTGATCGTGTTTTCTTACCTGAAACCGTCGAAGAAGTTTCCAAGATCCTTTCCGGCGCGAATCGAGATCGTATTCCTGTGACGGTGTCGGGCGCTGGCACGGGGACGGTCGGTGGTCGCGTCGCGTTTGGCGGCGTCGTTCTCGCCACCGACAAACTGAATCACATCAAGAGCATCGTTCACGAAGACCACGGCGGGTTTGCGATCACTGAAGCGGGTGTGTTCCTGTCGGATTTACAACGCGCGGTGGACCAGGAAGGTTTGCTTTATCCACCCGACCCAACCGAACGCGGCTGCTTTATAGGCGGCACTCTCGCTACCAACGCCTCAGGCGCGCGGACTTTCAAGTATGGTCCAACGCGCAATTACGTGCGGCGCTTGAAAGTCGTGCTCGCGTCGGGAGAGATATTGGATCTGCGCCGTGGTGAAGTGCACGCGGATTCAAGTGGAAGAATTCGCGTCGGCAGCATCGAGGCGCAGTTGCCGAGTTATCGTCGGCCGGCGACACGAAAGAACGCTTCCGGTTATTTCGTCGCAGCCGAGATGGATGCTGTCGACCTTTTCATCAGCAGCGAAGGCACGCTCGGTGTCATCTGCGAAATCGAAGTGAGATTGTTGCCAAAGCCGGAGGGTCTGCTTAGTGGCGTCGTGTTTTTTGCGGACGAAGCGGACGTGCTGGCGCTGGTCAGCGATGTGCGCGGGCACGTTGATGCGCGCGCGCTCGAGTTTTTCGATCGTGAGTCGCTCGAATTTCTGCGTCAGAAGTATCCGGCGATACCGATGGATGCCGTGGGCGCGATATTTTTCGAGCAGGAAACGACGGAAGCAAGTGAAGAAGTTATACTGAACCAATGGATGGCGTTGTTGGACCAGCATCACGCGCTCTCCGATTCGTGGTTTGCGACCAACGAGCAGGACCAGGGGAAGTTGCGCGAGTTTCGTCATCAACTGCCGGTGCTGATGAATGAATGGTTCGCCCATTACCGGCAGCGAAAAGTGTCAACTGACATGGCTGTGCCGGACGAAGCTTTCCCCGGCATGTTTCGCTTATATAAGGACACGCTGCAATCGAGCGGTTTGCGATACACGATCTTTGGACACATCGGCGACAATCACGTTCACGTGAACATCCTGCCGCGCGACGAGACGGAAGGCGCACGCGCGCGCGAGCTATACGTTGCGTTTCTGAAGTACGCCGCCTCGGTAGGCGGCACGCTTTCCGCCGAGCACGGCGTCGGAAAGCTCAAGCGCGATTACCTGCGATTCTTTTACAACAATGAGCAGCTACGCGAGATGGTCGCTTTAAAGAAGGCCTTTGACCCGAACGGTATACTCGGTCGCGGCAACATCTTTTCTGAAGATTTATTAGCCACGGATGAACACTGATTTATGCTGAGATTTACCACCGCTGGAGAGTCGCACGGACGATCGCTGATCGCGATTGTCGAAGGTCTGCCTGCGGGACTTCCTGTTGACCCAACTTTGATCGATAACGAACTGCGTCGCCGTCAACTCGGCTATGGCCGCGGCGGCCGCATGAAGATCGAGCGCGATCACGCGGAGATACTCACCGGCGTCAGGCATGGCCTCACGCTTGGTTCGCCACTCGCGCTCTTGATCGAGAACAAAGATTGGCCCAACTGGACCGACGTCATGGCTTCAGACCCTCGCGATCTGCCGCCGGAAAAATCGCGCCGCCTGAAACGCCCGCGCCCCGGTCACGCCGATCTGCCGGGTGGTCTAAAGTACGACGTGCGCGATCTGCGCAACATTCTCGAACGCGCGTCGGCTCGCGAAACGACCGCACGTGTCGCTTGCGGCGCACTCGCGAAACAGTTACTGACAGTCTTTGGAGTCGAGGTTCGCAGTCACGTGATCCAGCTCGGCGGCATTCCCGATGCGCCGCTCGAGTTAACCTGGGAACAGATCGCGGCCATTGCTGACGACGCTCCCTTGCATTGTGCCGACGCCGCCGCGGAACAAAGAATGATGGAGTTGATCGACGAGACGCGAAAGAAAGGCGACACGCTCGGTGGCGTCTTCGAAGTTGCTGCGCGAGGTGTCGTGCCTGGTCTGGGTTCGCACACGTCGTGGGATTTGAAGCTCGATGGTTTGCTGGCGCAGGCAGTGATGTCGATACCGGCAGTGAAGGCGGTCGCGATTGGAGCAGGCGCGGAAGCGAGTAGTTTGCCCGGTTCTGAAGTTCACGACGAGATTGCATACAACTCCGAGACGCGCGAGTTCATTCGCGACACGAACCGCGCCGGTGGTCTCGAAGGCGGGATCACAAACGGCGAACAGATCCGCGTCCGCGGGCATCTGAAACCGCTCTCGACCTTGCGTCGCTCGCTTCGTTCAGTCGACATCGACACGAAGGAAGAGGAAGCCGCGGCGTTCGAGCGTTCAGACGTCACTGCGGTGCCGGCTGCGGGTGTGATTGGCGAGTCGATGGTGGCACTCGTCCTCGCCGGCGCGATGCGGGAAAAGTTCGGTGGTGATAGCTTGGGCGAGATGAAAAGAAACTTTGATGGTTATAGAGAGCAGTTAAGAGCCTATTAACCGGAGACAAGTTAGACAGGATTACAAGATTTGCAGGATTAACAGGATTTCTTCTTTTATGTGCCTTTTGTGCCTTTTTGCGGCTCAATGTAGAATTGCTTCATGGCTTTATTGGAGATAGTTAAATGGCCGGCGCCGGTGCTCGATACCCCGGCAGATCCGGTGACTGAGTTTGATCAGGATCTCGCCAGGCTGGTCAGCAACATGTTTGAGACTATGTACGCCGCGCCCGGTGTTGGTCTCGCGGCGGTGCAGGTCGGAGTTCCGAAAAGACTGTTTGTGATGGACTGTTCCGGCGGCAAGGATCCGCAGCAACGTGTGGCGCTGATCAATCCGGAAGTCCTGCGCGTGGAAGGAACTCAGAATGGCGACGAAGGCTGTTTGTCGTTCCCGGGAATTTTCACTCCGGTTGAGCGCAACTTGCGAGCGATTGTGCGTGCGCAGGATCTCAAGGGTGAATGGTTCGAACTCGACGGCATGGAACTGACCGCGCGTTGCATGCTTCACGAAACCGATCACTGCGATGGGATCGTCTTTCTCGACAAAATGAGCGCACTCAAACGCGAACTCGTTAAGCGAAAGATCAAGAAACTTCAAAAAGCAGGAAAGTGGGACTAGCCACAGATCGGCACGGATTTTTTAGCGGCTGATCTCTGTGAAAATCCGTGTAATCTGTGGCTAATATTCTTCCAACGGAGTACACAATGCCAGCAGAATTTCGTAACGAACCGTTTACTGACTTCACTAAAGAAGAGAACGCGCAGGCTATGCGCGTGGCGCTCGCGAAGGTCAAAGAGCAACTGGGACGCGAGTATCCGCTCGCCATCGGTGGCGAAAAAATCACTACCGGTAATTTTCTTGAAAGCATCAACCCTGCGAATCGTACGCAGGTCGTCGGACGATTCAACAAAGCCACCAAAGAACTCGCCAGTCGCGCGGTCGAAGAAGCCGCGAAAGCGTTCGAGACCTGGAAACACACGCCGGCTGCCGACCGCGCGGCGCTGCTGTTCCGCGTCGCCGCGATCATGCGCGAACGTAAACACGAATTGTCAGCGTGGATGATCTACGAAGTAGCCAAGACCTGGCCTGAAGCTGACGGCGATACTGCCGAAGCGATCGACTTCTGCGAATTCTATGCTCGCGAAATGCTTCGCTACGGGGCACATCAGCCGCTGGTCCCTATACCTGGCGAACAGAATCAACTCGACTACGTGCCGTTGGGTGTTGGTGCTGTCATTCCACCGTGGAACTTTCCGCTCGCCATCATGGCCGGTATGACGGCCGCGTCCGTTGTCACCGGCAACACAGTCGTTTTGAAACCTTCGTCTGACGCGCCGACGATCGCGTTCAAGTTTTTCGAGATCCTGGAAGAAGCGGGATTGCCCGCGGGTGTGGTCAATTTCATGACTGGTTCCGGCGCGGAAGTGGGCGACGTCGTCGTGGACCATCCGAAGACGCGTTACGTCGCGTTTACGGGTTCGAAAGAAGTCGGACTGCGAATCAACGAACGCGCGGCTAAGGTTCACGATGGTCAGCTCTGGATCAAGCGCGTGGTGGCAGAGATGGGCGGCAAAGACGCGATCATCGTTGCTGATGATGCTGATCTCGACGAGGCCGCGACCGGCGTGGTGCAGTCTGCGTTCGGATTCCAGGGTCAAAAGTGTTCCGCTTGTTCGCGTGCGATCATCGACGCGCGTGTTTACGACACGATGCTCGACAAGATCGTTGATCGCACTGCCAAGTTGAAGCTCGCCGATCCAATCGATCAGTCGACCAACTTGAGCGCCGTGATCAATGAGAAGGCATTCAAGACCATCAACTCGTATATCGAAAAAGGAAAGAGCGAAGGTGGTCGGGTGTTGATTGGCGGCGGCTCAGACGGCGAGCAGGGCTTCTTTATCGAACCCACGGTGATTGCGGATGTGAAAGCGGGTGCGACGATCGAGCAGGAAGAGATCTTTGGACCAGTGCTCGCAGTAATCAAAGCAGAGAACTATGACGACGCGCTCGAGATCGCGAATGACACGCAGTTTGGACTGACCGGCGCCGTTTACAGTCAGGACGAAGGCAAACTCGATCGCGCGCGGCGAGATTTTCACGTCGGCAATCTGTATCTGAACCGCAAGTGCACCGGCGCGTTGGTTGGAGTGCATCCGTTTGGCGGCTTCAACATGTCCGGCACTGATTCGAAGGCGGGCGGCCGTGACTATCTGCTGTTGTTCCTGCAAGCGAAAGTCGCGTCCGAGCGAGTCGGCGCCACGACCAAGCGAGCGGAAGCAGGTACGGCCACGGATTAACACGGATGGCACGGATAGTCTTTATGGGGACGCCTCGGGCTGCCGTGCCTACCTTGCGGCAGTGCGTTGCGGACGGCCATGAGGTCGTGGCTGTGTGGACGCAGCCGGACAAACCCGCCGGGCGTGGTAACAAAGTTACCGTCTCACCAGTCAAAGAGTTTGCTCTCGCTCGCGGGATCGAAGTCTTCCAACCGTCGCGAATCAGGAACGATGAGTCGAAGCGACTGTTCGCGTCGCACAATGCGGACGTCGCGGTTGTTGTAGCTTACGGCCGGATTTTGCCCGACGAGTTCTTGCGCGCACCGCGGCGCGGTTGCATCAACGTTCACTTCTCGCTATTGCCCTTGTATCGTGGCGCCGCACCTGCCAACTGGGCCATCGTCAACGGCGAAACAGAAACGGGCGTCACGACGATGTTCATCGAGCCCACACTCGATACCGGTCCGATTCTCCTGCAACAGAAAACCGAAATCGGCAATACCGAAACGGCGCCAGAGTTGATGCAACGGCTCGCGGAGATCGGCGCGGCACTTCTCAGTGAAACACTCGCACGCCTCAACGATCTCACGCCGCGCCCGCAACATGACCGTGATGCGACGTTCGCGCCGATTCTTAAAAAAGAAGACGGCTTGATCGATTGGTCGCACAGCGCCTTGGATATTGAACGCCGCATCAGAGGTTTTCAGCCGTGGCCGAATGCGTACACGAAGTTCCTTTCGAAGAGCCTCATTCTGTGGAAAGCGCAACCGACTATCTCTGTGACTTCAGGAATTTCAAATGGCGAGATAATCGTGGCCCAAAAGGATGAACTCGTCGTGCAGTGTGGTCAGCGAACCGCCTTGCGCGTGCTCGAGGTTCAGCCGGAGGCGCGCAAAAGAATGGCAGCGCGCGATTTCATCAACGGCATGCACCTGAAAGTTGGCGATCGCTTTGGCTAAGCCGAACGAGATCTCACCGGCGCGCCGTGTCGCTTTCAAGATCCTCCAACAGGTCGAATCCGGCGCTTTCTCTTCGATCCTTCTCGCCGCCGAAGAACCGCAACTTCAACCCGCGGATCGAGCGCTGTGTCATGAGCTGGTGTTGGGCGTGCTGCGTTGGCAGTTGCTGCTCGATCGAATGATCGAACACTTTTCGCAAAGGCGTATCGAGAGTTTGGATCTGCCAGTCCGCATTGCCCTGCGACTCGGTTTGTATCAGCTTCGTTATCTCACGCGCATTCCGGCCTCCGCGGCGGTTAATGAATCAGTGAATTTAGTGCGTGCGGCGCGTTTGAGTTCGGCGCGAGCGCTGGTGAATGCGGTGCTGCGGCGCGCGATACGCGAACCGGAGTTCGACCCGGCCGCAACGGTTTCGGATCCGCTCGAGCGAATTGCGGTGCAAACGTCGCATCCGCTGTGGTTGATCGATCGTTGGGCGGCGACGTTTGGCATTGTCGAGGCAGAAGCGTTTTCGCAGGCGAACAATGAAGTGCCGGCGACGGCGTTTCGTCTGGTTACAAAGAAAGCCGGTGAGACGGAGATCCTGGAGAAGTTGAATGCGGCCGGAGCGAGTTTGGAGTCGTCGAAGATCGTCGCTGGGGCATGGCGTGTTACGGGAGCGACGCCGCGATTGCGCGAGTTGACCGCCGCGGGTGAGATTTATTTACAGGACGAAGCTTCGCAACTCGTGGCTCAGGTCGTCGAGGTAAAGCCGGGCAATCGCGTGCTGGATCTTTGTGCCGCTCCGGGTGGCAAGACGACGATGATGGCCGATCGTGCCGGCGATCGAGGGATGATCGTCGCGGCGGATCGGTCTGCTACGCGACTGTTTATGGTGACGAACACCTCGCGCCTACATGAACTGAAGAACATTACACCGCTGGTGCTTGACGGCGCGGCGCGACTGCCTTTCGCGAAAGAGAGTTTCGATCGCGTTTTGGTTGATGCGCCGTGTTCGGGGACCGGTACGTTGCGGCGCAATCCGGAGATTCGCTGGCGTCTCACGCCGACCGACATCGTGCGTCTTGGTGAACAACAGAAACAGATACTTAGTCGGGCGCTCGAGGCAGTGAAGCCGGGCGGTCGTTTAGTTTATTCCACGTGTTCGGTTGAGACCGATGAAAACGAGGACGTGATTGAGGAAGTGATCGGGCGAGATGAGCGCTTCCTATTGGTTAACACGACGAGAACCTGGCCGCATATAGAGAAGTGCGATGGGTTCTTTATTGCTGTGTTCCAAAGGAGAAGCCACGGATCCGTGGCTAAAACTAGTCGTCAGTGCTAGACTTTCGAACTTGTGAGTTTCGCGACAAGAATCGTGTCGATCTTCCGTAGTATCGCAATCGTGATTGCGATCGGGGTGGTTTTCCTCTTCGGAGTTGCGACCACTGTTTATCTCTCGTTGCGGAGTCCGGAAGTCACGGTCCCCGACGTTATGGGCAAAGATCGATTCGAAGCGGAACGGATCCTGGCCGCTGCCGATCTGAAATATCGTGTGCGCGCAACCAGGCCCAGCAAGGAAAATCCGGATCGAGTTTTGTTTCAGTTGCCGCGCGCGGGTGAAGTTGTTAAAGCGGGTCAGACCGTCGCGATGGACATCAGCCGCCTAGTGAAAGAAGGCGAATCACCGGAGAGTGTAACTCCCGACGAACCAGCGGAGAATCGCAACACAAACTCAGCGGCAAACAACAACGACAACAAGCCAAAGCGTCCGCCGCGTAACAAGAACGCAAACGAAAACGCGAACGCCAACAGCAACGCGAACCGACCGCTGAATGCGAATCGCGCCAATGCCAATACCGGTACCGGCAATGTGAACACCACTCGCCCCGGTAACGTGAATCGAACTGGCGTGCCGAATTCGAATTCAAATTCGCGACCAGCAGCGGTTAATGAGAACAGGCGTCCGGTGGCTCCTCGGCCCACCCCAGCCGTTCCCAGGCCAACCCCGTAACTTATCGAGACTGATGCTCAATCGCACTGTCGAAATTGCTCCTTCGATTCTTTCCGCTGACTTCTCGTGTCTCGGCGAACAGATCAGGGCCGTCGAACGTGGCGGCGCCGGTGTGTTGCACGTCGACGTGATGGACGGGCACTTTGTCCCGAATATCACGGTGGGCTTGCCGGTGGTCAAATCACTTTCCGGTTTTACTCAACTACCCATCGACGCGCACTTGATGATTACCGATCCCGGCACCTATGCGAAACAGTTTGTCAGTGCCGGCGCGCAGATGGTGTCGGTTCACGTCGAAGCAGATGCGCACTTGCATCGAACGTTGATGTCGATTCGAGATGCCGGAGCGCAGGCGGGAATTGTGTTGAATCCGGCGACACCGGTGGGCGCGATCGAGGAGGCATTACAGTTTGCGGACTATGTTCTGGTAATGTCTGTCAACCCCGGTTTCGGCGGGCAGAAGTTTATTTCGCAGTCGATTGGAAAGGTGAAGCGACTGCGACGATTGATCGAAGAGCGGCAGTTGAATGTCCGCATCGAGATCGACGGCGGTATCGACCGCTACAACATCGAAACAGTAGTGGCCGCCGGAGCCGAGATCATCGTGGCCGGCTCAGCCATTTTCGGCACTCCCGACGCCGAAGCAGCGGTCAAAGAACTTCGGAACGCCACAATTCAGTGGGTGTAGCCACAAAAATGCACAAAAGGCACAAGAAGATTGATTGATAATAAGACCGTTCGCCATTTCACTTATGTGACTTATGTGGCTTTTTGTGGCTGAAATTTCTGCTGCTGTTTGTGGCTAAGGCGAACTGAATGAGTAGAAATTGAATCCGATAGCGGTAAGTCTCTTCGATTCGCATACAAACAGGTTTTTGGAGGTTATTTATGAAGTCTCGCTTTCTTATCCTGGCGGTTTTCTGTGCCATGGTTTTTGGGCTTCCAGTCACAGGACTCGCCCAGAAATCGGGCGGCCAAACAGAGTTATCGACCGCCCAACGGCTGGACGTCATGAGTTCAAAACTCGACTTGATGCGCCGCTCGCTAAGCAGTGCGCTCAAAGTGATGGAGGATAAGACGAAGGAGAAAACCACCAACGCAGACGATCCGCTGGTGCGTTTGAAGGGTCTCGAAAAGGAAGTCTCGAGCGTTAGCTCCGAAGTGAACGATATTCGAACTAAGAATGATAAAGCCGAGAAATTTGACGCCACGGCAGTCGATCGTCTCGAGGCTTCAGTTGCCGAGTTGAACACACGAGTCGAGTCGACACTCCAGGAAACGGCCGGCCTCCGAAACACGACCGCCAGCACGGCGAGTAGCAGCGATAAGAAGAAGAAGAAAGGAAAGCTTTTTGGTCTGTTTGGTGGCGGTGACGATAAATATGCTGACCTGACCGGCGCGGCAGTCGCCGGCCGCGATCGCGTGCTGTTTGAAGAAGCTGCGAAAGAGGTCCGCAAGGGACATCACGATACGGGTCGTTTGCTTTTCGCGACGATCATCAACACCTATCCCGATTCCCCTTTTCTGGCACTGGCAAAACTCGCCATCGCCGACTCGTTCTTCCTGGAAGGAACCACCAGTTCGCTAATTCAGGCCGCTCAGGCTTACCAGGATTGGCTGACTTTCTTCCCGACCGATCCACTTGCCGACGACGCGAGTTTGAAAGTCGCGGAAGCAGAGATGCGACAGATGGGACTTTCGGACCGCGACATCTCGCATGCCAAGAAGGCTGAACAACGACTCAAAGTGTTGCTGCAGCAGTATCCGAAGAGTCCGCTGCGTCCGACCGTCGAAGCTCGCCTGGCGGAAGTGCAGGAAAACCTGGCAATGCACAACCTTCAGATCGCACGTTTTTATCAGGAGGTTAAGTTCAAGACCGGCAAAGGCGGATTAAAGGGTGCTCAAGGTCGTTTGAAGGAGAACGTTGAGAAGTATCCGTGCTTCTCTTACAACGACGAAGTGTTTTGGCGTCTCGCCGCTACCTACCAGGCCGAAGAAGAACCCGACGAAGCCGCGCGGTATTACCAGAAACTGATTCAAGAATTTCCTGACAGCGAGTACAACCAGAAAGCACGCGAACAACTGAACATTATCGGTGCTCCCGTTCCTGAAAAGAGCGCGCCTAACCCGTGCGCGAGACGCCACGCACAAAGTTTCGTGGGTAACTTGATGCAGCAGGTATCGGGTCGCGCCGATGTCACTATCAACAAGGACGGAATCCTGATTAGCAAAGACGGCAAGGAAGGCACTGACCTGATCGACGAAGCACTGCGTTACAACGGCTCACTGCCCGCGTCGGCCACGCCTGACGCACCGACGCACCGTTCACCGAAGGCAGCGGCGCCATCCGTCGATTCGAAACCCAAGAACTCCAATGGCGCTGCGCCTACGGCGTCAACCCCGGCGCCGACGCCGGCAGTGATTAAGCCCTAGTGAATAAGACGGTCGAAAAGAGGACTGTACAACTTGGATCCCACCTCGCCAGAAGCGCAGGCGGAAGTAACCCGAAGGCATAAAGCTGCCGCTACTACCGTGCTTGGGTTGATAGTGGCAACAGTCCTCCTTGCCGTCATCGCCTTTCTCGCCCGATCGTATCTCATCGAAAAGCCGAATCTCGTGATCGACATGGCCGTTCGGATCGTGATTTTGATCCTGGGCCTGGGCGCCGTCGTCTGGCGCCGGACGAAGTTTCAGACAATGAGACTTCAGGATATCGCGGGCGTAGCCGGAGTCAGTGGACTGCTGAAAACACTCGAAAAAACGACGATTCAGCTTGCTTTGCTGGGCGCCGGTATCGTTGTTATCGGGTTCATCGCCACCTTGGTCACGGGCATTGCCGGTTATACCTACTGGGCTGGCGCAATCGCGGTGGTCGTCTTTGTTTACTCGTATCCGACGAAGTCCTCCTGGCTTCGCGCTCTCTACCGCTTTACCTCCCCAAATGAAGCCGACAAGGCTTGATGGCAAAAGATTGTTGATCATAGTTTGGCTTGTTTGGTACCCTGAGAGTGGCTATGAGGCGTCTGCTTCCACTTTCAGGGTTGATTCTCGGCGTGCTTTGCCAGTCTGCCTTTGCGCAGCAGGCCAAGCCGCAGCCCCTCGCACGCTTGATTACGGCCCTCACGCCGGTGACCTCGAGACCTGTTAGTTCGGCGCCTGTCCAGCCAAACGACATTGAAAAGCGGGCCTTTGACGAGACCAACGTCATGCGCGTGCAAAACGGATTGCCGCCCTTGGTGTGGGACAGCGACGTTTGTCGCATGGCGCGCACGCATTCGGAAAGCATGTCGCGGCTGGGATACTTCTCACACGAGACGCCTGATGGATTGCGCTTGCGTGACCGCGCGCGCGAAGCGGGTATCTTGCAGTTTGCAGTGCTCGGTGAGAATATCGCCTACAATCAGGGTTATGACGATCCCGGAACCTTTGCAGTGGAGAAATGGATGACATCGGCCAAGCACCGCGCTAACATCCTGTCGCCGGAGTTTCGCGCGATGGCAATCGGCAGCTTCGTCGCCCCGGATGGCTCGGTTTACCTGACACAGACTTTTATTACGCGTTGAATACCACAGTTCTCAAGCTTCCTTCCTTCGCAAAAATCAATTGGTTCCTGCGCATTCTCGGTAAGCGACCGGACGGCTACCACGAGATCGTGACGCTGCTCCAAACGGTTTCATTGCGCGACGATCTCGCCTTCGCGGTTCGCGATGATGACGAGATCGTGCTTTATTGTGACGACTCTTCGGTT
>Ga0163163_10003547_pt1 | contig 13249 bp, 12 predicted proteins | sample S65metaG_FD_119766 | JGI IMG/M metagenome (GOLD analysis project Ga0163163, IMG submission 119766) | Switchgrass rhizosphere microbial communities from Kellogg Biological Station, Michigan, USA - S6-5 metaG | ecosystem: Host-associated > Plants > Roots > Rhizosphere > Soil | place: USA... | reverse complement strand
TGAAAGCGATCAACATCGACACGCCACAGTCGGTGCGCAACATGCAGGCATCGGATTGTCTGAATGGAGAGCAAATTCTGGAGGCTGTCCGCATGCAGGGTTGGCGGACTGCGGCGCGGCGGAGCTATATCACCGATATGGCGTTTGCCATGGAGCGGGCTCGGCGGATGTTTGGCGAACGACCTAAACCTGACGGTCCGCCGCCGGGCACGCCGGACGATCCGACTGGCATCCACCGGTTCACGCGCTAGGACGCACGACACCAGACGCTGCGTGGTGTAGAATCGATGTCGAATGAAGGGTTTGTGGATACGCTGGTCGCTGTGCGCGGTGGTGAGCGTTGCCTGCGCCGCAGGCGCGCCCAACGACATTACTGACGACCCGATCCAATTCAACCGCGACATCCGCCCGATCCTTTCCGAACATTGTTTTACCTGCCACGGCCCGGACGATGCCAAGCGCCAAAGCAAACTTCGTCTCGACCTGGAAAAGTTCGCCAAGGGCGATCTCGGGGGCCACGCCGCGGTTGTGCCCGGTGAGCCTGGATCGAGCGAGATGATCCGCCGGGTCAGCTCCAACGACACCGCGCGCCGCATGCCGCCGGCCTGGTCGGGCGCGGTGAAGCTGAAGGATTCCGAAATCGAACTGCTGACACGCTGGATCGGGCAAGGCGCTTCGTGGCAGAATCACTGGTCGTTCATTCCGCCTCAGCGTCCCGATCCTCCACAGGTCAGCGACCGTGCGTGGCCGAAGAATCCGATCGACAATTTCGTGATGGCGCGGCTGGATCGCGAAGGGTTGAGGCCGTCGCCGGAGGCGGACAAACGCGCGCTGCTGCGACGCGTGTCGTTTGATTTGACGGGCCTACCGCCGTCGCCCGGCGACGTGAAGGCGTTCCTGGATGACTCCTCGGCCAAGGCTTACGAAAAGATAGTGGATCGCCTGCTCGCCTCACCGCGCTATGGTGAGCGGATGGCGGTGCGCTGGCTCGACGCCGCGCGGTATGCCGACACCAACGGATATCAAACCGACGCCGAGCGTTCCATGTACCGCTGGCGCGACTGGGTGATCGACGCATTCAATCGCAACATGCCGTACGATCGTTTCGCAACGGAGCAGCTCGCGGGCGACCTGCTGCCGAACGCCACGCGCGATCAGATCATCGCTACTGGCTTCAATCGCAACCATCGCGGCAACGGCGAGGGCGGCATTATTCCGGAAGAGTACGCGGTCGAGTACGTAGTGGATCGCGTGGACACGACGTCTACCGTTTTCCTGGGCCTGACCGTGGGCTGCGCACGCTGCCACAACCATAAGTTCGACCCGATCACGCAAAAAGAGTATTACCAGATGTTCGCGTACTTCAATCGCGTGCCGGAGCGGGGGAACGCGTTTAAGTACGGGAATTCTCCGCCCGTGGTGGCGGCGCCAACGCCCGATCAGGAAACGCGGTTGAACGCTTTAATCCGGCAGTTGGCATCGGCGCAGCAGCAGTTCGAGGCGCTGGAACCCGCGATTGCCAAGGCGCAAACCGCGTGGGAGGCGTCGCTGCGAGCGGCGGCTACGATCGACTGGGCGCCGGCGCGCGATGCTGCTGTGCGTCTTCCGCTGGATAACACCCTTGAAGGCGACATCACTCCCGATCCTCCACGCTCAGAAAAGTATCTCTACCTGATGGAGAACGGGCCGCTGCAGCAGGCGGTCTCCTTCACAGGGCACGCGGAGTGGAAAGATGGTCCGGCGCTGTACGGCGCGGCGCTCTATGGTGCAGGTCGCGGACAGGCGGGCGAGTTCGACGGCAAACGCTTCGTCGACGTAGGTGATGTCGGCAACTTTGGTTTCTACGATTCGTTCACGCTCTCGGCGTGGATCAATCCCGCAGCCGCCACTGGGTCCATCGTCAGTCGCGCGGTGGATGAGCAGGAGGCCAGGGGTTGGATTTTTTCGCTCCAGGACGGGCATCTGCACGGTGATCTGGTGTTGCGCTGGCTGGATGACGGCGTTCGCGTTGAGACCGAAGAGACCGTTCCTTTGAACCAGTGGTCGCACGTCGCGCTGACTTACGATGGGTCGCGCCTGGCGAGCGGCGTCCACTTGTATCTGAACGGGAAAGAGCTCAAGACCAAGGTTGCGCTCGACTATATGAATCAGCCGTTCGACGTGAAACAGCCGTTGCGCATCGGGGCAGGCTTCGGTCCGGCGAATCGGTTCCAGGGACGTATCGCGCAGGTTCGCATCTATCGCACGGCGCTCACGAACGAAGACGTGGGAGCGCTCGCAGTGCCGGAGTCCGTGAGCCAGATCGCGCAAGTTCCTGCAGCCCAGCGAAGTGCGGCCCAGGCGAGTAAATTGCGGCAGGCCTTTCTCGATCAATACGCTCCGGATGCGATGCGCGCCGCGCGCAAGCAGGTTCTGGATTTGGAACAACAGCGCGCGCATATGATCGACACCTTCCCCACCGTAATGGTGATGCAAGACATGCCGGATCCGCGTGAGACACACCTCCTGCTGCGCGGGGCTTACGACCGGCCTGGCGATAAAGTGGACCCCGGCGTCCCTGGGATTCTGACGCCGCTTCCGAAAGGCGCGCCCGCGAATCGGCTAGGCTTAGCGCGCTGGATTACCGACCCCTCGAATCCGCTGACCGCGCGCGTCGCCGTGAACCGGTTCTGGCAGAACGCATTTGGAGTCGGGCTGGTCAAGACGGTGGAAGATTTCGGTTCGCAGGGCGAGTGGCCGGAAAATCTGAACCTGCTCGACTGGTTGGCCACGGAATTTGTGCGCGAGGGTTGGGACATGAAGGCGATCCAGAAAACCATCGTGATGAGCGCGACGTATCGCCAGTCGTCGAAGACCACACAGGAAATGCAGCAGCGCGATCCTGAAAACCGGCTGCTCGCCCGCGGCCCGCGCGTGCGGCTTTCCGCCGAGATGGTGCGCGACCAGGCACTGGCGGTCTCCGGGCTCCTGGTGGACAAAATAGGCGGACCATCGGTGAAGCCGTATCAACCGGCTGGCTTGTGGAAGGACCTCTCGGGTGGCGCGGATTACAAGCCTGACACCGGCGAAGGGCTGCATCGCCGCAGTCTCTACACTTATTGGAAGCGTACCGCACCGCCGCCCATGATGATGAACTTCGACGCCGCTGGGCGCGAGGCTTGCGTAGTCCGGGAACTGCGAACCAACACGCCGCTGCAATCGCTCAACCTGATGAACGATGTCACGTATCTGGAAGCGGCTCGCAAGATGGCGGAGCGGATGATGCGCGAAGGCGGCGTGAATCCTGCGCAGCGCATCGCGTACGGATTTGAACTGGCGACGGCTCGGCAACCTGACCGTCGCGAAAGCGAGATTCTGCAGTCGAGCTTCAATTATTATCGCGACGCATTCCAAAGCGATACCAAGGCGGCGTCGAAATACCTGGCGCAAGGTGAGGCGCCGCGCGATCCCTCGCTGGATGAACGTGAACTGGCGGCCTACGCCACGCTGGCCAACATGATGCTCAATCTGGATGCGACCGTAACCAAGGAATAACGATGGACCAACGCCAACTCACGCGCCGATACTTCTTCGGGAAAGCCGCTGCCGGACTTGGTACTGCCGCGCTCGCGAGTTTGCTGCAAGCGGACGAATCCGGCGGCGCTATGCCTGGGATTCCACACTTTCCTCCGACGGCTAAGCGCGTCATCTACCTGTTCCAATCCGGCGCGCCGTCGCAGATGGACCTGTTCGACTACAAGCCGCGCCTGCGGGATCTCGCCAAGACGGAGCTGCCGGATTCAATCCGAGGAGGGCAGCGTCTCACGGGTATGACCTCCGGGCAGACTAGCTTTCCAGTGGCGCCCTCCATCTTCCCATTCCAGCAACACGGAAATTCCGGGGCGTGGGTCAGCAGCCTGATGCCGAATCTCGCCAAAGTGTCCGACGATTTGTGTTTCGTCAAGTCGATGTACACCGAGGCTATCAATCACGATCCCGGCGTGACTTTTTGCCAGACGGGATTTCAGATTGCCGGCCGCCCGTCGATCGGGTCGTGGCTGGCCTACGGACTGGGCAGCGAGAACAAAGATCTGCCGGCGTTCGTGGTGATGATCTCGCAGGGCAGCGGGAATCCGAACGATCAGCCGCTGGCGGAGCGTCAGTGGGGCAGCGGCTTTTTGCCCAGCAAGTATCAGGGAGTGAAATTCCGATCGCTGGGCGATCCGGTGTTGTATCTCTCCGATCCGGACGGCTTCACGCAGACGGAGCGGCGGCGGTTCATCGACGATCTGGGGAAGCTCAATCAGGTGGAGCTGGATCAATTCGGAGATCCGGAAATCGCCACGCGCATCGCGCAGTATGAGATGGCGTACAAGATGCAAAGCTCGGTGCCGGAGTTGACGGATCTTTCGAAAGAGCCGGCGCACACCTTCGATCTTTACGGTCCGGATTCGCGCAAGCCCGGAACATTTGCCGCCAATTGCTTGCTCGCCCGGCGCATGGCGGAGCGCGGCGTACGCTTCATTCAGCTTTTCCATCGCGGCTGGGACCAGCACAATGAACTGCCCAAGCAGATTCAGGGACAATCTCGCGACACCGACCAGGCGTCCGCCGCGCTTGTGCAAGATTTGAAAGAGCGCGGGTTATTAGAAGACACGCTGGTTGTCTGGGGCGGCGAGTTTGGGCGCACCGTTTACTGCCAGGGCAAGCTCACCGCGGACAATTATGGGCGCGATCATCATCCGCGCTGCTTCACGATGTGGCTCGCCGGCGGCGGCATCAAGCCCGGCGTCAGCGTGGGCGAGACCGACGACTACTGCTACAACATCGTGAAAGATCCGGTCCACGTTCACGATTTGCACGCGACCATCCTGCGCACGCTGGGCATCGACCACACTAAGCTGACTTACAAGTTCCAGGGCAGAAACTTCCGGCTCACCGACGTGTCGGGGAACGTCGTGAAGAGTATTCTCGCGTAAGCCTGAAAAACTTTCTCGCCTGGCAGGCCCCTCGCTCAGCTCCTCTGCGTCGGTACGTTAACTTGAAGGAAAGCTATGACGACTGCTGCATCTACGCACTCAGACCTTTTGAACCATTGGCCCGCGCTCAGCACCGAGGAGAGGCTAAGGCAATTTCACGCTCTTCCCCATGAGGAAGCAGACGACTTCTTCCTGGACATCCCAGCCCGAGATCAAGCGGAACTGATCCGCGCGATGGCGCCCGGCGAGCGCCGTCTTTGGTTGCGCCTCCTCGCGCCCGACGACGCCGCGGACCTGCTGCAAGAGTTCGAGCCGGACCAACGCGCAGAAATTTTGGGCGATCTGGACGAAAGCACGCGCAGCGAAGTCAGTGGTCTTTTGGCCTACAAAGAGGACATGGCCGGCGGCAGAATGAGCCCCCGGTTTTCGCGCCTGCGACCGGAATCGACGGTGGATGAGGCGATCGCGTACCTTCGCAGACAGGCCAAGCAAGTCGAAACGATCTACTATGCCTACGCGGTCGATGACGAACAACATTTGCTGGGCGTAGTATCGCTGGGCGATCTGTTTGTTGCAGACCGGACGAAGCACGTCAAGGATGTCATGCGGACGAACTTCGTCTCCGTGCCGGAGAACGCGGATCAAGAAGAAGTCGCCAAGCTCTTTCGGCAACATCACCTGCTGGCGATCCCGGTGGTGGATGGTACGCAGCACATCAAAGGAATTATCACCGTCGACGATATTGTCTCGGTTCTGCAAGAAGAGGCGAGCGAGGACATTCAGAAAATGGGCGGCTCGGAAGTTCTCGACGGCCCGTATCTGGAAGTTTCCTTTCTCGAAATGGTAAAGAAGCGAGCCGGCTGGCTGGCGATTCTGTTCGTCGGCGAGATGCTCACGGCCACCGCGATGGGCTACTTCGAGGAGGAAATCGCGAAGGCGGTGGTCCTGGCGCTCTTTTTGCCGCTCATCATCAGCAGCGGAGGAAATTCCGGATCACAAGCAACGACGCTGGTGATTCGCGCCATGGCACTCGGGGAAGTGCGCCTTCGAGACTGGTTTCGTGTGATCCGGCGTGAGTTGTTCGCGGGTGTAGTTTTAGGCGCGGTGCTCGCGGCGATCGGGTTGATTCGAATCGTAGTCTGGCAGAAGATCAGCGGCGCCTATGGCGTGCACTATCTTTTGCTCGCGCTCACAATCGCATGCAGCTTGACCGGCGTCGTCACCTTCGGAACCATCGCCGGGTCGATGTTGCCCTTCATCTTGCGCCGCGCTGGACTTGATCCCGCAAGCGCTTCGGCTCCCTTTGTAGCGACGCTGGTGGATGTAACCGGACTCATCATCTATTTCACGTTCGCCGCGGTGATTCTCCGGGGGACGCTGCTTTAATGCTTTCCAAGCTCAAGGTGCAGCCTGACGGAGGGGATCCACACCGGTCCGCGCTGCTGGTTATAGGCGGGATTCGCAACGTGCTGAAGATCGAAACTCGCGAAGAACCCAGTGAAGAGCCGCGCACTGTAGTAGGTTTCCGAGATGTACTCCGGCCCATACTGCAAGCGGCCATCGCCGATCAGAAAATCATAGCCGCCGCGCGCGAGGTACAGTGCATGGACGCCGGAAATCCCGCTGACCGTGAGTTCCGTGCCCACCGTGTCGAACGGACGGCGCCAGCGTTCGCCGCTGATCGAAATACCAGCGGTCGCCAGACGATCGATGGCCGTGAAGGCGAAGCTCTCGGTCTTTCCATCGTTCCAGCCAAGGCGCGCGAAGATACCGATGTTCTTGGTCAGTTCCTGTTCCATATTCAATCCGAATCCATACTTCAGGGTTCCGTTGCGGCGAGTTGAGGTGACATCGGGCGTGCCAGTCAGCTCCGCCTGCCGGATTGCCTCGGCATAGTTACCGGCGTTGGCGTGATTGAGGTAGTGCAGCGCGCGGATTGTGCCAGAGTGCTTGTTGATGGTGTATCGATATTCGCCTTCGAAGACGTCTCCACGATTCCGAAATAGCCGGCGATCGAAGCGCAGCCCATTTGCGACACGAGGCATCGCGGCGCCGCCGTAGCGCACAGACCAATTGCGGGTATGAAATTCGTGCACCCATCCCCAGGTGTAGCCGCGGACGTCGGCCGGATAATCCCATGCGCCGTTAAACATGACCGCCCATCCCATGAATTGCGTTCGCGGATCGTGCGAATAGCGGTTGTTGTCGAAGAAGTCCGTCAGAGTGAAGCGTCCAGCGGTGACTGTGTAGCGATTCATCGGACGCACGCCAGCAAGCTGGTTCTCGTCACTTTCGACCGACTCTGTTTCATTGCGAAAGCCAAAGTCGTGCGACACGTATAGCCGGGCCACGTACGGCTTGGGCGTGGCCGATGCGACTCTCGGTAGTTCGCCATTCGAGGAGTTGGCGAGACCGTCGACGCCGCTAAAGCCGCGCCCGCCGGCGATTTCAGGATCGAAGTAGAGCGCCGTGTTCTTCTCCAGGCGCAAGCCAAGGAACAGGGTGGTCGTTAACGACACGTCGCGTTCCATACGGTCCTGAAGGCTGAATGGGCCCGAGTAGGGGGAACGAAAGGTGCCGTGATATTGCCCGATCGATGTTGCCTGATAGAACAGATTCCAACGCTCGGGTTCGACCGGCGGAGTCTGTGAAGACGGAGATTGCTCTTGCGCGGATGCCATAAGCGCGGTCGCGCAAAAAACAAGGTGGAATAGGAATCGATTTGTAGTCATGTGCGACCGCAAGCCAGTTACAGTCAGCTAGGCGGGGCTCGCTGTGAGCAAGTCCAAGGATTCAAGGAAAGTCTAACTCACTGCAGTTAAAGCGAGGTGACGCCCAAAAGAGTACCACGCAGTTATTTGGGCCACTGCTGAAATGATCGAAACCGATGAACAGACCCCGGCGGCGGGCGCGCGGATTGTCGCGAGATCCCGCACCGTGGGAAACTCGGTCCATGATCCGCATTGCGAACGCGCAGGGCTTCTGGGGGGACTCGCTGGACGCTCCGCTCGAACAATTGCGTGGTGGCCCCATCGACTATCTGACGCTCGACTATCTGGCTGAGGTCACGATGTCGATCTTGCAAAAGCAATACACGCGCGATCCACAGGCCGGCTATGCGCGGGATTTTCCGCAGATGATCGAGCGCGGGGCGAAGGAGATCGTGCAGCGTGGCGTCAAGGTGGTGGCCAACGCCGGCGGCGTGAATCCGGAGACCTGCGGCGAAGCGGTGGCGGCCGCGCTGGCGCGCGCGGGTTACCAAGGGCGGATGAAGATTGGCATCGTGACGGGCGACAACATTCTCGATCGTCTGGACGATCTGGTTGCGGGCGGCATTGAGCTTCGCAATATGGATACGGGCGAGCCGTTGGCCGCGGTTCGGGAGCGGGTGCGCAGCGCGAATGTATATCTGGGTGCGTTTCCGATCGCCGAAGCTCTGGGCCAGGGCGCGCAGATCGTGGTGACGGGGCGATGCTCCGACGTGGCGTTATCACTGGGGCCGAGCATTTATGAGTTCGGGTGGAAGCGCGACGACTGGAACTGCTTGGCCGCGGGAGTGGTGGGCGGCCACGTCATCGAATGCGGAGCGCAGGCGACGGGCGGAAATTGTCAGGTGGACTGGGAGACGATGCCCGATCTGGCCGGAATCGGGTACCCGATTCTGGAAGCTGAGGCCGATGGGCGCTTCGCCATCACCAAGCATCCGGGCACAGGCGGGCGTGTGACGGTGGCGTGCGTGACGGAACAGTTGGTGTATGAGATCGGCGATCCGCGCGCTTACATTACGCCGGATGTGGTCGCGGATTTTACGACCATTCAGTTGAAGCAGGCGGGTCCGGATCGCGTGCAATTCTGGGGGATCGAGGGCCACCCCGCGACGGACTTCTATAAAGTCTCGATCAGCTACTCGGCGGGTTTCAAGGCCGCGGGAACGATGACTTACGGCTGGCCGGACGCGTATAAGAAGGCCAAGATAGCGGATCAAATTTTGCGGGCGCGATTGGAACGGCTGGGGCTGACCTTTGACGCCATCCACAGTGAATATGTGGGAGCCAATGCGTGTCACGGCGAGTTGCTCTCAGGTGAGCCGTCACGGGATCTGGCGGAGGTAACACTGCGGGTGGGCGTGCGCGGCAGCGATCCAGCAGCCATCGAGCGTTTCACGCGCGAGATTGCGCCGCTCGCGCTCAACGGGCCGCCGGTGGTGACATACCCGGCGAGCGGCAAACCGAAGGTGGAAGAAGTGGTGGCTTACTGGCCTGCGCTGATTCCGAAAAACGAAGTGACGGCGCGCGTTCAAGTGAGGGAGGCGTAAATGCCACGCGTGCAACTTCGCGAGATCGCGCATGCCCGCAGCGGAGATAAAGGCGATTGCGCCAACATCGGGCTGATCGCTCTGCGGCCGGAAGATTATCCAGTGCTAGTGAAGCAAGTAACGGCCGAGCGCGTGAAAGAACATTTCCGCGAGTTGTGCCGCGGACGCGTCGAGCGGTTTGAACTGCCCAATCTGAATGCCTTGAATTTTCTGTTGTACGAGGCGCTGGATGGCGGCGGAACGGTTTCGCTCCGCACGGATGCGCAGGGCAAGACCCTCAGCGCCGCGCTGCTGCGGATGAAGATCGAGATTTGAGCCGGGCGGCGGCTCGATTGCACAAGACGCGCAAGTTCGGGCACGATAGAGTCAGTGCAGAATATCTCCCCTTTGGTTTTTCTATTGATCGCGACCACTCTCGAAGTCACCGGCGATGCTCTTGTAAGAATCGCGATTTATAAGCACGTCGGGTTGGCCCGGATAGCGCTTGGGTTGATCGGCGCGGTCCTCCTCTTGGGATATGGAGTTTCTCTGAATCTTGCCCCATTGGAGTTCAGGCAGGTGGTTGGGCTCTATATCGCTACTCTGTTTGTCGTTTGGCAGGTGATTAACATGATCGTCTTCCGAACGTTCCCAAACGTGCCTATTGCGCTGGGCGGAGGGCTCATAGTCGCCGGGGGCTTGATAGTGACGTTCTGGAAGCCGGATTTTTCGAAGTAGCGTACTCTCCATTTCCGCCGGCGGAACACGGCTGGTGCCATTGTTCATGTCGTTAGGTTGCCGAGACTTGCCTATTCGGCGCCCCTAGCAACGATGACTCGGGCAGTAGTCTGGCGGCGGGAGGACGGGAGCGAATGAGCTTTGACATCGCCCGGACGCCGACGTTGCACGCGGTGGCTACGGGGGACGAGCAACAACTCGTCGAGAACTTGCAGGAGCGCGTGGAGGCGGCGGTTTGCCAGGCCGCGGAGATGCCCGAAGTCGTGGAAGCTGCCGAGGCGCAGTGGCGAGCGGAGCAGCGTTTTCTAAGCCTGCAGAAGGCGGAGCGCGCGCTAAACCAATTCGCAAAAATCGCCAACGAAAAATTGGTTGCGATGCGAGAAGCCGTGCTCGATGGCGTGATTGAATCCGCAGCCGGCGGGGACAAACTGGATTTCAAAGGGCTTAGCGAACTGGCCTCGCTCGAAAGCCGGAGCCGGCAGGCAACCCGGGCGATTGAAAGACTGGTGGAACGTCTGCTTCCGCTGACGCTGTGGACACGCTTGCGGGAGGAATCCCACTCGGCGGTAACGCTGGCGCGGGCGCTCGAAGGGATCGCGCAGGAGCGGGCGGAACGAGTGCTGGATCATTTGCGCGAAGCCGTGGGAGAAGAAATGATCCTGCCTGTCGATCTCTCGAAAGGTGTAGCGGGAGCGCTGCTGGCGCGGGCGGAGGATCTCAAGCAGCGCGGTGTGCAGCTTTCGAGCAACGCGGATTCGATCGAAAAGACATTTGAAAAAACGTTGGGGAGATGAGACATGAATTCAAAGTTTGACGATCTGGTGCGGAGTCTGGATCCGCAGACGCTGGAAGAGTTGAAGCGGTCGGTGGTGGCGGAACTCGGCGGGCGGCGGGAGGAGACCGCGATTCAGATCGAACAGATCCATCCGAAAATGAGCGCGGACGCGCGCGAGGAAGCGGCGCGGGAGATTGGCCGGGTGCTGCGCGGCGAGAGCCTGGATGCCTGATCTCAAGAAATACTGGCAGGAGATTCGCGCAATCGAAAAGAGTCTGCCTGCGGAAGTCTGGCTGGTGAGCCTGCAGAACCTCGACAAGGGCCAAGTGGGCGGGGCGATTGTAGAGGTTGCGGCAGCGGTAGCGGCGAAACTGCTCCATGCCAAGTCACAGCGGCTGGCGACTGAAGAGGAAGTCCAGGCGCAAAAAGAGCAGCAAGGCGAGGCTCAGCGGCTGGTATTCGAGCAGCGGATGCTCAAGCAGGGGATCGCTATAATACCTGTTTTACGACGCTAAGTGCGCTCGGCGCTCCAGTGGCGGTCGGTGACTTGCGTGACCTTTACGTCCGAGAGGCCGCATTCATCCAAGAGGGCTCTTACTTCTTCGAGCGTAAGCGCGGCGCGGAGCGAATCGGAAAACAGCGTGCGCTGCAGCGGGCTCCAGCGCGCTGCATGCGCTTCGACTAACTTTTCCAGCGCGTGCTCGTTTTCAGGCCGCACCAGGTCGCGGATCAGAATGGGAGCGCCGGGACGGGCAACGCGTGCGATCTCCAAAAACACCGCGCGAGGGTCGGGGATGTGGTGCACTAAGCTGTTGGAGGTCACCATTCCGACGGACCGGTCGGCGAAAGGAACGTGCTTCGCGTCCGCGGCGACCAAGTGGAGGGCGAAGCCGTCGCGGGCGCGGTTTCGGGCGGCGACTGCCAGCATCGCCTCAGACATTTCCACCGCGCACAGGCGAGTCGCACCGGGCAGGAGAGGACACATCGCCAGCGGGATTTTCGCGTTGCCGGAGCCGAAATCGGCGATCAAGCGGACTAGGGCATTCGCGCCACGGACCAGTTGCGCCGCGCGCTCGGCGAAGAGCTGGTCGGTCGCGCTGAAGTCCATTTCGTCGTATTCGCCGGCTTCTTCGGCGCTGGACATCACTTCGGGTTCGAGTACGCGTGGCAGCGGCATATTGTTACACTTGTAGTTTCCGCTCAAAAACTCTGTTATGCAATCGATCCAAGAACTCGTGGAGCGCGCGCTCGCCCACATCGGCCAGGCGGATTCGACGGCCACGCTCGAACAGGCGCGGGTGCAGTACTTGGGCAAGTCGGGCGAGCTAACGGGACAGATGAAAATGCTGGGCGGGCTGGCTCCCGAGGAGCGAAAACCCTTTGGACAGGCCGTGAATGCCGCGAAGGCCCGGCTCGAGGAAGCTTTCGACCAGCGTCGCGCGGCGTTGCAGGAAACCGCGAAGCCCGCGGGGCCGGAACTGGACGTCACGCTCCCGGGAAGGCGGCGGTGGGCCGGGCGCGTTCACCCGATCACGGCCACGGCCGAGACCATGAAGAAGATCCTGATGGGCTTGGGATTTTCTTACGACGACTATCCCGACATCGAAAGCGAATACTATAATTTCGACTCGCTCAACACGCCTGCCTGGCATCCGGCGCGTGATCTTCACGATACGTTCTACGTCGGGCAGGGCCAATTACTACGCACCCACACCACCGCGTTTCAAGCCCGCGTGATGCGCGCCAGCGGAGGCCGCGTGCCGATTCGCGCGATGACCACGGGACGCTGTTATCGTGCTGACGACATCGACGCTTCGCACTACCCGATCTTTCAGCAACTGGATGTGTTTGCGGTGGGCGAGAAGCTGAGCATGTCGGATCTACGGTGGACGCTGACTGAGCTCGCCAAAGGCCTGTTCGGCCCGGAAGCCCAACTGCGTTTTCGCCCCAGCTATTTTCCGTTCACGACGCCCAGTGCAGAAGTGGACATCAGTTGCGTGGTGTGTAAACAGAAGGGCTGCGCTCTGTGCTCTCGCACCGGCTGGCTGGAAGTTTTGGGCAGCGGCATGACGCGGCCGGAAGTGCTGCGGGCGGGCGGACTCGACCCGCAAAAGCATCAGGGCTTCGCGTTCGGCATCGGCGTCGACCGCATCACCATGCTGCGGCACCAGATCAATGACATCCGGCTGCTCTACGACAACGAGGAAGCTTTCCTGCGCCAGTTTTAACTCTGGCTTCTGAATCATGATCGTCAATACTAAATGGCTGCTGGATTATCTGTCGCCGCGAGTCCCTTTGGCGGATCTGCTCACGGCGCTGCCGCGGGTGGGGCTGGACGTGGAAGCGACGCACGTTTTGGCACACGGCTTGGCACCGGTGCGCATCGGTTTCATTCGCGCGAAGCGATCGCTGGAAGGCGCTACTGACAAGTTTGTATGCGAGGTGGAAGTGGCGCCGGGCGATGTGCGAAGCATCGTCGCGGCC
>Ga0163163_10003546_pt1 | contig 13250 bp, 12 predicted proteins | sample S65metaG_FD_119766 | JGI IMG/M metagenome (GOLD analysis project Ga0163163, IMG submission 119766) | Switchgrass rhizosphere microbial communities from Kellogg Biological Station, Michigan, USA - S6-5 metaG | ecosystem: Host-associated > Plants > Roots > Rhizosphere > Soil | place: USA... | reverse complement strand
CCTCGAATTTGAAGACGGCATTCTCAACGTGTCCCGACAGCGAATAGGCAATTTGCCCGCTACCTAGTCCCAGATTCACAGGCGCGTACGCGCCGGACTAAATTCGCCGAACGGCGCTACTACAAACTTGGCGAACCATCCCCACTTCGACGTTGGAGGTCGTGGAATGTCGGACGCAGCAGCTTGGGCTCAGGCGTGGCTATCGGGAGCGGCGATCCTCGCGTCAGGCGTCTTCGCCGTGTGGGTGCCGAGGCACGAGCGGCGCGTCGCTCGCGAGGCCTCAGACCGCCAACGTCTCTCTGTCGAGACCGAGCGCTTCCCGCCCGCAGGCCTCTACGTCACGTTCCGCTACCGCCCCGAATTCTGGCATGTGGGGCTGACCTGTCGCGTCACGCTTCTCGAGCCCAAGGACGCCCAGTTCATCGGCATGCGCTTGGCGCTGAACAGCGGTCAGATGACTGACGGCAGCCACGTCCTAATGGAGCCGGACGGCCCCTTCATCGGTGGCGTCAGCCCGGTAAAGCTCATCCGCGACGGTCGGGAGACGGTGTTCGGCTCGCTGCGCCTATTGCCGCCCCTGCACGACACCAACGCGATCCTGCCGAAGGCCCGCCTGCGCTTCGAGATCGTGACCGACGCCGGCGACACGCTCTATGAGACCGAGATGCTGGTGAGCCCGATTGAGCGCGTGCCAACATTTGTAGTACAGGCCGACCCAACGCAGGCACCAGGCGGTGGCATCTATGGGATCGACAACGTAGCGCGCGTGTAGTTCCGGCAAGCGTCTCCGTTCGGAGATCCGACCAACTCGTCCTCGACTAAGGTGCGCAACCTGGAGCCGCGCGCGTCGGGTTCAACGAGAATTTTCCCCTGGCCTACGGCCATTCCTCGCGATCGCTTCGCTGCAAAATTCCCGTTCCCCCTGCGGGTGAACCCGCCGCGCCTGGCGTCTCCGGCCGGTGCGCATCGAGGCCGCGTAGGGCGGTCTCACAAACCAAAGGAGACGACCATGACGAAACCTTCTCACACCTGCTACACCGTCCGCCCCCGCGGCGAAGGTAACAAAGCCTTCTGGGCCCGCATCGGCTCAGCCTGGGTCAACCACGACGGCAGCTTCAACGTCTCGCTCGACGCGATGCCGCTCGACGGCAAGATCGTTCTTCGCCTCCGCAAGGACAACGAGAACGACGGCGCGGATCAGCCCGAGGCCACGGAAGCCGTTGCCTAGAAGCGTCGGGGCGGCCGCAAGGTCGCCCCATCGCGCCTCACAGGCTAGGTCCGGTGAGGTTGAGGGCGAAGCCTCGCTGCGCGAGGGTTGCCCGAACCAGAGCCAGGTTCGACATCGCGTTGGCTCGCTCTGTCGAGCCCTCGGCGAGCGCCGGCAGCCGGCGCAAAATCTCATTCAACAGATCGCTTAGCTCGCGGCGCGAGAGCGTGCGCAGCTCGGTTGATGTCAGTAGTTTCATCTTCTCCTCCATCGGTTTCGACCACGACCGCCGTGGTCTTCTGGAGGACGGCCACAGAGCCGGTGCCGAGGCGGCTGCATCGCCTGCGACCGAAACGAGAGAGAAGGAGCGCCGCTTTGCGGCGCTTGCGGCAACCAGCCGATCACCGGCCTTGAATGGCTGAAGAAGACCTTGAGGCGGTCAGGTGGGGCAGATGGATTCTGCGAGACGTGAACGGACTCTAGCGGCTGAGGCCGCCCGATCCGGGATGGGAAGTTCCCTCGTTCGAGCTGACCGCGATTGAGGGGCGGATACAACTCTGAGAGAGTGTCGTCACGGTGAAGCTTGGAGAGCTTTTGTCGGGCGATGAGTGGCGTTACCAAGGGCGCTTACGATCATAATTTCAGCGTGGGGTCGCGGGGCATCAGCGGCCACTACGACACCATGCTCGGCAAGTTCCGCGACGGCACGGCCGCGGCCATCTTCACGCTCGCCTGTTGGTCTTGGGTTCTCTCATGGCCAAGCCATTCAGTGATCGTCCAAATCGGGCCGGTCCTGACAGGCGCTCGGCTCGTCGTCATCGCACTCTTGATCTGGACGGTCCGGGCCTGGTGGCCAATCGCAGTGGGGTTTTTCTATCGCTTCATGTGGCGGCGGCTTGAACGCCAAGGGCTGCACACGACGGTCGTGAACGACCACACCTTTCGCGTGACGCTCTACCGCATGAGCGACAACAGCCTGATTTACGACGGCACCACGCAGGCGAGCCGACTGACCCAGGAAGTCAGCTCCAACCAGCGTCGCCGGACGAAGATTTTCGAGGAGCTCAAGGTTCTCGGGGTGGGGCTTCTGATCCTCCTCGCCCTACCGATTGTCGCATGGCTCTTCCCGATCCTGATCGGCCCAAAGGCCGATGCGGCCGTGGTCCACGTGACCAACTACATCAACATCAACGAGCTGATCTCGCAGTCCCAGACGGACGCCCCCGACTTTGCGAATTGGCTGAGGCGGCGTGACGTCTACGGCATCCTCGCGCCGCTTCGCGCCAGCAGCATGTTGGTTTGGTTTTTGTGGTGGGGGGGCATCATTCCGGCGCTCTCAGACCTCTGTTGGACGCTCTACGACGGCTACGTCCACCATTCGGGCAATCAGTTCATTCCAGCCGCAAAAGTCGCCGAGCGCTGGGTCCCGGCCAAGACGCTCGATACGGTTCGCCAAGAACGCGTCCATGGCGACGCGGCATTCGTCGATCCCGGCGAAGCCGCGCGCAGCATGTCGGAGTAAGCCCAGTGGCCGACCGCGGAATCTGGGGGAAGAACGATGGCGTCTATTTTGGGTACGGCAGCGATCGGACCCAGGGCGCGCCGCCGGCCTTAGAACGAAATCGCGTCATCCGTTATGTCGGTGATCGCCACCTCATAACGGTCGGACCCAACGGCAGCGGCAAGAGTCGACGCCTGCTGCTGCCGAACCTCGCCGAGCTCACGGACTGGTCTGTGCTGGTCGTCGATCCGAAGGGCGACCTTGCATCGATGACGGCGAAGCATCGTGCTGACAACGGCAGCAAGGTCTACCGGCTGAATCCGTTCAACGCGTTCGACCTCGGGAGCGACGGATTCAATCCGGTCGCAGCCCTTCAGCCTAAGGGCGAGGACTTTCCGGATGACGCGATGGGCCTCGCGGAAGCGCTCATTCGGGTCGAAGGAAAGGAGCCCCACTTCAGCCAGTCAGCGCAGGACCTTGTCTGCGCCCTCATCATGTATGTGCGCATCGTTCTGCCGAACCCGTCGCTCGTAGACGTGCGGGCGCTTCTTGGGCAATCGAGCGCCGATTTCCGTCAGACGGTGATGGGGAAGTACATCCGCTATGGAGAGCGGACCATCCCCGGCATGGTCGCCGCCGGCATCCTCTACGACTGCCCGGAGCTGGAGATCAAAGCATCCCGCTTCGCCGACCTCGGTCCTGAAAACCGCGAGCTCTTGAGCGTGCTTTCGACCGCGCTTACACAAACGCGTTGGCTCGATAGTCGCCCGATCAAGGAAGACATCGCCAAAGGGACGATTGATTTCGGGCTCATGAAGCAAGAGCCAACGACGGTCTATCTGATCCTGCCAGCCAGGCGGCTCGGCACGCATAGCACCTGGCTGCGCCTGATGATCACCAGCGTCCTTCAGCCCCTCATGAAGGACACCCGAAAATCCAAGGTGCCTGTGCTCTTGATGCTGGATGAATTCGCCCAGCTCGGGCACCTACCGGTGATCGAGCAGACGCTTGCGCTGATGCGCGGCTATGGCGTGAAAATGTGGGCGGTATTCCAGGACTTCGCCCAGGCCAAGGCGATCTACGAAGATCGCTGGCAAAGCTTCCTCGGCAACGCCGGCGTCCTGCAAGCCTTCGCGCCTCAGGAAGTGGTGACCGCGAAGGAGCTATCAGATGCGATGGGCCAGACGACGCGTACGCCGCTGAGCGCGTCGGGCGGCGGAGCCGATCCAGGTCTCAGTATGACCCAAATCCCGGTGCCGCTCATGTTGCCGCAGGATTTGCGGAACATGGACGAAGGCTTCTCCACGATCCTGTCGCACAAGACCAAGGGACCGGTGCGCGTCTACATTCCCTATCCAACGGATCTCGATCACATGAGAGCGATCTGCGCGCTTGACCCTTCGCGCTAGACGTCCTGGCCGCGGCCGACCGGCCGCGTGGGTTGATCGAAACGAGCCGCAGATCGCGCCTCGATCTCTTGGTATCGCTCATGGAGGCGGCCGAGCTTCTCCTGCTTGGCGTCGGTCATTTCTATGTTCGCGTCGCTCCATTCGGAGGTCTCGGCAGGCTTCGGCTGACTCTGGCCTTCTTGCTGCTGCTGCGGCTTGGGGGCCGGCTCTTCAGGACGGACGTCGTTGGCCGCCACCCATTGCCCCGTGCGCTGGCGATAGTCGTCGCGCAGCTCCTGGCTCTCGGCTTCATAGCCAGCGGCGCGCATCCGGTAGAGGGTCGCGTCCTCGTTGGCTTGAACCCCGGTGATGATCTCGCTCTGGTCGGCGATACGGTGGCTCGTCGAGGCCAGGTAGTCGGCCGCCTGAATATCCTTCCGCTGCTCAAGCGAGTGCCGTTCATCAGGACTGGTCGCGCGCGAAATTTGCTCTTCGAACTTTTGCTGGTCCTGGAGGAACGCGGCGTGCTCGGAGAGCGCGGCGCGTTCCATCGAGCCGTAGGGATCATTGTCGTCGCGCTGCTCGCCGAGCGCTCGATGATAGTGGTCGCCGGAATTCTCCCGGCCTCCTGACCGGTGGAGCTGCCTTTCTTCCACCAGGTCTATCGGGTTCTCGCCGAGCGTCTCAAAACGCGTGTGCAATTCGCGCATCGTGTTGGCCTGCTCGACAAGCGTCTGGGCATGCTCATCGGCGCGCTCTTCGACCGACTGCCGATGTTCTTCGCGCTCTTGCTCGTGCGTTTGGGTGGCGTTCTCCAGCGCGAGGTTTTCGTTGTCGAACCTCCTGGTCTGGTAGACGGCTTCGGGCTGGGTGATGCGCCCGGCATCGACCTTCGCCGCCAGCTCTTCCTTTTTCGCCTCCTCCTTCGCTGCCCAATCATCGATTGGGTTCGAAGGGCCGGCGTCTTGTTCGTTTGGAGGGACAAACTCTCCAGTTGGGGCCGAAGCCTCTGGATCGCGACCTGGCCTCGGCCGCTTCAGCTCGTCGTCGTCGCCTGAAGTGCTCACCGCAACTTCGCCTTCTCGCAAGGCGCTGAGTTTGAACCTCGGAGCTAGCGGCGGCTAGTGCTTAGCTCCCTTTTCGGTCGAGCGGATTGCTGCGGAGGGTCGGTCTGTTGCCGATGATTTTGCCAAGCTTAACGGCAGCATCGCGGAGCCTCGGGAACACCGCGAATTCCAGATTTTGGAGCCGCTCAAAGATCGACTTCAGGTCGTCATCGACCATGAAGGCGGTTTGGTAGAGCTTGTCCGTGAGCCCGCGGTCGGACTTGATCGATTTGTTGAGCTGCTTCTCGAAAGCGTCCTGACGCTTCTGCGCGTCGGTCGCGATTTCGAGGATCTTGTCCAACCGAGCGCTCAGTGTCTCGAACTTGCGTTCGAGTACAGCGACGCGCCTAAGAGCCTGATTTCCTAAGTCGGACATGCGCAATTTTAGCAAAAGCGGAGTCCGGAGTGCTTCTCAAACGACGAAATAATCTTGCGTATTTCAATGATGGTTGCGGAGTTAACGATTTATACTACTTTCACGGGCAGTATCGGCTTCAATCGCGTATCGGCCGGGGTGGGGAAAGTAGCTGCCCTACGTTCCTCAAGTGGTCCTGATGGTGCCATTGCCGCACGCGTGATCTTACGTAAAGTGAGGGCTGGAAGACCGATAAGGTTGAGGGCAAGCCATGCGCGGTAGTGCGCAGCTCGTTTCCGCCAAAGCGTCACTCGCCGCGCTCCGCGCCGCTTGGCAGGGGGACTTTCGGTCCCCCGTGCACCCCCAAGCAAACGGGGCGGCCAGATGAGCCAGGGTAGCGAGAAGAGGGCTCGCACCAAACACCTCACCATCCGGCTTGCCCCCGAGGAGCGCGCCAAAATCGACGCTGACGCCGAGCGCGCCGGCCTCACCGCTGGCAGCTACGCACGCGATGTTTTGCTCGGCGCACCGACACCGCGCCAGGTTCGCAGGCCGCCAGTGGAGCGCGCCGAACTGGCCCGCGTCCTGGGCCAACTTGGCGCTATCGGCAACAACCTCAACCAGATCGCCCGCGCCATAAACAGCGGCGACGAAGGCGATGATCAGGCCCTCATTCAAGGGCTGGGCGACCTTCACCTCATGCGGGATGCCACGCTCAAAGCGCTGGGTCGGTCGCTGTGATCATCAAGGGCAAATCGCGGGCGGGACCCAGCGCTCTCGCGGCCCACCTTGGCAACGCCGAGAAGAATGAGCGCGTCCAGCTCCTAGAGACCAGAGGCACGGTCGCCGACGACCTACGCGGCGCCCTTATCGAGATGGACGCCTACGCCGCCGGCACTCGCTGCGAAAAGCCGCTCTATCACGCGGCCATCAGCCCCGAGCCGCCGCATCTGCTTTCGCCGGAACAGCGCGCCGAAGCCATCGACCTTCTCGAAACCAAACTCGGCTTGAACGGGCATGCACGCGTCGTCGTGCTGCACGAAAAGCTGGGTCGCGAGCATCTGCATGTCGTCTGGTCGCGCATCGATCTCGATCAGATGAAGTCTGTCAGCGACAGCCACAACTACCGCAGACATGAGGAGGTAGCGCGCGAGCTGGAACAGCGCTTTGGGCATGACCGGGTGCAGGGTGCTCATCATGAGCGCGAGGGCGTTGAACGTCCCGACCGCACGCCATCACGCTCCGAACTTCGGCAGGAGGAAAGGACCGGGATCACTGGCAAGGACGTGAAGCGCGAAGTCACCGCGATCTTCCGCGCGAGCGATGGAGCCGAAGCGTTCAAGGCTGCTCTCGAGGATCGCGGCTACCTGATCGCTCAGGGTGACCGCAGGGACTTTGTTGTCATCGATAGCAAGGGTGGCGTTCACAGCCTGGCCCGCCGCATCGACGGCATCAACGCGGCCGAGCTGCGTGACTTCATGTCGGCGATCGATCGCGACGGCCTGCCAAAGATCGAGCAGGTCAAAGAGGAGATCGCGGCTCGCGAACAGGCAGCGAAGCAGGCCGAAAACGAAGCCGAGTTGGCGTCGCTCGAAAAGGCCTACGGACGTGGCGACGACTACGTCAGCCAGAGCACCGCAGCCCAGAAGGATTTTGAGCAGCGCCAGGCAAAGCTCAATGAGAAGTGGCCCGGCGTAGAGCTCTCAGACGACAAGCGCGCGCGGCTTGATCGTCTCGCATCGAAGGCAGGCGAGCCGCCACCGGATGATCCCAACCGGCAACCCGAGGCCCCCGGTGGAGGCCACACCAGGGGCCGCTAGGGGCAGCGGTCGGCCAGGTACTCAGACAAAGCTTCCACGCCTCAGCTCGTGGAATGATGACGAGCGCAGGTGCCCGGGCACGCCGAACATTTTCTCGTGCGTCGGCGGAATCCACCAAGCGCCAGTCGACCCGGCGAGTGGCGTCGCTAGCGGCAACCAGGGCCCCAAACACCTCCATTCAGCTGGCGGCCCGAATGCTGACGAAACCCGCGCCCCGGCCCAAGCGGCCGCGGCGATTGCGCGCGCCAGCCCGGAGATCAGGAATGTCCGAAGCCCAGCTCATCGACCTCAGGGCCGCCCAGGAAGGTAAGATCACCTGGGCGCAGTATTTCGCGATCTGGGGCCCATCCGCGTAGCTCCTCTTCCGCCCCTTTTTGGCGTGTGGAAGGGGGGCGCAAGATGCCGGCGAGGCTGCTCGCGCGGGCTTTGCCTACGCGCAGCAGCTAGATCCTTCTTGGATTGGCGGGCACTTCACGTCCCCGTATGAGCAAAAGACGCAGCAATCGCCCGGTTTCGGTTTCAAGACGGCGGCGCAGCTCGGGCAATCGTAGAACCACTGGCATGCGTCGGTCGGCATCGTCTCTGCGGTCGTCTCGCCGCACTCCGGACAGGTCAGATTCGAGGTGAGCTGAATGTTCACGCCTGTCCCCTGGCGGCCAAGATGAGATGCAGTAGCCGAGGCTCAATCAGGCTTTGCCATGCCACGGCGACCACCAACAGGATCGAGGCCACCGACATAAGGGTCAGGCTTACGGGCGACAGCCGGGGGCAGCTTGGATCGATGCGACAGGCCCGCGACCGCCGCCATGCGATCAACCACCCTGCGCCCAGAATGACCGCCGCTAAGACGGTCAGCCAGGTACGCTGGCCCGCTATCGCAGATGTCGCAGTCAGGCCCACCCCAGAAGGGCGAGGGTCATCGGTAAGACGCAGCAGGCCGCCCAAGCCAATACAGCGCCCGCGGATGCCGCAATTGCGGCCCAACTGACGAGCCCTTCTCGCCAATCCCTACGGTTCGCGCGATGGGTTTCACTCACTGTTTTCATTGAAAGACCTGGCAATCCCTGAGTTGCCATCCTAGTCTGCAACCCGTAGTCACTACGGGATCAAGGGAAAAATCCGTGCGAAGTTCTGAGGACCTCTCAATCGGACAGCTGGCGTCGCTAAGCAGCGTGAACCTTGAGACCATCCGCTACTACGAGCGCATCGGCTTGATGCCGGAGCCGCATCGCACAGAGGGCGGCCATCGGCTGTATCAGCGGGTTCACCTGCAACGGCTTCTGTTCATACGTCGCGGCCGCGAGTTGGGATTCGGCATTGAGGACATCCGCATGTTGCTTGGGCTAGCTGAGCCCGGCCGTCGGTCATGTGACGAGGTTCAGGCTATCGCTTCCGCCCATCTCGTGGAGGTTCGAGCGAAAATCGCGGACTTAACGAGGCTAGCGGATATCCTCACCGAGACCGTGCACCGATGCGATGGCAAGCGAGCGCCGAGTTGCGCCGTGCTCGAAATGCTGGAAGCGCCGGCATTCTAACTCCGAACCTGGGCACCCGGCTTCGAGCTGGATGGCCTGCCGCGAGCCGTCGCTGAGCGGCGACGCGCTCGCGGCAAACGCAACTACATCGGGCGAATGGCCGTCACTTCGGGCAGACCGCTGCCTTGCTTGGCGTCGAACCCGATCTTCTGGCCGACCTTCAGATCCTTCAGCAGAGCGGGCGGCGTCGCCTTGAAGTTCATGGTCATGGCGGGCCATCCCAGCCCGGCGATGGGGCCGTGCTTGATGGTGACCGCACCGGCCTTGGCGTCGAGTTCAGTGATGACCCCGGTGCCCTTGCCGGTTTTCGTGGCCGACGCCGGCATGGACATGCCCTTCATGTCGTCCATGGGCTTGGCCGCGGTTTGGGCGGAAGCGCCCTGGGCGACGCCCAGCGCGATTATCGTGGTGAGGGTCAGTAGATGGGCTCTCATGTCGTACTCCTTAGGTTTGAGGTTGGGGGTCTTGGGCTTTTCTGGCGCGTCTCCGACGCATCAGAAGGTAGGCAGCGGGCACGACCAGCATCGACAAAAGCGGTGCTGTGATCATCCCGCCGATCATCGGGGCCGCGATCCGGCTCATCACTTCTGAGCCAGCGCCATGCCCGATTAGGATTGGAAACAGGCCCGCAAGGATGACAGCGACCGTCATCGCTTTCGGGCGGACACGAAGCAGCGCTCCGGACCTAACGGCTTCCTCGGTTTCGGCTTCGGTCGGGTTGGCGTAGTGCGCGAGCGCTGACTTCAGATAGATCAGCATCACGACACCGAACTCGGCGGAGACGCCCGCGAGCGCGATGAAGCCGACGCCTGTAGCCACCGACTGGTGATAGCCGAGAAGGTAGAGCGTCCAGATGCCGCCGGTCAGCGCGAACGGCAGTGTCGTCATGATCAACGCCGCCTCATCCAGCCGACCGAACGTCAGGAAGAGGAAGAAGAAGATGATGGCGAGCGTCGCGGGCACGACGAGCTTCAAGCGCTCGACCGCGCGCTGGAGATATTCGAACTGCCCTGCGTAGGCGACGGAGACACCCGGCGGCAGTTTCACATCGTGTGCGACCGCCTTCTGCAGGTCGTTCACGACGGAGGTGAGATCACGGCCTCGCACGTCCACGTAGACCCAAGTCGAGGGTCTCGCGTTCTCCGTCTTCAGCATCGGCGGACCCTCGGCAATCGTCAGGTGGGCGACGGTCCCGAGAGTGATTTGCTGACCGGAGGGAGTGAGGATCGGCAGAGCCCGCAGACCTTCGAGGCTGTCTCGAAGCTCGCGCGGATAGCGTAGGCTGATCGGATAGCGGGCTACGCCTTCGACCGTCTGGCCTATCGCCTCGCCGCCGATGGCTCCCGTGACGATGTCCTGGACGTCGGCAATGTTGAGGCCGAAGCGTGCCGCCGCCATACGGTCGATATCGACATCGACGTAGCGGCCACCTGTCAGTCGCTCGGCGAGCGCCGAACTGACGCCGGGCGTCCTCTTGGCGACGGCTTCAACCTCCTGCGCGACCGCATCGAGTTGCGCCAGGTCCGTACCCGAGACCTTCACGCCAATCGGGCTCTTGATGCCCGTCGCCAGCATGTCGATGCGGTTCCGAATGGGCGGGACCCAGACGTTCGCAAGCCCTGGCACCTTCACGGTGCGGTCGAGCTCTTCGACCAACTTCTCTGGCGTCATGCCTGCGCGCCACTGGTCACGCGGCTTGAGCTGGATCGTCGTCTCGAACATCTCAAGGGGCGCTGGGTCGGTCGCTGTCTCGGCGCGTCCAGCTTTGCCGAAGACGCTCTTCACTTCCGGCACGGTGGCGATCAAGCGGTCGGTTTGTTGAAGAAGCGCAGACGCCTTTTCGACAGAGATCCCCGGCAAAGCCGAGGGCATGTAGAGGAGATCGCCTTCGTCGAGCTGCGGCATGAACTCGCCGCCAAGATGGGAGAGCGGCCAGGCCGTCGTCGCAAACATCAAGGCCGCGATGAGCAGGGTCGCGCGCGGCCTGCGCATGACCCAGGCCAACGCCGGCCGGTAGAGCTTGGTGAGCCCACGATTGAGGAAATTGCCGCTCTCGGCAGGTATGCGCCCGCGGATCAGGAGCCCCATCAGGACCGGGACAACGGTCACCGAGAGGATGGCGGCGGCTCCCATCGCGTAGGTCTTAGTGAAGGCCAGCGGCGCGAACAGTCGCCCTTCCTGGCCCTGGAGGGTGAAGACCGGCACGAAGGAGAGCGTGATGATAACGAGGCTGAAGAAGAGAGCGGGCCCCACCTCGGCCGCCGCTTCAGTCACCACCTCCCAGCGCGTTTCGCCCTTCAGGGTCTCGCCAGGATGATCGTGCTCCCAGCGCTCAATTTTCTTGTGCGCGTTCTCTATCATCACGACGGCCGCATCGACCATCGCGCCGATGGCGATCGCGATCCCACCGAGCGACATGATGTTGGCGTTGACCCCTTGGACGTGCATCACGATCAGCGCGGCCAAGACGCCGAGCGGTAGGGTCAGGATCGCGACCAGGGCCGAGCGGGTGTGCCAGAGGAAGAGGCCGCAGACGACCGCCACGACGAGGAATTCCTCGATCAGCTTCTCTCTAAGATTGCCGATCGCCCGGTCGATCAGCTTGGACCGGTCATAGGTCGTCACCACCTCGACACCGGGCGGCAAGCTGCCCTTCAACCTGGAGAGCTTTTCCTTCACCGCCGCGATGGTCTCGCGAGCGTTCTTGCCCGAGCGCAGGACAACCACGCCGCCGGCGACTTCACCTTGGCCGTTCAGCTCGGCCACACCTCGCCGCATCTCAGGACCAAGCTGAATGGTGGCGACGCTGCCTAGAGTGACAGGCACGCCGCCCGCCGCTGTCTTCAGGGGTATGGCCCGAAAATCGTCGAGGGTTTTGAGGTAGCCGGAAGCGCGGACCATGTACTCGGCTTCCGCCATCTCAAGCACGGACCCGCCAGCCTCTTGATTGGCGCGGCGGATAGCTTCGGCGGCTTGCTGCTGGGTGACCCCAAACGCGGCCAGCTTCACCGGGTCGAGGACGACTTGGTACTCTTTGACCATTCCGCCGATGGAGGCGACTTCGGCGACGCCCGGCAGGCTCTTCAGCTCAAAACGCAGGAACCAGTCTTGCAGCGAGCGAAGCTGCGCGAGGTCGTGCTGGCCCGTGTGATCGACTAGCGCGTACTCGTAAATCCAGCCTACCCCCGTCGCGTCCGGACCAAGCGCGGGCTTCGCGCCCTCCGGCAATCGGCTCTGAACTTGGCTCAGATATTCGAGGACGCGGGAGCGCGCCCAATAGGGATCGGTCCCATCCGCGAACAGTACGTAGACGAAGCTGTCGCCGAAGAAGGAATAGCCACGCACCGTCTTCGCCCCCGGCACCGACATCATGGTGGTGGTAAGCGGATAGGTGACCTGGTTCTCGACCAGTTGCGGGGCCTGGCCCGGATAAGGCGTGCGGATGATCACCTGGACGTCCGATAGATCGGGCAGGGCATCGACCGCCGTCGATGACACCGCCCAGACCCCGGCCAGGATCAAGACCAGCGCGCCCAAGAGGACGAAGAAGCGGTTCTTGACCGACTGGCGAATGAGAGCTGCGATCACTTCGCACCTCCCACGCGCTCGATGGAGTCCACGACAGGACCATCAGGCTTTTGCTCGAACCGGAAACGAGCCTGATCGCCGACCCTCAAACCCTGCGCCATGCCAGGGGTCTTGAAGGCGAACGTCATCGTCATCGCGGGCCAGCCGATGGCGGGCACGGGTTCATGCGAGAAGGTGATGCTGCTGGCCGTCATCGCTTCGATGCGGCCCTGCGTTTCATAGGTCGCAGCCTGCGCGGGTGCTGTACCGCCGGGTTGCGCCGCCGACAGAGGCTTCACCTGCAGCCCCGCCAAGCTGGCTTCGGAGTCGATCAGGAATTGTCCCGAGGCGACGACCTTCTGGCCTTCGTTGAGGCCGGCAAGGATCTCGGTAAGACCCTTCGCTTCGCGTCCGATCCTCACTTCGACCGGCGTGAACCTTCCGCCCTCCGCGGCCAGCATGACGATGTTGCGCTTGCCGGTGCGGATCACCGCCTCAGAGGGGACGACGAGCGCCGATCTTGCCTCCGCGCCGAAGTCGACGGTGCCAAACATGCCCGGCCTCAAGCGGCCGCCAGGATTGGGTAGCTCGACGCGCGCAATGAGAGTGTGGCTCTCGGCTTGCGCGGTCGGGAGGACGGCGCTCACGCGGCCAGTGAAACTCTCGCTCGGGAACGCCGCGAGAGTGACGCGAACAGCCTCACCGACCCGCAACTGACCTGAAAGAGCTTCAGGCACAGATGCATTAAGCCAGACCGTCGAGAGCCCATTG
>Ga0163163_10003543_pt1 | contig 13261 bp, 16 predicted proteins | sample S65metaG_FD_119766 | JGI IMG/M metagenome (GOLD analysis project Ga0163163, IMG submission 119766) | Switchgrass rhizosphere microbial communities from Kellogg Biological Station, Michigan, USA - S6-5 metaG | ecosystem: Host-associated > Plants > Roots > Rhizosphere > Soil | place: USA... | reverse complement strand
GCAGACTGCCACCCATCGTTGGTACCAAAACGACCCCTCCTTTAGTAGTTGTATTCACTGCTGCTACCACTTGCTTAGCAATCGGAAGATCCATGGAAGTGCGTTGGGCATTGTAACCATCACTACGCGAAACTTTGATCAATTTGCCATACTTCGTTCTTTCTTCTGCCGTGGGCTCCCTGTCCAATACATAAAAACCCTGCGCTTTGATGTGATCAATTACTTTTTGCTGTTGCCTTTTCCAATCATTCCCCGGAACCAGTCGCAGATCAATATCTGCAATAGCAATGGTAGGAATCATATTGGATGACATTTTACCTGTATTTCCGCTCGACATACCATTGATATTTAAGGAGGGCAGCATCTTGGATTCCATCAACGATTTCCCCGGAATTTCACCCGCGGCGATGCCCAATTCTTTCTTCATCTTTTCGTCCATATTCGGCATCTCAGCGATGGCTTTCTTTTCAGCTGCCGTCAATGGTTTAACGTCATCATAAAAATGAGGCACCAATACTTTTCCTTTTTCATTTTTCATAGATGCCAGCAGGTGGGATAATAGCATCGCCGGATTCGGCACCCAGTTTCCATAATGCCCACTATGCAGCGGCCTTGTTGGTCCATACACCGTGAGTTCGAGGTGCGTGTCACCCCTAACGCCAAAGGATACCAGCTTTTTCCCGCTGAGATCAACCGGGCCGTCGCAGATGATCCACAAATCGCTTCGCAACAATTCCTTGTTTTGTTCCAGTATCCTGTCAAGATGAGTGGAACCGGCTTCTTCTTCGCCTTCAAAAAAGAATTTAATATTACAACTTGCCTGCTGGCCCACAGCCCTGAGGGCGTCAAATGCATTCAGGATCGCCATTACACCACCCTTATCATCCGAACTACCCCTTCCATAAATCCGCCATTCCGGCGCATAATCTTTATCTGCGCCGGGAAAGCTGATCAGCTCTGCGCCCTGGTCCAGGTTTCCTGCTGCCAATGCCGGTGTGAACGGCGATAATCCTTTTCGCCACTGTGCGGGATTGACGGGCTGACCATCATAGTGCGCATAAAAAATGATTGTCTTCGTAGAACCAGGTACCGTCCAATCGCCATACACCGCTGGCGGAGCACTGTCCTCACCGGGGTATAACAATTGCACGTTGTTGATCCCGGAGGCTTTCATACTTCCGACCAGGAATTGCGCGCAACGCCGGAGTGACGAACTATCAACAGCTATATTCGGAATCTCCAGGAACGAAATGAAATTGCTGATAATTTTGTGTTGGTTTTTTTTGCAATAATCCCTGATATGAAGCGTCGACTGGTCCTGTGCTAAAGAAGCGGTGGCGAAACAAAGAAAGAAAACTGTGGCGAATGAATTTCTGAGCATCTTGAAAAGTAAAAAATAAAAAGTCAAAATTCAAAAGGAAGGTAGCTATTCCCCTTTTGAATTTTGACTTTTGATTTTTGAATTCTACCTCTCTATCCTGAATTTCGCCAGCTCAGTTTTTTGATTGGTTGTAATCGTCAAAATATAATTTCCCGTTTGATATCGGTTCAGCATTAACTCATGCTCGTTGAATCCCTTCCTGGAATTGGTAACCTCCTGCTTCAACACCCTGCCTACCATATCCATAATTTTTATGGTAGCAATTCCATCCATTTCTGCATTCCACTGAACATGTAAAACGCCAGCGGACGGGTTTGGATACACGCCGAAGCCCTTATTTGCAATAATCACATCTGTGCTCATGTCTTCTACCCCAACCCTTGTACCAGACGCACATGCCCCGAGTGCATCACCGTGACTGAGGTGAGATGGAACATCTCCTACCAGTACACAAAGTGTGGTCTTACCCTTGTGACAAATGGTAACGCTATTTGTGCCGCATTTGATGCTCTTAACGTTTACAATCACGTCATCGGTTGCACTGTGACCATTTGCATCTTTGACCGTTATGGTGTATGTGGTCGTTGTTGTAGGACTCACGGTAATATTTGCGGTTGAGGCCCCTGTTGACCACAAATAGGTTGGTGATCCGCAAACATAATAGGTGGGCGTCAGTGTTACAGATGGCGTTCCGTATCCAACCAATAAGGTTTTGTCAAGTCCGGCGTTCACAGTAACGAAGGTTGACACGGTAGCCCATGGCGTGAAGTTTATATTCGCACCCACGGGATCTCCTGTTCCAGGACCTGCGCCGCTCGGCCCGCTCGCGCTACCCCACCAATTGCAAGTAGCATCTACAATGCCACTGCCCGAGTTTACAATGCCCTGTTGGTTTCCGGTTATGGAATTGCTGGCCACCGTCTGCGTCAGGTTGCTTCCGGCATTGTTCCCAATAACAATACCTTTCTGCCAGGTAGAAACTGTGTTGGCCGTGATGACAAGATTCATTATTGCTGTGGATGGAACCAATGCTTCTATCCCGGTTCCAAAGCTGGTGTTGATTCCCGTTACCGCATTTTTGGAAACTGTCACGTCACTACTTCCATTGACAGGTTCAATAAAAATCCCCCTGGCATTACCTCCGGTCAGTTTGCTGATTTGATTGCCGGTTATCGTTGATGTTCCGGGTCCTTTGAAATGGACACCATTTACGGAAGAAGAAACTGCACCGATTGCCGTCAGGTTTGAAATAATATCATCAGCAACTGAAATACCTATGGAACTATTCCTGATAAGCACACCATTTACTGCAGCAGTTTGGCCTGAAACACTAATACTATTGGCCTGCGAAACTGATCCGATTTCATTACCTGTATTGGAGGAAAGTCTTCCATCGATATCAATGCCCGTGAATTCTGAATTTCCATTCACCGATTTTGCGATGACTGCATTCACCTTATTGTTGTCGATGGCATTCGGATTCAGATTCAGATCACATGTCACCACGGGATCTTCTTCACCTCCGGCGGTAATGACAATTGGGTGAACAATGACATCTTGCGCAGCCTGAATGTCAAGTTGCTGAATTACATTTTGTGATACTGCCACGTTCGCCAGAACACGGGCATAAATGCCTACAAAGGCGGAACTCCGATCGGATTGCATACGAACATTTTGAATCGTATTCTGCTGAATTGCTCCTCCACTACAATTGGAATAGCTTATTCCACCAAACTGCCCGTCCTGTTGGGTTCCACCATACACAATGATTCCGAAATCAGACGGATCGCCGCCTATCAGGTTATTGGAACATATCACTGAATTCTGAGCATGATTTGAAACAATAATTGCAGTCGATAACGCAAATTCGGTAGTAGGAAGCGTGCCTCCCTGTATGTCCATGTTCTTGATCACATTATTCTGAATATTGGTAGCAATGCCTCCAACAACAGTAACGTTTATTCCCGCCAGGAGGCCACCAATCCATCTTCCGGCTGCCAGTGGACCACTGCCTCCAATGTAATTCCCGTTGATATTGATGGTGCCCGATTTGCGAGAATGGAATAGATTAATTCCATTCGTTGCATAGCGATAGTCGGTCAGCGTGCAATAGAGACTATTCCCAATAACATCCCAGCTACTACCTTCCCCATCATCCTGAACCATGATCCCACTGTGGACAAAATTTCTGATCTCATTATTCAAAATTTTGTTCCCGTTATTTGGTGCATTCGGGTTTCCAAAAGCAACAATGGCAAAGCTTGGCATGGAGAAGGAAAGGCTGTTTTCGATAACATTATTTTGAATCGTATTGTTATTGGGTCCATTGTCAATGACACCAACGGGATAGGGACCTTCAGGGCTGAAATTGATGATCCCGTTGGTAACATAGCCATGCGCGTTGTCATAGATGTTTGCTCCTTTAACCGAACAATATTGAACAACATTGAAGGATGCACGATTGGTAAATTTTATGGCGCAACCAAATGCATTCTGACTCATGATGGTTAGATAGCTGGCTGTGCCTGTACTCCCGGGTCTTCCATCAAATGTGATGTAGGATCCGAAGATCTCCACGATGGGGCCGGCGGGATTGGATCCCGAAATAAACTGGTCATCACCGATTAGCGTAGCCGCAGCAGTAGCCGGTCTGACGGTGATTGTGTTCGTTGGCGTTGTTCCCAGGTTTTCTGGAAATGTAATGGGATAAATTTCTGCAGCATGACCATAATAGGTGGATTGAATTTCCAATACCACGGGCCCTGATAGTCCCTGCAGCTTGATGTCCTGGATCGCCGCAGTGATGGTGTTATAATCACCGGGGATTGTTTTGATGCCGCTGATTTGAGCGACGAGCGAAGTGCAAATGAAAAAAGCGACTAATATTGTCGCGGCAGTTTTCGTAAAGTTTCCGTTCATAAAACAGGTATTTAAGGTTCTTGGTTGCCATGTTGTACCTGTGGTTCAGAATTTAAGTTAGCAGCAGCGAAACAGAAGTAAGAAGCGTTAAAATCAGCGTCCCAGCTATAAGTGGAGAATCAATAAGAGTATACTAAACTAACACGTATAATCGAAATATGCAATACTTCATTTCGGGCATTAAATGCCGGAACCAGTGGGCAAACTAAAAAAGTCGAATTTGTCGTTGGAGTCCTTCGGAAAGCGTTGGGATCTTAAAATGAAGCTTTAGTTGTAGGCAAGCGAAAGCAGGTTCGCATTCGCCTTCTCGTTTTTCTCAATTTCAACGAATGAAGAGAGTATATCAGGTGTGCCCTTTTTAACGCAAACATTGTGTTCGTAGTGCGCTGAAGGCTTGCCGTCCTTGGTCTTGACGGTCCAGCCATCGCTTTCGTAATAAACTTCTTTCACGCCCAGGTTGATCATGGGCTCAATAGCAATCACGGTATTTTCCTTCAATTTCTTTCCTGTGCCGCGCCTTCCATAGTTTGGCACCTGGGGATCCTCATGAAGCTGCCTTCCCAAACCATGTCCTACCAATTCCCTCACCACGCCATAACCGTATTTCTTTTCTGTGTGCTCCTGCACCGCGTAAGAAATGTCGCCTACATAATTGCCGGCCACTGCAACTGCAATGCCCTTGTAGAGCGCTTCCTTCGTTACCCTCAGCAGCTGCCTGACCTCCTCAGAAATTTCACCAATCGCAAAGGTGTAAGCGCTGTCGCCGTGAAAGCCGTTCTTATATACACCCACATCCACCGCAACAATGTCTCCTTCACGAAGTATGGCTTTGTTGGGAAAACCATGTACCACCATATCATTCGTGGAAATACAACTTGCAAATGGATAGCCCTTGTAATTTTTAAAAGAAGGAACTGCGCCGTTGTCGCGGATGAACTGGTCCACGAGCGCATCAACCTGGAGTGTGGTGATACCCGGCTTTAAAAATTTTGCCACCTCAGATAAGGTGGCACTAACCAATAACGCACTTTCACGCATTAATTCTATCTCAGCACTTGTCTTTACGTGAATCATATTAGAATTGGGCGGGGGTAGCGGTTTGTCTTCCCTGGATCCTGCCGCTCTTCATCAAACCATCATACTGACGCATCAGCAATTGAGTTTCGATTTGTTGCAGCGTATCCAAAATAACGCCCACCATGATGAGCAGAGAAGTACCACCAAAGAAGGTGGAGAATAACGTAGATACATTGAGGTTCTTCGCAACACCGGGCAGGATACCCACAAGTGCGAGAAAGATGGCACCTGGCAAAGTGATACGGTCCATGATCTGGCCAATGTAATCAGCAGTGGGTTGACCAGGCTTAACGCCAGGAATGAATCCGTTGCTCTGCTTCAGGTTATCGGCCATTTGCTTCGGGTTAAAGATCAACGCTGTATACAAGAAGGTAAATGCGATTACCATCACTGCATAGATGACCATATACCAGATATTACCGTGATCACTGAAAATTTTTGCAATGCCCTGGCCTGCCTCAAACTTGGTGAAAGAAAAAAGCGTGGGCAGGAACATAATAGCTTGTGCAAAGATGATGGGCATCACACCTGCAGCATTTACTTTCAATGGCAGGAACTGACGAGCACCACCAAACTGGCGGTTGCCAATAATTTGTTTCGCGTAGTTTACCGGGATCTTTCTTGTGCCCTGCACCAGGATGATGAGCCCCAAAATAATTGCAATCAGAATCGCAACTTCAACCATAAAGATCAGGAGGCCGCCACCACCACGGTTCATTTTGGCAGTGAATTCCTGCACAATTGAAAGGGGAAGTTTAGCAAGGATACCCACCATGATGATGATAGAAGTACCGTTACCTAATCCCTTGTCCTGGATTTTTTCACCCAGCCACATCACAAACAGAGTACCTGCTGTGAGAATGATCATGGTAGAATACTTGAAATAAGGTACGTAAGCCTCAATCATCGCTTCCCTGTTCTGGCCCTGCAGATAGGCAACATAAGCACCAGCCTGCAAGAGGGTAACGATGGCCGTTAGATAACGGGTCCATTGATTGATCTTCTTTCTTCCGCTATCGCCTTCTTTCTGCAATTTTTGCATCTGGGGAACCAGGATAGTCATCAATTGCATAAAGATTGATGCAGAGATATAGGGCATGATGCCCAGGGCGAAAATTGATGCATTGGAAAAAGCGCCACCGGCAAAGGTGTCGAAGAGACCAAGTAAACCCTGGCTGCTCTTTTCACTGAAATTTGACATCCTGGAAGGATTAATACCGGGAAGCACAATGTGTGAACCCAAACGGTAAACCAGGATCAGGAGTAAGGTCACGAGGATCTTGCTGCGCAATTCTGCAATACTCCAGATATTCTTCAGCGTCTTTATAAATTTATTCACGGATCGTTGAAATTTTAGTGATGGGCCCTATGAAAAATGACGCATGGCCCATGCGTCAGCGCAAGTTACCAATTTTTACTTGATAATCTCCACGGCGCCGCCGGCAGCTTCGATTACCTGCTTGGCTTTGGCACTGATGGCGTTAATCTTAAAAGTCAACTTGGCTTTCAGTTCTCCATTACCCAGGATCTTCACCCTGTCTGTCTGGCTGATCAGTCCATTCATATAAAGGTTCTCGAGCGAGAATTCAGAAATCCCATATTTCTCAGCCAGTTGATCAATTTGTCCAAGGTTAAACACTTTGTACTCAATACGGCTAATGTTCTTAAAACCTCTCTTGGGGATTCTTCTTTGCAGGGGCATCTGGCCACCTTCATGTGCCATTTTAATCTTGTAACCGGCGCGACTTTGACCACCCTTGTTACCTTTTGTAGATGTTCCGCCCTTACCTGATGCTTCACCACGACCAAGGCGCTTTTGTTTGTGCGTTGCTCCTTTGGCGGGTCTTAACGTGTGCAGTTTCATTGTGTTGTTTTTTACTCAACGGGGTGTGCTCCCCTCGCTTATTAAAAATAACTGGCCCATGCAGGCCAGGATGACTCAATTATAATTCTACCACTGATACGAGGTGATTCACACGCCTCACCATACCCAGGATCTGGGGAGTGGCTTCCACTTCAACTGTGGCATTCAATTTCTTCAACCCAAGTGCAGCCATGGTCTTCTTCGTACGCTCTGGCCTGTCAATAACACTCTTTACTTGTGTGATCTTAATCTTTTTCATTACCTGATATTTTTACCTTTTAGCTTTCACCCTTCACCTCTAACCTTACCCGTGAAATACTTTTTTCAAACCAATGTTGCGTGTCTTTGCAACACCAATGGGTTCTCTCAGCATTGCAAGCGCTTTGAAAGTTGCTTTAACCACGTTGTGAGGATTTGCAGAACCCAGTGACTTGGCCAATACGTCGGTTACGCCGGCGCTTTCCAGAACTGCACGCATGCTACCACCTGCGATTACGCCAGTACCATGTGCAGCCGGTTTGATCAACACCTTTGCAGCTCCCTCTTTCGCCAGTTGGTCGTGAGGAATGGTTCCATGCATTACCGGCACTTTGATCAGGTTCTTCTTGGCGTCTTCAATACCTTTGGTGATGGCTTCCTGAACTTCCTTTGCCTTTCCCAAACCGTGTCCAACCACACCATTTTCATTACCTACAACCACCAGGGCTGAAAAGCTGAAAGCACGTCCACCTTTCGTTGTTTTCACTACGCGGTTGATAGCTACCACTTTTTCCTTCAGTTCGAGGTCTCCTGCCTTAACCCTGTTTAAGTTTACTTTTGACATTATGATACGTTGTTAGTAGTTTATAGTTGAAAAATCAGAACGTAAGACCTGCTTCTCTTGCCCCATCAGCAACACTCTTAACCCGACCATGATAGAGATATCCGCCCCTGTCGAAAACAATTTCCTTGATGCCAAGGTCATTTGCTTTCCTTGCAATGGCAGCACCTACCAATTTGCTTTTTTCACTTTTAGTTACCTTCTGAGCCTGGATATCCTTATCCTTGCTTGATGCAGCCGCCAGTGTTTTACCATTAGCGTCGTCGATCAGCTGAACATAGATATCAGTATTGCTCCTGAAAACAGAAAGCCTTGGTTTGGCAGTACTACCCACAGAGTTCTTGCGGATACGATACTTGATCTTTTGCCTCCTGATTGCTTTATTGTTCATCTCTTTTTTATTTACATCCCGCAGGTGCGGGATCATTGATAATTCAAGTTTTGTTTGCGAAACAGCCGGTCAGCTGCATCAGCGAACCAATTACTTACCTGCAGCCTTACCTGCTTTCCTGCGCAATACTTCACCCGCATACTTAACACCCTTTCCTTTGTAAGGCTCGGGCTTACGCAGACTGCGAAGCTTTGCAGCAACCTGACCCAGCAATTGCTTGTCTACACTTTCCAGGCTGATCGTCGGGTTCTGTCCTTTCTCCTGCGCAGTTGCCACTTTCAGTTCCTTCGGAACTTCGAAAATGATATTGTGAGAATAACCGAGTGAAAGATCCAGCACATTACCCTGGTTGGATGCTTTGAAACCCACACCCACCAGCTCAAGGTTTTTCTTGTATCCTTCAGTTACACCCTTCATCATATTCGCAACCAGTGAACGGTACAGACCATGCAGTGCACGATGGCGGATCTGGTCGGTAGGACGGTTGAATTCGATACTTTCCTCCTTTACCTCTACCTTGATATCCCTGTCGATGGCTTGTTTAAGTTCGCCTTTCGGACCTTTAATGGTAATCACATTGTCATTACCCAGGGTTACCGTTACACCTTTAATTACACTTACCGGTTTTTTACCTATCCTTGACATAGTCGTTGTTTGATAAATAATTAAATTTTGTTTTCGCCTGCCCGGGTTCAGTCCCGACTAAAAGACTTAATGATCGGTCCAGGTTATTGCCGACATTGCCGGCTGCTCAATTAATACACGTAGCACAATACTTCGCCACCCACATTCTGCGCCTTTGCTTCCTTATCAGTCATCACACCTTTCGAAGTGGAGATGATAGCAACGCCCAAACCATTTTTCACGCGATTGAAATCAGCGGGCTTGGAGTAAGTACGCAAACCGGGACGGCTGATCCTTTCCAGGCTCTTAATGGCTGGTTCTTTAGATTGCGGATCGTATTTCAACGCGATCTTAATCACACCCTGCTTGCTATCGTCCTCAAATTTGTATTTGAGAATATATCCCTTGTCGTACAGAATTTCTGTGATACGCTTCTTCAGATTTGAAGCGGGGATCTCCACGATGCGGTGATTGGCCATCTGCGCATTGCGAAGCCTTGTGAGGAAATCTGCTATAGGATCAGTTACCATTGTCTATAATAAATTGATGTTTACAAAAAGTTTACAATGCGATATCCTATGATATCTTGAACGGTTTTTACCAACTGGCTTTTCTTACGCCTGGAATTTTACCAGACAATGCCATGTCGCGGAATACGACCCTGGAAATGCCGAAATAGCGCATATATCCCCTGGGACGTCCAGAAAGCTGGCAACGATTCTTCAACCTTACGGGTGAAGCATTTTTAGGCAGCTCGTCCAACGCTTTGTAGTCGCCCGCTGCTTTTAAAGCGGCACGCTTTTCAGCGTATTTGGCGCTCATCGCCTCTCTTTTTCTTTGCCTGGCTTTTACCGATTCTTTAGCCATAATTTGATTTGTTTTATTTTTCGTTTACGCCTCATCGTTAGCATGAAGCGTAATCTTTTGAATTAGTCTTTTTTGGTCTTATTGAATGGCATACCCAATTCCTTCAGCAATTCATAGGCCTCTTCGTTGGTACGCGCGGTGGTCACAAACGTGATGTCCATACCGGTAATCTTGTTCACCTTGTCGATATCGATCTCAGGGAAAATGATTTGCTCTGTGATGCCCATTGTGTAGTTACCACGGCCATCAAAAGATTTGTCATTCACACCGCGAAAGTCGCGCACGCGGGGCAGAGAGGTAGATACCAGGCGATCCAGGAATTCATACATCTTTTCTCCTCTCAGCGTTACCCTTGCACCGATGGGCATGGCCTTCCTGAGCTTGAAGTTTGAGATGTCTTTCTTAGAGATCGTAGGTACAGCGCGCTGACCCGTAATGGTGCTCAGCTCTTCCACTGCCACGTCTACCAGTTTCTTGTCAGTTACGGCACCATTCACACCGCGGTTCACGCAGATCTTGGTGAGCTTAGGCGCTTGCATAATGCTCTTATAACCGAATTTCTTCATTAAGGCAGGTATAACGTCTTTCTTATACTTATCTGCCAGTCTCGGAGTGTATTTTGCGGTACTCATTATTTAATTACCTCCCCTGAAATTTTTGATACACGAACTAATTTTCCACTCTCACGATTTCTCTTCACCTTGGTAGGCTCGCCCTTCTTGGCGTCCCAAAGCATCACATTTGAAATGTGAATAGATGCTTCCTTCTTTACCAGTCCACCTTTGGTGTTCTGTGCAGAAGGCTTGGTATGCCTGGTAACGATGTTTGCACCTTCAACCAAAACCCTTTCCTTGTCAGGAAATACTTCCAGCACCTTGCGGGGCTTCTTCAGGTCTTTGTCGTCACCGGAGATTACCACAACGGCATCACCTTTCTTAATGTTGAACTTCGGTTTAAATCTGTTGCTCATATTTGAGGCTCTTTGTGCGAAGCGTTGTACACGAAACGCAATGTTTAAATATTTTTCATCCCGTACTTACGGGAAACTCATTATAGTACTTCAGGTGCAAGAGAGATAATCTTCATGTAACCTTTATCCCTCAGTTCTCTTGCTACCGGTCCGAAAATACGCGTACCTCTTGGCTCGTCTGATGCGGTCAGCAATACAACTGCGTTATCATCGAAAGCGATATAAGAACCATCCTTACGACGCAGCTTGTTCTTGGTGCGAACGATAACGGCTTTGGTAACCGTTCCTTTTTTGATACCGCCTGCAGGAAGGGCGTCCTTTACGGTCACCACAATCTTGTCGCCGATCTTGGCGTAATCCTGGCCTGAGTTTCCAAGCACGCGGATGCAAAGCACTTCCTTGGCGCCGCTATTGTCAGCTACATTGAGCCTGCTTTCTTGCTGAATCATCTTTTTAACTTTTAGCTTTCGTCCCGACACTTAATGTCCAGGACGCAATCCGTTTAAAATATTTTCCCAGGAATCCCGCCTTCGTCAAGACTTCGGCGGGCGAGCCCGTGCTTATTTCACTTTCTCAACCACTTCCACCAGTCTCCAGCGCTTTGTCTTGCTGAGGGGCCTGGATTCCATGATCTTTACGATGTCACCGATGCTGCACTCGTTCTTTTCGTCGTGCGCATGGAACTTGTTGGTCTTCTTTACGAACTTACCATAGATGGGGTGCTTCATTTTCCTTTCCACGGCAACCGTGATGGTTTTGTTCATCTTGTTGCTGCTTACCACACCAATCTTTGTTTTACGCAAATTTCTATCTTCCATTTTTACTTTATTTAGGATTAGAGACCTAATTTCCTTTTTTGCAATTCCGTTTTCAATCTCGCCAGATCCTTGCGCAGCGCACGGATGTTCATGGGATTCTCCAAGGGAGAAATCGCATGTGCGAATCCCAGTTTCTTCAGCCTTAACTCATCTTCCTGGATCCTGGCATTCAGGTCCACCTCGCTCATATCTTTCAGGCCTTTTACAAAATCAATCCTCTTTGACATTGTATATTCTTTTTGAATGTTCTAATTATGCGGTGTAATCAGGGCGGATTACAAATTTTGTCTTAATGGGCAGTTTTGCTGCTGCCAGCTCCAGCGCTTCCTTTGCAACTGCAACGGGCACACCGTCTGCTTCAAACAAAATCCTTCCTGGTTCAACTACGGCCGCCCAATACTCGGGGTTACCTTTACCCTTACCCATCCTCACTTCCTGCGGCTTCTTGGTAATCGGTTTATCAGGAAAAATACGGATCCACACATTTCCTTCCCTCTTCATGGCACGTGTCATGGCCTGGCGGGCAGCTTCGATCTGGCGGTTAGTGAGCCAGATAGGCTCCATGGCCTTGAGACCGAAGGAACCGAAGGCGATGGTGGTGCCTCTTTTGGCTACCTCGCGAATACGGCCCTTTTGCGCTTTCCTGTGTTTCGTTCTTTTTGGCTGTAACATGTTCTATCTTTTTTCGGTTATCCGGCTTACCGGTATCCCTGTTAAACCTTTTAATTTTTGGATCGAATCAATTATCCTCTGCGATTGTCTCTTCCGCCACCGCCATGACCACGACGGTCATCGCGACGATCGCCGCCCCTTCTGTCCGGACGTCCGCCTTCATGCCTGTCATCCCTTCTCTCCCTGCGGTCAGATACATCACTCTTACCTCCTACGAAATTGGGGTTGAGGTCACGCTTGGTGAGAACTTCACCCTTGCAGATCCAAACCTTGATACCAATTTTACCATACACAGTCAGTGCGAACACACTTGCATAATCGATATCCATACGGTAAGTGTGCAATGGCGTACGACCTTGTTTGATTTCTTCGGTACGCGCAATTTCAGCACCACCCAAACGTCCGCTCACTTTCACTTTGATTCCTTCAGCACCCATACGGAGCGCAGAAGCAATCGCCATCTTGATGGCTCTTTTATAGTTGATACGATTTTCGATCTGCTTCGCGATGGTGTCACCAACAATATTTGCATCGAGTTCCGGGCGACGGATCTCGAGGATGTTGATCTGAACATCATCCTTACCGGTCAGTTTCTTCAACTCTTCCTTGATACGATCTACTTCATTTCCTCCCTTACCGATAATGATACCGGGCTTGGACGTATGGATAGTTACGATCAGCTTGTTGAGCGTGCGCTCAATCACGATCTTGGAAATACCGCCTTTGTTGATACGAGCGTTCAGGTAAGTCCTGATCTTGTTGTCTTCGATCAACTTAACGGAATAATCCTTTTTATTTCCATACCAGTTAGATTCCCATCCGCGGATGATCCCTAACCTTGCACCAATAGGATTTGTT
>Ga0163163_10003542_pt1 | contig 13262 bp, 14 predicted proteins | sample S65metaG_FD_119766 | JGI IMG/M metagenome (GOLD analysis project Ga0163163, IMG submission 119766) | Switchgrass rhizosphere microbial communities from Kellogg Biological Station, Michigan, USA - S6-5 metaG | ecosystem: Host-associated > Plants > Roots > Rhizosphere > Soil | place: USA... | reverse complement strand
CCTTCTTAAATCCATAGTACGCTGCAACCACCAGGGTCCTCCCCTTCCCACATCCCAGGTCAAGAAAATGACCCTCACAGCTATTGATGCTTTTCATCGCATCAAAAATCCGATCCAAACCAAAATAATTCGCCGGCATATACATCGTAGCGTGGGAAATATCGATGCCCTTTTCTTCAAGGCTTTTCAGATCGTCATACCCAATGGTACTGATGCCATATTTTTTTTCGCCGCGTCGTTCGTGGTAAATAACAAAAATGGCCAGTGGCAAATTCCAGTGCCAGGCAACGTAGAGGAAATAGCGGATGTAGGAAAAAAATTTCAATTGTCGGAAAGTCGGAGGTCGATAATTTTTAGTTGCAGGCTTTTCTGACCATTCCACTCATTTTCATCAAGGGTGAATACGATATCCAAAGGACTTCTCATTTGCAAGAGCGGAAACTGGTGCGCCAGGTTGAAACCGATTCCTGTGAACGCCGTCCCTTCCTGCTTCAACACAAAACGGATATGCGCTTCCTTCACGACCTTCGACCAACCATAATCTTCAACACGTTTCGCGAGAAAAACGGGCCTGGGATTTTCCGGGCCATAAGGCTCCATCTGGTTCAGAATATTGTAGAATTTTTGGTTCAGATCCCTGAATTTCACTTCGGCATCAATATTTAGTTCAGGCACCAGCAAATCCGGATCTATTGTAGATGCAACGACGTCTTCAAATTTTTTGCTGAAGGCCTCCAACTGCTCGGGTCGTAATGACATTCCTGCGGCAGCGAAATGTCCACCATAACCCAACAGGTGTTCACGACATGCATGTATCGCTTCGTACAAATTAAATCCGGCCACACTACGCGCACTACCGGCAATGATGTCACCGCTTTGCGTAAGCACGATGGTTGGCCTATAATATCTTTCAATGAGTCTTGATGCCACAATGCCCACCACGCCCTTATGCCAGTGCGGTTTGAATACCACCGTGGATTTACGTTGCACGAGGGTCTCATCACCATTGATGATCATCAGGGCTTCTTCCGTGATATTTGAATCCGCTTCTTTTCTGTCGTCATTATCATTGTGGAGCAGGGTTGCAATCCCGAACGCCGCGCCTTCATCCTTTTCAATAAAGAGCTGAACGGCTTTTCTTGCATCGTCCATTCTGCCCGCTGCATTTACGCGCGGAGCGATGATAAAAATGAGATTGTTGATGTTAATGTTCTTTTCAATTCTTCCCACTTTCATCAGGGCCTTGATGCCTGCGCAAGGATTTTCATTTACTTTTTTCAATCCGTAATAGGCGATCACGCGATTCTCCCCGGTCATCGGCACAATATCGGCAGCAATCGCAACACTCGCGAGATCGATGTATTCTTGCGCCATTGAAGTGTCGAGGTTGAGGCGTTCCGCCAAAGCGGTTATGAGTTTGAAACCAACGCCACATCCGCAGAGTTCCTTGTAAGGATATTTGCAGTCTTGCTGTTTGGGATTTAATATGGCCACCGCAGGAGGAAGTTCTCCGTCAGGCAAATGGTGATCACAAACCACAAAGTCGATACCCTTTGATTTTGCAAAGTCGATGAGATCAACAGATTTGATACCACAATCGAGCGAGATGACCAGTGAAAAATTATTTTCAATGGCGTGCTCGATACCCGCCAGGCTGATGCCGTAGCCTTCCCTATACCGGTGCGGAATATAAAAATCAAGCAATGCGGGATCACCAATTTTTTGCAGGAACTGGTACATCATTGCAACTGCTGTGGTACCATCCACATCGTAATCTCCAAATACCAGGATTTTTTCGTTGGAAGCGATGGCTGAAAGAATTCTATCCACTGCCTTGTCCATGTCTTTCATCAACCAGGGCGAATGGAGATTGTCGAGTGAGGGTCGGAAAAAAGCCTTTGCTTTTTCAAAATCATCAATTCCTCTTTCTACCAGGATCCTGCAGAGGACAGGATGAATGCCCAGCGCGCGTTGCAATTTCGCCGCCTTTTCTTCTTCTGAAAATAATATCTTCCACCTCTTCTTCATGACTCAAAACTTTCTGTCTGTTGTATACCTCACCAATTCTTCTAGCGCCCGCTTTTCGTCATTTTCCGGAAATTCATTTAAGATCGCAATGGCCTGATCACGGTAATGAAACATTTTTTCTGAAGCATAGTCAATTCCGCCTGACCGAAGCACCGTATCAATGACCTGTTTCACCGCTTCCTTGTCTTTGTTTTTGTTCTTAACCAAATAGATCAGGTCGCGCCTGACAGTTCCGTTTACATTGTTCAAGGTGTAAATTAACGGCAGCGTTAATTTTTTTTCCTTGATATCGTTCCCGGTGGGCTTACCCACGTCTTCATTTCCATAGTCAAAAAGGTCGTCCTTAATTTGGAAGGCGACGCCCACGCATTCGCCAAATTCCCTCATCCTGGCCGTTCTTACCTCATCCTGGGTTGAACTATATGCGCCGGCTGCGCATGCGGCAGCCAGCAGAGAGGCAGTCTTGTTCTTGATGATTTCAAAATAGATGTCCTCCTTCACGCTTAGTGTTCTTGCCTTTTCAATCTGAAGAAGCTCTCCTTCGGCGAGTCGCCTTACGGCATCCGAAAGGATCTGGAGAATGCGAAAGTCATTGTTATCAAGAGAAAGTAATAAGCCTTTTGAGAAAAGGTAATCTCCCACCAGCACAGCGATCTTATTTTTCCATAGCGCATTGATTGAGAAAAAGCCGCGACGTTCCAGGGAATCGTCAACCACGTCGTCATGAACCAGGGTGGCGGTATGAAGGATTTCCACCAGGGCAGCCGCACGATACGTTGAATCATTTACCGGGCCTGCCAGTTTGGCTGATAAGATCACAAACATGGGCCTAAGCTGCTTCCCCTTTCGTTTTACTATGTACCTCATGATCCGATCCAGGAGGGGGGTACCGCTCTTCATGGAGTCCTTAAACTTCCCTTCAAAGACATCCATCTCATGAGCAATTACCTTTTGGTGAAAATTCATTTGTAAAACAACAAAAAAAAAATTGCTTTAAAATTATTATTCCGGGGTGCATCAAAGCACCCCTCATTTTTGTCTAAGTCATTTTTACTGAAATCATTGCGGTTTAAATAAAGCCCCAAAAAGTTTGTTATTTAACTTCCTATTGATATTTTTGCTCAGATTTACTTTCTGGGACACATTCATATCTTAATCAATACTTTCTCTTATGGCAAGCAAAAAGTGCGCAATATTATTGGGGATTTTTGCCCTGATAATGTCCAGCATATCTGTATCTGCACAGGTAGGTGCTACGTATGACTGGAGAGACTCTTCGCTGATACCGGCTAACCGTATGCCCCAGCACAACGAGTTCCTTAATAATCAGTATAATTTCCCGGCTAAGCCCCGCAACCAATGGGAAGTGGGCATTAAAGGAGGCCTTGTAGGCATAGCAGGCGACGTGCCTTCAGTTATGCCAACCTTCGGTTTTGGCGCACATGTGAGAAAAGCTTTTGGTTATGTGTTTTCTATGCGTGTGGAGTATATGCATGGAACGGCAAAAGGACTTTCATGGTCAGGTGCTGAAAACTATATGCACAACACTGCCTGGATAAATAATGGCTATCTACCAGCCGTTAGAGACGCCAATGGCCTATTGACTCCGGCCCAGGACAAAATTTTTTACAACTACAAAGCAAGCTTGAATGACCTCGGTATTCAGGGTATTGTGAATCTCAACAATATTCGGTTTCACAAAGCCAAAAACAGTGTATCCATCTACGGCTTCGGCGGTGTGGGCATAACCTGGTACAAGACCAAGGTTAATGCGCTGGATGGAAGCGGAAACAAGTATGATTTCAGCGGCATTGCCGGTGGATCCTATTCGGACAGGAAAGACACCAAGAAGGCCCTGAAAGACCTGATGGATGACAGCTATGAAACCGATGCTGAGTCCTATGGCAATACCCGTATGAAGCTCTTTGGCGAAACCGCCAGGCCTTCCGGCACCATAGGTGTGGGTCTGGCCTTTAAGCTTAGCAAACGCATCAACCTGGCACTTGAAGACCGTCAGACATTCATCAAAGACGACCTGATCGACGGTCAACAATGGCAGGAGCATCCAATGGGCGATCCTGTTCTTACCAGCAACTTCGATTCTTATAACTATTTGACAATAGGTTTGAACTTCAACCTGGGTGGCAAGTCTGTTGAACCCTTGTGGTGGCTCAACCCGCTCGACTACGCTTACAGCGAGTTGAACGCGCCCAAACACATGAAGCTGCCGAAACCAGTTTTGGATGATGCAGATGGCGACGGTGTCACTGACCAGTTCGACAATGAACCTAACACGCCCGCAGGATGCCCTGTTGATTCTCACGGTGTAAGCCGCGATACAGATGGCGACGGTGTTCCTGATTGCAAGGATAAAGAACTCATTACACCAACACAGTGTCAGCCTGTTGATGCAGACGGCGTAGGTAAGTGCCCGGATCCTGAGTGCTGCAAGAACATGGTTTCAGGTCCTGTTAACAATTGCCAGATTGGCGATCTGCCAAGCGTATCATTCGCAGGCAAGTCAGTTAAGCTGAGCAAAGATGCTGAAGGCGTTCTCGCAACAGTTGCAGATAAGATGAGAAATAACCCGAACTGTAAGGTTGTGGTTCAGGGCTATGCTGGTCCTTCTAAGAGCGAGCAACAGCTGAGCTGGGATAGGGTAAATACAGTAATTAATTACCTGGTTGAAAAGCAAGGTATCAGTTCAGACCGCTTGATCTTCAAGTATGGTGAAACCGGTGGCGATCCTAACACGATCGACCTTAGGGCTGCACAGGGAGATGAAGGTCCGAATACAGTTCCTGCTCCTCACCCCAACTTAAGGAAGTCTAAATAGAGCTAACTGCTTAATCATAAAACCCCTTCGCAAACCGAGGGGGTTTTTTATTTTGGGTACGCCGACGCCCGGGCATTTTGACAGAATCTTAACTGTTTTGCCTGAAGGCGGTGATTATTTTGTGATCTTAATCTGGGGAAAAAAATTAACTTTGCCCGCCGAATATGAAAATTCGATCTATTTTATTGATTATTGGCGTTTTAGCTATCAGCTCCTGCTCTCAGTTTGGAAAGGTTTTGAAGAGTAATGACTACGAATACAAATACAAGATGGCTGAGCAATATTATGCTAAGAAGCAGTACAACTACGCCCAGCAGCTCTATGAAGACCTCTTCCCGGTGTTCAAAGGAAGTCAGCGCTTCGAAGACCTCTATTACAAGTACGCTTATTGCCATTATTACCTGAAGGATTATTTCCAGGCCGAAAACCTGTTCAAGGGCTTCCTGGAGGTTTTCCCTACCAGCGCCAAGAGTGAAGAGGTGGACTATATGCACGCCTATTGCTACTATAAGCAATCCCCCAAAGCAGCCCTGGATCAGTCCAATACCATTAAAGCCATGGGTATGATGCAGACCTTTGTGAATACGCACCCGGGGTCTGAACGCAATAAAGAAGCGCTTTCAATCATGGAAGCGTGCAGGCAAAAGCTCGAAACCAAACAGTCCGATGCAGCACAGCTTTACTATAATGTGGGGCAATACAGGGCCTCGGCCATTGCATTTGGCGGCGTTTTAAATGATTACCCCGAATCTCCTAAGGGAGACGAGTATAAATTGATGGTGATCAAGTCATATTATCGATTTGCAGATTTGAGTATCCAGGAAAAACAAAGGGAGCGTTTTGAGCAGGTAATCAATGAAGTACATGATTTTCAGGACCGTTACCCTGAAAGTAAATTATTGAAAGATGCCGAACGTTATTTAACTTTGTCGCAAAATAGCCTCAAAAAACTTTCGAAAAATGAGTAAACTCAGACGTCAGCTCAGCGCAAATACGAGCAATGTGGTGGAGACGAAAAACCTTACCGACATCAAAGCAAAGACTGGTAATCTGTACGAGTCTATCGCCATTGTTGCCAAGAGGGCGAACCAGATCAATATTGCGCTGAAGGAAGAGCTTCACAACAAGCTGGATGAATTTGCGAGCCATACCGACAGTCTCGAGGAAATCCACGAGAACAAGGAGCAGATCGAAATCTCGAAGGCTTATGAGCGGATGCCGAATCCTTCATTGCTTGCAACACAGGAGTTTTTCGAAGATAAGATCTATTATCGCAAGAACAACGATGATCTGTTCAGCTGATCAATTCACAAAAGCTTTTGAACTAAAATATTTAATTTTCAGGCGGCAACACAATTGCCGCCTTTCTTTTCTGTTGGTATGAGAACGCCGGGGTCAACCCCGAATCATCCACGGCCTATGCTCAAGGGTAAAAAAATCTTACTGGGAATCACCGGAAGCATTGCAGCTTATAAATCCATATTGCTGGTAAGACAGCTGGTGAAAGCTGGCGCTGAAGTACGCGTTGTTATGACACCCGCTTCCAAAGATTTTGTTCCGCCGCTTACGCTCTCCACCTTGAGCAGGAATCCTGTTTTAATTGATCTGTTTGAAGAGAACTCCTGGTCCAATCATGTGATGTTGGGAAGATGGGCTGATATCATGGTCATTGCCCCACTTAGCGCAAACACCCTTTCAAAAATGGCGCAGGGTAACTGCGACAATCTGCTGCTGGCAGTCTATCTGTCTGCCACCTGCCCTGTATTGGTTGCACCTGCCATGGATGAAGACATGTGGAAGCATCCGAGCACAAAGAAGAACCTGGATAAACTAAAAACCTTCGGCAATCTGGTGATCCCCGTTGAAAGCGGTGACCTTGCAAGCGGATTGGTGGGCGAAGGAAGAATGGCGGAGCCAGAGACCATCATCAAATACCTCGAAAATTTTTTCGCAAATAAGGGCCAGTTAAACGGCAAAAAAGCCATCGTGACTGCAGGTCCCACACAGGAGCCCATTGACCCGGTCAGATTTGTGAGCAATCATTCATCCGGCAAAATGGGTGTGGCGATTGCAAAGGAACTGCACGACCGCGGTGCCGAAGTGACGCTTATATTGGGACCAACCGGTACGGCTTTTGAGACAAATGGATTGAAGTTGAAAAGAGTGACCACCGCTGCAGAAATGTTTGCGGCGGCAACGGAAGCTTTCCCGAATGCCGATATTGCGGTGATGGCTGCTGCTGTTGCAGATTACCGTCCAACTGAAGCGCAATCGCAAAAGATCAAAAAGAAGGACGAAGAATGGTCGATGGAATTTACACGCACGCAGGATATACTGAAGAGGCTGGGGGAAATGAAGAAGAAGGGACAGGTGCTGGTGGGCTTCGCGCTGGAGACCAATAATGAAAAAGAAAATGCGTTAGATAAGTTGACAAAAAAGAATGCCGATATGATCGTGCTGAATTCCATGAATGACGCGGGTGCGGGATTTGGCGTGGATACCAATAAGATCACGATCCTTTCCCGCGATGGCAGGGAGTTGCCCTTCGATACCAAATCAAAACAGGAAGTGGCAAAAGATATTGTAGATACTATAATCAGCCAGCTCAATGGTTAAAAAATTTCTGATCCTGTGCTTTATCGGAATGAGTTGCTGTGCAAAAGCGCAGGAGCTCAATGCACGCGTGACCATCGTGTCGAACCAGATCCGCAGCAGCGTCGACAAGAAAGTATTCAACACGCTACAAACAGCTTTGAATAATTTTTTGAACACCCGGAAGTGGAGCAACGAAGTTTACCAGCAGCAGGAAAAAATTGTTTGCAATTTCCTGATCAACCTGCAGGAAGTGAGTGACGATAATGTGTACAAGGCCACGCTCACGGTGCAGGGTGCGAGGCCCGTGTTCAACACCAGCTACCAATCGCCGTTGATCAATTTCCAGGACGGTGATTTTGTATTTCGCTATGTGGAATTCCAGGCTATTGAATTCAACGACAATCGTGTGCAGGGAACAGATCCGGTGGCGTCAAATCTGACCGCAGTACTTGCTTATTATGTGTACATGATCCTCGCGCTTGATGGGGATTCGTTTTCACCGCGCGGCGGCGATCCCTATTTCCAAAAAGTGCAGAACGTGGTAAACAATGCGCCCGATGGGAGAGGCATCACGGGATGGAAAGCTTTCGACGGCATTCGTAATCGATACTGGTTGATGGAAAATTTCACCAACAACAGGTATACGATGATCCACGACGCCTATTATACTTATTATCGCCAGGCCCTGGATAAATTTTACGAGGACGAAAACGGCGCACGCGAGCAGGTTTTCAATTGTCTCAATAACCTGAATACACTCAATACCCAGAACCCGAACCTGATGGTGATGCAATTCTTTTTCCAGGGTCGCTGGGACGAGTTCATCAAGATCTTCAAGCGCGCCGCGCCGCAAGATAAGGCGAGGGCGACCGAACTATTATCAAGGCTCGACGTGAGTAACGCGGGCCGATACAGGGAGGAATTGAAATGAGATTTTTCCTGATCATTATTTCCATTTTTGTATTCCTGCTTTCCTGTGGCAAAAGGAATGCTGTGCCGAAAGAATTTATCCAGCCAGATGAAATGGGCAGCATACTCTGGGATATGTCGCTTGCAGAAGACCTGGTGGAAAATATGCACCGCCGGGATTCGGGACTCGACAAGAAAACAAAAATTGCGATCGAATACCAAAAAGTGTTTGGCTTACACAAAGTGACCGAAAAAGATTTTCGCGACAGCTATACCTACTACAAATCACATCCCGCCATCTTCAAGCCGATGCTCGACACGGTTCACGCCCGCTCTGAACGTCGCCGTACGGAGTTCTTCAAAATGCGCACCTAGATTTAGCCCCAATTCGTAACTTGAGCGCAAAGAAGCTTCATGAATAAAGTCTTTGCCGGAGCCGACGCAGCCATCGCTGATATTCCTGACGGAGCAACATTGATGTTGGGTGGCTTTGGACTATGTGGCATTCCGGAAAATTCCATCGCCGCACTGGTGAGGAAGGGGATCAGGAATCTTACCTGCATTTCAAACAACGCTGGTGTGGATGATTTTGGTTTGGGATTGTTGTTGCAAACCCGGCAGATGAAAAAAATGATGGCCAGCTACGTGGGAGAGAATGCGGAGTTTGAAAGACAATTGCTGAATGGCGAATTGGAAGTGGACCTGATTCCCCAGGGTACGCTGGCTACGCGTATCCAAATGGCGGCTATGGGCATCCCTGCGTTCTTCACGCCTGCAGGATATGGAACCGAGATCGCCAATGGCAAGGAGAGCCGGAGGTTTGGGAATAAGGACTACCTGATGGAATACGCGCTACACGCTGATTTCGCGATCGTAAAAGCCTGGAAGGGGGACGCCATGGGTAACCTGGTATTCAGGAAAACGACAAGGAATTTTTCAACGTCGATGGCCAAGGCCGGAAGTATTACCATTGCTGAAGTGGAGCATTTGGTAAAGCCGGGAGAGCTGGATCCGGATGCCATTCATGTGGCAGGAATATATGTGCATCGAATTTTTCAGGGCGAAGGATATGAAAAGCGAATCGAAAGAAAAACGGTAAGAATACAATCTAAATAGGCGAAGATGTTTTTAAGTCATGAAGATTTGAAGCTCAGCTATGGCGTTGACATGGAGATTGGCAAATTCCTGGTGGACCGCAGGGTGCCACCTGAAAATGCCTATTGGAAGAAGAGATTGCTTTATTTAAATTTCTTACCCGGCTATATTTTTATTCCCTTGTTTGCCGATATACAATTTCGTCTCGGTTTGCCAAAAGCCGAATTGATGTCGGATCACTACATGAATTTTGTTGAATCCATTCTTGACAGCGCTGGCCGACAGGAATTTGAAGGCATCGGCATGGAAGACCACATTCACGAATGTCTGGAGTTGACCCGCACGGTGTCGAGGAATCCTGAGTTTTTACAAGATCTCATTTATTATTTCAAGGGCGAGAAAGAAAAAGCGACGGTGAAATTAGGAACGCCCTTCCCTGCCCTTGCAAGGGCGGATGCATACCTGTTCAGCCTTTGTTATTTTTCTTTTGATGCAGAACTAAAGAAGAAGCTGGTGAACGCCTGGTATGCCTTGATCACTTATTTTTTGGTGGTTGATGATATGGAGGATATCCGAAAGGATTTTATAAAGAATGATGAGAATAGCCTTCTTGAGTCCGGACTGAGCAAGGAAGGTGCGGATAAGATCATGGCAATGCTTGACCGTGACTATGAAATCATGGACGAGATCAATCCTGTTTTAGCGAATAGGATTGACTTTACGCGCAAGACGAAAAACGTGCACGCCATCATCGATTCCTTTCTTAAAGAACAATCAAAAGTATAGTTCATGCCGCTCGACAAATTTGGAATTGCCAAACGCATCGCACAGGAATTGAGGGATGGAATGTATGTGAACCTGGGCATCGGGATACCCACGCTGGTGGCCAATTTCGTGCCTCCAGGAATTTCTATCATGTTACAAAGTGAAAACGGGATGCTGGGTATGGGACCCTACCCGTTGGAAAAAGATATGGACGCAGATCTCATTAATGCCGGCAAGGAAACTGTTACCATCATTCCCGGTGGTGCGTTCTTTGACAGTGCAGAAAGCTTTGGCATGATCCGCGCGGGCAAGGTTGATCTGACGGTGTTGGGGGCGATGGAGGTTTCAGAGAATGGAGATATCGCCAACTGGAAGATTCCTGGCAAGATGGTGAAGGGCATGGGCGGTGCGATGGACCTGGTGGCGAGCGCGAGGAATATTATTGTGGCGATGATGCATACCAATCCCAAGGGTGAATCAAAATTATTGCCGGCCTGCACGCTTCCACTCACAGGTGTTCGATGCGTAAAAAAAGTCGTGACAGAACTGGCGGCGCTGGAAATTGTTGAAGGAGGCTTCAAATTGCTGGAACGTGCGCCGGGCGTGACCGTTGAGGAGATCAAAGCAAGGACTGCCGGTAAACTGATTGTTAGTGGTGAAATTCCGGAAATGAATATCCCTGCCTAATAGAGCGGCTTTTCTGTAACCGGGTTTTTATATAATAATGCCGCCAGGGTGAAGAACATATATTTGATGAACGACACGATATAGATCAGCTTCCACACATTTTGCGTGTCTGTTAGGTTATTTACAAAGAAAAATTTCCTGCCAAAAGAGAGGTAGCCCTGAAGGCCATAGAAAAAGAATATGCCCGCTGCGATGTAAAACAGCGGTGTCAGGGTCATGCCTTTATTTTCAAACATAAGGATGACGATCAGCACCACGGAAGATTCCAGGAAGAGGATCGCGCTGGCGATGCTGTACATGAGCCGGTTGTCGACGTTAAACCCTTTGATGGCGTTGAAGGTGATCGCAACGGTGACGAAGAGGCCCATAATGAAGAGAAATGCGTTACTGACCTGCAGGTTTTGCACGCAGCTGCGAAGCAGGAAGCTCATCATCAGGAACTGCGCGATGTAATAAATGTTATTGAAAAAATTATTAGTTGCGCTTCCTGGCGGAATGGCCGAGAAAAAAATATTGAATAGGATCTCTACTACGCAAAGGATCATGAGCAGGGAGAAGCTCTCCTGGCGATAGAGTTTGCGGAAAAACACAATGCACAAGGGAATAGTGGGCGCCCAAGCCGCAATATGCATAAATACATTAAAAAAATCGCTTCCCGTATTAAACATAAGGTCTCCAGTTAGGGGGTTTGTTCACGGGATGGGAATATGCACAGGATTGGGGCTAAAAATCGATTAATCGATCAGGTTGTTTTTCACGGCGAAGAACACGAGTCCGGCTGTATTTTTTGCGCCGAAGCGTTCCATCAGCCGGTCTTTGATGGCTTCCACGGTGCGCGGGCTGATCTCCATTTTCTGGGCGATTTCGGCCGCGGTGAATTCCATGCAAAGCAGTTTGATCACTTCGCGTTCTTTGTCGTTCAGCACCACTTCGCTGTTAAGCGAAGGGATGGTTTTCTGTTTGGAATGCGATTTCTTTAGTAAGATCCGGTTTACATAGTTATTGAGGTAGTATCCTCTGCTCATCACTTCCTGGATAGCCTTCCTGATTTCGGAAGGTTCGGCGCTTTTCAGCAGGTAGCCGTTGGCGCCATTTTCCATGAGGTGTGATACGAATCGTTCGTCTTCATACATGGTCAGCACGATGATATGGATGTTGGGGTAGTTTTTGCTGACGATTTTGGTGGCTTCGATGCCGTCTTTCAGTGGCATGCGAAGGTCCATCAGGATCACGTCGGGTTGGTTTTCCGGCAGTCCGTTCAGCAGTTCTTCCCCATTTTCCGCTTCCAGCACGAATTTGATATTCGTGTACTGGCGAAGGGAGAGAATTACTCCCTTGCGGAAAATTTTGTGGTCATCGGCAATAGCAACCTTGATCAGGTCCATGATTCGGGTTTTATAGGTACTGGCTAAAATGAAATCGATGCCAGGTTTTCTTCTTGGACAATAGCGGGCACTTCAAGGGTGACTTTGTAATAGGTTTGCGAAAGGTCTTTTTCGAAGGATATGCGTCCCTGCAATACTTTCACGCGGCTCTGTATATTCTTAAGACCAAGTCCGGCGGTGCTTTTGTTCAGTTTATCATAGTCTGCCTGGGTGATGCCTCTTCCGTCGTGGTGAAGGCGGATGAAGCATTTGTCTTCATTGTAATTCTGAGTGAGGTGAATGAAGCTGGCGTTGCTATGCTTCAGAATATTATTCACCAGTTCCTGCACAATGCGGAAGACAATGAGTTCCTGTTCTGGTTTCAATCGGGTGCGGTAGTCGTGAAAGCGGGAGCTGGCATTGATGGTGCCGGAGCCGCTGATCTTTTGGAAAAGATCGTTAACAGCAGATTCCAGGCCAAAGTTTTTAAGGGTTGGCGGCATCAGGCTGTGGGAGATATTTCGGATAAGTTGGATGGTATCGTCGATGATTTGTTTGGCGTTATAGATGGCCTGCAGCTGGGTATTCATATCCTGGTGGACCAGGTTTTCATTGAGGTAGAGGCGAGCTGTGGCGAGGAGGGGTCCGGCGTCGTCGTGGAGGTCGGCGGCTATGCGTTGGCGTTCTTCTTCCTGCCAGCGGATAGATGCGTTGAGCAGCGTTTTTTGCTGTTCATCTTCGAGGCGTTGCATTTGCATTTGGTAGCGGATGACGCGTCGTTGGTGGAACACGATAAATACGACGAGACCGATGGCCAATGCAAGCATACCCAAGGTGCCAAAATAGAGCACGATGGATATACCAGGGTCTGGGTTAATAGGGTTCACTTGCAGGAAGTACATCAGTCAACTATGTCTTAACAATGGGTTTGGGGTCTTCTATTGGTCTTTATAGGATCATTTGGACGGAATTATTGGATAGTT
>Ga0163163_10003541_pt1 | contig 13264 bp, 9 predicted proteins | sample S65metaG_FD_119766 | JGI IMG/M metagenome (GOLD analysis project Ga0163163, IMG submission 119766) | Switchgrass rhizosphere microbial communities from Kellogg Biological Station, Michigan, USA - S6-5 metaG | ecosystem: Host-associated > Plants > Roots > Rhizosphere > Soil | place: USA: Michigan... | reverse complement strand
GCCGGCGAGACGATGTTGCGGTCCTCGATGAAGTCGCCAAGATGCGAATCTTCCTCTTCGCCAATCGGCGTCTCGAGCGAGATTGGCTCCTGCGCGATCTTCAGCACCTTGCGGACCTTGGCCACCGGGATGTCCATGCGCTTGGCGATCTCTTCCGAGGTCGGCTCCCGGCCAAGCTCCTGCACCAGGGCGCGCGAGGTGCGAATGAGCTTGTTGATCGTCTCGATCATGTGGACAGGGATGCGGATCGTGCGGGCCTGGTCGGCGATGGCGCGGGTGATGGCCTGGCGGATCCACCACGTCGCGTAGGTGGAGAACTTATAGCCGCGGCGGTATTCGAACTTGTCCACCGCCTTCATCAGCCCGATGTTGCCTTCCTGAATCAGGTCGAGGAACTGCAGGCCGCGATTGGTGTACTTCTTCGCGATGGAGACGACGAGGCGAAGGTTGGCTTCGACCAGCTCCTTCTTGGCGATTTCCGCCTGCCATTCGCCGCGGCCGATGACGTCGATCGTCCGGCGGAGGCGCTCGGGCGTCTCCTCCAGGTCGTCGATCATCTGCTTGACCTGCAGCCGGATGTCCTTCTGCCTCCTGAGCAGGTTCTTCTTGTCCTCGTCCTTCAGCTTGGGCGCGGCCTTGCCCTTGGCGATGACCTTCGGATTCAGCTGTCGATCGACGGAGTCGAGCTCGCGCTGCACGCGCGACACGGCGTCGACGGAATCCTTCACCTCCTCGACGAGGCGGCGCTTGATGGTCTCCGTGAACTCGATCTCGCGGATGCGGCGTGACACCTCGATCCACGCCCGGAGCGCGCGGAACCGCACGCGCCGGAACTTGCGCTTGTCCTTCTTGGCCGTGACGTCGACCTTCTCGAGCGCCTTCGCGTAGTTGAGGCGCGCCTTGCGCACCTGCTCGATCTGCCCGAGCACTTCCGCCGCGCGCTCCTGGATCACCTCGTCGGTGATTTCTTCGTCGCTGAAGATGACCAGCTCGCGGATCGTCCGATCTCCAGCGCGCAGCTGGTCGCCCATGATGAGGATGCGCTTGGCGATCGTCGGCGTCCGCGAAATCGACTTGATGACCGCCAGCTTGCCGCGCTCAATGCGCTTGGCGATCGCCACTTCGCCCTCGCGCGTCAGCAGCGGAACCGTGCCCATCTCGCGGAGGTACATGCGGACGGGATCGTTCGTTTTGTCGAGGGCTCCAGGCGTGAGGTCGAGCTCGGGTCCGTCCTCCGAGCCGTCGCGATCGAAGTCCTTTTCGGCGCGATACGCCTTGTCGGAATCGACGACCTCGATTCCCGCACTGCCGAATGCGTTGAACAGATCGTCGAGATCCTCGGACGACGTGATCTCCGAGGGGAGCATCTCGTTGACCTCGTCGTAGAGCAGGTAGCCCTTCTCTTTACCGACGGCAATCAGCTGGCGTACTTCGTCGTATCGTTCTTCAAGCGACAAGGTCTTTCCTCCGGACCGATAAGTGTGTCGGGTCCACGCGGACCCGCCCTATATGAGGCCTTCCATCCGATGCTTCAAATCCAGCTTGCGCGCCCAGAGGGCGTCGATCTCCGAGCCGTGCGCTTTGGCGCCGAGTTCCTGCAATCGATCAATCTCGCGTTGCAGCTCGGCATATTCCCGTTCACACCGCAATCGGCGGATTATTCGCGTACAACCCTCCGCGTCGTGGACGTGAGGCTCCCGTTCGCTGGCAATGGCGGTGACCAGATTGGCCTCTGCCATGGTTAGACGCTCGAGCAGCGCGGCTGGAGAGAAACCCCTATCTTCGTTCAGTTTGCGCGCAAGATCCAGCACCGATCCGGCGCTCAGGCCCTTAAGATCCATCGGCTCGAGGCTTTCCAGCGCCGTCAGGGCCGCGTTGTGATTGTGGACCAGGAGCCAGATGAGCCCTTTTTCTGCCTTGGTGACCTGACCGACATTGGGGAGTTCACGGGCAGAAATAGTCGTTTGCTTCTGCGAAACGGCCTGGCGGATCTGCGCCCGGACCACGTCTTCGGTGACGCGGGCCTTGTGGGAAAGGCGATCCGCAAAACGGTCCCGCCGTGCCGCGTCAGGAATCCGGCCCGCCACCGGGAGCAGTTCATTCAGGAAATTCACGCGGCCTTCATCGCTGTTGAGGTTGTGCCCGGCCGCGGCGCGGTCGAGCAGGTACTCCAAATACGGCTGCGACCTCTGTAAACGTTCACCGTAGGCCTGGCCGCCGTTCTTCCGGACGAACGTGTCCGGGTCGTCGCCCTGTGGCAAGGTTGCCACGTTCACCTCAAATCCTTCGGCAACGAGCATTTCGCACGATTTTGCCGCCGCGCCCTGGCCGGCCGCATCAGGATCGAAGCTCAGCACCACCTTACTGGTGAAGCGCCGGAGCTGCTGCGCCTGCTGGGGGGTCAGCGCGGTTCCGCACGACGCGACCACGCCCTGCATGCCGGCCTGGTAGACCTGCGCAAAGTCGAAGTAGCCCTCAACGAGCACGGCAAAGCCACGTTGCCGGAGCGCGTTCTTCGCCAGGTTCAGCCCGTACAGGGTCCGGCCCTTCGAATAGATCGGGGTCTCAGGGGAGTTCAGATACTTCGGCTGCTGATCGGCATCGAGTGCGCGGCCGCCAAACGCGATGACGGAACCGTTGTCGCGGCAGATGGGAATCATCAGGCGATTGCGGAAGCGATCGATCGTGGAGCCGTCCTCGCGCTGTGACAACAACCCGGCGCGGACGAGCGCTGATTCCGTAAACCCCTGCTGAATCAGCGTCCGCTTCAGCGCATCCCACCCTGGCGGCGCAAACCCGAGCCCGAGTGCGGCGCTCGTCTCCGTGGAAATGCCGCGGCTCGCAATGTGATTTCGGATGCGTGTTCCGGCCGGCGCCGCAAGCTGCTCGCGGAACCACGCGGCGGCGGCTTCATGAATCTTGAGCAGCGTCTCGCGCTCGGCCGTGCTCGCCCGCTGGTCGTCACTCTGCTCCAGCTCAGGAATCGCAACGCCGAAGCGCTGGGCCAGCTGCTTCACGGCGTCGGTAAAGCCAACCTTCTCGTGCAGCTCCAGAAACTTGATGACATCGCCGCCGACGCCGCACCCGAAGCAGTGGAAGAATCCCTTGTCGCGGTGCACCTGGAACGAGGGGGTTTTCTCGCCGTGAAACGGGCACAGACCCTTATAGGTCGCTCCCGCCTTCTTCAGCGACACGTAGTCCTGAATCACGACGACGATGTCGGCCTGCTGTTTCAGGTCGTCGATGAATCGCTGAGGAAAAAGCGCCATTCAGGAGTCAGAAATCACTAGTCCTTCAATTCCACGATCGTCGCCCCACCGCCACCCTGATTCTGAGGCGCGGTGCTGATGTTCGCGACCAACGGATGTTCCTTCAGAAACGCGCCGATGGCGCGCCGCAGCTGTCCCGTGCCGTGGCCGTGGACGATTCTCAGCTCGCGGAGGTCAGTGGTCATGGCCTCGTCGAGGAATTTCTCGAGCCGGGTGAGCGCTTCGTCGACCGTGTTGCCGATGACGTTCAGCTCGCTCAGTGAGCCCGTGCGAGGCACCAGATCCACATTGACCCGGATTCTGTGGACAGCGTTCCGCTCAGCGGAGTCTGCGGCGGACCCGGCGATCCGCAGATCCCGAAGGGGCGCGCGTAGCCGTTTCCCTCGCATATCGATTTCCGCGTGCTTGCCGTGCAGCTCAACGACGACTCCTTCGAGCCCGAGGGCACCGACAGTCACGCGCGATCCCACCTCGATCTCGCCTTCGGCTTGCTGCGACGGACCCTGCGATGGTCCGACTCCCGCGCCGACCTTGAGACGCGAGACCACATCATCCAGCGCCGCGCGCGCATCGGCCCGCACGGCACCGGTCTCGCCCGTGCTGATACCTGCGACGCGCGTCTTGTCCCCTGAGCGAAGACGAACCGACGCCTGCTGCGACAGCTCGGCAGCGCGGGCCTTCAGCCCTTCGATGACGGTGTCGATCTCTTTCCGGGCCGCGCGAACCTGCTCCTCGAGCCGTGAATCGAGTCGCTTGCGGAATGTCTCTTCGCGATCGCGCACGGCCGCCTCGCGCGCGCGCAACTTTCGCTCAGCGTCGGCGACGGCAAGCCGCTCCGCAGTCGCCTGTTTACGCTCCCGTTCCAGCGCTCTCAGGTCATCGTCGACGCGCGCCAGATGCTCGGCGAGCTGCTTCTCGCGCTCGGTGAGATTCTCGCGCGCTGCGGCGACGACATCCGCAGGCATCCCGAGCCGCGCGGCGATCTCAATCGCCAGGCTCCGGCCGGGTGATCCGTATATGAGCTTATAGGTAGGCGCAAAATTCTCAGGATTGAAGCCGAACGCCGCGCTGACGACTCCGTCCGTCGTCGACGCATATGACTTGAGCGAGTCATAGTGCGTCGTGGCAATGAGATGCGCGCCGCGTCGCCGGAAGTGATCGATGACCGCGGTGCCGAGTGCCCCGCCTTCGACCGGGTCGGTGCCAGCGCCCACTTCGTCGAGCAGGATCAGCGTCGGCAGCGTCAGCGTGCGATCCATCGACACCACGTTGGTGATGTGCGCCGAGAAGGTACTGAGGCTTGCGGAAATCGACTGCTCGTCGCCGATGTCCGCGAACACGGACCCGAAGACCGGCAGCTTCGATCCCTTGTCGGCGGGAATGTGCAGACCGGACTGCGCCATCAAGGAAAGCAGTCCAGCCGTTTTGAGGGCGACAGTCTTTCCGCCGGTGTTCGGTCCGGTGATCACCAGGACGCGCGTGGGAGGCGTGAGCAGGATGTCGACCGGCACTGGATCGATCCCACCGTCCTCGCGACCGTCCTCCAACCGCTCGTTCACCCTCCTCATCAGCAGGGGATGCCGGGCGCCGCGAAGCTCGAAGCTTCCGTCAGCAGCGATCACCGGCTCCACCGCATCGGTCATCAGAGAGAACCGTGCGCGCGCCTGGATGACGTCCAGCTCCGTGGCCACGCCGAGCGTGCGAGTCAGATCGTCCGGACGGCCCCTGAATGCGTCGGTCAGTTCCAGCAGGATTCGCCGGACCTCTTCGGCCTCCTGTTCCTCGAGCTCGACGATTTCGTTGTTGATCTCCACCGTCTCCATCGGCTCGACGAAGAGGCTCGCGCCGCTGGCGGAGCCGCCGTGGACGATGCCGGGAATCGCGCCGCGATGTTCGGCACGCACCATGAGGACGTGCCGGCCATTGCGATCGGTGACGACCTGCTCCTGCAGGTACTTCGACGTCTCCCGTCCTCGCAGGAACGAATCGAGCGTGGATCGCAGTCGCGATTTCTGCCTGCGCAAGCGTTCGCGAATGGACGCGAGTGCCGGGCTGGCGTTGTCGGCAACGTCGCCTGACGGCTCGATCTTGCGTCGCACGTCAGCGATCTCGCTCCTGAACGAGGCCACGGTGTCGACCAGCGCCGTCAACAACGGAAACGACGGGGCGACACCACGCACCGCGGCTCGCGTCTGCTCGATCGATTCGAGATAGTCCGCCAGGCCAACGAGCCGCAACGGCTCCAGCGCACGTCCTTCAACTCCCAACGCCGCGATGATCGCGTCGAGGTCCGACGGTGCGCGGAGAGGGAAGCCCGGATGGTCGGCGAGGAACCGCGTGCCCTCCGTGGTCGCCCGCTGCGTGCGCGCGACAGCCGAAGCGTCGATCAACGGTTCGAGCTCGGCGAGCCGATCCTGTCCGGTTGGCGTGACGGACAGCCCGGCGACGACGGCGACGATCCGATCGAATTCAAGGGCCCGGAGGGCGCCTGCGTGCATTGCTGTGTCTGTGCGAGGAAGTGGCGGAGCGGTGACTTGTCAGTATACAAACTCCGAAAACGCTGGATCGAAAAGAGTCGGAGGGGGGAGGACCGGACGGGCGCCGGGGTTCCGGCCTATTTGCAGGTGCTCGTCACCAGGCCAGCGAGGCGATCGAATCCTTGCACGGCAAACTCGGCCGTCACCGGATCAGCGTTGAACGGGGTAAAGCCGAACTGCAGCCGGCGGGAGGTTGCCAATCGCTCCATGAAAGCCTTTCCATCCGGAGCAAAGAGTTCCCGACCGCTTTCCGAGACTCCCCACTGCTGAACGGTCGCAGGCTCGTCGTCCCACTGCACGCGGACCGTGCGTCGATCGGCGTCGTGTTCGAAGCTGGCGGACGTGTCGAGCACCACGAAGACTTCGATCGCGTGATACAGGCAACGGGCCGCGAGAGCGGGCCGCGCCTTGTTCATCCAGACCGAGAGGTCGCGTGTGGCCGCCAGTTGGAAGGTGATCGTCTTCGAGCCATCGCGTAACCAGCTGGCTCGCGGCCCGCCCGTCCAGGTCGGTGGAGGAATGGTTTCGACGTAGGCAGGTGCAGGTGCAGTCGCAGGTGCCGGGGCGATGGCGGTGGCGGTCGCGGTCGGCGCCGCCATTCGTGGCTCCGGGCGAACGCTCACGAAAGCCAGCATCGCCATCGCGCCTACGATTGCGCCCGTGGTGACAATCGGGACGACAGGCGATCGGCCAGCAGACTTCCGCCCTGCTTCCTTCGGTCCTGCTTCAACGGCCGCGACTGGCGGAGCCGGTTTCTGGGCGGGCGTCTCGTTAGCTGCCCAATCGATAGACAGCTGCTCGGTCGGTCGCTGCGGTTCCACAGAACGCAGGCTCGCAACGTTGGTACCGGCACAGGGCGGCCGGCAATTGCATCTGATTGCGCTCGATCGATTTACGAAAACCGAGGCCGGCGACAAGATCTCGCAGCACGTCCGCCGACGCTACTTCTTCCGGACCGCCTTCTGCTCGTCTGCGATGCCGCGAATAATCACGTGGGTCACCGTGCCCTGTTTGTCTTTCACGAACTCGAAGCCGGCTGACGTCGTGGTGGACATGAATGCGGTCGCGGAGGTGGGAATCAGCGGCACCTTGGGCTCGTTGAGTCCGCGCACGAACACGAGGTCGTCCACCACGCTGACCGTGATATCGCGGCCCGGGCCAAGCGCATAGACCCCCGCGTATGCGGCCACTACCGATGGGCTCACTTTGATTGATGTGTCGATGGAGAAATGGGCTCGACTGCGCTCGTTTTCGCAATAGTCCTCGAGCAGGTCGGTGTCCGCTGCCAGCACACGCTCCGTCTTGATCGTGAACGGCTTCGTGAACACGGTGGGATCGTCGATGGTGATCTCGAAGTCCAAATGACCAAAGTCGCGCCGCCGCATGCGTTCGGTGAGACGGAGCGACTCGGTCTGAGGATGGCCCGAACTATCCAGCCATCCGAGCGCGTTGAAACCTGCACTGGTCACCACGAACGTCTCTCCGTCCCAGCGGCCAACTGAGTACCCGAGGAACGCGGGATTCGGATCCTTCGGCAACTCGCGCCCATCGGTGTAGATCGTACGATGCGGACTGTTTGGCGATTCATACAGCATCACCATCAACGACGGTGTCTGCACGACGCGCGTCAGATTGAAGAAATTGTGGAAGGGCACACTGACCGGCATGCACCGGGCCAGGGGACTGTCTTTTCGTGACTCCCGAACGCGCTTGAGGAAGAGCGCTTCGGCCCAGGGCTGGACATCCCTGGTGTCGAGATCCTGAGCGATGTTGAATCGATAGATCGGACCTGCGCCTCTCCATACACCCGATAAGTCCGGCTTCCCGTCCGGCGTCCTCGGCGCGGGTGCCGAGAGGTTCGGCCTTCCGTCAGGCAGCCGCGGAATGCCTGGTGTCGGGTAATTGAGCCACTGCGCCAGTGCCGCCGCTGGAGTCGCTGACGCAAGCGCAAGCACGATGACTATGACGCGTGGTGATCTCATCGGCCGCCTCGAACGGTTATTCGTCGGACCGCCTGGCGCGGCCTGACGAGCGCGGCTCGATTCTAGCGCCGCGGTCTCTGAAAACGGGTACTAAACTGAGGCGAGACGTTCTCGCACACGCCGACTCGGAACGAGTGGTAGAAGCGGCCGGCGCCCGAGATGGAATGCCGGAGTGTGAATGATGAGGGGGCTGGTCGCATCCTTTCTGGTCGGATTCGGACTGATGACTGCGGCTCCCCACCACGCGCGTGCGCAGGATGCTGCTCCTGAGGGGGCGTCCGGTTCGATTGAATGGCGAACCGTTCTCGGGGTCGACGCGGCCGCCACCTTCAGCGTGCGGGCACGGGAGGGGCGCGGAGAAATCATCGTTCGCAACCACGACGGTGTCAGCTTCAGAGGGACAGTCCATTGCTACTACCGTCGCTCGGCCGGTAACGTCTTGTTCTCTGGCACGATCGATTCGTTCGATGGTTCGAATCATCCAGGCAACCGCCAGGGGACGGCCGCCTTTCGAATGTCCATTCAGGACGGCGGTAAGCGGGATGAGGGCATTGATCTCGTGTCACTCATTCGCTCCGCAACGCCTTTGCCCTGCGTCGCGGCACACATTGCAGATCGTCCGATCACACAGGGAGACCTCTCAATCCGAGGTCATTGAGGACTGAGACGATGCTCGACGAGCGGCACGGTCCACGACCGCTCGCCCAGCCCGATGAACAGCTCGCCGCCGCTCACCGAGATCGACATGGAGATCCGGCGGGCGAGGTGGGCGGCGATCTCCTCGACGAGGGTCCGATCGAAGGCGCGGATCGGGATGTCCTGTGATCGATGGATACGCTGCCCCTCCAGGTTGCCAATCAACTGGCGCACGTCTCGATGCGTGTAGACGGCCACGCGATCGGCACGCTTGCTGCCGCGATGTAGCCGCTCTGCGTCGGGCATCCCGACCTCGATCCAGGCGGTGATCCTGCCGGTCAGGTCGCGGACGACGAGCGCCGGCTCGTCGCCCGACGACACGCCTTCAGTCAGCGCGATCCCCTCCTGATACTCCAAGCAGTAGGCAAGGATGCGGACCAGCATGTACTCGGCGGTCTCCGACGGGTGTCGCGCGACGCGCAGATCCAGCGTCTCGTAGACGCTGCGATCCATGTCGGCGAGATCGATCGTCGCAGAGTAGACGGTCGCGGTCTGGGCCAGGTTGCTGACTTTCGTGGTCTGCGTGGTTTAGAGATGATTGATCGCGCTGGCCATGCATGCCGCGCCGAAGCCGTTGTCGATATTCACCACCGCCACGCCGTTCGCGCAGCTGTTGAGCATGCCGAGCAACGCGGCGAGTCCACCGAAGCTTGCGCCATAGCCGACACTGGTCGGCACTGCAATCACCGGCGTCTGAATCAATCCCGCGATTACGCTCGGCAGGGCGCCTTCCATGCCCGCGACGACGATCACGACGCGCGCGGATTCGAGCCGCGCGCGCTCCTGCAACAACCGATGGATCCCCGCGACGCCGACGTCGTAAAGACGGTCCACCGCATTCCCCATCACGTCCGCAGTGATCGCCGCCTCCTCTGCGATGGGTAAATCGGACGTGCCTGCGCACGCGACGAGGACCGTGCCGACACCTTTCGGAACTGCGGCCTGCTTGAGCGTGATCATGCGAGCGTCCTCGTGGTACTCGCATGCGGGTGCAATCGTGCGCACGGCATCGAACGCGTCGCGGGTGGCGCGGCTGACCAGCAGCGTCTGTCCCCGCGCGATGATGCGCTCGGCGATGGCAGCAATCTGAGCCGGGGCCTTTCCGAGGCCCAGGATCACCTCGGGGAAGCCCTGCCGAACCTCACGATGTGTGTCGACCCGTGCAAAGCCCAGGTCTTCGAACGGGGCAGCGCGCAGTGCTTCGAGAATTCGCTCCGCCGCGTGCTGCGTCTCGAGCGCTCCGCCCTTGACGTCAGTCAGCAGCCGCTGCAGGTCCTCATGGTTCATATCGCATATAATCCGTCTTTGTGCTGACCGCACAATCTCACACATGACGCCCGGCGAAACGCTCGTTCTCGCGACCTATTTTTTCGTCCTCGTCATTCTGGCGGTCTACGGGTGGCACCGGTATTACCTGGTCTACCTGTACATGAAGAACAAGGGTCGTCATCCGGCCCCTGCAGGCATGGATCGGCTGCCGAAGGTCACGGTCCAGCTTCCGATCTACAACGAGATGTATGTGGCGGATCGGCTGATCGATGCTGTCTGTCAGCTTCAATACCCGCGCGAGCTGCTCGAGATCCAGGTCCTGGACGACTCCACCGACGAAACGCAGAATGTGGCGGAGCGCGCGGTGATGCGCAATGCCGCGGCCGGCATCGACATCACCTACATTCATCGCACCGACCGCACCGGCTACAAGGCCGGAGCGCTCGACGCGGCGATGCACGTGGCCAAAGGTGACTTCATCGCCATCTTCGATGCCGACTTCATGCCGTCGCCCGACTTCCTCGAGAAGACGGTTCCGTATTTCGGCGACGATCGCATCGCGATGGTACAGGCGCGATGGGGACACATCAATCAGGATTACTCGCTGCTCACGAAGATCCAGTCGATCCTGCTCGACGGCCACTTCGTGCTCGAGCACGGTGGGCGCAATCGCGCGGGTCTGTTTTTCAACTTCAACGGCACGGCAGGCATCTGGCGGCGCGCTGCGATTGCCGACGCCGGTGGTTGGCAGCACGACACGCTGACTGAGGATCTCGACCTCAGCTACCGAGCGCAGCTGCGCGGCTGGAAGTTCATCTTCCTTCCCGATCTGATCGCCCCCGCGGAAGTGCCGGTGGAGATGAACTCGTTCAAGTCGCAGCAGCATCGCTGGGCGAAGGGTTCGATTCAGACCTGCCGCAAGCTGCTGCCGCAGATCCTGCGCGCGAAGGTGCCGCTGGGCGTGAAGGCGGAAGCGTTCTTCCACCTCACGGCGAACTTCAACTACCCGCTCATGTGCGTGCTGTCGGTCCTGCTCGGGCCGTCGATGGCGATTCGCTACAACATGGGGTGGTACGAAATGCTGCTGATCGACGTGCCGCTCTTCTTCGCGGCCACGGCGTCGGTGGCGAATTTCTACATGGTCTGCCAGCGCGAGCTGCACAAAGACTGGGTGACCAGGCTGAAGTACCTGCCGTTCCTGATGTCGATCGGCATCGGCCTCACCGTCAACAACACCCGCGCGGTGTTCGAGGCGCTCTTCAACCAGCAGAGCGAGTTCGCCCGCACGCCGAAGTACCGGATTGAGGGGCGCGGCGACGAGTGGATCGGGAAGAAATACCGTCAGAGCTTCCTGGTCCAGCCGATGATCGAGGTCGCACTCGGCCTCTACTTCACCGCCACCGTGTTTTACGCGCTCGCCAACGGCATCTACGGAACCATTCCGTTCCTGGTGCTGTTCCAGGTCGGTTTCCTGTACATGGGCCTGCTCTCGATCATTCAGCAGTTCGCGGATGAGAGCCCGGTGTTGAAGCCGGTGACGGATTGAACCCCGCGGGGTTCAGGCCGTCCACGAGGTTCAATAAGTTCAATAGGTTCAATCAGTTCAGTAGGTCCTGTTCAAAGGTTCATGCTGAACATCTCGTGAACCGGTCATTTCCCGCTTAACACCGGCCCCCACGTTGAGTTGAAGTGATACGGCACGCTCGTGCCGATCATCTCGACCCGGCGGATCAGCCCATTCTCGATCCGGAACGCCTCGGTCACGTGGATGCTCGATGCACGGCCGGCGAAGCCGCTCATGTCCGCAATCTCGCCCGTCGTCGCCAACTTGATCTGGGTGACGGTGCCGTCCATGTCGAACGTGCAATTTGCCCAGACGACGCCGCGCTCCTCGTCCACGAGCGGAAAGCGGCGGTGGTGGACGTTGTTGACGATCGCGAGATAGCCGCTCTGCAATTGCGTCTTGCAGTCCGACCCCATGTAGTTGAAGTTCGGAGTGGTCGGCTTGGAGCCGGGCACGTTTGTCGTATGTGAGCCGTTCTCGAGGCGGTCGCAGTCGTCGGTAAATGGATAGAAGCCCTTGCCGTCGTTCTTCTGCACCCCTTCGAAGTAGGCGTTGGCGATGTTGATCAGCTGCTGGCGCGATGCTCGCTGCGCTGGCGGGATTGGCTGCAGCCAGAGCATCTCGGGTCCGCCCAGCTTGTCCATGGCGGCGATGTTGTTCGGTCCGCCGCCGCCGGCCCGGAAAAACCCGTTTTCAATCTCGGTGATGCGGCCCAGCTGCACGCGAAGCCGTACCCCGACGAGCAGCGGCCCGCCCTTCTCGCGCATCGTCCCCATCCAGCCCACCTGGCCGCCGGCGGGGTCGGCGAAGAAGTGGTTGTAGGTGCCGCGGCCGGTGACGGTCTTCCAGAAACCGTCGCCCACGTCCATCACCTGGTCCTGCTCGGTGTATTTCACGTCGGCTGAGAGCGGCAGGCGCTTCGGATCGTGCGCGAGCAGCGCCGCGATGTACTGCTCCATCAGCCCTTCGAGACAGGCGCGGTTGCAGTCGGCCGGCACCGGTTTGGCCTGGGCGATGAGGTCCGGCGTAAAGACGCGGCCGGCGATCACCAGCAGGGCAACGGCAACGAGACGGGCAACTCGCATGTGTGCTCCTTGTGGGGCGGATTATATCCATCCATGTCGTCTGCAGATGCTTATCGCGAGATCTTTCTATCCTGTCTTCTGATTTCTTCCCCCGCACTCTGATTTAGGATCGGCACGTGGCGACCACCGCAGAAAAACCCAGGGGCGGCCTCGAAGATGTGGTCGCGACGTCGTCCGCCATCTGCTATCTGGACGGCGACAAGGGCGTGCTCGCGTATTGCGGGTACGACATCCACGACCTCGCGAAATCGGCCACGTTCGAGGAGGTCTGCTATCTGCTGTGGCATCGGCGGTTGCCCTCGCGCGCCGAGCTCGGCGACCTGCAGTCGCAGCTGGCGGCCGCGCGGCCGCTGCCTGAACCGATCCTGCGTCTGATGCGCTCGCTTCCGCCGGTCGATGGGATGGACGCGCTGCGGACGTTGACCTCGGCGCTGGCTCACTATGATGCGGAGGCCAACGACGCATCACCGGCAGCGCAGTATCGCAAAGCAGTACGGCTCACCGCCCAGACGGGATCGCTCGTGGCCACCTGGGGACGATTACAGGCTGGCGGCGGTCCCATCGCGCCGGATCCGGTGCTCAGCCTCGCGGCCAACTTCCTCTACATGCTCACCGGTAACCGGCCGGATGCGCTGGCGACGCGCGCGTTCGACGTTGCGCTGATCCTGCACGCGGATCACGAACTGAATGCCTCGACGTTCGCAGGTCGTGTGGCGGCGGCCACGCTGACCGACATCTATTCAGCCGTCGTTGCCGCGATCGGCACGCTGAAAGGGCCGCTGCACGGCGGCGCCAATGCCGACGTGATGCGCACGCTGCTCGAGCTCGGGGAGAACGCGACAGGCGATCGGATCGACGACTT
>Ga0163163_10003540_pt1 | contig 13270 bp, 13 predicted proteins | sample S65metaG_FD_119766 | JGI IMG/M metagenome (GOLD analysis project Ga0163163, IMG submission 119766) | Switchgrass rhizosphere microbial communities from Kellogg Biological Station, Michigan, USA - S6-5 metaG | ecosystem: Host-associated > Plants > Roots > Rhizosphere > Soil | place: USA... | reverse complement strand
CTCGGCCGCGGTGGGCGTCAACGGCATGCTCTATCTGTACGAGATCCTGCAGCGCTACGACCGCGCCGGCCGGCGCGCCTTCGCCTCCGGCGGCCCCTACCCTTACGTGCTGCTGCCCTGCGCCGACGGCGAGGTCTGCCTGGTGGGTCGCGCGCGTCACGAGTGGGGTCGCCTGATGGCGGCCATGGGCGATCCGGAATGGTCGAAGAACCCGCGCTACCAGGACCTGCGCGCCATGGGCCGCGACTATCCCGAAGAGGTTGACGCTCTGATCCAGCCCTGGCTGTCCAAGCATACCCGCGCCGAGCTTCTGGCGCTGGCCGAGCAGCACGGTTTCCCCATCGGCCCGGTCTATCGCATGGAGGAGACGGTGGGCCTGGCCCAGTTCGCCTACCGGGGCTTCTTCGCCGAACGCGACGGACGCCGCATGCCGGAGGTCCCCTGGACGCTCACGCGCGGAGCCGCCGCATGACCGCGCCCCTCAAGGACGGCCCGCTCTCCGGCCTGCGCGTGCTGGACTTCGCCTGGGTCTGGTCCGGCCCGCAGGTGGCCGCCTGGCTTGGCGAGTTCGGCGCCGAGGTCATCAAGATCGAGCACGGCAAGCGGCTCGACAACACGCGGTTGCGGGCGCGCCCGGTGATCGACGGCGTGCAGGCCGAGGGCCCGTCCATCGAGCTGCACCCCTATTTCCACCAGACCAACCACGGCAAGCGCAGCATCACGCTCGACCTCAAGCGGCCGGAGGCGATCGCGCTGATCCATGAGTTGGCGAAGACGAGCGACATCGTCATCGAGAACCTGAGCCCCGGCGCGCTGGGCCGGCTGGGCCTCGACTACGCCAGCCTGTCGGCGGTCAATCCCAAGATCGTCTACCTCTCGATGTCGGCGCTCGGGCAGAAGGGCCCGCAGGCGGACCTGCGCGCCTACGCCCCCATCATGTCCTCCTTTGGCGGCATCGAGGCCCAGGTCGGCTATCCGGGCGAGCGACCGATCGGGATGATGAACTATGGCCTGGGCGACCCCAACGCCGCCGTCCACGCCCTGCTGCCCCTGCTGGCGGCGCTGTACCGCCGCGAGGACGACGGCCTGGGCTGCCACATCGACATGGCGCAGATCGAGGCCATGATCTCGGCCCTGCCGGAGCCCGCGCTGGAAGCGCTGGCGGGCGGCCCGGTCTCGCCGCCGCCCGGCAACCGCAGCCGCGATGCCGCGCCCCACGGCGTCTTCCCCGCCGCCGGCGAGGACGCCTGGGTGACGGTGGCGGTGGTCACCGATGCGCAGTGGGCCAAGCTGGCGCCCCTGATCGGCATGGACGAGCCCGCCCTCGCCACCCTGGAAGGCCGGCTCGCCGAGGTGGAGCGGATCGAGGCGGCGCTCGCCGCCTGGACCTCGCAGCGCAGCCGCGAGTCCGTCTCGGAAGACCTCCGCGCGCTCGGGATCGCATCTTCGCCGGTGCTGTCGGTGGCCGAGCAGTGGGCTGACCCGTCGCTCGCCGAGCGCGGCGTGTCGCGCCAGGTGACCCATCCGATCCTGGGGCCGGAGAAGCTCTACGCCGCCCCCTGGCGCATGGGCGAGACTCCGCCGCGCATCGAGGCCAGCGCGCCATTGCTGGGCGCCGACAACGACGCCGTCTTCCTGGACATCCTGGGCCTGGACCCCGCGCAGCTGGAGGCTTTGAAGGCCGATGGCGTCGTCGCCTGACCTCGTCCGCGTCACCCACCAGGACGGGGTCTCGACCATCCTGTTCAATCGCCCGGACGCGCTGAACAGCGTCAACCTGGCCATGGCGCAAGCCCTCGCGGCGACGGCCGAGGCTCTGCCAGGCTGGGACAGCCGGGCTATCGTGCTGCGCGGCGCAGGCCCGGCCTTCATGGCCGGCGGCGACATCCCCGAGATGGCCAAGGCCGCCGACCGCGCCGCCACGGTCGACGAGCTGATCTCGGCCGCCCACCGCTTCTCGCTCGCGCTGGCCCGTGCGCCGCAGCCGACGGTGGCGGTGATCCATGGCGCGGCGGCGGGCTATGGGCTGTCGCTGGCGGTGAGCTGCGACTTCACCCTCTGCGCCGACGACGCCAAGCTCAGCTTCAGCTACCGGCGCCTGGGTGCGTCCTGCGACGGGGGCCCAAGCTTCGTCCTGCCCAGGCTCGTGGGCGCAGCGCGCGCCGCCGACCTGCTGCTGCGCCGCGACCGCATTCCGGTCGAGGAAGCCCTGCGCATCGGCCTGATCGGCGAGACGGCGCCCGCCGCCCAGTTGGACGCCAGGCTGGGGGCCCTGCTGACGTCGTTGCTGGCCAACGCCCCGCAGGCGGCCGCGGAGGTCAAGCGCCTGCTTCGGCCGCCCGTCGAGGACTTCGCCCGCGCGCTCGAAGCCGAGCGCCTGGCGTTCCGCGCCCTGGCGGCCACGCCTCAGTTCGCCGAAGGCCTTGCCGCCTTCTTGGAAAAGCGAGAGCCGGATTTCCGCCCATGAAAGTCCTGATTGTCCACGCCCACTACGAGCCGCGCTCGTTCACCACGGCGATGAAGGACGCCGCCGTCGAGACCCTGACAGCGGCCGGCCACGAGGTGGAGGTTTCCGACCTCTACGTCATGGGGTTCGACCCGGTGGCCAAGAAGGCGGACTTCGCCGAGCCCAAGAACCCCGACTACACCGTCTATTCGCTGGAGCAGCGCCACGGCTGGTCGAACGGAACCATCGCCCCGGACGTCAAGGCCGAGGTCGAGAAGCTGCTGGCCGCCGACCTGGTGATCTTCAGCTTCCCCATCTTCTGGTTCTCGGTCCCCGCCATAATGAAGGGCTGGATCGACCGGGTGCTGCTGTCGGGCGTCTGCTTCGGCGGGGTGAGGTTCTATGACCGAGGCGGCTTGCGCGGGAAACGCGCGCTGGTCGCCGCCACCCTGGGCGGCCGCGATTACATGTTCGACGGGCCAAGCTCCGTCCACGGACCGATCGAGGACATGCTGCGCCACCTGTTGCGGGGCACCTTGGGCTATGTGGGCCTGGATGTGCTCAAGCCCGTCTTCGGATGGCACGTGCCCTACATCGACGACGCCGAGCGGCGGAAGATCCTCGACGACTACAAGGCCAGGCTGGCGACCGTGTTTACCGAGACCCCGCTAAACCTTTATCCAAGCCTTTCCGATTTCGACTCCGTGATGCGCCCGCTCGCCGGCGCCTCGATAACGCGCTGACGCGGGCCGCCCTGAGGGAGGACGAAGATGGCTGGACTTTGGTTTGACGACTGCGAGGTGGGCAAGGTCATCCGCCACGACCTCCACCGCACGGTGACCGAGACGGACAACCTGCTCTTCACCACCCTAACCCACAACATGCAGCCGCTGCACCTCGACGCCGAGGCGGCCAAGCAGACCCAGTTCGGCAAGATCCTGGTGAACTCGATGTTCACCTACTCGCTGATGGTGGGCGTCAGCGTCATGGACACCACCATGGGCACGGTGGTCGCCAACCTCGGCCTGGACAAGCTGCGCACGCCCCATCCGGTGCACATCGGCGACACCCTGCGGACCGAGACCTCGATCCTGGACAAGCGCCCCAGCAAATCGAATCCCGGCCAGGGCGTGGTGGTCTTCGAGCACCGCTGCTTCAACCAGGCCGGCGTCCTGGTCGCGAGCTGCGAGCGGACGGCCCTGTTGCGCAGGCGTCCCGACGACGTCGCGCCCTAGGCTCGGACGATCGCGACCGGCGTCCCGTTCAGGCGCGGCACGCCGGTGATCTCGTCCAGGTCCTCGCCGGAGACGAGATAGTTGCGGGACACCCCCTCGCGCGAGACGACCGCGCCGCTTGCCGGGTCATAGAGGGCCATGCCCCAGCCCTGCTCCATCACCGCTGAACCGGAACGGATCGCCGGGCTCACGCGCACCACCGCCTCGACCTCGCCCGTGGCGGAGCGCACGCGCACCCGCATCCCGTCCAGGAGCCCGTCCCGGGCGGCGTCGGCGGGGTGGATCTCGATCAGGTCGCCCGGCTTGTCGCGCATCGTCTGGCCTGTGGTCTCCGCAAGCCAGGTGTTCATCATCTGCAGCCGACGGCGCGAGATGATCTGGTAGGGCCGCTCGGCCGCGTCGGGGCGGACCACGGGCTCGGCCAGCCGCTCGCGAAGCTGCGCCAGGAAGATCGGCGGACAGGCCTGGATGCGGCCGTCCGGAGTGTTCAGGCAATCCCGCAGACGGCCGAAGCTGCGCTCGCCCAGCACCAGGCCATGGGGCCAGGCGTCCAGCTCGGCGGACGACGGGGCGCCGCTGGCCTGCAGCGCGCGGTCGATGATCGCCGAGGCTGTGGGGTTCTCCATCCGAGGATAAACGGGGCGGCCGATCGCCTTGGCCACGTCGCGCAGGAACTGCCATTCCTCGGTGACGCCCGGCGGCGGATCGAAAGCGGCCACCGCCTTCTGCACAAAGGGCTTTTCGCCGTTGGGCAGCAGGTAGACCGTGACCTCGGTCCGTTCCAGGAAGTGGGTGGTGGGGATCAGCCAGTGGGCGTGGCGGTGGCTTTCGCGCTGGAACATGTCCACCGACACCAAGAGGTCCAGCTTCGCGAGAGCGGCGTCCAGCCGACGGCCGTCGGCGCCGGCCCCCACGGGATTACCGGCGATCATGAACATCGCCTTCATCTGCCCAGGGCCGGGCGTCTCGATCTCGTCGGGAAGCTCCGCCAGGCTGCGGTAGCCGCAAACCGTCGGCAGGCCGCGCACGCGGCTGGGCTCCGGCGGAACGGCCGGACGCACCTTCAGCATGTTCATCGGGCTGTCGTAGAAGACCACGCCGCCCGGGCGGTCGATGCGGCCGGTGATCAGGTTGAGCACGTGCGACAGCCACTCGGTCAAAGTACCGTTGCGGCCGATCGCGGGACCGGTGCGGGGCACGCAGACCGCGGTGCGGGCGCGCGCGAAGCGTCGCGCCAGGCTCTCGAGGGCGTCGACCGACAGGTCGCACCGGGCGGCCAGCTCGCCCAGGTCCGCGCCCAGCGCGACCTCACGCACCTGGTCGAGGCCGGTGGCGTCGGCGCAGTCTTGGGCGTGATGCAGGCCTTCGCGGAAGATCACCTGGATCATGCCGAGAAGCAGCGCCCAATCGCTCTCGGGCGGGCAGGCCAGGTGCTGGGTCGCCTTGGCGGCGGATTCGGTGCGGCGCGGGTCGACGATGACCAGCTCGGCGCCGGCCTCGACCCGCTGCAGCACGCGCCGCCAGCCGTCCGGCGTCATGCCGCACCAGCTCATGGTGCTGACCGCCGGATTGGCGCCGATCAGCATGTAGAACTCGCACCGGTCGAGGTCGATCTGCAGGAAGCAGTAGTCGCCGCCGTACATTTCGCGGCCGGCCACATGCCGCGCGTTCTCGTCGACGGAGCCGAAGAAGTATTTGTTGCGGGTGCCCAGGCGCTTCAGGAACTCCTCGGCGAAGGCCAGATTGGCCGAGGAGAAGCAGATCGGATTGCCGAAATAGCCGCCGACCGCGTCGGGGCCGTGCTGATCGATGATCCGCGCCACTCGCGCGGAAATGTCCTCCACCGCTTCTTCGTAGGTGGCGGGGACATAGCGCTCGCCCACCCGCCGCATCGGCGTGAGCAGCCGGTTCGGGTGCTCGCGGGCCTGATTGGCGGTGGCGCCCTTGATGCAGAAATCCCGCCAGGTGAACGGGTTCTCGCGGTCCGGGACGATGCGCTCGAAGCGGCCGTCACGCGTGTGCACCTCCAGGCCGCAACGCATGGTGCAGATGGCGCAGACGGTGATCGTCTTGTGGACCCCGGCGCCCGTTCCGCCCGTGCTGTGCCGAAGCTCTTGGAGGTTCTCGTTCACCTTGCGCTCCCAGGCGGCGTCGAAGGCGTGAGGTTAGTGCATGCCGCCCACCCAGCAACCATTTTGCGGCACGGTGGCGCTTCACGTTCGACTAAGGCAACGATTGACGAGGCCCCAGGGCAAGGGCAGCAATTCGCCGTTCGAAAACGGGAGAGACGCGACCATGCCTGGACAAGAGCTTCGCTACGATGCCGACGGAGTGACGATGGTGGGCAGCCTCCATCGACCCGCCAAGGGGGGCGAGGCGCCGGGCGTGCTGGTCTTTCCCGAAGCCTTCGGCCTGGGCGACCATGCGATGGAGAAGGCCGAGCGGCTGGCCCAGGAGCTGGGCTACGTGGCGCTGGCCTGCGACCTCTGGGGCGAGCGGCGCAACATCGACTCCATGAAGGATTTGATGGCGGAGCTGGGGCCGCTCAGCAAGGACGCCGGTCGCGTCCGCGACATGACCGGCAAGGCGCTGGCGGCGCTGACCGCCCAGGAGGGCGTGGACGCTTCGCGCATCGCGGCCATCGGCTTCTGCTTCGGCGGGACCATGGCCTTCGAATTGGCGCTTAGCGGCGCCGACATCAAGGCGGCCATCGGCTTCCACAGCGGGCTCGAGGTCCCCTCCCCGCAGGACGCGGGCAACATCAAGGGCAAGGTCCTGGCATTGATCGGCGCCGACGACCCCGGCATCCCGCCGGCCCAGCGCGACACCTTCGCCAAGATCATGGCCGGAGCCAACGTCGACTGGCAAATGACGCTCTATGGCGGTGTGGTGCACGGCTATACCAACAAGACCGCCGCACGGCTCAACATGCCACAGTTCGCCCGCTACGACGCGGCCGCCGACCGCCGGTCCTGGGAGCAGATGGCGGACCTTCTGGCGGAGGTGTTCTGATGGCCCGCGCCCTCGCCGGAGCGGGGGCCGACGCGGCGATCGCCGAGGTCCGCGCCACCTACGACCGCTATATTCAGGACTTCCCCCCCGCACTCGTGCGCCGTTTCGAAAGCGGCGAGCCGGTGGATTACGAGGCCCTGAAGCTCTTTCGCTTTCCCCTGCTGCTCATCCAGGGCCAGGACGTGGTGCAGGGCGACGGCGTGGGGAGCCGCGTCCTGATCTGGGACGAAGCGACCTTCGACAAGAACGTCTGCGACGCGTTCGGACGGGCTTACGCCGCCGGCTGGCGCGCGACGAAGGCCACGGACGTCAAGGTCAGCCTGGCCGCCCCCGACCTCGCCATTGTTGAGATGCAGGGAAGACGGTTCGGCGCCGACGGCTCGACCTTCAATCGCGTAGAGGCGAGCTATTGGCTGCGGCGTTTCGACGACGGCTGGCGGATCGTGGCGGGGTTCGATTGCCCCGGCGTCATTCCACAGGCCGCCGAGTTCGCGGCCTGGTTCGGAAACGTGTGGCCCGGCGCGGCGGACTGAACCGCCGTCTCGAGACGAACGGATAGCCGGGGGCTGGCCCTACCGCCCTTTCCAGCGGGGTGGGCGCTTCTCGGCGAAGGCGCGGGGGCCTTCCTTGGCGTCCTCGCTGCGGTAGGCCGGCTCCGAAGCCGCCCAGGCTGCCTCCAAGGCGGCCGCCCGCCCCATCTCCGTGGCGAGCATCACCGTCTCGCGGCCGGCCTTAACAGAGAGCGGCGCGCCTTGCAGAACCTCCCGCGCCAGCTCCAGGGCGCAATCCATCAACGCCGCCGGCTCAGCCAGCCGGTTGACCAGGCCGATCTCATAGGCGCGCTGAGCGGTGATCGGCCTTCCGGTCAGGATGATCTCCATCATGATCCGTTGCGGGATCATGTGGATCAGAGGCGCGGCCCAGGGCGAGCTTCGCGCCACCTTCACCTCTGTGATGGCGAAGCGGGCCGCCGTGCTGGCGACGCAGAGGTCGCAGTTCTGGGCCATCCACCAGCCGGCGGCGAAGGCTACGCCGTTCACCGCGGCGATGGTCGGCTTCGTCAGGCGGATGTTTTCGCCGGGCGAGGGGAACATGTCCCGCGGCGGAACCTCCAGGGCCTGGCCGGCCATCTCCTTCAGGTCGGCGCCGGCGCAGAAGGCGCGCTCGCCGGTCCCCGTCAGGATCGCCACCCGCAGCTTGTCGTCCCGCTCGAACCGGTCCCAGGCGGCGAACAGCGCCTGACGGAGCTGGTGGTTCAGCGCGTTCAACTGCTCAGGCCGGTTCAGGGTCAGGATGGCGATCCCGTCCTCGGTCGCTTCGAACTTCAGCACCTCGCCCAATGGCGCTCCCTCCACTCTAAAAGCCGCGGCGCGCGATCTCCCAGGCTGACCGGTCAAGCACCTCGCGAAATTGCGGATGGGCGATGGCGACCAGGCGCCGCGCCCGTTCCGCCAAGGTCTGGCCCTTCAACTCCGCCGCCCCGAACTCGGTGACCACCAAGTCGGCGTCGCTGCGCGCGGTGGTCACCGGCCCCGACAGCCGGGCGACGATGCGGCTCAGTTCGCCACCCTTGGCGGTGGAGGGAAGCGCGATGATCGAACGGCCGCCTGGCGAGGCCGCGGCCGCGCGGACGAAGTCCACCTGGCCGCCGGTGCGGCCGATATAGAGCTCGCCGCTCTGCTCCGCATTCACCTGTCCGGTCAGGTCGACCTCCAGGGCCGAGTTCACCGCAACCAGGTTCGGGATGCGGCTGAGCACCGCCGGATTATGGGTGTAATCGGTGCTGCGCATGGCGAGCTTGGGATTGCGGTCGGCGAAATCGTAAAGGCGTCGGGTCCCCATCAGCACGCCGGCGATCGAGACGCCGCGGTCGATCGGCTTCAGCGCGTTGGTGACGACGCCGGCCTCGATCAGGTCGACCACCCCGTCGCCCAGCATGCCCGACTGGATCCCCAGGTCGCGACGGTCGCTCAGCTCCCGCAGGATGGCCTCCGGCGTCGCGCCGATTCCGGTCTGCACCACGGCGCCGTCGCCGATGTAGCCCGCGACGCGGCGGGCGATCGCCAAGTCGACCTCGCCAGGAGGAACGGGCGACGTCTCCAGCGGCCCGCGCGAGGTGCGCACGGCGCAATCAATGCGGGCGGACGGCAAGGTCGCGTCAGCGAACGTGAAGGGGACCTTCTCGTTGACCTCGGCGATCACCACCCGCGCCTTGGCCACGGCGGTGCGGACGTAGTCGTGGGTGAGGCCGAAGCTGTGCTCGCCGTTTGCGTCGGGCGGGCTCACCTGCACGATGGCCACGTCGCAACCGATCAGCCCTGTTTCGATAAGACGCGCCACCTGGCTGAGGTGCGCAGGCACGATGCCCAGGGGCCGCTTGTGCGTCCCTGGCCGCACGCTGGCGATGGCGCCCAGACTGTCGATCTGCAGCTTGTCGGCGGCGGGCCCGTCGATCACCCCGGAGAAGCTTGTCGCCGCGAAGGCCGAGAGGTCGCCGATGGAGCCGGCCTGGGCTAGCAGTGCCTCGACCACCGAGATCGGCTCGCCGCACGCCTGGCTCCAGACGATCCGGTCGCCTCGCCGGATGAATCGAGCGAGGTCCAGATGCTCGGCGTCGACGACGACGCTCACCGAGGCTTGGCGAGAGCGAGCAGCGCCTGGGCGCGGGCAAGGTGCGGGCGGTCCAGCATGGCGCCCTTGTGGCCGATGGTCCCCAGACCCGGAGAGGCGGCGAACAGGTCGACGATCTCCTGCGCCTCGGCCAGCTCTTCGGCGCTCGGCGTGAAGGCCTCGTTGATCACCGCCACCTGGTCCGGATGGATCGCCATCATGCCTCGGAAACCGTCGCGGCGCGCCTGGACGGCCTTGCGGCGCAGGCCCTCGGCGTCGCGGAAGTCGCCGTGGATGGTCTCCATGGCCGGCACGTCGGCCGCCGCGGCGCCCAGCAGGCAGAGGCTGCGGGCCAGCTCGTAGGTGAAAGCATAGCCGCCGTGCTCGGCGCGGTTGGCGCTGGCGCCCACCGCATCGGCCAGGTCCTCGGCGCCCCAGCACATCGCCGCCAGGCGCGGAACGCCGGCGTAGTCCCCGCAGGTGAACATGCCCTCGGCCGTCTCGGTGATCAGGGCGATGACCCGCGTAGCGCCCGCCTGGACGCCGGCGGCGGCCTCGAGCGCGGTCAGGTAGTGGTGCAGCAGCTCGGCGTCGGCGCGGCCGCGCGCCTTGGGCAGCATCAGTCCGCCGGGCCGCGCCCGCACCACGGCGGCCAGGTCGGCGAGCGCGTACTCCGTCTGCAACGGGTTGATGCGCACCCAGAGCCGGTGGCGCTGGTCGGGGTGGGCGTCGATGAAGGCCGGGACCATCTCGCGCGCCTTGGGCTTCTCGGCCGGCGCCACGGCGTCCTCCAGGTCCAGCAGCACGATGTCCGCCGCCCCGGCCGTCGCCTTCTCCATCTTCTTCTCGGAGTCGCCTGGCGCGAACAGCCACGAACGCGCGCTCAGCACCTCACCCCCGCCCGCCATCGGCGCCTCCCAAGCTGTACATCGGGGCTAGCGGCGGCCCCGGTACAAATCAACCCGAAAGCATGCCGGCCAGCCGGCCCGTCACGATCTCGCGGGCCTCGGCGACGATGCGGTCGACCAGCTCCCGGCAGCTGGGAACGTCGTGGATCAAGCCCTGGACCTGGCCCGCCCAGATCAGGCCGGCGTCGATGTCGCCGGTCTCCAGCGCCTGGCGTCCCTTGGCGCCGGACACGTAGGAACGGATGTCCTCGAACTCGGCGTCGGGCCGCGCGGAGATCTCCACCACCTTGTCCGAGACGCTGTTCTTCGCCACCCGGCCGGTGTTGTGGAACTCGCGGAAGATGATGTTGGTGGCCCGCTCGTCGTTCTCCACCAGGAACTGCTTGATGCGCGGATGGATGGGAGCCTCCTTCGTCGCGCAGAAGCGGGTGCCCATGTTGATCCCGTCGGCGCCCAGCGCCAGCGCCGCGACGAGGCCGCGACCGTCTCCGAAGCCGCCCGACGCGATCATCGGGATCTTCACCTTGTCGGCCGCGGCGGGGATCAGGATCAGGCCAGGGATGTCGTCCTCGCCCGGGTGGCCGGCGCACTCGAAGCCGTCGATGGAGATGGCGTCCACGCCTAGCCGCTCGGCGGAAAGGGCGTGGCGCACCGAGGTGCACTTGTGCAGCACCAGGCAGCCGTGGGCCTTGAAGTCCTCCACGTGCTCGCGCGGGCTGTGACCGGCGGTCTCCACCAGCTTGACGCCGCTTTCGATGATCGCTCGGCGGTACTCGGCGTAGGGCGGCGGCGTGACCGTCGGCAGCAGGGTCAGGTTCACCGCGAAGGGCTTGTCGGTCATGGACCGGCAGCGGTCGATTTCGCGGCGCAGGTCGTCGGGCGTCGGCTGGGTCAAGGCGGTCAGCACGCCCAGCGCCCCAGCGTTGGAGACCGCCGCCACCAGCTCGGCGCGGCCGACCCACATCATCCCGCCCTGGACGATGGGATGCTCGACGCCGAACAGCTCGGTGAAGCGGGTGCGGAAGGTCATGACGCGGGCGTCATTTCGGTTGCATGCGCATGGCGCCGTCTAGGCGGATCACCTCGCCGTTGAGCATGGGGTTGGCGACGATGCTCTCCACAAGCTGGGCGTACTCCTCGGGCCTGCCGAAGCGGCTCGGGAAGGGGACCTGGCTGGCGACCGAGGCCTGCACCTCCTCGGAGAAGCCGGCCATCATCGGGGTCATGAAGACGCCGGGCGCGATCGCCATCACCCGCACGCCGTAACGCGCCAGCTCGCGCGCCGCCGGGAGCGTCAGCGCCGCCACCCCGCCCTTGGAGGCGGCGTAGGCCGCCTGGCCGATCTGGCCCTCGAACGCGGCGATGGAGGCGGTGTTGACGATCACGCCCCGCTCTTCGCCGAGCGGGTCGGCCTGGACCAGTCTGGCAGCCGCCTTGGACATCACGTTGAAGACGCCGATCAGGTTGACGCCGACCACCTTGGCGAAGCCGGCGAGCGGCGCCGCCTGGCCGTCGCGGCCGATCAGCCGCGCCCCTGTCGCCACGCCGGCGCAATTGACCACGATCCGGGCCACGCCGTTGCGGCCCTCGGCCTCGGTGATCGCGGCCACGACCGCCGTCTCATCGGTCACATCGACCTTGGCGAAGGCGCCGCCGATGGCCCGGGCGTGGGCTTCGCCAAGCTCGGCGTTGAGGTCGAAGATCGTGACCTTGGCCCCGGCGCTGGCCAGCCTGGCCGCCGTCGCCCCGCCCAGGCCCGACGCTCCCCCCGTGACGATCGCCGCAACGCCCTTGATCTCCATACCCCGTCCCTCGCTGGCTTGGTCCCCCCTCCTAGAACGGCGGCGCGGCCTCGGCTCGCGAAAATTTCAATCCGCCGCCGCGGGCGGAACATCGCCAACGGCCTCCGGTTGGTTCATCGTTCAGCCGCCGAAAAGGAGCGTTCCCATGAAAGTCTCTGACTGCATGACCATGGACGTCGAGGTCGCCCGTCCGGGAGACACGATCCAGGAAGCCGCCCGACTGATGTGCGAGATCGACGCCGGGGTGTTGCCGGTGTCCAACGAGGAACGCCTGGTGGGCATGATCACCGACCGCGACATCACCGTGCGAGCGGTCGCCCGCGGGCTCGGTCCGGACTGCCGCGTCTCCGACGTGATGAGCCGCGAAGTGCTCTATTGCTTCGATGACGAAGACGTCGACGACGTGCTGCGCAACATGGCCGACATCAAGGTCCGTCGCCTGCCGGTGGTGACCCGCGACAAGCGGCTGGTGGGCATCGTCTCGCTCAGCGACATGACCACCGGATCGGCCCGCCCGCCGGCCGCCGAAGCGCTGCAGCAGATCGCCATTCCCGGCGGTCCCCACTCGCAGGCGCTGCACTAAAGCTCGGACGCCTGAAAGGCGGTTCGCGAGCTGGGCCTCAGTCCGGCCCGCGATCCGAACGGATGGCCGCCGGGCTCACCGACTGGCGCTCGCCGTCAACGGTGGGCGCGAGCGGTTCGGGTTGGGCGTGGCTGGAAGCCTCGTTCACCCCATGCGACCAGTGCCGGATGAAAAAGCTGAGGACGACGAAGGCGACGCCGACGCCCACGCCCCACAGCCCCAGCATGTCGAACACCTTCAGCGAGACCCGCAGCGAAGCGGCCGGGTCCAGCACCTGGCCGCCCACGGTCTCGGTTCCCGCCAGGCCCGCCACCAGGCCGCCGACGTACTGGGCGATCGAAGAGGCGAGGAACCAGACCGCCATCATGAACGAGGCCAGGCTGGCCACGCTGAGCTTGGTGATCTCCGACAGGCCGACGGGCGAGAGGAACAGCTCGCCAGTGGTGTGCAGCAGGTAGAGCAGGGCCAGCAGGAACAGCGGCACGCGGAAATCGGCGCCGGCCAGCGGCGCGCCCCAGACCACCACCAGGAAGCCCAGCCCCACCTGGATCAGCGCCAGGCCGAACTTGAGCGTCGGGTTCGGATCGCGCCCGCGCTGAGCCAGCAGGGCCCACATCGCCGCGAATATCGGGGCCAGGACGAGGATGAAGAAGGGGTTGAACGACTGGGTCTGG
>Ga0163163_10003538_pt1 | contig 13272 bp, 10 predicted proteins | sample S65metaG_FD_119766 | JGI IMG/M metagenome (GOLD analysis project Ga0163163, IMG submission 119766) | Switchgrass rhizosphere microbial communities from Kellogg Biological Station, Michigan, USA - S6-5 metaG | ecosystem: Host-associated > Plants > Roots > Rhizosphere > Soil | place: USA... | reverse complement strand
CTCCGTGCCCGCGCGCAACCCTGGTCCTGAATCGCTCACGCTGACGGCAATCAGCCCGTCTTTGTCGCGGCAGCTAATCACGATTCGTCGGCCGGCGACTTCCTGCTCGGCCATCGCCTCCATGGCATTGTGCATCAGGTTCAGAATGACCTGCTGCAGTTGGACTCGATCGCCGGTCACGAACACGGGCTCATGGCCGAATTCAAGCGAGACGAGAATGTTGCGGACGATCGCCTCAGCGCCCACCAGATCGACGACGTCACGAATGGCGGCCGTCAGGTTGACGCCGGTCATCTCCAGCTCGCCCTTACGCAGCAGTTTTCTGAGGTGCTGGATGACGTCGCTCGCGCGGCGGTCGTCCCGGACGATGTCCTGCAGAATCTCCCGCACCTCGTCGACGTCCGGGTTCGCCGCGTTGAGCATCCGCCCGGCCGCCTGCGCGTTGGTCATGATCGCGGCGAGTGGCTGATTCAGCTGATGCGCAAGCGACGCGGTCATTTCTCCCACCGTGGACACCCGCGCAACGTGCGCGAGTTCCTGCCGGCTTCGTTGCGCTTCCATCTCGGCGCGACGGAGTTCAGTGATATCAGCGCGAATGAGGACCGCGCCTCCTTCAGGTCGATTCAATGGCACCGCCGTGAGCGACCACCACGTAGTATCCGCCCCGGAATCAGCCATCCGTTCGACGACGTAACGAGCGCGGCTCCGATCGAGCACTGCAGCGACACCGTTGCTGATGTCGCGCGCGAGCTGATGACCGTGGTCGCCGGCGATTCGGCTCGCCTCGATCAGGTTGGCTCCGATCTGGAGATTGATCCAGTCCCACCCACGCGTGCCCTGTTCCCATTTGGCGTTCGACTGCAGCAGACATCCATCGCGATCGATGACCGCCACCCCAGTCGTCAATGACTGGAGAATCGCCGACTTCATCACCTCGCTCTGTCTCAACGCATCCTCGGAGCGTTGTCGGCGGAGCGCCGGCGCAAGCACCTCACCGATCAGCCAGAGGTTGGCGGGAAGGTTGCCGTCGGCAATCGGCTCGCTGAAGGAACTGAACGTGAGCGCGCCGAGCATCTGACCCGCTCCGGCCAGCGGAATCGCACCGCCAACCTTGAAATCTAACGACGGCGCCGCTCGCCGTTCGGAATCTGCACCCGCCGCGTCGGGGACCAGGATTGCATCCTGCCAGTGGAGGCTTCGTTGCGCCCACGCCAGATGTTGCGACAGGATCGCCGCCTCCTCACGGCTGGCGTCGGCGTCAATCCATGTGTAGACAGGCGTCACCGATGTGGCCGAGAACACTCTCAAGCAGTCGAGACCAAGCACCCGTCCGATGCGGCTGAGCCACTTCTCCAGCACTCGCGGCGTCTCGTCGCTGGGTTGCTGCACGAGCGCGGACGAGAGACGCGCGAGGAGGCCTTCGAACTCAAGCCGGACCGAAAGCGCGCGCTGCGTCTGGCGTCGTTCTTCGGCAAGCGTCGCGAGCCACATGAGCGTCGACGCCACCACGATGAGCGACAGCCTCAGCGCGGTGAGGGTCGTCGCCGGTGCCGTTGCGCCGAACGGACCGTTGCCGTGCACCGCCGCCCAGGCACTGACGATGCTGGTCAGCAGGATCGTGAGACCCGCTCCGGTTGGTCCGAACCGCATCGCAGCCCAGAGAAGGAATGGCAGTTGCAGCGCCAGCGGCATCTGGCTGGACATCGCCCGGAGCGCGGGGACTTGACTCACCGACTCGGTCAGATTGAGCCAGGCGATGCCGAGGAGGCTCGCCACGAGAACCACCGCTTCGAACCGCGGCACCCAGGCGCCCTGCCGCCACCACCGCAACAGCATCAACGTTCCGCCGACGGCAGCGGGGACGACGGTCAACTCCGCCAGGACGTTGCTCGCCGTGCGATTGCTCCAGACGCGCCAGTAATCCTCGCCTCGAACCAGGCTCACGACCGCCGCATCCGCAAACGATGAAACGATCGGCGCAATCAGTACCGCCGCCAGGAAAAACGCCGCAAGTCCACGCACGGTGTCGAACCGCCACGGCTTGTTGGTCAGGAGCGACATGCCCCCCGCCGCAATGAGCGCTTCCGAACAATTGGTCACGAACAGCGCAAGGATCAGGGACAACTGCCAGCCCGTACCGATCTGGATGATGATGTGCACCGGCAGCACACACAGCAGGATGGCGAACCAGCGTCGAGGCGGCGCCAGCACGAGCGCCGCCGTGAGGACGGCGTTAGGCGGCCACATGATCGAGGTCGTCGCCGGCAGGAAGCGCAGCTGGAGTCCGATCAGAGAGGCGAGATAGTAACCGACGCACGTCGCAGCCGCGAGAACAGGCACCGCGATCCGGGGTCGCGTCCAGGGCGTCCAGGTCGGTTCGTCAGCGGTCATCGTGTATGACACGGCAAAGCCCCGGAGGACTCAAAGCCGCGCCTCCGCCGGCGCGGCGTATTGTAATCCTCTCACAACCTGCGGAGGGCGTCGGTGGCGAGCTCAGCCGACGCGCTGGTGGGAGCCGCCGTCGGAGGCGAGGCGTTCCCGCGCGCGAAGCTGGTCGAAGACAGGAGCGCGGCCCGCAAGCATCTGCGCGTGCAGCGGGTGGTCGAAGCGGTAGACACTATCGGCCGTCGGTGCGGGGTTGGTTCGTCGGCCGCGACGTGAAATGAATCCACGCTCGCCCAACGTCTCGAGACGACGCGCGATCGGAATCGACGACTCTGTCCCGGAAGCCTTCGCCACATCGGCTGCGCAGAATTCGCTTCCGACCGCGGCCGCAGATTCCAGGACGACGCGATCCTCACCCTCGAGCTGATCGAAGCGCCAGAGCATCAAATCGAGAACGGTCGATGGCAGCGAACGTTCGATCGTGCGGGGAGAGTGCCGCAAGCGCCACCCATCTCCCTCGACGACGATGGTCCCGGCCGTGACCAGCGCGTCCATCGTCGACACCATCACAAGCGGATTGCCGCCCGACAGCCGATGCACCATCCGCGACAGCGCCTCGATCGGTCCGCTGCCGAAGCGCTCGGCCAGATAGGTACGCACGTGGGATTCCTCGAGCGGACCGAGCGTCGTCGGCGGCGTCGGACCGGTCGCGCGGAGTTCGGTTGCGAGGCTTCGCAACGCCGCCGCGGTCACCGTCGTGGCGAACGGCGAGTAGGTTGCGAGAACCATCGTGCGCAGCGGCGCGTGACGCCGGGCCAGAGCTCGGAGCAGTTCCACGGTTTCCAGATCGGCCCACTGCAGATCGTCGAGCACGATGACCGTGGTAACGTCAGCAGCCATGGCCTCGAGCAACGCGCTGATCTCACGCAGCATTCGAGTCGGCTCGTAGCGCGAGTCGTCGGCTGGCGGCGCGGCGTCCGCGATCCATGGCGGCAGCCGGGCGAGCCAGGTCGGTGCGTGCTGCGAGAATAACGACGGCATCGTCATCGGCGACTGGCGAGACAAGTGATGCAGCGCGTCGGCGATGGGTTGGTACGGCTCGGCCTTGCCAGCGTGGGCGACGGATTGTCCGTAGCAGATTCGCACTGACGGCACGTCCCTCGCCATTTTCATGAAGGCGTCGCACAGCGCGGTCTTGCCCATGCCGCGCTCACCTTCGACGAGAACCACGCGACAGTCGGTGCGCGTCGGATCGGTGAGCGTCGCCGACAATCGCGCCAGATCCTCGTGATGGTTCACGAAGATCGACGAGATGGCGCTGTCGCGCGAGTCGGCCTGCAGCAGCGGCGCATCGAGCACCGGCGCGATAAACGTGTAGCCCCGTCCCGGCTCGCTGCGAATGAAACGCGCGTCGCGCGGATCGTCCTCGAGCGCTGCACGAACTTCGTGGACAAGCACCTTGATATTGTCTGCCTGTACGTGCGTGCCCGGCCAGACGGTGGCCAGAATCGACTCGTGGGTCACGATTCGACCGGCACCCTCGATCAGGCACTGCAGAATGGAAGATGCCTTGCGCGTCAGCCGGATCTCCTCCGTGCCGCGCCATAACGTGCGCTCCCGCTCGTCGAACCGATACGCGAGGAAATGCTTCATGGATTAATGTGCGCCTTTTATAAGGCGGCCAGAACCCATTGATCCATAGGACCTAGGGCCCGTCAGCATGCGACTTTGGTCCAACGACATAACCAGGATGTAAAAGCGCACGTTCTACCCTTGCTGACGAGGCAAGAGATCTCCCGCCAGCGCGAGCCGATCCGCCATCCGAACCAGGTCGGCGAGCGAAGGAGCCTGCATCTTTTGCATCACCTTGCCACGCTGTGACTTGACCGTCTTTTCCGAGGTACCGAGTGCCGACGCAATCTGCTTGTTTGGCATGCCAGTGACGACCAGGGTCAGCACTTCCCGCTCCCGTGACGTCAACCGCGACAAGCGTCGACGGACGCGGATCAGCTCCTCCCGGTGGGTTCGCCTTTGACGATCCTGGACGAGCCCCTCACAGACGGTGTCGATCAGAGCCTGGTCGTCGAACGGTTTGGTAAACACCTGCAGCGCGCCGGCCCTCATCGCGCGCACGGTCAGCGCCACATCGGCGTGCGCGGAGATGAAAATGATCGGAAGGTCGTAACCCTCCTCGACCAGCCGGCGCTGTAAGTCCAGGCCGCTGCAGCCTGGCATTCGAACGTCAAGTACCAGGCAGCCAGCCGGTGAGCAGCCGATGTGGCCGAGGAATTCCTCGGCGCTGCTGAACGACTGCACTGGCAGGCCGACCGATGCGATCAACCGCGAGATCGCCGTCCGCACCGACGGATCATCGTCGACCACGAATACGACCGGAGTCGTCAGCATGGTGCCCTTCGACCGACGCGATTCGACCACCCGACCGTCATGACACCGGCAATTCGAACTCGAACGTTGCGCCCTTTTCCGAGTTGCGGCTGAGCGACAGCCGTCCACCGTGCGCCTCCACAATCGATCGGCTGATCGACAGGCCCACACCCATGCCGTCCGGTTTGGTCGTGAAGAACGGCGTAAAGATCCGTCGCACGCTGTACTCGTTCAGTCCCGGACCCGAATCGTGAACGCTGACCTTGACGACGCCGTTGCTTCGCGTCGAGTTGATCTCCAGCAGCCGGCCGTCGATGTGGCCCATCCGCATCGCGTCGGTGGCGTTCAGCACCAGGTTCAACAGCACCTGCTGGAGCTGAACACGATCGCCGGTGACCATCGGAAGATTGGGCGCGCGATGCACCTCCACGGCGACCTGATGCTGATGCAGTGTCCGCCGGCTGAGCGCAACGACGTCGTCGATGACTTCGTTGATGTCGAGCGGCGCCGGCCGCAACGGCAATTGCTTGACGAGTCCTCGAATTCGGTTGATCACGTCGGTCGCGCGCTTGCCATCGCTGACGATGTCCTGCAGCACGTCGCGAAGATCTTCAGGCGCGCCAGAGGCGTCGAGTCGACGGAGCCCGGCGCGAGCGTTGGTGATGATCGCCGACAACGGCTGATTCACCTCGTGTGCGATGCCCGTGGCGAGCTCGCCCAGTGATCGGACCCGTGTGGCCTGAGCAAGCTCCGCCTGTGCCTGATGCAATTCCTCGCCGGCACGATGATTGGCCGTGACGTCGCGGACGATGCACATCACCGTGTCGTTGTCGCATCGAACGATTCGCGCTTCAAAGTTCCGGCCGCTCCCGCCAATTGGCAGGGTGTACTCGAAAGACACCGGCTCTCCACCGGCGCTCGCCTGCCGGAGCAACGGCTCGAACGCCTGCGCGAGATCGGGCGGCAGCACGTCGCGCATGTGCCTGCCGATGAAGTGTTCGGGTGGTACGAAGAGCGCGTCGGCACTCGGCGCGTGATAATCGAGGTATACGCCCTCTGGACTGAGCACGAACATCAAATCGGGGACCGTCCGGAGAATTGCGGTGTTGCGCGCTTCGGTGCGCCGTAACGCGCCCTCGGCGCTGCGGCGCCGCTGACGCTGGGTCACCAGCGCCGCAATGAGCGCGAGCTGCGCAACGAAAATCGCCAACGCGCCAACGACGTACGGCCGGTGACTGGACCAGATTGAGGGCTCGCGAAACAGCACAACAGAGTCGGACGGTACGCGTTCTTCGGGAATACGCCAGCGCTCGAGCTGCCGCCAGTCGACCTGCGAAACGAAGACGTTCTCGTCGGTGACCGGAATGCTGTCAGCCTTCTCGCCGGCGAGCACGCGCAATACCAGCGCCGCCGTTTTCTGCGCCACGATCGACGACGCGCGGACACGTCCGCCGACGACGCCGTGACCAATGGATTGCTCGGCCACGCTGTAGATCGGCGCGTTCGCGGCCGCCGAGAGATGATCGAACAGTTCGACGGGAGGGAAAGTGTTGCCGGCCCCGTCGTACAGAAATGACGAGAAGAAGATGATCGAATCAGGCGGGAGGTGACTCAGCTGCGTTTGCAGATCGTCCATCGCCAGCCCAGACAGGTAGTGACAGGTCAGGCGATCCGTATAGGTCGAGCATTGCCCGGCGACCAGCTGTTCGTATGACTTGTCGAACTTCGACGCGCCGCTGACGACGTAGACGTGTTTCAGGTGTGGCTGCAGCGCCATGGCCAGCGCGATGGTGCCGCCGAATTCCGTTTTCGTCCTGATGCCGGTCGAGTTCGGCGGCCGCGGCACCTTTTCGTTTGCGGCAAACACCAGCGGCGCATCGCCGAAGAGATCGCGATTCGCCGTCACGAAGTCCAGGACGGCCGTGCTCGCCGCCACGACGACGTCGAGGGGGACATCGCTGTATCGGCTGCGAAGGTATTCGTGAAGCGCCGCCTGGTACTTCGGATCTTCGTACCGAATCAGGTCGATGTACTCGCTGTAGTAGTCGAGACGGCTGCCGAGGCCCTGGGCGAGCGCGATTCGGTGTGCATCGTCCACGCGACCGGTAGACGGCAAGTCTCGCCGGTCGGTGTAGAGGACCAGAACCTTCGTCCCCCCGGTTTCAGGCGAGCCCGCTCTCGCGGTTCGATCGGCTGGAATCGTGATGAGCGCCAATAATCCAAGCAGCAGCGGCCAGGTTGTGAGCGCCCTTATCGTCCGCCGAATGATGGATCTCTCGATTTCGGCAAAGGAGTTCATGGAGCCACGGTGCAGCCCGACAGGGCCTGCCGCCCCCCAATTCGATGATTCTAGAATGCCGCCACGCTATTGCGTGGGGGACTCAGAAACCATTGGACTTAGGTGGTAAAGGGGTTGGACCTTGGTCCAACGGTACCACGGAAACTGTTGAGGAGAATCAGTTTCGAGCGGCGCCATTGCCGAGCGAATCGGCCATGCGGACGAGCGTCGCGAGAGAATCGGCTTCCATCTTGTGCATGACCTGTGCGCGATGGACTTTCACCGTTTTTTCCGTCGTTCCGAGGACGCCGGCGATCTGCTTGTTGAGCATCCCCGTGACCACGAGTGCCATGACCTCTCGTTCCCGGGGAGTGAGGGTATCGAAGCGCGATGACAGCCGCCCGAGCTTGGCGCGCTGTTCATCGCGGCGACGGGCCGTCTCGAGCGCCTGGTTGACGAGATCCAGGAAGGCCTGATCGTCGAAGGGCTTGGTCAGCACCTCCAGCGCTCCTTCCTTCATCGCGCGCACGGTCAGCGGCACATCAGCGTGGGCAGTCACGAAAATGATGGGGATCTCGTGACCGGCGCTCGCCAGCATTCGCTGGAGATCCAACCCACTCGGTCCGGGCATCCGGACGTCGAGAACCAGGCAGCCGACGAGGCCGGCTTCGGCTCGTTTCAAGAATTCGGGAGCCGTGGAAAACGTCTCGCACGGCAGGCCGACGGACACAAGCAGCCGTTCTACGGCGGTGCGAACGGATGGATCGTCGTCCACGACGAAAACGGTGGGTACGTTTACCATGTGGCCTTGAGACGTCGTGGGAACTCCCGGCCCGGGCCGGGAAACGGAACACCCATTCGGGCGGCTCCCCGAATGGCGATCGGTGTTAAAAAGTCAACTACGAGGCCGCGGCGCGGCGTGGACAGGGAGGCTCCGGACATGGTACCCCTCCGGAGAAGGTCCCTCCGTCCAAAGGCCGTGCCCTCGGAGACCTTCCAGAATCGACCAGATTCTAACATATTCTTAAAGTTGAGCTTAACTGCCAGCGCGAACGAAATTCTGACAGTTTCCGATTGAAAAAGAAGCGGTTCATCCTCGGCGTCTCCCTGGGCCCTCGATGTCTAACGACGCGCTGCCTTTCGCCGTTTCGTCCGCACACGGGGGAGACCGGCAGATGCCTCCGAGCGCAGCTCAAAATCTCCGAAAACGACGCCGGAGGCAGTCGCGCATGACCGTGGACTCCTGACGATCCCCCACGGCGCATCGCGGTAGGGTTTTGCGGTAAACGCCTGCGGATGCAGGCGCGGGCACCCCGTCGTCGCACGTTTTGTGTTCTTCGGTTCCGGACGCCGTACCAGCCTACTCCCGGCACCTCCGTTGCAGCCCGTCCGCGCAGGAGGACGTATGCACTCGATTTCACTCGTTTGTCTTTCGGCATTCCTCGCAATTGGTTCGCCATCACAGAAGACGGTAACCAAGAGCGACGTAGCAACGGCGACCGCAACGGTCCAGGCGATCGACACCGCCAATCGCATCATCACGCTTCGCAGCGAGGACGGCACCGAGGACACGATGTATGTGCCGAAGGAAGTCACGCGCTTCGATCAAGTCAAGGTCGGCGACAAGCTCAAGGTCCGCTATCACGAGTCGATGGTGTTTCAGGTTCGCAAGCCGGGCGACACGGTGAACGCAGCACGGACGCCGGGCGCGAAGCCTGGTGCGCAGATGTCGAGGCAGGTGACCGCCACCGTCGACGTCGTCGCGGTCGACCCTTCTGTGCCGTCGATCACGATCAAGACTGCTGACGGGCGCACGGTGACCCGCAAGATTGAAAACAAGAAGAACATCGAGGGAGTGAAGGCCGGTGACAAGATCGACATCACCTTCACCCAGGCGGCGCTCATCGCGATCGAGGCACCGACCGCGAAGTAATCGAGCCGGAGAGACGAATCAATCACACGAAGGCCGAGCGCGAGTGCTCGGCCTTCCGTCATTCAGCATTCAACCTTCCGCCTTTCATCGTCAGAACTTGAGCACGATTCCGCCCGCGGTTTCGAACTGGTTCACCGTGTGATGCTGGCCGATCGGCCAACAGCCGTAGAAGGGATCGCACCAGATCCCGTCAGTGCTGCTCCCCATGTAGGTCGGCGTCCATCGAACCCCGAATTTCGCGCCGAGGCTTTGACTAAACATGAACTTCACCCCGCCGCCCCAGTTGGTCGACAGCTGCGTGTCGTTCTGAATCGATCCGGTGGAACCGGTGAGGAGATTCTGCCCAAACGCAAAGTTGGTGGCGCCAAATCCGCCAAAGAAGTAGGGACGAACCCTCGAATCGTGGGTCCCCGCGTTGTAGACCAGATTGCCCATGTAGTGTTGGACCTTGAGCTCCGACACTTGCAGCGTCGGGGCATTCCCCTCGGCGTCGAGCCTTGACGACTGCTGGCCGTACAGGAATTCGACCTCCATTTGCTCGTTCAGGAAGACACCAAATGTGAAATTGAAGGTCCCACCGCTGACGATGTTGAGGCGGTCGAACGTCTGGCCGAGTAGTGGGCCGCGTGACGTCCCGACGCCTTCGCTCAGGCTGTAGCCAACGTTTCCACTGACCTCGACACCCTGAGCCGAGACGGTTGCGGCCGTAAGAATGAATCCGGCAATGATGACTCCGATACGTCCTGACATTGATCCGTCCTTTCTTGTGCCGGCGACCAGATTGGCCAGCGGTGATCGAGCCACGGTCGCACGGATGGCGGTCCGCCGTTCAAGGCATGTGCCACGCATGACCGTCCGGTGTTGCGGCTTATTCAGAAATGCCAGGCGACGGCGACTTGGGTAAGGCGGGTTCCACGGATTTTCGTGGATTCCACGACGCAGCGTAGGGGAGCCCGCGCGGACACCGCTGCGATCACCGTGGCGCCGGACGCTATCCTGCGCTTGCTGTCCGTGGCGCAGCGTGCGGCCGCGCACCCAGAACCCGCTTGCGCCAGGCGGTATAGGGAATCGACACGACGGTGCAGCCGATGATCAGCGAGAGAATAGGTGGCAGCACCTGCAGATTTGGGAACGTGGCCGTCGCAATCAGAAGGCACAGCCCCGGATGGCGCGTCACGGTCGCGATGGCGAGCGCGGTCCGCTCGGCCGGATCCGGTCCGCCAACAGCGTGTCCTATCATCAGCGAGCCGACAGCGAATCCCACGACAAGCGGCAGCGACTGCCAGAGGACGGCAAGAATGGTCCCGCGCTGAGCGATGACCAGCACGAGCACGATCGCGCCGATGATGATGACGCTAATCGTGTTCGCCCACTCGCCAAGAGGCAGCGCGCGCTTTCCGAATACGGCCTTGAAACCCATGCCGACGGCAAACGGCACCAGAAACGTTTGTGCCAGCGTAGCGGCAACCGATCCAGCCGGCACGACCATGTCCCTGCCAAACTGTGCCCCGAGAACCATCGCGGTAATCGGCACCAACGGAATCGCGAGCACCATCGTGACGACGGAGAGGCTGTCGGCAAAGCCAGCGTCGACGCCGATCTTGAACAGTTTCCGTGGCAGGAGCGGCGCAATCGCAGCGATCGCCATCAACAGGATCGACACTTTCATTCCAACCGGGGCGTCGGACAATTTCACCAATGCCACGGCGAGCGCCGGCACGCCAACGAACATGGCGGCGATGATTCGAACCACCCAGAGCGGACGGCGAACACAGCTCAGAAGGCCTGCCGGCTCGGCCTGAACGCCGACGGCGAGCACCTGCAACATGATTGCGCCAGCAACAATCACCTTCATGGTGGTGTCATCCGACGGTCAAATCGCGAGCCAGAACGTCAGACCGTCGCCACCGGCGATTTCCAACCGGTTGCCGAACGACGCCCGCGCTTCTGCGGAATACCGTTGCCGGCCCGCGACCCCTCGTGGCATTTCGTCACACTACGTCATCAATTCGTTGCAAGAGCGGGCCTCTGCGGCGCCAACCGGTGCGGCAAACCGGTTGCACATCGTGTGTCGCGCAGCACGGCTTCACCGGTGGCACTGAGGAATTGTGACGAGGTTTTGTGCTTATGCAGGATTGGTACGCCTATCCTTTCCGGTCTGACCGCTTTGGCCCCCGGGGAGGGTTCGGCCGCGCCGCCTACGTTGACGGCATCGGCCGATCAGTCGACAGGGATCGTTTGGAATCAGAGGGCGCAGGTGTGCGCGATCAGCAAGAGGGCGACATGACGTCTCCGCCGGTCAGTTCAGCGCGCGGTATGCTCCTCGCGTCGATTGGTTTTCGGGTGCAACCACACAAGCGCGATGAAGTGCTCAGCGCCGCGGATGAAACGGTTCGGCGGATGCGCAGCGCGTCAGGGTGCGCGCGCAGCCGCCTGATGGCGGACGCGGACGATCCGAACGCGTTCACGATGCTGTCCGAGTGGCAGTCGGCCGACACCGCGGACGTGTTCTTCAATTCACGCGACTTTCAAATCTTCAAGGGGATTCGAATCCTGCTGCGCGACGAGCCGGTCATCGTCTTCGACGAGGTTCACTCGCGCATTGTCCGGCTGCTGCGGACACCCTGACACCAGCCCCTCGGCCGACCGGGCGCCCCCAGCGCGTGACCGGCGCGGCAGCTCAGCGTGGTCGTGCAATGCCGAGCTTCATCATGCGGCTCCGAAGCGTACTCGGCTTCAGGCCGAGAACCTGGGCCGCGCCGCCGCTTCCCTCGATGCGCCACCTCGCCCCGCTCAATACTCGAACGATGTGACGCCGCTCGATTTCCGTCAAGGTCGCGCTCTCCGGAGCGGCCATGCTCTCGATCGGCGAGAGGCCGGCATCGACCGATGCGAGCGTATTCCCGCGTGACAGAATGATCGCGCGCTGCAGCACGTTCTCCAGCTCGCGCACGTTGCCGGGCCAATCATGCGCCTGGAGTGACGTCATCACTTCGTCGGGAATGCTGTCGATCGGCCGGTTCAACGTACGGCCCAGACGACTCACGAGATGGCGGACCAGCTGCGGAATGTCCTCGCGGTGCTGCCGCAGCGAAGGCAGCGTGATTGGAAAGACATTCAGCCGGTAGAACAGATCGCGCCGGAATCGTCCTTCCCGCACTTCTTCCGACAAATCGCGATTGGTCGCCGCGATCACGCGGACGTCGACGTCGACCGTTCGAGGATTGCCGAGCCGTTCGACTTGACCCTCCTGCAGCACGCGAAGCAGTTTCGGCTGCACCTCGAGCGCGAGCTCGCCGATTTCGTCGAGAAAAATCGTGCCGCGGTTGGCGAGCTCGAAGCGGCCGATCTGCGACGTATGCGCGCCGGTGAACGCGCCGCGCTCGCGACCGAACAACTCGCTCTCCATCAGCGCGGCCGGCATGGCCGCGCAGTTGACGACGACGAACGGATGATGACGCCGCGGACTGCGGCGATGCACCGCGCGCGCAAGCAGTTCCTTCCCCGTGCCCGTCTCTCCGTACAGAAGGACGGTGGCATCGGTCGGGGCGACCTGATCGATACGGGACATCACGTACCGCATCGCATCGCTGGCGCCGACGATCAGATCGTCTTCGTCGGTGCGTGTCGGCTGATAAGGCCGCGGAAGGACAGGTGACTCTGTTCGATAAGCTGACTGAGGCATGGCGTGCTCCTCATCGGACGCTGTGTAGGCCGCGTGATTCCGTGGATTCTTCCACGGCATACCGCCGCCGCGGGGTTGGATTCCGGTAGGATCACGGTAGGACGTGGTTGGATCGCAGCCTGTCGCGGTTTCTGGCGTCTACCCCAGACCGACAGCGGCGAGATCGGCGCGAGCAGCGATTGAATCGATTGGGTCGGACGGGAGTTACTTGCTGCCCTGGGGATTGGGCATCGTGTAGGCCGTAATCGATCCGTTTGGCCACTCGCGGACGACGAGCAGCTCGTCGCGCGACTCCTCGACGAACAGCGGCCACTCGCGCGTGGGCGTCTGCTGCTGCAGCGTGACCATCTCCCGGACGCGTGCAAGCTGCCTCGCGATCTCAGGATCAAGAGACCACATAACTTGCATTATAACAGCAACTTGCGGGAATGTCCACGACATGGCGTGGGTGAGTGGCGATCGGGGCCGTTCACGCCGAATCGGCGGACGACTTAGTCCGACCCGGTTGCCTTGAGGGTTCGCCGCTCGATGTACTGGCCCTGGATCAGGAGGTAGGTCACGTAATACTTGTAGATATTGCTGACGTAGGTCACGGTTTCGCGACCG
>Ga0163163_10003537_pt1 | contig 13275 bp, 15 predicted proteins | sample S65metaG_FD_119766 | JGI IMG/M metagenome (GOLD analysis project Ga0163163, IMG submission 119766) | Switchgrass rhizosphere microbial communities from Kellogg Biological Station, Michigan, USA - S6-5 metaG | ecosystem: Host-associated > Plants > Roots > Rhizosphere > Soil | place: USA... | reverse complement strand
CGAAGGCGTCGCCGGGCGAGCGGTCGGGATCGAGGCGAGCAGCGGCGTTTGCGGACGGTTTCCGGTCGAGGAAGACGACGTGGAGCTTCGCGGTGTCGGCGAACGGGGCCGATTGGACGACCGTCTCGAGCTCGGCCGGCGTGCGGAGGACAACCGCCGGGCGGATGCCGTAGGTCTCGGCGATCGCTTCCTCGATCCGGGCGGGCAGCGTCTTCACGGGCGCACGCGAGCGAAAGAGCACGTTGCCGCTCTGGATGTACGTCGCGACGTCCTCGAATCCGAGCTCGTCCTCCAGGAGCGAGCGCAGCCCGGCCATCGGGACGCTGTTGCGTCCGCCGACGTTGATGCCGCGCACGAGGGCGACGAGAGCACGCGAACCGCTCATCCCGGCGAAGCAGTGTTCCATGCAGCGGCACTAGAGTCGTGCCCGTGCACGGTCTGATCTTCGCGTCGTTCCGCGACTACCTCCACACCGAGCACGGCGCCGACGTCGCCCTCGACGTGACCGCCGACGAGCCGCAGTACACATTGAGCGATGCGTATCCGGACGAGCAGTTCCTCTCCCTGTTCGGGCAGGCGTGCACCCGAACCGGCATGCCGCCGGAGCAGATGCTGTTCGACTTCGGCGTCTTCACTGCCGCGACGACGTTCGCGCGGCTGTACTCCGTCCTCTTCAAGCTGTCCCCGTCCGCCCGCGACTTCCTCCTGACGGTCGAGACGCCGATTCACGACACCGTCCGGGTGTCGATGCCCGATGCGCAACCGCCGAAGCTCGCAGTCACGGACCTCGGGGAGGACGGTCTCCAGATCCTGTACACGTCACCTCGTCGGCTGTGCGTCCTGCTTCGCGGCCTCGTCGAGGGCACCGGCCGCATCTACGACGAGACGATCCACGTCGAGGAGCCGGAGTGCATGCTTCGCGGCGACCCGGCGTGTCGGGTCATGCTCACGTTCCCGTGACGCGCGCGGTCGGCTTCTCGCGCGCCCCGGACGCGTATTAGAGTCGCGTCGATCCATTCCGCCACGAAAGGGGGCACGGTGACGAGCACCGAGACAGGCCTCGGCATCGAGGCGAAGTCGGACGCGATCTACGAGCTCGTCGAGGAAGGTTCGAAGGTCGAGCGGCTCGCGACCGGCTTCACGTTCACGGAGGGGCCGATCTGGCACCCCAAGGAGCACCACCTTCTCTTCTCCGACATGCCGGGTGACGTGCGCCGCAAGTACACCCCGGACGGCACGGTCGTCGAGGTGAGGAACTTCTCGAACAAGTGCAACGGGATGACGTACGACGCCGACCTGAACCTGCTCGTGTGCGAGCACGTGACGAGCTCGCTCGTCCGCGAGAACACGGACGGGACGCGGGAGATCATCGCGCAGGAGTTCGAGGGCGAGGAGCTCAACAGCCCCAACGACGTCCTCGTCCACTCGAGCGGCGCGATCTACTTCTCCGACCCGTGGTATGGGCGCTTCCCCGGCTTCGGCCATCCGCGCAAGCGGCGGCTCGGCTTCCAGGGCGTGTACCGGATCCCCGCGGGTGGCGGCGACCTCGAGCTCATCGTCGACAAGGACGAGTTCGACATGCCGAACGGTCTCTGCTTCTCGCCCGACGAGTCGCTGCTCTACATCAACGACACGCCGCGCGCGCACATCAAGGTCTGGGACGCGGACGGCGACGGGAACATCTCGAACGGGCGGATGTTCTTCGACGGCGTCGGCACGGGCGTCATCGAGGAGGGCATCCCCGACGGGATGAAGTGCGACGAGCGGGGGAACATCTGGGTCACGGGACCGGGCGGGATCTGGGTGATCTCCGCCGAGGGCGAGCACATCGGGACGGTCCTCGTGCCCGAGAACACCGGGAATCTCTCGTGGGGCGGCGAGGACTGGCACACGCTCTACATCCCGAGCTCGACCTCGCTCTACGCGATCAAGACCATCGTCGGACCGCGGCGCGAGCCGTACATGGGCTAAGGAGGCGGTAGATGAACGACGAAGGACTCACCCTGGACGCGTCGCGGTGCGTGATGCTGATCCAGGACTTGCAGAACGACGTGATGATCGACGGAGGCGCGTTCGCGGACTCCGGTGCACCGGAGCACGCGAAGGAGCAGAACGTCGTCGAGAACGTTGCCGCACTCGCGGACACCTGCCGGAGCAAGGGGATCCCCGTGATCCATGTCTGGTACCTCGTCGAGGAGGGGGCTCCGGGCCTGAAGCTCAACGCGCCGCTCTTCAACGGCGTGAAGGACGGCAATGCGCTCGTGCGCGGGACCTGGGGTGCCGCGCCGGCCGACGGCCTCGAGCCGAAGGACGGTGACATCATCGTCGAGAAGATGCGGATGAGTGCGTGGGAGGGCACGAAGCTCGAGACCCTGCTCGCGGGGCTCGGCCGCGACACGATCATCATCACCGGCGCCTGGACGAACATGTCCATCGAGCACACGTCTCGCACGGGCGCCGACAAGGGGTTCTTCATGGTCGTGCCCGAGGACGGCTGCTCGACGATGAACGCCGATTGGCACAACGCCTCGATCAACTACGCGCTGCAGAACGTCTCGACCGTGACCACCTGTGCGGCGCTGACGGAGGCGCTCGCCGGCGTCCCCGCCGGCATGTAACGGCATCGAGGAGGGTGGCCGTGGTCTGCGGCCAACGGTCACCCTCCGAGCCGTCTACGACTCGGAGTTCCAGCGCTCCTGGTAGTCCTCGCGCACCGGCGTGAAGATGTCGAGCACGAGAGCTCCCTCCGGGCCGCAGTACGCCGAGTGCTCCACGCCTCCCGGCAGCACGTAGGCCTCGAACGGCTCCAGCTCGTGCGTAATACCGTCGACGACGAGCGCCTGCATCCCCTCGAGAACGATGCCGAGCTGCTCGTGCGGGTGGCTGTGCAGCGGCACGGTCGCGTCCGGCTCGAAGCGAATGAGGTTCAGCATCCCACCCTCTCCGAACAGGGGCTGCCCGCTGACCCCGGCGACGAGCTCGAAGGCGCGGACCTGGTCGAGGCGTACGAACTGCGGCTCCATGCGGCTCGATTATCGTTGCCCGCGTGACCGCGGTCGAGATTCCGCTGCTCCGGAGGCAGGCGTACGTGGACGGCTCCTGGGCCGACGCCGACTCCGGCGACACGTTCCCCGTCGTCAATCCGGCCACCGGCGAGACGCTCGCCGAGGTTCCTCGGATGGGCGGCGACGAGACGCAGCGCGCTCTCGCGGCTGCGGAGCGCGCACTGCCGGACTGGAAGGCGCGCACGGCCAAGGACCGCGCGCGCATCCTGCGGCGGCTCGCGGATCTCATGCTCGAGCGCGAGGACGACCTGGCTCGGCTCATGGTTCTCGAGCAGGGAAAGCCGCTCGCCGAGGCCCGCGTCGAGGTGGCATACGCTGCGTCCTTCTACGAGTGGTTCGGCGAGGAGGCGAAGCGCGTCTACGGCGACACGATCCCGACTCCGTGGCCCGGCAAGCGGATCCACGTGACGAAGGAGCCGGTCGGCGTGACCGCGGGAATCACGCCGTGGAACTTCCCGGCGGCCATGCCGACGCGGAAATCGGCACCTGCGCTCGCCGCAGGCTGCACGATGGTGCTGAAGCCTGCGGAGCAGACGCCGCTCTGCGCGCTCGCGATCGCGGCGCTCGCCGAGGAGGCCGGAGTGTCGCCGGGCGTGTTCTCGGTCGTCACCGGCGACGCGAAGGACGCGCCGCGGATCGGCTGGGAGATGACGTCGAACCCGGGCGTGCGCAAGCTCGGGTTCACGGGCTCGACCGAGATCGGAAAGCTCCTGATGGCGCAGTGCGCACCGGGCCTCAAGAAGATCTCGCTCGAGCTGGGCGGTAACGCGCCGTTCATCGTCTTCGACGACGCCGACCTCGCCGAAGTGGTCGCCGGCGCGATCACGTGCAAGTTCCGCAACTCGGGGCAGACGTGCATCTCCGCGAACCGGATGCTCGTGCAGGACGGGATCTACGACGACTTCCTCGCGGCGTTCACGAACGCCGTCGGCGCGCTCAAGGTGGCCGACGGCTTCACGGACGGCGTCAACGTCGGGCCCCTCATCGACGAGCCGGCGATCGAGAAGGTCGAGCGGCACGTCGCCGATGCGGCCGACCGCGGCGCCGAGGTCGTCGTCGGCGGCGAGCGGATCGAGGGTCAGTTCTTCCGGCCGTCCGTCCTCGTCGACGTCACGGCGGACATGGCGATGAGCAGCGAGGAGACGTTCGGGCCGGTCGCAGGCATCGCGCGCTTCTCGACCGAGGAGGAGGCCGTTCGCATCGCGAACGACACGCCCTACGGGCTCGCCGCGTACTTCTACTCCCAGGGCCTCGGGCGTGTGAACCGCGTCGCCGAGGCGCTCGAGTACGGGATCGTCGGGGTCAACACCGGTCTCATCTCGACCGAGGTGGCGCCGTTCGGCGGCGTCAAGGAGTCAGGGATCGGGCGTGAGGGCTCGTCGTACGGGATCGACGAGTGGCTCGAGCTCAAGTACTGGGCGATCGGCGGGATCGGGCCTGCGTGATGATCGTCGAGCAGCGCGACTACCACGTGTACACGGGCAAGCTGACCGAGGTTCTGCGACTCTACGAGGAGGAGGGCATCCCGCTGCAGCAGGAGATCCTCGGCGGCCTCGTCGCGGCCTTCACGACCGAGATCGGCGCGCTCTCCACGTACTCGACGCTCTGGCGGTACGAGTCGTTCGCCGAGCGTGAGGAGAAGCGGGCGAAGCTGCAGTCCGACCCGCGCTGGAAGGCGTTCCTCGCCAAGGTCCAGCCGCTGTTCCACACGCAGCAGAACCGCATCCTCGTCCCCACGTCGTTCTCGCCGCTTCGCTGATGGCGGTGCTCGCCGGCAAGGTCGCGATCGTCACGGGCGGCGCGCAGGGTATCGGCGCCGCGATCGCGCGCGGGCTCGACGCGGAGGGTGCCGAAGTCGTAATCGTGGATCTCGAGCCGCCCGAGGGCGGGATCCAGGCGGACGTCTCGTCCGAGGAGGACGTCGAGCGCGCGGTCGCTCAGGCGCTCGAGAGAAACGGTCGCATCGACATCCTCGTGAACAACGCGGGCCTCTACGCCTCGCTCGAGATGCGCGCGTTCACCGAGATCCCGCTCGAGGAGTGGAACCGCGTCATGGAGGTCAACGTCGCGTCGATGTTCCTCACATGCCGTGCTGTCGTGCCGGTGATGCGGGAGCAGGGGGGCGGCAAGATTGTGAACATCTCGTCCGGCACGCCGTTCCGCGGCGTTCCGTTCCTCTTGCACTACGTGACCTCGAAGGGCGCGATCGTCGCGTTCACCCGCTCGCTCGCGAAGGAGGTCGGAGCGAACGCCATCCACGTCAACTGCGTCGCGCCGGGATTCACGATGTCCGAGGGCGTGAGGTCGCACCCGGAGGTCATCGAGGCGCTCAGGGACGTGTCGGTCGCGGCCCGAACGATCAAGCGCGACCAGGTGCCCGAGGACGTCGTCGGCGCGGTGGTCTTCCTCTGTAGCCCGGCGGCCGACTTCGTCACCGGCCAGACGATGGTCATCGACGGCGGGCAGTTCTTTCATTGATCCTCGCGCTGTCGACGTCGTCTCACGACAACGCACGGTTTCAGGTCGAGCACGAGCTCGACGACGGATCGCGGCTCGTCTGGGAGCTGCTCGACGAGGAGCCCGCAGACGCCCTCGCGGCCGGTGAGGTCGAGCTAGCGGGCGCGTGGGTCGCACGTCTCGATCGGGTCGACTTCCCGCCGGGCGGGGTCGCGTATCGCCACGTCCATCCGGGGCCCGGGGTCCGGTATCTCCTGCACGGCGAGCTGACCATCGACCGCGGCGACGGCGACGCGCACACCCAGCGCGGGGGTCAGGCGTGGTTCGAGGGCGCCGACGATCCGGTCCTCGCCACGGCCTCGACCGCCGAGGACACGGCGTTCGTGCGCATGCTGCTGCTCCCCGCAGAGTGGTCGGGGAAGCGGACGATCCGGTACGTCGACCCGGCCGACGAGGACAAGCCGCGGCTCCAGCGCGCGACCTTGCTCTCCGAGGAGCCGCTCGCGCTGTGAGGACAGGCGGACAGATCCTCGTCGACCAGCTCGAGCTGAACGGCGCCGACCTCGCATTCTGCCTCCCTGGTGAGAGCTACCTGCCCGTGCTCGACGCACTCCACGACTCGCCGATCAGGCTCATCACCTGCCGCCACGAGCAGGGCGCGGCCAATGCCGCGGAGGCGTGCGGCAAGCTCACGGGACGCCCCGGCATCTGCCTCGTCACGCGCGGACCGGGCGCGACACAGGCAGCCGTCGGCGTGCACACGGCGAAGCAGGACTCGTCGCCGATGCTGCTCCTCGTCGGCCAGGTGCCGCGGGCGTTCCGGCGACGCGAGGCGTGGCAGGAGCTCGACTACGGCCAGGTCTTCGGCGGTGTCGCGAAGGCCGCGTGGGAGATCGACAGCGCCGAGCGGATTCCCGAGCACATGGCCGAGGCCTTCTCGATCGCGCTCTCCGGGAGACCCGGGCCGGTCGTGCTCGCGCTGCCCGAAGACATGCTCGCCGAACGGACCGACGTCGCCGACGGAGCGCCCGTCGAGGCCCCGCGGCAGCCGCCGTCCTCCGAGGATCTCGTCCGTCTGCGCGAGCTTCTCGCGGAGGCCGAGCAGCCCCTCGTCGTCGTCGGCGAGGGGGGCTGGACTGCCGAGACGAGCCGCGACGTGCAGGCGTTCTGCGAGGCGAACGAACTGCCCGCCGCATGCGCTTTTCGGTGCCAGGACTACGTCGACAACCGCTCTCCGAGCTACGTCGGGGTCCTCGGCGTGGCGATGGACGAGGCGATCGCGGCGCGCCTGCGCGACGCAGACCTCGTGCTCGCGATCGGAGGGAGGCTCGGCGAGGTGCCGACGCGCCGCTACACGCTCCTCGAGCCGCCAGATCCCCGCCAGACCCTCGTCCACGTCCATCCTGATCCAAGCGAGCTCGGACACGTCTATCTCCCGGATCTCGCGATCGCCGCAACGCTTCCGGAGGCGGCCGCCGCCCTGCGGGCGTTGGAGCCGGTCGAACAACGCTGGCGGAAGTGGACGGCGTCCGCGCGGGCGGAGTACGAGGCGAACCTCGTCCACGGGCCGATGGAGGGCGACCTCGACCTCGGCGCGGTCATGGAGTTCTTGCGGCAGCGATTGCCGGGCGACGCGGTGCAGACGTGCGGTGCCGGCAACTTCACCGTCTGGGCGCACCGCTTCGCCGAGTTCACGCAGTTCGGAACGCAGGCGTGCCCGCGGTCGGGCTCGATGGGCTACGGCCTCCCTGCGGCGGTTGCCGCGCAGCTCGTCCATCCCGATCGCGTGGTCGTCTGCTTCACGGGCGACGGCGACTTCGTCATGAGCTCGCCCGAGCTCGCGACCGCCGCGCAGTACGGGCTCCCGATCGTGATTCTCGTCGTGAACAACGGCATGTACGCGACGATCCGCATGCACCAGGAGCGCACCTATCCACGGCGCGTGATCGGCACCGATCTCGAGAACCCCGATTTCCCGGAGCTGGCCCGCGCGTACGGGGCCTATGGCGAGCGGGTCGGGCGCACGGACGACTTCGAGGCGGCCTTCGAGCGCGCGCTCGCGTCGGGGAAGCCCTCGGTGCTCGAGCTGCCCGTCGACCCCGAGCGGATCAGCCCCCGGGTCAAGCTCAGCGAGCTGAGAGGAGAGACATGAGTCGAGAGGAGATCCGCGTCGCGTCGCTCGCGGAGCCGATGTCGCACTTCACCGACGCCGTGCGTGCCGGCGGCTTCCTGCACGTGTCGGGCGTCATCGCGGTGGACGGCGAAGGCAACCTCGTCGGAGGGGACGACGTCGCCGCACAGACCCGGCAGGTGCTCGAGAACATGCGCGCAATCCTCGAAGCGGGAGGCTGCGGCTTTCAAGACGTCGTCAAGGTGACGATCTTCCTCACCGACGTCGACGACCGCCCGCTCATCAATCCGCTGCGCCAGGAGGCGTTCGGGTCGGCGCGGCCCGCATCGACGCTCGTCGAGGTGTCACGGCTCGTCCTCCCCGAGGCGAAGGTCGAGATCGAATGCGTGGCGCTCGTTCCGTGAGCGCGGATCCGTACAACGCGTTCATCACGCGGGTGGACCCGGCGCCGCCGCAGGACGGGCCACTCGCCGGTCGGACGTTGGCAGTGAAGGATCTCTTCGACACCGCCGGCGTGCGAACGACCTACGGCTCGCGCCTGTACGCCGACCATGTCCCGGAACGAACCGCGACGGTCGTCCAGCGGCTCGTCGAAGCCGGCGCCGTCGTCGTCGGCAAGACCCACCTGCCCGAGTTCGCGTGGAGCGTCCTCGGACAGAGCGAGTGGTACGGGACGTGCCACAACCCGACGCATCCGGGCAAGACGACCGGCGGCTCGTCCTCAGGCTCGGCGTCGGCGCTCGCGGCCGACCTCTGCGACCTCGCGCTCGGAACGGACACCGGCTGCTCGATCCGTCTCCCGTCTGCAACGTGCGAGGTCGTCGGCCTCAAGTCGCAGTGGGGGCTCATCCCGATGGACGGTGTGTTCCCGCTCTGTCCGACGCTCGACACCGTCGGCCCGATGGCGCGAAGCGTCGAGGACGTCGCGCTCATGTGGTCGGTCATGACGGAGAGGCCCGCCCCCGAGCCGCGCCTCGCCGGTCTCACCGTGGGGCTTCTCCGTCAGCCACCCGGCATCGGCGACGGCCGGGAGACCGAGCGGTCCGACCTCGCCGAGTCCTGGGTGTCGGATCTCGAGTGCCTCGGCGCCCGCGTTGTCGAGGCGCTCGTGCCGGAGCCGAACGCGAACACGTGGCCGCAGTTCCAGCACGAGGCGCTGCAGTCGCACGCGGCGACCTTCCCCAGTCGCGCCGACGAGTACGGGGAGCTCATGCGGACGAAGCTCGAGGCGGCGCAGCGCGCGACCGCCGACGAGGTCGCGGCCGCGTACGACGCGATCGAGGAGTGGCGCCAGTTCGAGCCCGACGTCGACCTGTACGTGAGCCCGTGCTACGCGATCGACCTGCCCGACGAGGACGTGGACGAGCTCGAGATCCGCCTGCCGCTCTCCTCGTTCCTGCGCTGGGTCAACCTCACCGGCTGGGCGGGGCTCGCGATCGGGAACATGCAGTTCGTCGCACCCGGCGACGAGACGGTGCTCGCCGCCGGGCTCGCCTGGGAACGGGGATAACTACTCGCCCGTGAACTCGGGCGGGCGCTTCTCGACGAACGACTCCACGCCCTCGCGGAAGTCGTGCGTCTGCTGGAGGAGGCCGTACGCGAGGCCCTCGAGCTCGAGCCCCTGCGCGAGCGGGCCTTCGTAGGCCTGGTTGAGGACGCGCTTCGCCATCGCGAGAGCGAGCGGCGAGTGGCGCGACAGCTCCTCGATCAGCCGATCGACGGCAGCGCCAAGGTCGACTGCCGGGACGAGCTCCGTGACGAGGCCGAGTGCGATGGCCTCGGTCGCATCCACTCGGCGTCCCCGCATGACCAGGTCCTTGGCGCGGCCCAGCCCCACGAGCCGCGCGAGCCGCTGCGTCCCGCCCGATCCAGGGATCATCCCGATCGTCACCTCCGGGAACCCGAGCTGGAGGTCGTCGGCTGCGAGGCGGAAGTCGCAGGCGAGCGCCAGCTCGAGCCCGACGCCGAAGCAGTAGCCCTCGAGGGCTGCTATCACCGGCTTGGTACAGCGCTCGGGAGCCGCGACGTTGTCCGCGAGCCGCGAGACGTCCCAGGTCGATCGCTGGAGGAAGCCCGGGATGTCGCCGCCGGCCGTGAATGCACCGCCCGCGCCGCGCAGTACGACGAACCGAACGTTGTCGTCCCGGTCGAGGTCCTCGAACACGCTGCGGAGCTCGTCGCGCGCGTTCATGGAGACACGATTGAACTTCCCGGGCACGTCGAGCGTGATGGCCGCGACGCCGCGCTCGGCGTCGTGCTCGACCCGGAAGCCGTCGTGCTCGCTCACTCGCTCTCCCGCAGCATGCGCCGCAGGATCTTCCCAGACGGGCTCTTAGGCAGCTCCTGGACGAACCGGTACTCGCGCGGGCGCTTGAACCTGGCCAACGTGTCGGAGGCGAGGCAGTACCCGTCGAGGTCGTCCTCGCTCACTCCCTCCTCGGCGACGACGCAGGCGACGACCCGTTGACCGAGGCGCTCGTCCGGCACACCGATCACCGCGACCTCGAGGACTCCTGGTGCGCGCGCGAGCACGTCCTCGACCTCCACCGGATGGACGTTCTCGCCTCCTGAGATCACCATGTCGTCCACCCGTCCGATGACCCAGAGGTCGCCGTCCTCGTCGAGCCGACCGACGTCGCCCGTGTGGTACCAGCCGTCGCGGATCGCCTTCTCGTCGGCGTCCCGACGGTTCCAGTAGCCCGTGAACGCCTCGTCGGACGACATGTGGCAGAGGATCTCGCCTTCGTCCGTCGGGTCGAGCTTGAGGCGGGCGTTGAGCGACGGGCGTCCGGCGCAGCCGGGCTTCGCGCGCTGCGCACCGTGAACCGCGAATGTGTAGATCTCCGTCGAGCCGTAGTGGTTGACGAAGACGTCGGGAGTGAAGGCCGCGGCGACCTCCTCGACAAGTGCGCTCGTCATCGGCGCGCCGGCGTACGCCACCGCGCGGACAGAGGCGACGTCGGCCTCCGTGAGGGCGGCGGAGCGGACGAGGTCGTAGTACAGCGTCGGCGCGAGGTAGAGCGTGTCGATCCGCTCTGCCCCGATCAGGTCGAGCGCACGCGCGGGATCCCAGGAGGGCTGGGCGACGTAGCAGCCGCCGACGACCGCAGCCGCGAGCAGGGAGTGGACGCCCATCGTGTGGTAGAGGGGCATGACGCCGAGCGTGCGGTGACGGGGGTGGAGGCCGTGCTGGAGAGCCTGCGAGAGCCCACCCGCTCGTTCCGCGCGGTGCGAGCGCGGAACGCCTTTCGGGCGGCCGGTCGTGCCCGACGTGTACAGCTGGATCGACGGCTCGCGCTCGTCGAGATCGAGGGCTCCCGGATGCTCCTCGCCCGAGCGCAGCTCGCGGACTTCGCCGGATTCGCGGATCACGACCTCGGCACCCGCGTCGTCGATGCAGTACGCGAGATCGGTGTCCGAGACGCGGTGCGAGAGCGGCACGAACACGGCTCCGAGCCACTGGCAAGCCCAGTACAGCTCGACGGTCTCGGGCTCATTGGGGAGGACGCACGCAACGCGGGCTCCGACATCGACTCCGTGCGCGGCCAGCCCCGCAGCTATGCGGGCCGCGGAAGCACGGAGGTCGGCATACGTCACTCTCGCGCCTTCTCCGACGAGCGCCTCACGGTCCGGAGCGCGCTCGCCCGCATAGAGGAGCGCGAGGGCCAGGTTCACGAGCGTGCGACCTCGGCGATCGCGTCGACGATCGCGGTGTAGCCCGTGCACCGGCAGAGCTGGCCGGACAGCATGTCCACGATCTCCGCGCGCGTCGGTCGCTCGACCCGCGCGAGCAAGTCCTCGGCGGCGATCAGGATCCCCGGCGTGCAGAAGCCGCACTGAAGGGCGTGGTGCCGGCGAAACGCCTCCTGGAGCGGTGTGAGCTCGCCGACGCCCGCGAGCCCTTCGACCGTGACGATCTCGCATCCCTGGGCTTGGACGGCGAGGAGTAGGCACGAGCGCACGGCCACGCCGTCGAGCCGCACGGTGCACGCCCCGCAGACGCCGTGCTCGCAGCCGACGTGCGTCCCCGTCAGCCCGAGGCCGTGCCGGAGGAAGTCGCTGAGCAGGAGCCGCGGTTCGACCTCCTCGCGGTAGTGCCGACCGTTCACCGATACCGCGACCGGGATCACGGTGCGCCCTCGCGCGCTCGACCCACCGCCCGGTGGACCAGGACGCGGACGAGCTGACGCAGGTAGGCGGGAGTGGCGTGGATCGAGCCCCACGGGTCCACCTGCTCCGCGGCCGAATCGCCGGGACGGTCCGGGTCGACCTCGAGCACCGTCGGCACCGGGGTTACTCCCCCCACGACCACGCGAACCTCCTCGCCCCGAACACGGGCCGCGGCTATGCAGAGCGCGTAATCTCCGCCGCGTACCGAGAGCTCCTCGAACGCGAATCGCTCGTCCTCGCCCGGCGTCGGCCATGTCGACTCGACGATGAGCTCGCCAGTCGCCAGCGTCGTCGTGAACGGCCCCGCGAAGAGGTCGTCCGCCGCGATCTCGCGTCGACCGGATGCCGACGCGGCGACGACCGAGCCGCCCGCCGCGACGAGCGCCACCGGGAGCTCGGCCGCCGGGTCGGCGTGCGCGAGCGATCCGCAGATGGTGCCCCGGTTCCTCGTCACCGTGTGCCCGACGTGGGGGAGGACGGCGCCGAGGACCGGATGCGACTGCACGCGTGGGTCGGCTTGGCGGACGAGTGCTCCCAGCACGACGGTGTCGCCGGCCGTCTCGACCCGGTCGAGGCCGGCGATGCGATTGACATCGACGAGGACCGCCGGACGGAGAAGGCGCATGTTGAGCGCCGGCACGAGGCTTTGACCGCCTGCGAGCACCTTCGCGTCGTCACGCGCCAGGGCCGCCAGCGCCTCGTCCACGGTCGCGGGGCGCGTGTACTCGAACGGCGCAGGCTTCACGCGCGGAGCAGCTCCCACACGCGGCCGGGCGTGAACGGAGGCTCGACGTCCTCGCGGCCGAGCGCGTCGGCGACGGCGTTGGCGATCGCCGCCGGGACGCTCATCGTCGTTCCCTCGCCGAGCCCCTTCGCGCCGAGCGGGAGGAACGGAGAGGGAGACTCGCGGTGTCCCGTGCGAGGCGTGGGGAGGTCCGGGGCCGTCGGAGCCAGGTAGTCGACGAACGACCCCGTGAGGAGATTTCCGTCGTCGTCGTAGACGTGACGCTCGAAGAGCGCAGCCGCGGCGCCGTGGGCGAGGCCACCGAGGACTTGTCCCTCGGCGAGCAATGGGTTCAAGAGACGCCCGGCGTCGTGCACGGTCGCGTAGTCGACGACCGTCACCCTGCCCGTCTCGCGATCGATCTCGACGAACGCGACGTCCGCGACGAAGCCGTGCGACGCCGAGGACGCGACCGCATCGTCGGCGTCGGGTGGCAGCAGGTTGGGCGCCGCGTAGTAGGCCGTCACGGCAAGTCCGGGCTCCATCCCCGGTGGCAGCGACTCGGGATTCCAGTGAACGGTCCCGGCCACGCGCCGGAGTGACGCGTGCTCGTCACCCAGGCGGGCGCGAACCGCTGCGATCTTCGCGGCGAGGCGATCTGCGGCGGCGACGACCGCACCGACGCCGACCCCGGAGAAGCGCGACGAGTAGTTGCCCGATGCGATCGT
>Ga0163163_10003535_pt1 | contig 13276 bp, 11 predicted proteins | sample S65metaG_FD_119766 | JGI IMG/M metagenome (GOLD analysis project Ga0163163, IMG submission 119766) | Switchgrass rhizosphere microbial communities from Kellogg Biological Station, Michigan, USA - S6-5 metaG | ecosystem: Host-associated > Plants > Roots > Rhizosphere > Soil | place: USA... | reverse complement strand
GCGACGTCGAGCGGGTCTGAGCGCATGAGAACGACGTCGGCCGTCTCGACGGCGACATCGGTCCCGGTGCCGATGGCGATGCCGACGTCGGCCTGGGCGAGCGCGGGCGCATCATTGACCCCGTCGCCGACCATCGCCACCCTGCGGCCGTCGCGCTGCAGCTCGGCGACCTTGGCCGCCTTGTCGGCGGGGAGAACCTCGGCGATGACGGTGTCGATGCCGAGCTGTCCGGCGATCCGCCGCGCGGTCACCTCGTTGTCGCCGGTGAGCATGACGACCTGGACGCCAGCATCGTGCAGCGCGTGCACCGCCTGGGCCGCGGTCGGCCGGGGCGCGTCCGCCAGCGCCACCACACCTGCTGCCGCCCCGTCCACCGCGACCAGCACCGCGGTCCGGCCACCTGCGGCGAGCATGTCCCGGCGTTCGCCCAGCTCGCCGGCCTCGACGCCTTCCCGCGCCATCAGCCGCAGGTTCCCGACCGCAACCCGGTGGCCGTCCACCGTGGCGACGGCGCCGTGCCCGGGCACGTTGACGAATCCGCTCGCCGGCGCGGATGGCAGGCCACGGGCATCGGCATGCCGTACGACCGCGGCGGCGAGGGGATGCTCGGACTCGCGCTCCACCGCCGCCGCTAGCCGCAGCAGGTCATCCTCGGCGACGCCGGCCGCGGCGACGACGTCGGTGACCTCGGGCTCGCCCCTGGTCAACGTGCCCGTCTTGTCCAGCACCACGGTGTCGATGCGGGCCGCGGACTCGACCGCGGTGGCGTTCTTGAACAGGACTCCGCGCCGCGCCCCGAGACCAGTACCCACCATGATCGCGGTCGGAGTGGCGAGCCCTAGCGCGTCCGGGCAGGTGATGACCACCACCGTGATCGCGAACAGGATCGCCTCGCGGGCCGGCCGGTCGGTGCCCAGCAGCCAGACCAACAGCGTCGCGAGGCCGCCGGCCAGCGCGACCAGCACCAGCCAGAACGCGGCCCGGTCGGCCAGCCGCTGCCCAGGAGCTTTGCTGTTCTGCGCCTCCTGGACGAGCGCGACGATCTGCGCGAGCGCCGTGTCGGTGCCGACCTTGGTCGCACGGACTCGCAGCGTGCCGTTGGTGTTGACGGTCGCCCCGATGGCCTCCGAGCCGGGCGCCTTGTGCACGGGCAGGCTTTCACCGGTCACCATCGACTCGTCGACGTCCGACTCGCCGGCCTCCACCACCCCGTCGACGGCGATCTTGGCGCCGGGGCGGACCAGCAACAGGTCCCCGACGACGACCTCGGCGGTGGGCACCGCGACCGGCTCGCCGTCCCGCAGGACGAGCGCCTGCTCGGGCGCGAGCTCAAGCAGGGCGCGGATCGCGTCGTTCGCCCCGCCTCGGGCGCGCATCTCGAACCAGTGGCCCAGCAGCACGAACGCGGCGAGCAGGGCCGCGGCCTCGTAGAAGACCTCGCCACCGCCTGTCAGCGTTACGACCAGGGAGTAGACCCAGCCGGTGCCGATCGCGACCGCGACCAGCACCATCATGTCCAACGTCCGGGCACGCAGCGCCCGCACCGCACCGTCGAAGAAGATCCACGACGACCAGAACACCACCGGCAGGCTCAGCGCCAGCTGGAACACGTCGTCGCGCAGGCCGAACGGCGCGGCCACGTGGAATCCGAGCACCTCGCGGCCGATCGACGACCACAGCACGATCGGCACGGCGAAGACCACGGCCACCACGAACCGGTTGCGCATGTCCGCGACCATCGCCGCCATCGACATGGACCCGTGCCCGCCATGGCCCATCGCCTCGTGCGGCGACGCTATCCGAGTCCTGCCGTGCTCGTGGGTGGCGGGCCCCTCGTCGGCGGCGTGGGCCTGGGGCGGTGCCAGGGTTCCGACCGCCGCCCGAGCCGACGTTCCGGCCGCGGGTGCGGCGCCCTCAGGCTCGTGGCCACCGGCGTGACGGGGCTCCGCGAGCGGATCGCAGACATGGTCCGGGACGGACTGCCCACCGCAGTGGTAGCCACAGTTCCGGATCCAGCCGGCGAGCTGCTCGGCGGACGTCTGGGCCGGGTCGTACCTGACGACCGCCGTCTGCGCCACCGGGTTCGCCGCCACCTCGACCACCCCAGGCCGCCGGCCCAGCACGGCCTCCACCCGCGCCTTCTCGGTGGCCCACCGCATCCCCGAGACCTGCAGGACAGCCGTCGCGACCGGCGGATGTCCAGATCCGCCGTGATGGGCGTGCATGCTCAGCTCCAATCCGGCGCGCGGCCTGGGCAGAGTTGTGGAGGGCAAGGCCGGGGCCGATCAGATCCGCCCGGTCTCACCCGACGGTGCGGCGACAGTGTCCCTCGATATACCCCCAGGGGGTAGGGTAGTGCTGCATCGTCCCGACGGGTCGATGCGCACGCCGATAGGCGCCCAAATACCTACTACGATTCATCGTAGGATGTGGGGCTGGCGCACGACACCCGCGTCTGGATGGCTCGACGACCTGCCGGACTCGTCGTCACACGCGACTTCGTGGTTGTGCTCGGCGTGGTCGCGCCGCTTGCGGCGGGCTCCGCCGTCACGGCGGGCTCCGCCGTCACGGCGACACGGATACCGGCGGCGCTGTGGGCGAAGGGCGCAGGCGGCTGCCACCCGAACCGCCGGACGGCCGAGGCGACTCGCGCCGCCGGCTTCGTCGTCGAGGAGATCGACCGGTTCGCCTTCCGGCCACTGCGGCTCCTTCCGCCGGCCGCCCACATCCTCGGCCGCGCCCAGCGCTCACCCGTCGACCACACAGCTGCAGGCCACCAGGCGCAAGAGGCCGGACACGAGGCCGGATGACCGCGCATTGTGAGGACCGGTCGCCGACTGGGTCCTCGCTCGGATGCCGCGGCGGGTGCCTGCGGGCCCGGCCGGCGGACCGGCCCGCAGGCACCGTCTGGGGCTAGCGGACCCGGCCGACGTAGTAGGACGAGGTCCAGATGGTCTCGAGCTTGACCACGTCGCCGCTCTTCGGCGCGACCCACATCTTTCCGTCGCCGGCGTAGATGCCCTCGTGGTAGATCGACCCCGGCTCGCCGAAGAAGATCAGATCGCCGGGCTGTTCGGCGCCGCGCGAGACCCGGGTCGTCGCCGCGAACTGCTGATCGGTAGTACGCGGCAGCGTGATGCCAAGCTGCTTGTAGACGTACTGCACCAACCCCGAGCAGTCGAAGCTGTACGGCCCCTCTGCCCCGTACACGTACGGCTTGCCGGCCTGCAGCGATGCCAGGTACACCGCCTTCTCCCCGATCGTCGTCGCGCCGGTGGGCGCGTCGGCGACGGTCTCGCCCGTGGGCGCGGGGACGGCTGACGGGGTGGCGGTCGCGGGCGGCGCCGGCCGGACGCGGACGACCGCGGCGTCGGAGGTCGCCGCGTCCAGCTCTGGGCTGCCCGTGAACGTCGCCCTGATCTGGGTGGTCGTCAGGACCTGTGCCGGGTAGCTGGCGTAGCCGTTCGCGTCCGTGCGCAGTGCTTTGAAGGTCGTCCAGCCGTTCGGGAACAGTGCCTGGACGAGGATGTCCTGGTTCGCGAGGGCGTCGCCGCCCCGGGTGGTGAACCGGAAGCCGACCTCGACCGGCTCGTCGGCGTTCACCGTGACGTCGGGCTGGGTTGGCGTCAGCGAGACTGCCGTGCGCAGATGGAAGGCCGCTGGCAGGGCCAGCTCGGAGGTGAGGGCCGCTGCGGGAGTGGCCGTGCCTCCCAGGGCCGCGCCGAGGGCGTTTGCGGCGATCCTGTGCGCTCCGGTGTCCGTGTCCGTGTCCGCCGAGCCGGGGCCGAGGGAGCCAGCCAGCGCCACCCCGGACACAGCCACGGTGCCGGTGGTGATCACCGCGACGGTGGCGCGGCTCGAAGTCCGAGCCAGCAACGTCCCCGGGCGGAGGCGTGCGCGGTGACGGCCGCGCCGGGCCGTGGCGGGGCTCGGCGCGGACAGATCTGGTTCGCGTGCCTGCACGTGAAACCTTTCCCAGACGCCTGCGAGGTGAGCTGTCGGGTTCGGGCCGGGGAGCCCGGCCTGCCGTGTCGGACACGGCCGGCTTCACCCCGAGGACGCCGTTGGAGGATGCGGCGCCCGGTGGAACGTGGTTCCCCCGCTCCTGCCCCGGCTGCGTCGGAGGGGATCGCCGGACCGGGGGCAGGACTCGGCGTTCGGTCCGGCGGCGATACCAGACAAAGCCTAACAACTACACGCCATAGTAGGTCGCGTGGGGTGGAGGACGGGGCGCCCGCGGATCACCACACAGCTGGCAGCAGCAGCAACTACTATGCTTCATAGTTGATAGTCGATGTGCTGCCTACTCTGGGACGGGTTCGGGACATGACCAACCAGACCACTGATGACGGCTCCTCTGCCACGCCGCCTCGCGCTGCCACGTCCGGGTCGGGGCTGACCGCACACGAACGGAAAGCGATCGAACGGCGCGCCCGCTACCAGCGCAGGCGGCGGATCATTCAGACCGGCCAGGTGCTGATGGCGGTCGGCGTGGTCGTCGGGCTAACTCACTTGCTGGCGCACCTGGATGCCTTCGGCGGCCAGCCGTCGGGCCTGGTTGACCTGGTCGCCGGCTACCCGGCCGCAGCAGTGGTCTTCCTTGCCGGGGCCGTGGCCGCGGGTCAGCGGCAGTAGCCAACAGTCCAGGACCGCCAGGTCCGTCGACCGCGTCCGCCCGAGCTCCCTCAGTGGTCTCCGCCGAATGCTTCCTCCGGTGGCCGCCGGTCCGCCCGGTGGATGACTGCCGAGCCGTGGCACCACCTCATCGGCATGCGACCCCGACGCTTTCGGACTCCCCTATAGGACTTTGGTCCTTACAGCTCGGTCCTAGTGCCCAGACAGCACTCTCGAATGAGCGAGGCCCGGCTGGACCGGCGATTGGGGCCACTGATCATAGGAGCGTAGGTGCCACAACACCCGGACTAGATAGCTCTTGTGCACAGAATGTAGCCAATCAGTCCCGTCGGTAGACCCACCGGCTTCTTGGAGTTCTCGAAGCCCTAAGGCCCGTTGACGCACGACAAGGAGATGGCATGGAGGTGCTGCTCGCCGGTCGTTCTCGGTGGCGGTGTGTTCCGGCCCGGACACGACATCGGCCGCGCTGACCGCAGCTCCACACGGCCGATGGGTCCCTGCCACCTGACGACGGGGCGACCGTGGCGTGGTCCCGAGGTGCCGGACCAGGGGCGGCCATAGGTATGGGACGCAATCGGCGAGCACGCGCAGCGTCGCCGCTGGCCACACTGGCGGCCCGAACCCAGCGATCAGTTCCTCCGCCCTTCCAATAGTTTGTAGGCGGCACGCCCGCCGCGTCGAGCCGGCCACTCCCGGACCGTCCGCTCGGGACGATGCTGGCGCGGTGCTCGCCTGCTTGTGCCTCTGACCTCGATCGTGGTTGCCGCCGGGCGACGGCCACGCCCTTGCTGGCAATACCCGTCGTGGCCGATCTTCATCTCGCGGCGACGGCAAGATGTGGGCCGCGCCGCACTCCGGCACGGTGGTCCAGCTGCAGACGATCTGGAGCACCAGCTACCTAGTTGGCCGCGTCCTGTAGGCGACACGCGACGAGCGAGGAGGGCTTCCTCCCGAGCGCGACATGTGGCTCTGAGCTCCCTCAGTGGTTTCCGCCGAATGCTTCCTCCGATGGCCGCCGATCCACCCGGTGGATGGCAGCCGAGCCGTGACACCATCGCAACGTCCGGATTCGCGCGACGGCACACTCTGTATAGGTGGGCGGGTGATGGAGGCGGGATGGAGCTGTTCGGCGACCTCGAAGCCGAGGTGATGGACCGGATGTGGGCACGCGTCGAACCGGCCACCGTGCGCGACATCCTCGAAGAGCTGCAGCAGGCCCGCCCCCTTGCCTACACCACGGTCATGACGGTGATGGACCGGCTCTTCCAGAAGGGCTGGCTGTCCAGGGAACGCGTCGGGCGGGGATATGTCTACGCCACGACGCTGACCCGCAGCGAGTACACCGCCCGGCAGCTGAATGAGGTGCTGTCCGGCACCGACAACCCCGGGATGGCGCTGCTGCACTTCGTCCGCTCGATGGACGCCACCGAGGCCGAGGCGCTGGGCGACGCGCTGCGCTGGCGGGCCCAGGAGAAGGGCACCGACTGACATGGCGGCCCCGCTGCTGACCGGCTACATCCTGGCCATGCTGTTCCTCGCGCCACGGCTGCTGCGCGAGGCCTCCTGGACCCGCAGAGCTCCGCGCCTGGGCATCGGCGTCTGGATCGCCGCATGCCTGTCCGCGGTCGCCGCGATCTGCCTCGCCGGTGCCCTGCTGGTCGTGCCACTGCTGGCCGTCGGCCACGCGATCATCTCATTGGTCATGGCGTGCGGCATCTCGTTGCACCACGTCTCCCGCACCGCCGTGTCACTGGCCATGGACGCGGCCGGGGTCGGTGTCCTGGCGGTCATCGCGGTGCGCATCCTGTACGCGACGGCGGCCGTCGCCTTGCCGCAGCGGCGGTTGCGGCGCCGGCACGCCGCCGCGCTGCGGATGGTCGGCCGTCGCCACCCCACCCGGCGCGGCGTCCTGGTCGTGGAGCACCCAGTCCCGGCCGTCTACTGCCTGCCTGCGCGTCACCGCCTCGTCGTCGTCTCCGATGGCGCGCTCTCGGTGCTCGACCCGCCGCTGCTGGACGCCGTGATCGCCCACGAGCACGCCCACCTACGCGGCCATCACTACCTGATCACCACCGTGACCGCGGTCCTGACCCGTGCCTTCCCCATGCTGCCGCTGTTCACCGTCGCTGATGACGAGGTCCGCCGCCTGGTCGAAATGGCCGCCGACGACAGCGCCGCCCGCCGCTCCACCCCGCGCACCGTCGCCTGTGCCCTGCTCGACCTGGTCGCCGGCCAGGTACCCGCGCCCGCCCTCGGGATGGCCGGCGTCGGCGCCGCCGAACGCGTGCGCCGCCTGCTCGCCCCCAGCCGTCCCCTCAGCCTGGCGGCGCGATCCCTCGCCACCGCCGGCGCCGCCGCGCTGCTGCTCGGGCCCGTCGCCGCACCGACGGTGCCAGCCCTCGTCGACGACACGACCCACTGCCCCCCGGCCGCCACCGCCGCACCACACTCTGCCGAGGATCGTGAACCGGCCGTGCACAAATCTGTGCACGAAGAGGAGCCGTCGCCACTGGAAGACGACGACGATGAGGGCTGATGCCCTAGCTATCTGGGGTGGAGCTCCAGCGGTGGACCTTGAATCATGATCTTGACCGCTACCTGCGGCAACGTGCGCAGTCCCAGCCGGTCGACCACTAAGTGCATCCATCCGACTCCAAGTTGTGACGAGGCCTGTCGAGATCTTGTCTCGGCGGGCCTCCTTACGTTCGGGGCGGCCAGGCACGCGGGGACGTTCATGATCTGGTGACATTTTCGGCGCTATAGCGTCGAAAATGTCACCAGATCATGAAAGCCGGGTCGCCGTGGCGTCAGGTTATTCCCATGCGGTAGGCGAGGCCGCGTAGGTCGCGTCCTCCGGCGGCATTTCGGGCGCGGTGGAGCATGGCCGTGACGGTCTCGCGGACGAGTGGGTGAGTGCGTATCGTCTCTGGCGCGAGCCGTTCCGCTTCTCGCAGCATGGTGAGCGCTTTCGTTTCCTTGCCGCGCGTCTGGCTTAGCCCTCTACCGAGGTCGGCATAGAAGTACGCGCGGCGTCGCTGCGACTGAAACACCAACGGGTTCACGTCGCGTACGATCTCGGCCGCCTTTCCGCCGTCACCGCGTTCGATCGCGATACTCATGCGCCACGCCGCGACGTTCGCTGGCCCGAAGTTCAGGTCAAATGCGTTGTTCTCGCCTGTACGGCTCGCGATGTTCTCAGCCTCGCGGAGGTGCGCATCGACGTAGTCCGCGCCTAGATCTGTTTCGGGCGCCGCGACGAGTGCCGCTCGGAGGTGCAACATGCCGTGGACTGGCGTCACTCGCGGATGGGCCAGTCCGCTCGTTGTGGAGTCGATGGCGCGCTCGGCAGCGTGGAGGGCGCGCGCTCGGGCACCGGTGGACTGGAGTGCAAGAACGTTCTGGTCTTCTGCCAGCGCCGTCAACGCCGGCTCCTCTAGGCGCCGCGCCGCTTGTGTCATCCGGTCGGCCGCGATCCACCCGAGGTCAGTGAATCCCAGATCCTTGCAGAGAACGAAGACCGTCCGATAGACCCCGATCAATGCGGCTAGGGCGGGGCGGTAGTCGTTTCCGCGCTTTGCGACGTGGACGTGTAGCTCCTCGATCAGCGTCGCCAGTTGTGGCGCGACACTCGCGTATGTAGCCGTCTCGCGGGCAGCCTCCACAGCGAGCGCGACCTGTAGAAGAACCTCGATGGGCCGGGCAGGCCAGTCCAGAGGTTCATCGAATGCTGTTCCGTGGATCGTCGCTCGAATTCCGGGAACGGCAGCCAGTGTCCGTGCCTGGACGGCGTCACTCGGCGGGTACGGCTGTCCCGTGAGATCAGTGATGGAGACCTGTAGCGCGTCGGCAACGGCTTCAATGTGCACGGCCAAACTCCACCCACCACTGGCCCAGCTCCTCGAAAAAGATCTTGAGCGACGGCTCGCGACCGAAACCGAAGACCTGATCAACGCCCAGCGCACCCCAGACGCCTCCGAGGGGTCGGACTCACCCTTCCCCCCACACAAAAGGCCACCGAACTCGCCCACGACAACGCTGGGCACCTTCACGGGCACAGCAAAACGCCGCCCGGTTTTCACCCCGAGCGGCGTGCTGGCTTCCAGGGTCCCGAGCCACCAACATCATGTTTCAAACGTGGCAACTCTGGTGGAGGTGAGGGGACTCGAACCCCTGGCCTCCTCCGTGCGAGGGAGGCGCTCTACCAGGCTGAGCTACACCCCCAGAAGCACTTCGCAGCTTACAGGACGCGGACGTGCGTGTGGGTCATGGGGGCGACCGGGATCTTCCCGGACAATCCGGCCTACCGGCCGAGAAGCCGAAACCGCCGACAGTGCCGCCGACAGTGCCGAGGGGTGCCGAGGGGTGCCGATGCGCACCGACACGAGCCATCGCCGTCGGCGTGGCCGTCGCCGCGGTTCGCCGCCGGTCGTGGCAGTCGCCGCCGTCGTGGCCGACTTCACCCGGCTTCGCCGCCGGTCAACGGGACGTCCGTGCGGCAGTACGGGCGTCCCGGGTGCCCGCCGCACGGGCGGACGGCACCAGGTCACCGGGAAAGAAGTCGCGCAGCGGTGGCGTGGCCGTGACGGCCGCGACGGCGGGGGCCGCGGGGACGGCCACGCCGACGGCGGGGGCCGTGGGGACGGCCGCGCCAGCCGGAGAGAGGCCGCCGTGCGGGTTCGGACGCCAGAGCGCGAGCTCCGGCCGCGCGGCGGCGAGCAGATCGGCGAAGATCGCGGCAGCATCGGCGGCGCGCAGCAGGCCCGCCTCGTGGCCCCGCCAGTTGCGCTCGCGCGCGCCATCGAAGACGACGAGATGGTCCGGGGCCTCCAGAGTGCCGCCGAAGGCGATCCGGGTGCCTTCGGGCACACCGGCCCCGGCGCGGGGAAGTGGCCGATGCTCCCACAGCTCCAGCGCTTCCTCCGGCAGCACGTCACGATCCCACAGCGGCACCTGCCAGGCCGAACGGCCAGGCCGGTAGAGGCCGAGCTGAACGCGGACGCCACGGCAGCGCAGGTGCAGGCCCCAGCCGTCGGGCGCCACGGCGCGCAGTTCCACGGGCACGGCCGTGCTGGCCGGGCAGAGCAGATATCCGTCGTTCCGGAGCCGGGCGAGCCAGGCCTCGAACGTCACGGCGGCTGCCTTTCGATGGTGGTGGATGTGTGTCCACCCCGCCCACTCGCCTCGGCCTCGCGGCCGGGCTCGCTACCGCCGCGCTCCGATGCCGACAGAACGCTACGAGGAGGTGGTCGTGGCTGGGCGGCGGTCGGCCTGCCATGGCGACTGCGGCACGCGATGAACACCATGCGGGCGATGAACACCATGCGGGCGATGAACGCCAAGGACGGCGGCGACCTGGTGGGTGGGACCTTGATGGACCTGGGCCGGCCGGCTACCAGGCAATGGCTGGCAGCCGGACGATCAGCTCGCTGCCCCGCCGGTCGAGCGTCAGCCGACATCAGAGATCTCGGAACGCGGACGCCGTCAGGGGCGTCGCGACCAGCAGTCAGGTGCGGGATCAGCCAGCTCGGAGTCCCTCGCGTCCCAGCCTCGGCCTCCGGTGGAGACCCGCGGGGCTATGACGTCGCCGCGACTGGAGTGAACGCGGACGTCAGCGGACGCGAGGGCGTCGACAACGACAACACCGCGGACAGCGCGCGCAGACCACGGCGCCAAGCGGCGCGTGGCTCAGCTGCACACGGTGGGTCACAGCCCCATTATGCACGGCCGCGCGCCGACGCTCTCCCCTCCACGCGTCCGGCGACGACCCAGCCTGGTAGCCCGGCCCGGCGCCCGTGACCAGCTCAAATGGCCCAGGCCGGCCCCATCAGGCCCCGTACGACCACGCATCGGACCGTCGCCAGCCGTCCCAGCCGGCGATGACAACTCGTCCTGTCTTCCTGCCGACGAACCTGCCCGACTCTTCCTGCCGACGAACCTGCCCTGACGCACCTGAGGAACGGCCGGAGGCCCGACTAGGCCGGTCAGCTGCCGACGGCGGGGCGTAGTACTCGGACCACGCCGTCCGTGTCCTGCTGGCTGCCGTCCGGCTGGCCGCCGGGTGCCGCTCCGGCGGAGCCGGTACCGACCGCGCCGACCGGGTACGCGGCCGAGGCACCGGGCGGCGGTGCCGCTGCGCCCGCGGCCGGCGGGGCGGTGAGGCCGCCGTGCGTACCCGGCGGGTTCACCTGCACGCGGCCGGGCCTCGACGTCGACGGGCGAGCGTTCGGCCGGACGGGCGGGCGGGCGACCGTCACGCGCACGTTGTTGACATAACCCTCGGCGTTGGCCCGTCCCTCGGCGGTGTTGACGTAATCGTCGGCGTCGACATGGTCCTCGGCCTGGTCGGCGGCGGTGCCCGGCTGGCTCGTCCCGGCCGCGCCCGACGTGGACGTGGGCAGGGACGCGGCCATCACGTAGCCGCCGAGGTCGACGGTCTGGGCGTGCGCCGTCGCCAGCTCCTCGTCGGTCAGCGGCGGCCCGTCCTCGCCCGAAAGCCGGACGGGCGCGTACTCCGCCGGCACCGGCCGGGCGGCCTCCGCACCGGTCGCCCGCGTCTGCCTGTCCGAGTAGGTATCCGAGTAGGCATCGGCTTCCTCAGTGCCGCGGGCGGCCGTCGAGCGCCCCGGCCGGGACGAGTCCTGGAAGGATCCGGGCGACGATCCCCGCGCGGGGAATGCCCCGCCTGCTGCCGAGGCAGACGCTGGCGCCGCCGATCGGCCCGCGCGGCGCGCTGCACGGGCGGCCGCGATCCGCCGGTCGCGGGCGGCTCGGGAGGCCGCGAGCCGCCGCTCCGTCCGCGTCGTGCGGCGCAGGTGCGTGACGTAGCCAACGAGACCGGCGTCGACGAGCAGTTGGACGACGATCCACATGCCAGCGAGCCCAACCGCGAGCCCGACCGAGACGGGCACCGCGAAGAGCAGCAGTCCGAGCCGCTGACGCCGCAGGCGCAGCAACACCCGCCGTCGTTGGTCTCCGGTGCGCGCGGGGGGCACCGGCCGGGTCGGCCCCATCGCGACCGTGTGCGCGGTCTCGTCCAGCTCGGCGCGGCCGGCCGATGCGGGTGCCTCGGCGCCGGGCCGCGTCGCCCGCCAGCCCGGGGCACGGTCCCGGCCGCGTGGTCCGGTCGACGCCGTCCCGCGAGGGGATGCCACGCCGCCGCCCGTGCCGATGGGCCGGCTCGTCGACGCGCCCCAGCCGGTGGCCACGGGCTTCCGAGCGGAAGCCTCGCCAGGCCGGGAGGGAACGGTGGCGCCGCCGGCGACCGGCGCCGCCGGCGACCCGGCGGGGTAAGCGCGGTGCATGCTTTGGCTGGACGCGGCGACGGCACCCGAGGCCGCCCCCATCGCCTCGCCGTCATGGCCGTCCCCGTCATCCGTCGAGTGGTCCGCCGTCTGGCCCGTCGGACCGCCGTCGGTGCCCTCGTCCTGAGCGGCGCCCCGACCGAGGAGGCGCGCGTCAGCGGCCTCGGCCCTCGCGGTCCCGGGCCGGGCCGCGGTCCCGGGCCGGGCCGGGCTCCCGGACTCGATCTGCGTTGACGTGGCCGGCAGCGACTGCGCGCGGCCACCGCGGCGTGACAGCACGCGCATCGCGCTGGAGAACCGGTCAGCGGAACGCTGCTCAAGCGCACCGTCGTGATGACGCAGCCACATGGGGATAAGGACGAATCCCCAGACTCCAACGATCGCAAGCCAAATCAGTGCGCTCATGTGGCAACCACCCGGCCCGAGGCGCGCACGTCGCGACCGCCGTCTCCGCCGTCTCCGCCGCCGTCGGAAGCTCCACGTGCCGAGACCGCCCACTGACCGTGACGACGGCGCCAGTGCGACGCCGACCGCGCACGGAGCGTGGGAGAGTCGGCCATGTAACACCTTCCTTGGCGTGGTGTGACTTTAGCGGTGGGTTTCCGATTTCTTGCTTGACGCTAGTGATGGAAATCCATCCGGTCACCGACCACAAGCCCGCGTGTCGCGCAACTGCGGTCGACCGCCAAGCCCACAGATCTTCCCCGCGTCCAGTGGCTAGCCGGGGCACGGGTTACCCGCATCCCGCCGGTGCCCAGGCCCGTGGCCCACATGCTCCCCCGCGCCGCCGCCGCGACCTGCATAAATGGCGAGACCACACCGTGGTGGGCCGCGCCAACTGCCCCCACCGACCCCGTCGATCCTGCGGAGCGACGCCGGTGGATGCCTTCAGCGCGACCCTCGCCAACGGCTCAGCAAGCCGTCGGGGATGTCCTCCGTTGTGAGTGCGTAGCCGATGTGGTCACGGTAGGCGCCGTCGATGGCCAGGTAGCGCCGGTGCATGCCTTCCTCACGGAATCCCAGCTTCTCCAGCACGCGCCGGCTCGCGGTGTTCTCCGGCCGAACGTTGGCCTCGATCCGGTGCAGGCCGGCGGGTCCGAAACAGTGGTCGACGACGAGCGCGAGCGCCGTCGGCGTGATGCCCCGGCCGGCGTGCCCGCGGTCCACCCAGTAGCCGACGTGGCCGCTGTTGAACGCGCCACGCACGATCGTTGACACGGTGACCTGTCCGACCAGCCTGCCGCCGTAGACGGTCGCGAACGGCAGCGCGATGCCCACCCTGGCCTGCTGGCGTAGGCGGCGCAGCATCTGGCTGTAGATGCCGAGCGTCTGGCGCTGCG
>Ga0163163_10003532_pt1 | contig 13281 bp, 11 predicted proteins | sample S65metaG_FD_119766 | JGI IMG/M metagenome (GOLD analysis project Ga0163163, IMG submission 119766) | Switchgrass rhizosphere microbial communities from Kellogg Biological Station, Michigan, USA - S6-5 metaG | ecosystem: Host-associated > Plants > Roots > Rhizosphere > Soil | place: USA... | reverse complement strand
TCCGGACACACTTTTCATAGTTCTCACCCCGCGCGATCACAAAATTGTATCTGCGGAGGGAGTGATTGTGAAGGAAACTGCTGTGCGAATCTGATGAGTGGCATGGGAAATGGGGTCAACTGACACATTCGTTGCTCGCCGAGCGATTGCTCACTCGGCAACTTCGCTGATTTGTAACACGCTGGGGCCGTCGGGGCAGGCGACGCGCTTTTCACTACCTGACTGGTGCGTTCCGCATCGGCGTGTTACTAATACGGAAGTCGCCATGACCTACTATCACGAGCACCAAGCCGACTTTCTGGAGGGACTGAAAACCTTCCTCCGGATCCCCAGCATCAGCACGCTTTCCGAGCACAAGCCGGACATCCGGCGCGCGGCCGAATTCGCCGTAAATGAGCTCCGTGCCGCGGGTATGAGCGTCGCCGAAACGATCGAAGGCGAGGGCAATCCGTTGGTCTACGCGGAATGGCTTGGCGCTCCGGGCAAACCCACCCTCCTGTTCTACGGGCACTACGATGTGCAGCCGCCGGATCCCCTGGACGAGTGGAAATCGCCGCCCTTCGAGCCCGAAGTGCGCGGCGACAACATCTATGCGCGCGGCGCCTGCGACGACAAAGGACAAGTGTACATCCAGATCAAGGCCGTTGAGGGACTGTTGAAGACCACCGGCAAACTGCCCGTCAACGTGAAGTTCCTGCTGGAAGGCGAGGAGGAAACGGGCGGCGAGCACATCGAAGCCTACGTGAAGACCAGGCCGCCGCGCCTGCAGGCGGATGCGGCGTTGGTGTGCGATACGGAAATGTTCGCGCCCGAGTTGCCCACTATCTGCGTCGGGTTGCGCGGCATGGTGTACTACGAACTGTTCGTGCAGGGCGCGGATCACGATTTACACTCCGGCGTATATGGCGGCGCGGCGCCCAACCCGATGCAGGCGATCGCGGAGATTATCTGCGCGTTGAAGGATCGCGATGGCCGCATCCTGGTGCCGGGTTTCTACGATCGGGTAGTGCCCCCGTCTGCGAAAGAACGCGAGGCATGGGCGCGCTTGCCGTTCGACGAGCGCGAGTACACCGAGAAAGAGATGGGCGCACGCGCGTTGGCGGGCGAACCTGGCGTGCCGTTGTTCGAACGGGTGTGGGGGCGCCCCACGGTGGAGGTCCACGGGATTCGCGGTGGATTCACGGGCGAAGGCGCGAAGACGGTGATCCCGGCGCGCGCCGTGGCCAAGATCAGCACTCGCCTGGTGGCGGATCAGCAGGTCGATGAGTCCATCGCGCAGATGCAGGCCGCGGTAAAGGCCGCATGTCCCCGCGGTGTGACGGCGGAACTCAAGGTGCTGCATTCCGGCGCGCCTTCGTTGACCAATCCGGACAACCCTTTCATTCACGCCGCGGCGGAAGCCCTGAAGGAAACCTTCGGGCAGGACACGGTGTACATCCGCTCCGGCGGGTCGATTCCGATTGTCGGCGTGTTCGACCGCTATCTGGGCATCCCCAGCGTGATGATGGGGTTCGGATTACCGGACGACAATCTGCACGCGCCCAATGAGAAGTTCCACCTGCCGAACTTCTATCGGGGGATCGAGGCGGTCGCCCGGTATCTGGAGATATTGGGGGCTCGTGAAAGGCCGTCTGCGAGTTAAACGGTGCCTCTGTGATCTATGAATGGGATGCGGGCAAAGCCGCGGCCAATCTGAAGAAGCACCGGGTCTCGTTTGAGGACGCCACGTCAGTATTCCTGGGTCCTCTGGCTCTCACCTTTCCGGACCCCGATCATTCCGCGGAGGAGCATCGGGAGATCACAATCGGTCATACTATGGGGAAGGAGTTGGTGTTCGTCTGTCATTGCGAGCGCAGAAATCGAATTCGCATTATCAGTGCACGTTTGGCTACGCGGCTGGAACGTCGACAGTATGAAGAAGGAATTAGTGAAGACAGTTGATGATGATCTGCGGCCAGAGTACGATCTCTCGAAACTCAAAGGCGGCGTGCGCGGCAAGTATCACCGCCGCGCAGCCGCCGCCACAAACCTTGTGTTGATCGAGCCTGATCTGGCGCCTTTATTTCCCGATAGCGAGTCCGTAAACCGTGCCCTGCGGCTCCTGGCCGATACCGCCCTTGTGGCCACGGGGTCGAAACCAAGGCGCAAGCGTTAGAGCATGTTATCGCCAGTGCCCGCGCTGGAAGCGCCAGCTATTGCGATCCTGATGCCAGGTTCCGGGGACCCAGACGCCGCGCCCGCGCGGTGGGCGCATCCATCGGCCTCCCACCCAGAACCATTGTCCGCCGCGCCGGTCCCAATAGCCGTCAGTCCACACAAATCCTGGTCGGGGGGCGAAACCGACCACTCCGTACCGAGGCGGTGGCGGTGGTCCAAACCGAACCGTGGTATACCCGCCACCGCCAGCGCATGCGGTCAAAATCGTACCCAACAATGCGGTGCCTAACAGAAGTATTTTTTTCATCCTTCGCTACCTCCTATGGGTGAAACGCAAGTGCCGTGCCATTCGTTGCGAGTCTAAAGTTTTGTTAACGTTATGGGGAATTAATGCGTACTGGCGCGGGAAATGGGACACTGACGGGCGAAGGAGCGTGGATGATGAAGTTTCTTTGGATCTTGATTTTGATGGCGGTATTTTCTCTGACAGTCCTGGCGGCAGATGCCTCGGGGACGTGGAAAGCGTCGATCGAGACGCCGAACGGCGCGATGGAAAACACCTTCACGTTCAAAGTAGAAGGCGACAAACTCACCGGGACGATCACCATGGGGCAGATGGGGGAAGGCCCGATTTCGGAAGGCAAGGTAGATGGAGACAATGTCTCTTTTGCGGTAGTGCGCGAGTTTAACGGGAACGAATTCCGCATCAACTACAAGGGCAAAGTTTCGGGCGATGAAATGAAACTCACCGGCGAACTCGTGGGTCGCGATCGCACGTTCGAGATGACAGCCAAGCGCGCGAAGTAAGAACTGTGGGGGCAGGAGACTCCTCCACCTGCCCACCTGCTCCATAATAGGGGCATGGCCAGAGTCACTGAACTGCTTGTGAACGGCGGACGGCGGCGAATCGATGCGGATTCCGACCGCACGCTCCTCAGCGTCCTCCGCGACGACCTGGATCTTACCGGCACCAAATTCGGCTGCGGCGAAGGACAATGCGCGGCGTGCACGGTGCTGGTGGACGGGACGGCGACGAAAGCTTGCATCACGAAAGTGGGCGCGATGGCAGGAAAGCGCATCGTCACCATCGAAGGACTCGCGCCCGAAGGCAAGCTCCACCCGGTGCAGCAAGCTTTCCTCGATGCTGACGCGCTGCAGTGCGGATACTGTACTCCGGGGATGATCCTGGGGGCCGTGGCGCTGTTGGGGCGCACTCCGAATCCGAGCGAGGCGGAGATCGTCAGCGGCATGAACGGGCACATCTGCCGGTGCGGAACATATCCGCGGGTGGTACACGCGATCCGTTCGGCGGCGGGGAAGGGAGGCCTGGCATGAAGCGGCGCGATTTCTTCGCGGTATTGGGCGGCGGCATCATGGTGCTGCTGGAAGACGAGATTATTGCGCAGGAGACGGGCGGCCCGCGGCGCGGCGGCGCCGTCCCCGTAGAGATCGGCGCGTGGCTGCACATCGGCTCGACGGGCGAAGTCACGGTCTACACCGGGAAAGTGGAGGTCGGCCAGAATGCCCGGACCTCGCTGACGCAGGCCGTGGTGGAGGAACTGCACACACCGCCCGCTACGGTAAAGATGGTGATGGCCGACACGGACCTGACGCCGTTTGACATCGGCACGGTGGGCAGTATGACGACCCCGCGCATGTGGCCGCAGATCCGGCGGGCGGCAGCGGCAGCGCGCGAGATGTTGCTGGATCTGGCGGCGCAGAAGTGGAGCGTGGATCGGGCGTCGCTGACCATCGCGGATGGCAAAGTGTCGGCTGGCGGGCGCTCGGCGGGGTTCGGCGAACTGGCGCACGGCGAGAAGTGGACGCGCTCGATTCCGTCGAGCGTGCCGTTGGCGGAGGCGACGGCGTGGAAGGTTGCCGGGAAATCGCTGCCTAAGGTCAACGGGCGCGATATGGTCACGGGCGCGCACAAATACTCCTACGACCTGAAGCGGCCGGGGATGCTGCACGCCAAAGTGCTCTACCCTCCACAATTCGGCGCCACGCTTGTCTCCCTGGATACTTCGGCGGCTGAAGCCATGCCGGGGGTGAAGGTCGTACACGAGGGCAACTTCGTGGCGGTGGCCGCGCCGGAACCGGACACAACAGCAAAGGCGCTAGCGGCGCTCAAGGCGGAGTGGAAACCTGTGACGGCCGAAGCCGACAGCCGCAGCGTCTTCCAGTATTTCAAACAAACGGCACGGGACGGAGCAGCGGCGGCGGGGAGCCTGACCCCCTACACCATCGCCTATATCGCGCACGTTCCATTGGAACCGCGCGCGGCGGTAGCCGAGTGGGAAGGCGGCAAAGTCACCGTTTGGACCGGCTCGCAACGGCCCTTTGGCGTGCGTAGCGAACTCGCACAGGCGTTTGGTATCGCCGAGGAGAAGGCTCGCGTGATCGTGCCAGATACCGGGTCGGGCTATGGCGGCAAGCACAATGGCGACGCGGCACTGGAGGCTGCGCGGATCGCCAAGGCGGTGGGCAAGCCAGTCAAGCGCAACTGGACCCGCGAGGAGGAGATGACTTGGGCGTACTTCCGGCCCGGCGGACTGATCGAAGTGAGTGGCAAAGCCGCGGCGGACGGCGCTATCACCGAATGGGAGTTCCACAATTACAACTCGGGCGGCTCGGGGCTGCAATCGCCCTATAGCATTCCGGGAAAGAAGGAACAGTTTCACCAGACGAAATCGCCGCTGCGGCAGGGCTCGTATCGCGGACTGGCGGCGACGGCCAACCACTTTGTGCGCGAGTCCTATATGGACGAACTGGCGCTATCGGTTAAGCTGGATCCGCTCGAGTTCCGTCTGAAGAATGCCCGGGACGAGCGTCTGCGCAACGTAATTCTGGCCGCTTCCGACAAGTTCGGCTGGAAGGCGCGCCAGAAGACAGCGGGACGCGGCTTCGGCATCGCGGCGGGCTTCGAGAAGGGCAGCTACGTGGGCACCTGCGCGGAGGTCAGCGTGGATCCCAAGACCGGCGCGGTGAAGGTGCTGCGCACGGTGGTGGCCTTCGAGTGCGGCGCCGTGGTGAACCCCGAGCACCTGCGCAATCAGGTGGAGGGCGCGATCGTGATGGGCTTGGGCGGCGCGCTGTTCGAAGAGATTCAGTTCGGCGAAGGCAAGATCGCCACCAACCGGCTGGCCAGATACCGGGTGCCGCGCTTTGCCGACGTGCCGGTGATTGAAAGCGTCCTCCTGGATCGCAAGGACCTGGCGTCAGCGGGTGCGGGCGAGACTCCTATTGTGGGGATTGCGCCGGCCATCGGCAATGCGATCTTCGATGCTAACGGAAAAAGAATTCGCCGATTGCCGCTGATGACGTAATTCAGACTCCCCAGAGGTAATCGTCCGACGCGCTCTCGCGGAACGCCTTGCGGCCGCGCGCCAGAGCCGCCAGATCGAGTTCGAAGAAGCGCGCATTCACCAGCCGCTTCAGCGCTCCCACTACCCGATCCTGTTCCAGCACACCGGTAGCTTCCAGCAGCGCTCCCAGCATCACGATGTTGCCGACTTTGATTGCGCCCAACTCGTCGGCCAGTTGCGTGAACGGGAGTGCCACGGTGCGCACGTCGCGCCGCATACAATCCGCGGGAATTTCGCTGCCGTTATAGAGCACGATTCCGCCCTCTTCCACCGACGGGAGGAATTTGCGCAGCGAGGGCTCGTTCAAAGCCAGCAGTACGTTGGGGCGAGACACCAGCGGCGAATCGATGGCGTAGTTGGCGAGTCTCACGTGACAATTGGACGTGCCCGATCGCATCTCCGGCCCGTACGAGGGCAGCCAGGAGACTTCGTAGCCGGCCTCCAGGCCCGCTTCCGCCAGCACCTCGCCGAGCATCAGCACGCCCTGTCCTCCGAAGCCCGCCACTTTGATCCGCAGATCGAGTTGCTGCGGAGGAACGACGCCCGGCGCTGTCTCTTCGCCGGAACGGTTCGCCAGACCGAGGAGCTGCGGCAAATCCTCCAGGGCTGGGGGTGCCGCCGCGGCAGGACGCGCCTGAGCTTCCTTGGTGCGGTCACGGAGATTACTCAGGCCGAATATCGCCGCCATCTCGTCCTGCACGAAGTGTTGCGCCTCCACGGGCTGCATCTTCCAGATGGTGGGGCACGGCGAGAGCACTTCCACAAACGAGAAGCCCAGACCCTTGACCTGGTTCGCCACCGCATGCCTGATCACCTTGGCTGCGTGCATGATCTGTTTGGTGTTGCCCAGCGCGACGCGCTCGATGTAGACCGGCGCTTCGAGCGAATTCAGCATTTCGCAAACATGCAGCGGGAAACCCTCGTTCATGGCGTCGCGCCCAAGGGGGGATGTGGTAGTCTTCTTGCCCATCGGAGTAGTGGGCGCCATCTGCCCGCCGGTCATCCCGTAGATCCCGTTGTTGACAAAGATCACCGTGATGGGTTCACCGCGATTGGCGGCATGAATAATCTCCGCCGTGCCGATCGCCGCCAGGTCGCCATCTCCCTGATAGCCGATCACGATGCTCTCCGGAAGGCTGCGCTTCACCGCAGTCGCCACGGCCGGGGCGCGTCCGTGGGCCACTTGAACATTACCGACATCGAAATAATAGTAAGCGAAGACCGAGCAGCCCACCGGGCTGATCAATACCGTACGGTCCTGCACTGCCAGCTGGTCGATGGCCTGCGCCAGCAGCTTGTGGACGATGCCGTGTCCGCACCCCGGACAGTAGTGGGTTTGTTCCTGCAGTTCGCCCTTGCGTTCGAAGGTGTCGTAGAAAGCATCCGCCCGCTCGTGGATCACAGTATAGCTAGCCGTTGTTTCAACCATGGATCAACTCCTCATGCGGGCGCGCTTGCGGCAGGAAGGCCGGAAAGGTCTGTTCCAGGAACGCCAGCACGTCTTCGGCGGACGGGGCGTTGCCGCCCACGCGGCTGAAGAATTCCACGGGCGCACGTCCGGCCAGCGCCAGGCGCACATCGTCCACCATCTGGCCGGTACTGAGTTCCACCACGGCGAATGCCCTGGCGTGTTTGGCCAGTTCGCGAAGCTGTAGCGAGGGGAACGGGTAGAGAGTAATCGGCCGCAGCAGGCCGACCGCCATGCCGCGCGCCCGCGCCAACTCCACCGACGCCTTCAGAATGCGGCCTACAATTCCGTAGCCCACCAAAATGATTTCCGCATCGTCCGTGCGCCAGCTTTCGAAGCGGACTTCATTGCGCTCGGCCTGCTTGTACTTCTCTTCGAGTTTGCGGATGTGGCGCTCCAGGTTGTCCGGCTCCAGGTAGATGGAGCTGACCAGATTCTTGCGCGTCTGCCCACTGCCACGCACAGCCCATTCCGGCGGCGCCGGGAGGATCGGGCGGGAAGCGAACGCCACGGGTTCCATCATCTGTCCGATGAAGCCGTCGGCCAACACCACTGCGGGATTGCGATACCGGTCCGCCAGATCGAAGGCCAGGGTGGTCAGGTCCGCCATTTCCTGGACAGAATCCGGAGCTACGACCAGAGTGCGGTAATTGCCGTGTCCGCCGCCTTTGACGACTTGGTTGTAATCGCTCTGCTCGGGCGCGATGTTGCCGAGTCCGGGACCGCCGCGCATGATGTCCGCGATCACGCAGGGCATTTCCGCGCCAGCCAGGTAGCTGAAGCCTTCCTGCATCAGGCTGATGCCGGGACCGCTCGACGCGGTCATGGAGCGCACACCCGCCGCAGCGCCGCCGTACAACATATTAATAGCGGCCACTTCGCTCTCCGCCTGCACGAAGACTCCGCCGGCCCGGGGAAGGTAGAGCGCCGCCGCCTCGGCGATCTCGCTGGCAGGTGTGATCGGGTACCCGTAGAAGGCGCGGCACCCTGCCAGTACGGCGGCCTTTACGATGGCTTCGTTCCCTTTGGTCAGTTGCTTTTGCATGGCATTCTCCTACGCGGCCAGGCGGAACACCCGGATTCCCCCCGGTTCGGGACAAGCGAAGAAGCAGATGCCGCAACCCGTGCATCCCCTGCCCCCGTAAATCGCCGGATGGTACCCGTAACGATTCAACTCTTCGGCCAGATGCAGCACCCTGGGAGGGCAGGCCTCCACGCAGAGACCGCAACCCTTACATTCTTCAGAGTTCATCTCGACCGTGCCGCGGTCGGGTTTGCCGATCATCGCCATGCCGCTCACCTCCTTGGCTAGATAGACCCACTCAAAGTTGGTGCTTATCTGTCCAAGCTTAGTATAGATCCAGATAAGCAGATCTTCAACACTAATTTATGCCGTAACGGGGCGCTTGCGGTTAAAATGATCGGAAATGAAGAAATTTTGCTTTCTGCCCATCCTGCTTTTCGCCCTGGCCGTGTCCGCCTCGGCCCAGAAGAGTCCTTATGCGGGCCGCTGGGACCTGACGGTCACGCCGCAGACCGGTAACCCCTTCCCCCAGTGGATGGAACTCACCGAAAAAGACGGCAAGTTGGAGGGTCGATTCCAGCCGCGCGGCGGAGCCTGGCGGCCGCTCGTCGCCGCCAAGGTCGATAACGGCCACCTGATTCTGACCCTCGCCGAAGCCACGACCCGCGGACCTGCCACTACCTGGGACTTCACCGCTGCCGGAGACAAACTCACGGGCGTCGAGAAACACGGCGAAACCGCGGGTCCGTCGATTGCCGGCGTACGGGCTCCCGAACTGAAGCGCCCCATGCCCAAGGCTTGGGCAGCGCCAGTAGCCATCTTCAACGGCAAGGATCTCACCGGCTGGGAACCGATCGGCAACGTCCAGAACAACAAGTGGGTGGCGCGCAACGGAGAACTGGTCAACGACAACCCGGTGGTCGAAGGCCAGCGCGGTCCGGGCGCGGCCAACATCAAGACTACTCAGAAATGGCAGGATTTCAAACTACACATCGAAGTCAATTGTCCGGAGCACGGTAACAGCGGAATCTATCTGCGCGGCCGCTACGAGATCCAGGTTGGAACCGAAGGCGGCTCACAGCCGACTCATGAGATGGGTGCGGTCTACAGTTACTATCCCGCCGGCGGAAATCTCGGCCTCAAACTCGGCGAATGGACGTCCTTCGACATCACGTTTGTGGGGCGCAATGTGACGGTGATCCGCGACGGCGTGAAGATCCACGACAACGTCGAAATCCCGGGCCCGACGGGCGGCGCACTGGATAGCAACGAAGGCGATCCGGGCCCGTTCTTCCTGCAGGGCGATCACCAGGGCGTGATCCGCTATCGGAATATTACGGTATCGGTGCCAAAATAAGAACCACACTTGGCCCGGGAAATTTCATGAAAACGGCCCGTGCCGGAATCACATCGATCGTTGTGTTGTCCGGACTCACGTGCGCTTCGTTGTGTGCGCAAAAAAAGGGAGACGCGACCATCTGGCTGACTATGCCGGACAAGTCCGCCTTGTTTGAGCGACAGAAGGAGTTCCTGCACTTTTCCGAAGCGCCTGCGTCGAATCCCACGATTGATGTGGATGATAAACAGAAGTTTCAGCCCATCGACGGATTTGGATACGCCCTGACGGGCGGTAGCGCTCAGCATATCATCCGCATGGATGCCGGAAAACGAGCGGGTCTGCTCGAGGAGTTATTCACGACAGGCGGCAACAATATCGGCGTCAGCTACCTGCGGGTCAGTATCGGAGCTTCCGATCTGAATGATCGCGTGTTTTCCTATGACGACCTCCCCGCGGGCCAGACCGATGTCGACATGAGCAGGTTCAGCCTCGATCCCGATCGCGCAGACGTGATTCCCGTATTGAAGGAAATTCTCGCCCTGAATCCGAAGGTCCTGATTCTCGGCTCGCCGTGGTCTGCTCCGGCCTGGATGAAGACCAACAGTAACGTCAAAGGCGGTAAGCTGAAGCCCGAGTATTACGACGCCTACGCGAAGTACTTCGTCAGGTACATACAGGGCATGAAGGCGGAGGGCATACGCATCGATGCCATCACTGTTCAGAACGAGCCGCTCAACGAAAAGAACACGCCCAGTCTGCTGATGTTGTCGGCGGACCAGGATGTCTTCATCAAGAATCACCTGGGGCCGGCGTTCAAGGCCGCCGGTATCGACACGAAGATTATTCTCTACGACCACAACTGCGACGTCCCGCAGTACGCGACGGCTATCCTGGACGATCCGGAAGCAGCCAGGTATGTCGATGGCTCGGGCTTCCACCTGTACGGCGGCAAGATCGAAGCCATGTCCGACGTTCACACGGCGCATCCCACAAAGAACCTGTATTTCACCGAACAGATGGTGATTGGCTCGGTCGAAGGAAAACCGGCGGTGAACGTTGGCGCGCCGGTCCGCCGGTTGATCATCGGAGCCACGCGGAACTGGAGCCGCAACGTGCTTCTGTGGAACCTGGCCGCCGACCCCAGGAACAACCCGCACACCGACAATGGCGGATGCGGCATGTGCCAGGGCGCAATCACGATTGACGGCAACGCAGTCTCCCGAAATGTGGCGTACTACGCCATCGCGCATGCTTCGAAATTCGTGCGGCCCGGTTCGGTTCGGATCGGTTCCAACAACCTTGAGACTCTTCCCAATGTGGCGTTTCAGACTCCGGAGAGGACGACGGTCCTGATCGTGGTGAATACCGCCCCGTCCCCGCAGACATTCCACATTCGGTATCGGGGCAAGCTGATCACGACGGTGTTAGCTACGGGCGCTGTGGGCACGTACGTGTGGTAACCGGACGTGCGATCATTTCACCGCGCGTTCCAAAATGATCAGCCGCGCCAGCGCGCCATCTTCGCGCGCCGCTCGCGGCGGAGCGTCGCGAAATCGAATCTCGCCTGGAGGATTGGCGTGCCTGCCACTTCGATGCGTTTGAGATCGCGAGTCCCCAGGCCGGCATCTTCGGCGAGGCGCAAGGTGCTGTCGCATGTCTCAAACGGCGGCGTGCCACGATCGGCCATCGGGTCAAAGCCCATCACACCCATGCAAACTGCATCGGTGTTGACGCAGTTCAGACCCGCAACGATTACACCGGGGCTCACCAGGGAACTATTCGCGATCCACGGTCCCTCGCCGCCCGCCATGGTTCGGACGGCTTCGACAATCGCCAGATGGATGGGGCGCGCACCCACCAGGTCTACTACGGTGCGTGGTACGCGGTAGCCGCCGTCGCGCGGCGATTTCTGATCTTTCTCCGGCGGGGCGCTCTTCGAAGGCTGGCGGAAGCCGGTGTGAACCATGTCGCGGCCGCCATTCGGCAGCAACGATGGTTCGTCAACGCCTGCCCCGGTTCCGTAGATGGTGGCGGGGGTAAGCCCGAAGCAGTTCTTCATGGACAGCGTAATGCCGGCGGTGTCGTGCTCCTTCATCTTCGCCAGGCTGACGAACACGTCGCAATCCGCGTAGGAGTGGTTGAGGTCGAAGCCCGGAAAAATGTAACCGCCGGTGGGCACCATGATGCGGGTGTACTTCTTGGCGCGACCCAGGTAGTTGGTGTTTTCGAACTCGACGTTTTGCGCGGCACCCAGAATATCCCGCGGTTCCCAATTCGCGCGGAGCACCACTTCTTCCACCGGATCGGCGGTGGCCCAGGGGCTCTCCAACACCCGGATCCGCCGGGCGCCGGCACGGCCCAACAGGTGCACCGTCGCCGCGATCACCTGCGGGTGGGTGTAATGCGTGTCCCCGAGCGGCGCATAGCCCAGCCGGTAGGAGGCATCTCCCGTCAGGTTGATTTTGATGCCGACAGTCTTGCCACTGACCAGGCGGCCGAGTCCGCCGAGTTGGTCGAACATTTTGGAGAGCGTGGGAACGAGTTCGGCAGCCTCATAAGTTTTGCATTTGGCGACAGCTACCGGCAATGCCGGCGCTGACGAGGCACGACCCAGCGGACTGCCTGCCAGCCACGCGCCGGGCACGGCCGCCGCGGTGCGGAGTATCCAATCTCTGCGAGAACAATTCTTGTGCATTATGTTAAGCCTCCAGCTCCGCAGCCGCGTATTGGGAGACCGCCGGCAGATGCAGTTCTACGGCATCCTTCTGGATTTCCACTTCGACCTGGCGCGGCTCGGGGCGGTCCGGAGTCCACAGATTAACCTTGCGATAGCGCCCTGCGATGCGCACGCTCGCATGGTCGGGCCCGCGGTCCGCGTAAAACAGCATGTGAGCGACGGCGCGTTTACGGTCCGGCGCTACGGTCAGATAGGAGCCGACCGCGCCTCCATTCCAGAAGCGCAACAATTCGTAGCGGTGGCTGATGAGCAGCGCCGAATCGTTCGCCAATACATAAGGGTCATCCGGGTCCGTTTTCGCGATCCCGAGGCGGCCCTTGCCAAGCGTGCGAGCGTTATATCGGGGATGCTCCTCCCTGGCCGGCATGCCGGGCGGGGCGCCCCACTTTGGTCCGGTGATCAGCAGGCCGCCTGCGTTAACGAAGTCAAGGATCCGCTTGCGCAACTCCGCCGCGGGCGGCTGGGCATCCGCATAAATTAGGGCACGTAATCCGTCAAAAGGATTGTCAGGTAGTTTTGTCTTAAATAATACGGCATACTGCTGATTCGTGCGCCCTATCAGGTTGAGCAGCTCCTGGCCGATGAACTCATTGTCACCAGCGAAGTCGGAAACTACGCCCACGACGGCTTCCGGAAGGTAGGCCGCCCACTGCTTACGCTTGGAGAAGAAGCCAGCGGCTCCCGTTATCTCCTTCCACGCTGTCAGGGCATCCGGCTTGCCGTCGCCGATACCGGCGGCCAGTTGGGCATCGAGCGAGATCACCCAGCGGCCACCGTGGGCAGCGGCGTCCACAAGTGCGGTCCGGTAGGAACCCGCGGCTACTCGTGCGCCTTTGGGTGGCGCATCCACCCAGATGTCGATTCCCGGACGTCGCGCAGCTTCCAGGCGGATTTTCCAGGAATTGGAATCCACCCACGGGACGCCGGTCGGACCGGCTGATGCGCCGCCCCCTCTGGCCATGGCCACGCCGGGCCATTCTCCAGGGACTATGGCAACGCCGGGAGGCGGCGAATTGATTTCGGCGACTTGCAAGCCGGCCTGTTTGGCCTGTTCGATGACAGGCAGGAGGACGGCATCCTTATCGACGAGAAGACAGTTGATTGGTGTGCCTTTAAGCAGGCCCAGGGCGGATGGGGATTTCCACGAACCCGGCCACCGCATCGGAGTCCATTCCGCGTTCATTTTGTCAC
>Ga0163163_10003531_pt1 | contig 13282 bp, 21 predicted proteins | sample S65metaG_FD_119766 | JGI IMG/M metagenome (GOLD analysis project Ga0163163, IMG submission 119766) | Switchgrass rhizosphere microbial communities from Kellogg Biological Station, Michigan, USA - S6-5 metaG | ecosystem: Host-associated > Plants > Roots > Rhizosphere > Soil | place: USA... | reverse complement strand
CTCAGCCCGAGGCCCGTCAAATAGAGGACTAGTACAACGGACAGCGCACCGTAAGCGAACAGCCGCGTGAATCGCGTGAGAAACAACAGCCATCCATCGCGCGTCAGATTGCTGAGCGCATGATCGTTCAAGGCGCCAACACGCATGGCTATTTTGCCCTAAAGGATGGCGAAGAGATCCTGGCGTTTCTCATTTCACGAGCATTCCCCAGGTGACCTGGAACCGACCATTTACTGTTCTTGAAATGATAATCAAAACTTAGCCGATTAGTGTGACGAACCGGAAGAAAGTATCCGAAATTGAACGCCCGAACATTCAGGCCGGTTACCGAGTCGCCGTTAAATTGGTTATAGCGCGCGTAAATGTTATGGCGAGGATTATTCGCTAGCTGGCTACCTCTTCCGCCCGCTGCTCGAGGGCATCGGGCGGGGCTTCGGCTTCGTTCCCAATCTATTCGGCGCATTCGCCGAATCGCCCGCCGCGCTGCGCGGCGCGCTCGCCATCTACGAGGCGTGCTCGACGTCCTCGCTCTCGCCTGCCGATCAGCAGTTCGTCATGCTCGCCGTCTCGGAGGCCAACGACTGTGAGTATTGCGTGGCAGCGCATTCGACACTCGCCAAGCGCATGGCGAAGATGGACGCTACGCTGGTCGATGCGGTACGCCGCCGTGCACCGCTTGCCGACGTTAAGATCAATGCGCTGGTGACTTTCACACGCAAGGTCGTGGAGCAGCGTGGCATTCTGGCCGAAGCCGAAGTCGCGTTCCTCGACGCTGGCTACACCCGAGCGCAGGTCATTGAGGTGCTGCTGGGCGTCGGCATGAAGACGTTCAACAACTACGTCGACCACATCGCGCACACGCCGCTCAATGACCAGTTCAAGGCCGACGCCTGGCAACCCAAGCGCGACGTCGCATGAGCGGGGGACATCGCCACCGCGTCCTGCCCGTCCTGTTGATATCGAGTTGGGCGATCAGCTGGCCGCTGGTCAAGGTCGGCGTCGCAGTGGTGCCGCCGATCTGGTACTCGTGTTTCCGGTACAGCATCGCGGCCTCGTGCCTCTTCGCGTTCGTCGCCTTGCGGCACGAGGCTGCCATTCCATCGCGTGCGGACTGGCCGCTGATCGCGGTCCCAGGCAGCGTCATTCCGTCGCCCAGGCCGACGAGCTGAACGCCCTTTGCAAGATCCGGGTCCCTTTTTCAGAGTGACGTTTGTACCGTGATGCCATGGGTTTTCTCAGCTCCGCCAAAACCCCGAAAGTCTCCATCGAAAATATTCCTTCCTACGTCATCCGCTGATTGAACAGGAACGCCTCTGCGGCTCCTCTCATTCCAGATTCTGGAAAACCGGAATAGTTCACATTCTCCGTTTGGTATCCGCATTGCACTGTCATGCCTCGTCGATATAGAGGTGCACATGTCCTACGAATCCATTCCGTTTCTCATTCTTCTCCTAGTTCTGCTGATCGCAGGTCTTCTGCTCATCATCGATGGAATCCGTCGCCAAACCGGCGACCGGGAGGAGTGAGCCATGTTGTACACGCTGAAGGTCTACCTGCTGATCGCAAGCATTGTATTCGGGGTAACCGGAATATTTTTTCTCGCCCTGCTCGCATGGAGCGCTGTTCAAGACTACGCGCGGGCGCTTCGAGCCATGCAGCGCATTGCGTCCGGCGTTCGTCGTGAAACATTCGCGAATTCGCGATCGATATCGCGAGATCACGAAATGAAATCCCAAAGCGTTGCGTGAAGTCTTCCGCTTAGCCAGAAAAGAAGAACTGGACGTACCGTTCTGCCGCGGGCAGGAGCTTTGTAAACAACGGAAGCATGAGTCGCTCGCCGACCGGCGAATACTCAGATCGCAATGTGAATCCCCGTTCTGCTTCCCGCAGATTATGTAATAACAGTTCGAGCCAAGTATTCTTACCGTCCGCCGCGGGACCATCCGTCTTTAGGCCCTTCTCCCAACTCTGCAGTCAACACAGATATCAACCGAACAGTTTAGAGTTCACACCTATTGGTCAGTGTGCGGCTCGACTCTATTCAAGAACTCAATGACGATACTGTTGAATTCTTCGGGCTGTTCTACGTTGGACAGGTGCGATGCCGACGGGATGATGGAAAGCTCCGATTTTGGAATTTTTTCGTGGATTATGGTGGCCGCCGCGACGGGAGTTCCCGGATCATCCTTCCCGACGATAACCAGGGTCGGAACCGATATCCGCTCCAGCGCATTGGTCACGTCAAGCGATGAAATCGCGTGGCAGCATCCGATATAGCCCTCTGGGGTTGTATTTCGGATCAGATCGCGGATCCGATCAACGATATCTGAGCGGCGTTCGCGAAAGTCGCGGGTGAACCACCGCGCAATTGTTGGATCGACAAGGGGTGCCATACCTTCAGAGCCGGATATGCGAATGCGCTCGTCCCACGCAGGTGTCGCATCCGCGGGGATGCGGCTTGTCGTGTCGCAGAGCACGAGGCTGAGCAAGCGGTTGGGCGTCTCCAGCGCCAGCATCTGACCGATCATGCCGCCCATCGACAGTCCGATGAAGTGTGCGCGTTCGATTCCGAGAGCGTCCAGAAGCCCACATGCGTCTTTGGCAAGCTGGCTGAGCGAATACACTCCGCCCGGCGCGTCGGATCCGCCGTGCCCGCGGGTATCGTAGCGTAGCAAGCGGTGCCGGCGTGTGAGCGCCTCGATTTGTGCATCCCACATCGTCAAATCCGTCGCCAGCGAATGGCTCAACATGACGAGCGATCCTGTGGAAGGACCTTCCAGCCTGTAATTCATCCGAATGCCGTTAGCTTCAATCTTCATCGGTGAGGCTCGCTATTTCGCCGCGATGCGCGGGTACATCTGCAACCCATTCAACGTCCGGTTAAAAAATCGATTGTACGTCAGAGGGACGAGCCAAGGGATATTCGTGAAGGCAGCCAACTTCCAGGTGTGCCCATTGCAGAAATGCTTCCTGCCTGGCGACCCGTTGGTGCGAGCGCGCGGGTTTAACATCTTCTGCTGGGTTTGCGATTTAATCGGTGTGTACTCGGCGGTACGCGTGCGGTGACAGTCCGGTCCAGCGCTTGAACGCGCGATGGAAGGCGCTCGCTTCGGAAAACCCCAGCAGGAATGCGATCTCGGCAACGGCGAGCTTCCCTTCGCGCAGGTGGCGTTCGGCAAGTTCCCGGCGAACTTCGGAAACCACGCGGCGAAACGTCGTGTTCTCGTTGCTGAGACGGCGGTGCAGAGTACGGGAGCTCATATGCAGCCGGGCTGCCAGGAGCCCGAGGGTCGGCTCGCCATCGCACAGTTCCTCTCCAAGCAGGCGACGGAGACTGTCATTGGCTGCCTCGGCGTGTGGAACGCTCTTCATTAAGCCCTTCACCTGCATCTCTACAAGGGACTGAAGCGCCGGGTCGGCCCGTAGTAGTGGCGCGTCCAGCAGATTGCGTGGAATTACCAACTCACTGCGAGAGTAGCCAAAGAGCAGCGGCGCGCGAAACACGCGGCGGTGCTCTGACGTGTCGGCTGGTTCCTGATGGGGAAACCGCACCTCCAGGGGCCGCCAATCCAGTCCCGTTGCCTGGCGAAAAACAACAAGCAAACAGCCGAGCACATATTCGGATATCTGCCGCGGGACACCGCTCGCATAAGACAGACGATGAGCCAACATGGCACGATCGCCCAAAATCTCGAGCGTCAGTTCGGCTCCGTCGTTGAGCACAGCATAGTAACGGGCCAGCCGTGCATAACCCGCTCCAAATGTCTGGCTCGTTCGCGCCACGTAGTCGATGGCGCCAAAGTCGCCCGGCTGAATTGCCTCGGCCGCGTGGAGTCCGAGATCCCTGTCTCCCGTGATTCGGACAGCCGCTTCCCACAATCTGATCACGACGGCATGTGGCAGTCGCGCCTCTGGCTCCTTGACGAGTGAGGCTTCCACCCCTTCGTTCTGCAACATGACTGCCGTGTCATGGCCACAGGCAGCAAGATAGCCAAGGACTGGCCCTATCGTTCGAACAGAACCGGACACCCTGCGTGGATCCGGGAAGCGGGCTGGTAAGCGAGATGAGTTGTTGCTTCTGTCGCGGGGAGGCACGTCTTTGTGAACCAGTCCCTGATTATAGCAAGCCAGATATCGGAACGAGCGCGACTTCGCCACGATCGTTGTCGCCGCGATGACCAAAGGACGATGGATTGACGCGCTGGGAAAGGGAAATCTCCCCAATCCGGAAGTCATGGCAAGACGGATCAATATTTCTGTCGCATCGGGTCATTCCGGAAGCCACGTTCTCAACCTATCGTAGAAAGTGTAGCCCCATGTTGTGTGCCAGGCACGCCCAGAGATCAAAGCAACAGTGACATTGAACACCGGCTGGGCCGCTACTACACAAGATCACAGTTGTTACCCAGACGGGTGACGCAAAGCAATAGGAGGCAACAATGGCCGTGAACTCACAGGCAAAAACATCCGGCGCTGCTTTGCTCAAAGCTGGGGCAAGCAGCGTCTTCGTTCTGGTTCTGACGTCCATCCACCACCTGTATGGTGCGATCAGTTACGGGACGCCCTGGCGAATGCACGTCGTGTATCTCAGTATTCCCGCGGCGATTCTGATTGCCAGCTTCTTCTCCTTAGCATGGCGGTATCGTGGAAAACCCTTGGGACGCACTGCCGCCTGGCTTGGCGTAGCTCTCGTCCTTGTCTTCCCTGTCGGACTGATCGGCATATACGAAGGCGGCTACAACCATGCGGTCAAGAACGTCCTCTACTTCGGTGGTGCGACCGATCTCGTGATCCATTTATTTCCGCCGCCGGACTATGAACTGCCGAACAACGTGTTCTTTGAGCTGACTGGCATCGCACAGCTTTTCGCCGCGTTGATGGCGGGACGGCGCCTGCTGCATCTCTCTCGGCTACTGCCAACATCGTGGGCGACAGCAGAGAACCCAGGAGACCAGCTCGGCCCCGGCGGTCGGCATGCCGGTTTCCAGAATCTCGACGCTTCGGGTTCCCAAGGCGCCCATGGCTCCGACAAAGTGCGCCCCGGTATAATCATCACCCGACGCGAGCTCATGACAATCCATGGCGAGCGGGTCACCGTGCCGGATGCCAGGCAATTGGTCCATCTGCAATTCCGGCGTTTCGCGGGTTGTCCCGTCTGTAACCTGCACTTGCAATCCGTAGTGCGACGGCACGACGAGATTGTGGCAGCGGGCATTTGCGAGATAGTCGTGTTCCATTCCACGCGGGATGAGTTGTTAGCTCAAGAGGCCGATCTCCCATTCGCCGTCATTGCCGACCCAGACAGAAAGCTCTATGCCGAATTCGGCGTTGAGTCTTCTGTCCGCGCTCTGCTTGACCCGCGCGCCTGGATATCGATACTCCACGCTGTCTTCAACGCGTTTCCAGCAGTCGTTCGCGGGCAGCGACGGGCGCCTTCCGTCAACCCACGTGGCGGCCGCTTCGGCTTGCCCGCCGACTTTCTGATCGGGAAGGACGGCCGTGTGATTGCCTGCAAATACGGCGCTCATGCCGACGACCAGTTGTCCGTCGATGAGGTCCTCGATCTTGCCCGAATGCAACGCGACTGTGAGCTCCGAAGTCCCGAGAGGATGGCTGACAGTCTCTCCGTGGACGATCAAATCGAACCAGTGGCCAGTATCCGTCGTTGATTTCACGCTGCGGGTGCATAAAGCGCGTCGGATGTTCATTCACAATCCGATGGCAAGGCAGCAGTTGCAATTCGCGAGAAGGAAATTAAGAAATGATTTTGAACAGTTGGGTATTCATCTACCTGGGATCCCGGATCAAGAAGGTGTCCCGCTTTACCGATATCTGGTCAAAGCGCTCGCCCCACCCCGAGATCATAACGGACGAATGACGAGAATTAAGGAGGCAACCATGAAACCAGTGATCGTGATCAACCGTCTTGCAATCAAACCCGGAACAATCGACGAGTTCATCGAGGCGCAGCTGAACTACGCCTCATCGTTGATGGAGAAACCAACGGGGCTCATCGGCAGCCGTCTGTACAGAGGTGTCGACGGCCGCACGGTGGTGCTGGTCAGCCAGTTCGAATCCATCAAGGCACAGGAGGACATTTTTCAGTCGCCGGAGTTCAAGGCGAATCTGAGCAAGCTACAAGCTTTTGTGGAGTCGTCCAGTCCGGCCATTTATGAAGAGGCATACACGAACGGCGTCTTCGATAACAACCCCAATGCCAGCCCTGCGTTCGGTAAGTCGCAACGCCGGCTACAGGAGAACCGCGATGCAGATCACGCTGATTGACACGTTCATTGTGTCCGAGGAATCCAAACCGGCCCTTCTCGAGGCAAGGCGAACGATTCAGGGCATCCTCAAGACGACAGCAACAGAGAGAGCTGAAAAACAATTCGCAGTACTTGTCGATCCCGCTGAACCCGGTTCGACTAAACCATGAGGAGTCTACTGTGCAACACAATGGAATATTCAAAGACAGAATCGTCGCTCCAAATGTGGGCTGTTGTTTTGGGGCTTTCGATCGACAGCGATTCAATTTGGCAAGCGCGCTCGCCCGTGCGGTTTGCGACGAACCCAATTTCAGATACGTAATTCCAAACGAACGGTCGCGCGTCCGTTTTCTAACCGCGTTTTTCGAAGTCGCTGGCCATGCAGGGCAACTGCGGAGCGACGTCCTGACAGGACAAGACGGCAACAGTGCCGCTGTTTGGATTCGAAGCGACGGGACCTTCGCCCTTGCGACCGTTGTGCGGATGGCAATCCGAATGACGCCCAGGCAATGGAGTTGGCCGGATCTGAAGCGTTGCCTGACAGTTGCGGAGCAGCTCGATCAAGTTCATCGTCGGCTCGTCCGCGGCCCACATTGGTATCTGCTCGCGACCGGCATCGAGAAGAGCCTGATTGAACCCATCCGCTTACAGTTCGATGCGGATCGTATGCCGTGTTACGTCGAGACGTTCAACGAAAAGCTTCTCTCACGATGGAAAAGACACGGCTTCCGGATCGTAGGGGGCGGGACCATTTCAAGAAACGGGCCCGATTTTTGGGCAATGATGCGAGGCGTGCCCGGCATTTCCACGTTCCGCGAAGGAAGTCCTCTTTTGTGAAACCATGCCCGCTGTGTCTGAAAGCAGCCTTCCAAACCAAAGTCGCAGATTCCAGGAGCGATGGGCGAGATCGAGGTTGTGCCTTTGTGAAAGGGCCTGCGAAATCTCAAGTGTTCACAGTCCTGCTTCGATCACACCGTGAGTTCCGCAGTCCACCACTCACCATTCTGTCACACGGCGCGGAGCTATGCCGTCTATCACTCAGGAGGCAGAACATCAGTGCGGCTTTTCATCCTTGGCGCCAACGGCAAGACAGGAACACAGTTGATCGATCTCGCTCTCTTGCGCGGTCATCAGGTAACGGCGTTTGTGCGCGCGCCGGAGAAGATCACGCGCCGTCATCCACGACTGCAGGTGCTGCGCGGCGACCCACACAACATGCATGAGATGGCAAGCGCCCTCCCAGGACACGATGTCGTGCTCTCGGCACTGGGCGTTCGCCCGCTGCAGTCGTTCCGCGCTCACACGCTGGTCCAGGAGTGTGCCGCTGGCACGGTCGGCGCGATGACGAAAGCCGACGTGAAGCGCCTCATCCTGGTCTCCGCGGCGGTTCTTTTCCCCGAAAGAGGCCTCTACTTCGCCTTCTTCCGCTGGTTGCTCACTCACGTGAGACGCGACCTCGGAACGGCCGAGGAGATTGTGCGGGCCACGGACCTCGAATGGACGATTGCGAGACCGACACGCCTTCTCAGCAAAAGCGACGAAGCGTATCGCAGCGTACGGGACGCGGTTCCGGCTGACGGCTACTCGATGCCGTTCCGCGCGGTGGGAGCCTTCATGCTGGATGCTGCGGAGCAGCATGCATACGTACATCAGATCGTCGGACTGGCGAGCTGATCGCGAAAAGCAACAGCCGTGCCAAATGGATTTTCACAAACTTCGCGGCAGCGAAGTCTCCAATGTAAGGCCTGATTATTTCGACAAGGAGATGACTTATGACGACGAAAACAACCACCGTTGGCAACTTTGAGACTGGAATGAGTTCCACCCGCCACACGGTGAAGAAAGATGAAGTCATTTACTGGACAAGCACCGGAATTGTGTTTGCCATCATGTTGTGGAGCGGGTTGAATTTCGCATTCAACCCTGCGATGAAGGGCGCATTTGCGCACTTCGGCTTGCCGAATTGGTTTCGAGTCGAATTGAGTACGGCAAAGCTACTTGGCGCATTTGCGTTGCTGCTGCCCGGCATTCCACGCTGGATCAAGAGTTTCACTTACTCTGGATTCGCAATCACGTTGGTTTCTGCCAGTGTCGCTCACCTTTCGAGCGGCGATCCGCTCACATACGTGATCGGGCACTCGATGTTTCTCGTTAGCTTGATTATTTCGGACTTGTACTATCACAAGCGTATCGAAGGAAGACTCGCACTCTGAATGAATCCTGAAAGCGGCGGTCATAATCGGAAAATGTTTTGGGGCGGCGGGTGAGGGGTGAAGAGACGCTTCTCTGCACCCCTCACCCGGCCCTTCGGGCCACCCTCTCCCTTCGGGAGAGGGATTCGCGCCTCGTAAGGAGCCGACCGCCGCTACATTTCGGTCAGGCCGCTTCTCTTCCTCCCTCCAGCAACATGCGGCGAAACCCATCTCTCCAACTCGTATAGGCCGGCTTCCAATCCAGCATCCGTTTTGCTTTCGCGTTCGACGAACCCCGAATCCGGGTCATCATCGAGACGCCCGCTTCTCCAATGATCAGCCGGCCGATCCATTCCGGCAAATGACGCGGTGGCTTTGCGCCGATCACTTCCGCCAACGCCGGAATCCACACCGACGCTGGCGCCGCATCGTCGTCCACAATGTTGTAAATCCCTGACGGACCCCGCTCCATGGCGAGAAGCGTCGCGTGGGCAGCGTCGTCGATATGGATGAAGGACCACACCCCGGCGCCGGTACCGAAGATTGGAAACATGCGTCTACGCACCATCTCGACGATTTGACCACCAGGACTAATTTGCGTACCCGGTCCATAAAACGCACCGTACCGCAGTGCGACTCCTTCCAGATTCCGCGCGGAGACGACCATCGTCTCCAGCTGGCGAATCGCAGCCAGTGTTCTCGTCATCGATTCAGGCGGCTTGGAGTCCAGCGGATCGTCTTCTGTTTTTACTGGCCCACCTTCACGCGAATTAGGCCAACCTGTGAAACTCTGAGCGATAAAACGGCGGGCCCGAGCGGCCTGGGCTGCTTCCAGCAGAAACTTCGTGCCTTCTGTCCGAAGCCGGTTGGTGAGCGCGAGTTCCTCGTCCAATTTCTTGAGATTCCGGAAGCTCGATAGCGCAGTTAGTTGATGAATGACAACTTCCGGCGAAGCCGACCGAACGGCGTCGTCCACCGCGGCCCGATCTAAGGCATCCACCACAACGGGTTCGGCGCCAAGCAAACGAAGGTCGTTTGTCTTAGTTTGATGCCGAGTCGTCGCAACAACGTGATGGCCGTAAGAGACAAGCAGAGGAATCAACCGTTTGCCTATCGCTCCAGAACCTCCCGCAAGAAACACTTTCATATCTCCTCCTTTAATTCCCTCTCACCACGAAAGACGATTTCCGCATTCCTGCCGTGACATCCTGGTGTGTCACAATTCGAGGAGTCATTTCGTCTGGTATTTTGAAATGACCAAACCACTACACACTGGAACGCCTATGTCAGAAACAACAGACACTCGTCCTCTGATGTTTTCGATTGCGTATCGGATGCTCGGGCGCGTGGCCGAGGCAGAAGATGTGGTGCAGGAAGCGTACCTTCGATTGCAACACACGATGGATGAGGGCGTAGTGATCGAATCGCCGAAAGCATTTCTTGCGACGGTGACGACTCGGCTCGCTATCGATCACTTGCGTTCAGCGCGGGTGCGGCGCGAGTCCTACGTCGGGTCGTGGTTGCCCGAGCCTCTGATCGAGGACAAGGAACCTGCGGCTGTGCGGCAAATGGAGTTGGCAGAATCTTTGTCGATGGCATTCCTCACGATGATGGAAACGTTGTCGCCCATCGAACGCGCTGTGTTTTTGTTACGCGAGGTATTCGACTACGGCTACGACGAGATTTCCAAAATCGTCGAGAAAGGCGAAGACAACTGCCGCCAAATATTCACGCGCGCGAAACGCCACATTGAAAGCGGGAAGCCACGATTCGAAGCGTCGCGTGAAAAGCGAGATCAACTGGCGGACCGCTTTTTCGCGGCGTGCCAGGATGGAAACGTCGACGATCTGGTCCACCTGTTGGCAAAAGATGCTGTGTTTTATGGCGATGGAGGCGGCAAAGTGACTGCCCTACCACATCCGGTACAAGGTGGGGATCGCGTCGCTCGGCTGCTCCATGGTCTGTTTGACAAAGGGAGAGCTCTCGGCGGCCATGTTCGCCGCGTAGACGTGAACGGTCAGCCCGGTGCAATGATGATGGACACAACCGATCGCCTCATCGGTGTTATGGAACTCGATATCGTGGACGGCGCGGTTCAATCCGTGCGCTCGATCGTCAATCCCGATAAGCTGCAGCACCTCGGCCCGGTTTCAGACATCCTGCGCCGGGACAGCAACCGAGAGAGCTGAAAAATAGTTTGCGGAACTTGTCGATCCCGTTAAACGCGGGACGACTAATGCATGAGGACTTTCCAGTGCAACAAAATGGAATATTCAAAGACAGACTCGAGGCGCCAAATATGGGCTGTTGCTTTGGAGTATACGATCGACAGCAATCCGATTTCGCAAGCGCACTCGCCCGTGCCGTTTGCGACGAACCCAATTTCACATACATGATTCCAAACGAACGGGCGCGCGTCCGTTTTCTAACGGCGTTCTTCGGAATCGCTGGCCGTTCGGGGCAATTGAGGGGCGAAGTGCTGACAGGACAAGACGGCAACAGTGCCGCTGTCTGGATTCGATGCGACGGTGCATTCGCGCTTGCGAGTGTTGTGCGGATGGCAATCCGAATGACTCCCAGGCAATGGAGTTGGCCGGATCTGAAGCGTTGCCTGATTGTTGCGGAGCAGCTCGATCAAGTTCATCGTCAACTCGTCCGCGGCCCACATTGGTATCTGCTTGCGACCGGCATCGAGAAGAGCGTGATCGAACCCATTCGATTGCGGTTCGATGGGGATCATCTGCCGTGTTACGTCGAGACGTTCAACGAAAAGTATCTCTCACGATGGAAAAGACACGGTTTCAGGATCGTAGGGGGCGGGACCATTTCAAGATGCGGCCCCGATTATTGGGCAATGATGTGAGACGTTAACTTCGTCCCGCTCGTGCCTGCGCCACCGATTTTTGACATACGTGCCCCACTTCGTGTTGACAGGCAAATGTGCACGGTCAGCCCATTCCCGGAAGCGCAGAAACCCCATCGCGCCAGGCAAATCCTGGGAGAGCTGTGTCGAAATGGCTTCTGTTCGAACGTCATATGTTTGGAATGGTCAAACTCAAATCTTCCGGAAGGAGAATGGTGATGCAATTCGCATTGTTAATCTACGAAGCGCCAGAGGCTTTCGCGGCACGGAAAAGCGACGGAACCGACGCCTACACGGGCGCATGGCGAGCGTACTACAAGTCTGTCGTCGAGGCCGGCGTTTACGTTGGCGGTGACCCTCTCGAAGGTCCGGAGACAGGAACTACGGTACGAATTAAGGATGGAAAGCGGCGAGTGCAGGACGGGCCTCATCCTGATGCCAAGGAGCAATTGGGCGGATTCATGATTTTGGAGCTGCCCTCCCTGGACCATGCACTCGATTGGGGATCGCGCTGCCCGGCGGCTGCTGGCGGCGCGGTGGAGATTCGTCCACTCTCGCCTCGATTCAAGGAAAAGGTCAAGGGATGAGTGTAAGTGGTGAGGAAGACATCCATCGTGAGATCGAGCGGGTAGCCCGTGAGTCATACGGCCTCCTGGTGGCCTATCTGTCCGCCCGTACTCGCGACGTTGCCGCTGCGGAGGACGCGCTCAGCAAGGCATTGCTCGCCGCGTTGATGGTCTGGCCGCGCGATGGTCTGCCACAAAATCCCGAGGCGTGGCTGTTGACGGCTGCCCGACATTCGATCATCGATCTGATTCGTCACCAACGTGTAGTTTCGGAGAGCGAGCCAACTGTCGTGCTGCTTAGGGAAGGTTCCACCGAGATGAACTTATCCACTGCATTTCCGGATGATAGGCTCAAACTGCTTTTCGTATGTGCTCACCCGGCGATCGATCCGGCGATGCACACGCCGCTTATGCTTCAGACCGTTCTCGGATTGGATGCAGCGCGCATTGCTGGCGCCTTCCTGGTTTCACCGAAAACGATGGGCCAGCGCCTGGTACGTGCCAAAACCAAGATTCGCGACGCCGGCATCCAGTTCGAGGTTCCCGACAAACACAAATTACCCGAGCGGCTCGAGGCGGTGCTGGAAGCTATTTACGCAACCTTCGGTATGGGCTGGGATGATATTGCAGGTGTCGACCAGCGTGGCCGGGACCTGACCGAGGAAGCGATCTGGCTCGCTCGCGTACTTCTCGAACTCATCCCCGGCGAGCCTGAGGTCCGGGCTCTGTTGGCGATCATGCTTTACTGCGAAGCACGACGTGCAGCACGACGCGGATCGGATCGAGAATACATCCCGCTTTCCGAACAGGATCCCAACCGCTGGTCTTTTCCTTTAATAGAGGAGGCGGAACAACATCTCGCTGAAGCTTTCAAGTCCGGACGATCTGGCCGTTTTCAATTCGAGGCCGCAATTCAATCGGTGCACACGGAGCGCGCCCGGAGCGGACGGACCGACTGGGAGGCCATCACTGCGTTTTATGAACAATTAATTCGAATATCCCCGACGCTCGGCATGCGGACCGGGTATGCAGCAGCGCTGGCTGAAGCGAATGGACCTGAAGCGGCGCTTGCCGTTCTGAACGCGATCGAGTCCGACTCTGTTTCTTCCTATCAGCCCTACTGGGCAGTTCGCGCTCACCTTTTGCAACAGCTTGGAAAGACGCCTGAGGCGCTGGACGCCTATGACCGGGCGATCGGCCTGGCTGAAGATCCTACGGTAAGAGAGTTCCTGCTCAAAAAGCGGTGCTGACTTTTTGTGCATCGCTGTAGAAATCGTCCAACCTGACCCGTCACCAATATAGAGGCGGCCTGGCGATCAGGCTTCGCCACCCTGGAGGTGAACGATGTGTCCAATCTGCCTGACAACGGCGTGGTTCATTGTTGCTGGCCCTGTG
>Ga0163163_10003530_pt1 | contig 13284 bp, 12 predicted proteins | sample S65metaG_FD_119766 | JGI IMG/M metagenome (GOLD analysis project Ga0163163, IMG submission 119766) | Switchgrass rhizosphere microbial communities from Kellogg Biological Station, Michigan, USA - S6-5 metaG | ecosystem: Host-associated > Plants > Roots > Rhizosphere > Soil | place: USA... | reverse complement strand
TCACCACGTTCCGCGGAACCGACGATCACCACGTTCCGCGGAACCGACGATCACCACGTTCCGCGGAACCGACGATCACCACGTTCCGCGGAACCGACGATCACCACGTTCCGCGGAACCGACTCGGGCGACGGAGCGCCCTCGTCGGCTGCGTTGGGCGGCGGTTAGTCGGGGGCGGTCGGCGATCAATCGCGGCAGTCGTCGAACCACGAAGACTGCGTTTCTCAACCATATGGTTGACATCCGAGGAGGCTAGCTCTAGCCTGATCTTCAACCGATTGGTTGAGGAGTCGAGGGGATCGTGGATCAGCTGTCGCAGGTGTTCGCGGCGCTCGCCGACCCGACGCGGCGGGACCTGGTCGCGCGGCTGACCGACGGGGACGCCACGGTCGGCGAGTTGGCCGCGCCGTACTCGGTCTCCGTCCAGGCGGTTTCCAAGCACCTGAAGGTTCTCGAGCAGGCCGGTCTCGTCAGCCGGACGAGCGGCGGCCACCGCAGCCCGGTACACCTGGAGGCGCAGGTCTTCGACCTGGCGACGGCCTGGCTCGAGCGGTACCGCCGGCAGGCCGAGGCGCGCTACCGCCGCCTCGACGCCGTCCTCGCCGCGCTGAACGAAGCCGAGGCCGCAGGTGGCAGCGGTACCCCCAGCAGGAACCAGAAGCAGGACCAGACAAAGAAGAGCAGGGAGAGCGCCTGATGGCTACCACGACGACCGTCAGTATCGAGGCCGACCAGAGTGTTCCACTGATCCGGATTACCCGAGACTTCGCCGCGACTCCAGCGCAGCTGTTCCGGGCGCACACCGACGCGGAGCTGTTCGCCCGCTGGGCCGGCCCGGACGGAATGGACAACCGCATCGACTACTGGGATGCCCGTACCGGCGGCAGCTGGCGTTACGTCGCGCACCGGGACGGTGCCGAGTTCGCCTTCCATGGCTGTTTCCACGAGATCGGGCCCGACCGGCTGGTGCAGACCTTCACCTATGAGGGCGTGCCCGACGGCGTCGCCCTGGAGACCCTGTGGTTCGAGGACCTCGGCGACGGCCGCACCCGGCTGCACGCCCAGTCCCTCGTCGACAGCTTCGAGGCCCGTGACGCCTTCCTCAACAGCGGCATGGACGAGGGTGTCGAACAGGGCTACGCCAAGCTCGACGCGCTGGTCGCCTCCGGCGATGTCTGAGGCCGCCCACGGGCCGGCCGCTGACGGTTCGCCCGCCGCCGAACCGACACCGAACGCCGAGCCCACCGGTCTGGTCGCGCTCGCCGACCGGCCGGCCGAGCGCCACCGACGCATCGCGGCGGCGTTCACCGACCGGGTGCTCGGCACCGGCGACTGGGACGCGCAGTCCCCCGTGGCCGAGTGGCGGGCGCGTGACGTCGTCGGCCACCTGTGCGAGTGGTTCCCGGCGTTTCTCCAGACCGGAACCGGCATCGAGCTCGCCCGCGGCCCCTCGGTCGACACCGATCCGATCGAGGCGTGGCGGGTGCATGCGGGTGCTGTCCAGGCCTTGCTCGACGACCCGGCTACGGCCGACCGAGTGCTGCGCCATCCGCAGATCGGCGAGTTCCCGCTCGCGGGGGCGGTCGACCAGTTCTACACGGTCGATGTCTTCATGCACACCTGGGACCTGGCCCGGGCGACCGGCCAGGACGACCGCCTCGACCCAGGCTTGTGTGCGGCCCTGCTGGCGGGCATGACGGGGATGGACGACATCCTCCGGGCCTCCGGACAGTACGGGCCGCGGGTGCCAGTGCCCGAGGATTCCGACACGCAGACCCGCCTACTCGGGTTCATCGGCCGGGACCCGCTGTTCGTCCCGGCGGGCCCTGCGGCGGCTAATTCCGTTTCGTAGTCGGGGTTACCGTCCTAGTCTCGTCGAATGCTGGTAGCGGTCACCACGTTCGCCGTCGCCTCCGTGCTCGTCGTGCTGCTGCCCGGTCCGGACACGCTCGTAGTGGTGCGCAACCTGATGGCCGGCGGGCGCCGGCTCGGCCTGCGGGCCGCGCTCGGCGCGATGACCGGGCTGGCCACCTGGGTGGTCGCCGCCTCGCTGGGGCTGTCCGCGCTGCTGACGGCGAGCCACGACGGGTACCTCGCGCTGCGGATCGCCGGCGCGGTCTACCTCGGCTGGATGGGCCTCACCACGCTACGGGCCAAGCCACACGAAAACCCCGCACGCCCCGGTGAGGTGGCTGAGCCTCGCCGGGGCCTGGTCGGGACCGGGTTCACCGCAGGCATGCTCACCGATCTGCTCAACCCCAAGGTCGGGGTCTTCTTCGTGAGCTTCATGCCAGGGTTCATCCCGAGCGGCGCCCCGGTCGCTGGGACGTCGCTGCTGCTCGGCGGGATCTTCGTCGTGCTGACGGCTGCCTACTACGGCGCGTTGCTCGCCCTGTCGGGGCCGGTCATACGCTGGATGGCCGACGGCCCGGTCCGTCGCTGGGTCGACCGGGTCACCGGGCTCGTGCTCATCGCCTTCGGCGTCCGCCTCGCAGTCGAGCCCTGAGCCCCGCGCTCCGAGCCCCGAGCCCCGAGCCCCGACGACCGTCTCGTCTGTCGGTCCCGGGTGGCGCTCATCGAGCAGCTTCGCGACTGGACCAGCTGACGGCCGCCGCGGGCGCGGCCGTCGCGGCGTAGGCGGACGCGAGGTCGGCGAGCAGCGGCGCCGCCGTCCATTCGGTACCCGACAGACGCTGCGTCACCAGCAGGACCCGATGGTGGGCGTCGTCGATCCGGAAGACCGCGACCCGCGGCGGCTGGTCGGCCGGAAGGGCGAACGGGCGGTCGACGACGCTGCGAACGGCGTGCGCCATGCCCTGGCCGTCAATCCCGTCCATTCGCGCCATGTCCGTCATGTCGACCCATTCGATCGGCGGCGCGACGGTGGTCAGGACCCGGGGACGGGCGACGCCGTCGGCGACGTCGATGACGGTGCGCAGCGCCTCGTGGCGCACGGCCACCGTCGCGAACGCCGCGCGCAGGGCCGCCGCGTCCAGGTCGCCGAAGGCGTCCACGAGCACTGGATGGTTGTAGATGACGGAATCGGCGGACACATCGCGACAATGCCAGAGGATGATGCCAGATTCCGCCGGCCTGGCAGGATGCGGACAGGTGGCGACGGAACGGGCGTGACGCAGACGTGCGGAGCTTTGGTGACGGTGAGTGAGCCGCCGCCAGAGGTCGGCGACAACCACCCGGTCGGCGACCACCCGCCCGACGCCGACCCAGACCCGCCAGGCGCCCAGCCACCGGGCAATCCACATCGCCGCGCCGGCCGATGGGCCGCCGGATGGCGGCCGCCCGCCGCTCCCGCGGGTGAGTCTGGCGGCCAGCACCTGACGACCGCCGGTCTCGCGGCTTGGCCGGCGGACACCCGCCGGCCAAGCCGTCAGGGCCGGACCGTTACCTTCTCGCCGGTGCGCGACTCGATGTTGTGCGCGGCTGCGTCGAGAAGCTGGTGGGCAAGATCCGACAGGGCCCGTGAGGCCGCGACCTCGTCACCGATGGCCGGCACGTCGGCGTCGTTCGGATGGCAGCGGGCCGTGCCCAGGGCGCGCATTTCCCCGCCGGTCCCCAGCTTCCCCAGTTGCATCGCGCCGTCACCGTGCAGCCGGGCCTCGGCACGGGTTCTGCCCCCCTCCTCGGTCAGCTGTACGTCCACGGTCCAGGTCTTGGTCATCGTCATCGTGCTCACCGCCTTCGTCGCTGCCGCTGTGCTGGTACCTCCTGGACCCTTACCCGTTCGCCGCCGGTTGACCAACCTTCGGCGAACCCGCGCTGACCACGCGTTTGCATGGCCACGGGGCCGGCAGCCGTGGAGCCTGGGAGCTGCTGCGATGAGTCGGGCCACGCCGGACGGTCAGTATGTCGGGCAGCCGCGACCGCGACAGCCCGGTAGATCCGGAGGCCGGCGCGTGGGCAGGTGGGATGAGCTGGTGGGCGACGCCCAGCCGTCGGGGGCTGGCCCGGTGGCAGGAACGGCCGCTCCCCTGGCGGGTGAGCTCCGCTGGGAGTTCGACCTGGCGTCGGACCGGCGTGCGGCACCGGAGCTGTGCGCGTCGCTCCACGTCGCCCTGGCCGCCGCTCCGGAGGCGCTGACGGTGGTCTGCGATGTCAGCAGGGTGGGCACGCCGACGCTGGCGGCCGTCAGCACTCTGGCACGGCTGCGGCTCACCGCCCGCCGGCTCGGCCGTGGTTTCCGCCTGCACGGTGCACAGCCGCGGCTGGTCAGCATGATCGAGCTTATGGGCCTCGCCGACGTGTTGGACGCAGGCACGGCACCGATGCCGGCGGGGCCGGCCGCCGGCGGCTCAGGATTCCAGGTAGGGCGGGAGGCCGAACAGGGGGAACAGCTTGTCGGTGTCGAGGAAATGGTTGACCCCGACGATCCGGCCCGCTGACAGCTCGAGCACCATCAGCGACCACGGAACGTAGGCGCCCGCGCCGATCGTGTCCGGCAGCGGCGACGCCTCGGATCCGGTGACCGCGGCGTGGACGGCCGCGTGCTGCGCGGCTTCGCCCGGGGCCAGCAGGTGGTATTGGCCGAAGGCGGGGCTTCCGTTGGCCATGGTCGGTACCAGCCGGGAGTCGCGGCAGACGGCTCCCGTGCCGAGCATGAACTCGGTGATGTCGGCCGGGCCGCGCAGCCAGAGCTCGAGCGGCGGCATGGTCATGGTCGCGTCCTCGTGGAGGAGCGCGGTGAGCGCGTCCATGTCGTAGCTCTCGAACGCGGCCACATAGCGGGCGAGCAGGTCGCGCTGCTCGTCGTCGGTCGGGCGCAGCTGGTCGGTCTCGGCGGCCGGCGAAGCGGCGAGGGTGGCGCGGGCGCGCTGGAGGGCGCTGTTGACCGATGCGACGGTGGTGTCGAGCAGCTCCGCGGTCTCCGCCGCCGACCAGCCGAGGACCTCACGCAGGATGAGCACCGCGCGCTGCCGCGGCGCCAGCCGCTGCAGCGCGACGACGAGCGCGAGCCGCACCGAGTCGCGGGCGACGGCTAGCTCGGCCGGGTCCGCGGCGGTTCCGACCCCGCCACCCGGCAGTACGGCCGCGTCGGGCGCAGGCACGATCCAGGTCGCCTCCGGCAGCGGCGCGGACAGCGCGTCGGCCGGCGCGGACGGGCCGGACAGGTCCATGGGCCGGGCCCGGCGGGCCCGGCCGGCGGCCAGGTCCGAGCAGACGTTGGTCGCGATCCGGTACAACCAGGTCCGCAGGGACGCCCGGCCCTCGAAGCGGTCCAGGCTGCGCCAGGCGCGGATCATCGTCTCCTGCACGGCGTCCTCCGCCTCGAACGGCGACCCGAGCATCCGATAGCAGTAGCCGGTGAGCTCGGAGCGGTGGCCGGCCATCCGCTCCTCGAGCTCCGCGCGGCCGCCCGCGAGCGTGCCCACGGCCGAGGTATCAGCGACTTGGGTGCCGATAGGTCCTGACGTGCCCTGCGTCATAACCCGATGATGCACCCCGGGTCCGACAAAATCGCGCGCGCCGTCTCGTCCCGGGCCGGCAGCCACCGCACGGACCCCGGACGCTTGCTACCAGGCAACATGCCGGCAATGCCCTCGACCTACGGTCCGCTGGTGACCGTCGTAGACCCCGCCAGCCCAGCTCCCGCCCTCGCTGGCGTCGCCGCTCCCGCCGTAGCCGCCGCTCCCGCCGTGGCGACAGTGACCGCGGAGGCGACAATGGCCACGCTCCGCGGCCGTCCAGGAGACGAGGCGCAGCTCGACGCCGCGTTCCTGGCGGCGTCGGCACGTTACTGGCATCCCGTCGCCCGGTCATCGGACGTCGGCGCGGCACCGGTACGCGCCACGCTGTTGGAGGTGCCGCTAGTCCTGTGGCGCCGGCCTGCGGCCGCCAGTCCCGCCGGTTCAGGTGAACCAGGTGCGGCAGGTGCGTCGGCGGAGCAGGGTGGTGGCACCGTCGCCGCGCTCGTGGACCGCTGCCCGCACCGCGGCGTGCCACTGTCGGGCGGCGAGATCGACACGGACGGCCGCCTGCGCTGCCCGTACCACGCCTGGGCCTTCGACGGTGCCGGTCGGTGCGTCGACATCCCCCAGCAGCCGGGCCAAGGCATCCCGGACATCATCGCCGCGCAGAAGGTGCGCGTCGCAGAGGGGGCGGGGCTCGTCTGGGCCTGCCTCGTCGACGAGGCGGAGGAGGCCCGGCCGCGGCCGCGTTTCGCCGAGATCGAGGACCTCGGCTGGCCCCACTACGTCGGCACGGTCCAGGACTGGGCCGGCCAGGCGGCCCGTCAAGTGGAGAACTTCTGCGACATCGGGCATTTCTCGGTTCTGCATACCGACACCTTCGGCAACGGGGACGTGCTGCGCGTCGATCCGTACACTGTCCGCCGCACCGAGTGGACCGTCGAGGCCGACTACCGCTACCCGAGCGTCAACCCGGTCGCCGAACCCGGCCCGGACGGCCGACGGGCCGTCGGCGAGACTTTCTTCCAATACCGCGTCGAGTTGCCGTTCGCGGTCTGGCTCGGCAATGCCAACGGCCCCGCCTCGGTCATGTTCTCGGTCAGCGCCCCCACGTCCGCGACCACGCTGCGGCTCTACTGGATGAGCGCCTTCGACCCCGCCGTGTACGGCGGGGGCCCGGTCGACGGCATCCGCCTGCAGGCCGTCGAAGACCGGATCTGGGCCCCCGACAAGGCAATCGTCGAATCACAGCGACCGGCACGCGTCTTCGCCGCCGTGGAGTCGCACCGCGCGTTCGACGCACTCAGCGTCGCCTACCGCAAGGCTTTGCGCGACCTCGGTTTCGCTGGCTGACCACCGCCGCTCTCGCACGGCGACGCACACGCGGCGCGGCGGCACCCGTCCCAACGTCGGCTACGCGGGCCGCCCGCTCAAGCAGTTCTTCGACCAGATCTAGCGCGAACCTAGTACCGACGATTCACGTGAAGTGATGATTCAGACGCCAAATATGTGCGACGGTGAACCCTGCAAGGGATTCTGGTGAGCCCGCCAGCCCGCCAGCCCGCCAGCCCGCCAGCCCGTCGGTCAGCGGGCGACCTGGAACTGCGCCGTTGGCGTCGGCAGGAGGCTGGCTAGGTCTGCTGCGGACATAGCGACGGTCAGGCTTTCCTGGGTCGCCGAGAAGGCCAGGACCGTGACCTGCACAGCGGGCCCCGGGTGCTTGAGCGGTAGCACTGTGAGGACTTCGCCGTTGCTAAGCACGAAGGCTGGCCGGGCAACGGCGAGAGTCGTGACCACTCGGCCGGACAGGCCCGGCGCGGGAAGGCGTGGGCCGAGGTCGTCAGGCGAGATTTCGGAGTTCCTGCTGATCGGTACGAGCGTGTACCTACCGACGAGATCCGGTTCCGGGCGGGTCAGGTCGGCGTCGGCGACGACGTGAAAATCCGGCAGGTCGTGCGACGCCCTTACCTTCTCCCCGCCTGGTCCGGCTGACAACGCCGCTCCCACGAAAACGATCGCACCTATGCCCAGCGCGATCAGGAGGGGTCGGCGTCCGAGGGAGGGAGCATCGCCTGTGGGTCGGCCCGGGGAAGCCCGGTCGTCGGAAGAAGGCCTTGGCGGTGGTCCTTGCTTGTCGTCTGGAGGAGGGATCGGCGAGCCATGAGTCGGGACGGGCGAGGACGTATAGCCGAGCAGGTGGGCCGCGCCGCTGTCTGGACGCCCGCGTTGCCAGAGCTGATGGATCTGCTGCCATTGGCTCAGTTCCGCGGCCCAGCTCGTGGGCCGGGCTAGCCCCATGGCATCGAGCAGTTGCCAACGATGGACATCGAAAGCTGCACGCACGAGATCGCCGTACCTGGCGGCGGCTCCCAGCGCGCCCTGGTACCCGGTCCAGGAGAGGACGCCGCCCAGCCAGAGCAACAGCGGTGCCCAGTACCAGGGCAAAGCAAGCGCCGCGATCGGGCTGGCGACCAGCGCGAAGGCAACGCCGAGCGCACTGATCGTGATCATTAGGTCGAGTGAGCTGGCCGCCTGCCCGACAAGGATGGTGAAAGGTTCTGGGAGCACGGCGTAGAGACGCGGCCACGCGGTGACCGCATCCATGCCGTACCGGTCCGCTTGCTGCTCGGCGGCGCGCAGGATGTTCCCCAGCCGGGTTGCCATCAGCCGGTCGGGGGTTGGCGAGGTCCAGGGGCGTTCCGGATCGACCGCGGCACCGGTGCGTTCGCGCCCCGATCGCATGAGGAACCCGCCGCCAGGCAAGGCTGACCAGTACCCCTGGTAAAGCCGGAGGACGGCAGGTCGCAGTGCCGTCAGGACCTCGGCGACGACCAGGCTTCCCCCGAGGAACACGACGCCCGCGACGGCTTTGGCCTGTCCTGGTATGTCGTTCCAGGCGTTCTCGGCCTGATGCGGCCCGACTGCGGCGACCACGACGGCCGAGAGGGAGGCGAGGAAGATGAGCACCGGAAGCCACGCCGTGAGGAGCCGGCGTCTGGTCAGTAGACCGCTGGCGGTCTCTACGAGGCCGGACACGCCGTCAGCTCATGTCAGGGTCGAGCGGGTGGCCGCCTATGCACGCCGTCTCGGTCGTCGGCAAGGCGTACTCATACGAGTTCGTCGCGCCGCACGTCAGGCAGCGGACCAGGACTCGGCGTCGCATTGGCCGTGACTGCCCGATCAGCGCGGCGTCCTGCCCGTCCGCCTCCCGGTAGGTGCGCGGACGGCGCGGACGACCGAGCTCAACGAGGTCTGCGGCAAGCACGACGCCTAGCAGCGTGTCGCCCTTCATCACGGCAAGTCCTGGCAGACCACGGCTGAGCAGGTGTTCGAGATCGGGGTCGGCTCTGAGGTCGGAGACGGCGAGGTCTGGCGTCACCGCGAGTACGGGAAATGATCGGCCACGTTCATCGACTCGTACGGGCAGCCCAGCGTCGTCCAACACGACGGTGAAGCCAGCGGGCAGGTCGCTCATGACGTCCGCGACGACTAGGCCCACGTGTTCCTCCATCCGGCCGTCCACGGGCAGGATACTGGTCCACATCGCGTTACGTGTTCAGTGAACAACAACTCTTGGATGGCGCTGTGAGGAATGCCGGCATCCTCGATCTCCGACTTCTGGTCAGGCCGGAACTGGTGTCACTCACCACGGCGGCAGGCGAGACCCTCGCCTCGGCGGTCCCGGGATCGGTGGAACGTCGGCTCGATGACCTGTTGTGGCGCCTGGAACGGGCACGTGTCGGCGGGTCGAGCGCCGAGGTGGCGCACCGGCTGCGTCTGGCTGGGGAGGCGCTGGGCGAGGTCTTCTGTCCCGCGCCGGTCGGTGACACGCTTGTGGAGCAGATCAGGGCGGCAGCGCGCCCCGTCCGGCTTGGGATCCGGGCTGACGACGCTCGGCTCGCTGACCTGCCGTGGGAGGCGTGCGTCGTGCCAGGGCAGCCGCGCGCGCTCGCCCTCGAGCCAGGACTCGAGCTCTATCGCGACGTCGTCGGCGGGAGCCAGGCCGCGGCCGAGCCGACCGAGTTGGGCGCGCCTCTTCGGATCCTCGTCGCGATTGCCATGCCGGACGACGGCCCTCCGCTTGACCTGGAGGCTGAGGTCGCTCGCGTCCACGAAGCGCTCGGATCCTCGCAGCGGGGTGCCGACAGCCGGGTGCGCCTGCTAAGTCGAGGGACGCTCAGCGATCTTGCGCAGGCACTCGCCGAGGAAACCTTCCACATTGTTCACATCTCCTGTCATGCGGTTCCAGGTGAATTGATCATGGAGGACGAGTTCGGGCGAGCGCGCCGAGTAACAGCCAGGGAGCTCACGGCGGCGGTTGCGAGCTCGCGACCGGTGCCAATGATCGTCCTGTCTGGTTGTTCCACCGCGCTTGGCGTCGTTTCAGACGGTGGCGGACGGACCGCTGCGGCGTTGCCAGGGCTTGGCCGTGAGCTGGTCGCGGCTGGGATTCCGGCGGTGCTCGCGATGACGGCTCCGGTCACCGACGATTTCGCTCCCCGGCTCGCCGAGCACTTCTATCGAGGACTGGCGACCAGTGCGGAGCCGGAACCGCTGACCGTGCTTTCCGCTGCGCGCCGTGCGCTGGAATCGACGCGTCTGGAAGGCCCGTTCGGCGGGGGCGAGACGGAGCTTGTCGAGTGGGCGACCCCGGCGCTGTTCCTTGGTGGGCCGTCACGTCCGCTGTTCCACCGTGGCGACCAGGTCGAACCGGATGCGCCGCGGCCGACGTCGCCGGCTGCAGCGCCGCTCGTTGGCCGACGCCTCGAACTCCGGGCACTCGTCGAATCGTTGGGATCCTTCGACGGGCCGCACGTCGTGATCCACGGAATCGAGGGTATCGGCAAGTCCCGGCTGGCTCAGGAACTCGTTCGCCTGGTACGGGTGCCGGGCGTGCCGGTGGTGACGGTAACGGGTTCGACTAACGCGGAGGCGATTGTCGCTGCCCTGCCGGGCGAGGGCAGGCCCGCCACCCTGCTCTGCGACGGGTTCGAGCCGAACATTGTTCGTCTCGGCCCCGGCCGCTTTGCGGTCCGCGACGAGAGACTGGCAGGAGTCCTCGATGGGCTGCTGCGTCAAGGTACGGCTGTCACGACGGTGTTCACGAGCCGGTATCCGTTCGCGCTCGGGCACGGATTACAGACAGCCACCAAGAATTTTCAACCGTGGTTGCTGGACGACGTGTACTCCAAGATGATGATGTTTCGCCTTCCCGCGCTGAACGTCCTACCAGATTCGGCGCGGGCCGACGTTCTGGCGACCATCGGCGGGCACCCGCGCGCCCTGGAGCGGCTTGAGACGTTGTTGCAGGTCGACGAGGACGTCACGCGAGCCATGGTCGCGTGCATCGACCTGCTCACTCAGGAGTGCGATCTCGGACGGAAGCTGGCGGAACTCGACGAGACAGCCCTGTCGCTCCTGCTGGATGCGTCAGTCCATCGTGTCGCTGCGCGAGAACGCGCCGTGCTTGCCCGACCCTCCCATCTGTCGGAGACCGTGTATGGCGAGGCCCTGAGGGTTCTTGTGGCCGAGGGATTGATCGTTCGGCAGGGCAGTACCCGTGAGTACGAGTCCACCTTCCTTGTGCCCCGGTGGATAGCGGCCGTGCTCGAAGGGCGCTGCGGCGAACAGGCGCTGGCAGAGGCGCACCGCAAGGCCGCGTTTACGATCCGGGCTGACCTCGAGGATCTCGCCCAAGAGGTCGAAACCGCCGGACCGGCCGAAGGCGCGCAGCCTGGCACCGCCCGCGAGATCGACCTCGAGTGGCGTGTCCAGGCCAGGGCACAGCTTCTTACCGCCGCCCATTACCACCATCATCGTGCGGGAGAAACGCTCTACGCCCATGAGGCGAGCAACCGACTGGTCGAGATCTGGACCCCGCGCGGACGCTGGCGCGAGTTGGAACGGATGCACTACGAGAACCTCAGGTGGTTGCCCCCAGAAGACCGCGACGTCGGAAGTGCCCATCAGGCACTCGCTCACATTTACCTCGCGCGCGGTGACATCGACGGCGCGCAGGAACACGCTGAGGCGGCGCTCGGCGTCTACGAGCGGGTGGGCGACCGGCCTCGCGCTGCGGCGATGCGTCACGCGCTCGCCGTCGTCGATGAGCGGCGCGGCCGGTTTTCGGCGGCGGCGGAGCGGTGCGAGGCGGCGCTGGAACTCGCCGCGGACACGGACGCTCCCGAGGTTGTCGCGGCCTGCCACGCGCTGCTCGGCAACATCGCCGCCCACACCGGTGACGACGTGGGGGTTCAGGAGCACTACCGGCGCGCGATGGCTATCTGGCTCGAGCTGGGAGACGAGCACTGGGGCGAGTTGGCAGTGATCTTTCGAAACCTCGCGACTGTACACATCCGTCGGGGCGAGCACCAGGAAGCCGCCGAGGTGCTGCGCAGCGCCGAGATGATCTACCAGCATAACGGGGACGTCCACGGCTACGCCGGTACGTACCATTCCCGGGGCCTAATCGCGCAGGCGACGCGTGACGAGGCAGCCGCGAGAGCGTACTTCCGGGAGGTGGTCCGGCTCAGGGAGTCTCTGGACAATCATTCCGACGCGGCAGACGGCTACCACGAGCTGGGTATCCTGGCGAATGACCGCGGTGACCTAGACGGAGCGTCCGCGTACCACCGTAAGGCCATGTTCGCCTACCGGGAGGCCGGAAATCAGGTCGGCGTCGGGCTCTCGTTGCACGAACTCAGTCTGGTCGCGTCCAAACGTGGCGATCTTTCGCAGGCACGTGACCTGGCCGAGCGGGCGCTCAAGATCAAGGATGCAGCCGCAGCACGACCAAGCCTTCCCGCCACGCTGGTCCACCTGGGCGATTTACTGAAACGGCAAGGCGATAGCGACGAAGCCCTCGCCCACTACGGCCGTGCGGCGGAATTGAGCGAGGAATTGGGCCTGCTCGAAACGCTCGCCTACAGTCACCGCGCCCTAGGCCGGATCGCACTTGACCAGTGGCGCCTCGATGAGGCCAAGCAAGCGCTCGAACGTGCGCTCGCTGTGGACCGCCGCCGGGCACGTCCCGACGACATCATCCGCGACCTGCTGCTACTCGCTCAGGTTCAGCTGTTCCAGGGGGATTCACTCGCGAGCGCCTCGCTCAGCGAGCAGTGCCTGGAACTGGCGCGTGGAGAGAACGACCAGCGTCGCGTCGCCCAAGCCCACAACCTGGTGGGACTTGCTGCCTTGGTGACGCAGGATCTCGCCAAGGCCCGCGTCCAGTTCAACGCTGCGCTCGAGCTGGCCGAGGCGATGGCGGACGGCCACAACATCGCGGGCAGCCTTCGGAATCTCGCGAATGTGGACTACATCGAAGGCGACCTGGACGAGTCCTTCGCTCGCTACAAGCGGGCGCAGGAGATCTTTTCCGGCCTGGCGGCCTCTCGGGAGATCGCCAGTGGCCACCACGAACTCGCGGCGGTCCACCGGCGGCGCGGCGAACTGGACGAGGCGCTTGCCCGGCTCGAGGAGTACGCGACCGCCTCGGCAGCCGCCGGGGACGCTCACGGCTACGTCGAAGCGCGCCACGAGATGGCCGAAATCATCACGGACCTGGCCCGAGGCACGCCGGCTGTCCAGACTGCGGTCGAGGCATTCATGATCGGTGTCGCGCTGTCCTCGCCGCATCTCGGGAAGGTACTCGACCTGCTCCTACGTCAGCGTGCGATGTTCGGTGAAGAGGCATTCGGTGAGATCATGGAAGCCATCCTCCCTCAAGGCGGGACTGCTGCCCGAGTTCCGCAGTTGGTGGTCACACGAATGCGCTGATCATGGTGCTGACCTGGGGAAACGCGTGTAGGGCCGGAAGAGGGCGTGTGTCCACGCCCTGGCCGGCCTTGCTGGGGGCTGTTCT
>Ga0163163_10003528_pt1 | contig 13284 bp, 13 predicted proteins | sample S65metaG_FD_119766 | JGI IMG/M metagenome (GOLD analysis project Ga0163163, IMG submission 119766) | Switchgrass rhizosphere microbial communities from Kellogg Biological Station, Michigan, USA - S6-5 metaG | ecosystem: Host-associated > Plants > Roots > Rhizosphere > Soil | place: USA... | reverse complement strand
AGATTTCCTCTACTTGTCTTCGCCGAAAGTGATTCCGGCGCCAAAAGATCTACAGGCTTGGATCCGCAACTCCAACCTGGCTCCAGACTGGCTGCGAATCGGCACGGACATCGTCGGCGGAGTGACAGCACCCACGTTCAACATGACGTTTTCCCTCGCTGGTGAGACGGTCCCCGAAGTCGGAACGCCCGAAGTGGCGAACTGCCTGGGCAAGACCTTCACGGCGCTGGCTCAGGAGTTTGGCAACACCTATTCGGCTGCCTCGATCCTTGGGTTCTCGAGCGTACAGGCGCTGCAAGACGGTTTCACTTTGTTTTGCAGGCCCTAGCCGGGGAGATCAGCACGCCGCTTTGATGCAACCAGTAGCACGGGCCCACGAGGGCCGGCGCCGGTCACTGCTGCGTGGCCGGCGCCGCCAGGCATTTTAACGGACTGATCCTTGTCAAAATGCCTTCGGTTCGCTTCAGAGTCCAGCGGACCTGCCCCTAGTCTCCTGTTTCGTAAGTCCGTTTACCGCTCCCTCACGGTCGCGGCTCTGTTAGGGAGCCGTGCGCGTTCACCAATCGGAGCCGCGCGGCGTAACTCAAGCGGTCAAGACACTTTAGAGACGCCACACTAGGCATAGCCCCGTGACGCTCAACGGTCACTACGAAGGCCACATGCGTTCGGGAGGATTGGAGGGTGCAACCTCAGCCTCCATTGCGTTAGGCTAGGCGCCGCAGGGCGGCCAAGCGCACGTTGACGGTTGCGTTCCGAGCGCCGCCAGCGGTCTCACCGACGCCACGGCAACTCTTTATGGCTGTCGAGAAGACTCGCTTTATTGTTGCCTGTTTGAGTTGCGACGGGAGGAAAACCCTGCGGGGGGCGCTCGTCACGAGGGTAGCGGGCTGACGCGTCACCACCAGGGTGGTTTACTGGCCAGCCGGTTGACGGCAAACCCCCGGTCAGGGAACCGCCGAGTTGGCCACTCGCTCGGTCGAGGCATCGCCCGAATATTGGTGTTCCAGCAGATAGCCGAAACGATGCAATGAGACCGTCACCGAAAGAGAGACCTGCTTTGCAAGAATCTGGTGAATTCCTCGATTGCGCCAACCTGAGGCCTGGGTCCTTCATTGAAGTGGAGACTGAGAACCGCCACTATCAGATCGAATGCTTGGGAGGCGACGCAATCCGCATCTCGGGTCACCCGCAGTATTGTCCGCGTCCTGTGGACGCGCGATTCAAAGGTTCACTGAACCGCGAAGGCCTGCTTGATCACGGTCTTATCGAGTGCGGCATGCGGTTGGTATTCGCGGTGGAGGATCGTCTCCCGGTTACAACGTCCAAGGTGCTGCACGTTAACTGTGTTTCGCGGCCCGCCAACGACGACCGTTGGCATTGCGGCCCCACGTCCCCATAAACCTGGCGCCCGTACTGCGCCCCCAAGCCGGATGGCAGGTTTGTTTACTTCATCCCAACACTAAGCCGGCAGCGGCAATTGCGGAACCGCACGTGGCAAGAACGTCCACAGCCGCGTAATATGATGAGTGCTGCATGGCCGAAAAAGGACCAACATCGGTCAAGGTCGGGTGACACTCCGAAATGTTTCGCCCGCACTCTTCCAACTGAGCGAGAAATACGCAGCCTACGTGGAGCGCGTCATCGGCACTACCTGGCCGGTCACCGGGGAAGGACTCGTGCCTGGCCCCGTCGGAACACGTACCACGAGCTGCGCGGCTTGGCCTGAGCTATCGTAGACTGTTGCCAGTCCAGAAATGGTTGTTTACGATCCAGAAGGGCTCGTCGATGAGACCGCGAGGCCCCAAGGGTTGACCAGCTTTGGATCGAGATGGTCGGCCAAGCCGGGTAGATCGGAGACCAGGTTATGTTGCAGCGAGCTGTTCTCGCCAGTAAGGACGGTGGTATCGCCGGCGCCGTCAGGATTGAGAGGGCCGGAAGCAGACGATGGTTCACGTATTTTTCCTTCTCTTTGAATGCGGTATTTAGTTCTCCGGAGAGAGGGCTCGCAGCCGGCGTCTCTCCGTTTTCGTCCATTCGTACAATGCCTGCCGCTCGCTGTCGGAAAGTACCGCGTCACGGTGTAGCGCCGTATAGCGCTGCGGAGGCATTGCGTTGGTTCTCAGCACGGCGCCGATGGCACTCAGCAGCGTGATCCGCTCCTGCGCTGAGTACGAAGGCCAATGCGAGAAGTTCAGCTGTGCGCGCGCCTGATGCACATCCTTTTCGACGAGCCAGGAAGTTGGCGCCACATATCCGTACCACGGCCATTGCACGCGATCGGAATGGCAGCTCGCGCAGGACCTCTGGATGCGCTCGAGATTCGCTGCCTCGATTGCGGCGCTGCTCAGCAGCGGTGCCCGCGCATCCTGTTTGACAGTCCCAAAAGGATGAATCGCACCGCCGCCTACTGCCAGCAAGAGCACCGCTAGAACAAGGGTCGGGCGTCCGGGCATCACTGCTGGCCCTGCTTTGCCGGTAGCTGTTTGAGATACGCGATGACCGCGGAGCGTTCTTCGGCGCGACTCAGACGGAAACCCATGTCGTTGTCGGACACCACAGCTTCGGGATCCGTCAGCCAGCGATCTAAAGTAGCCTCATCCCAGACCAACCCCGCTTTTTTCAGCCCGTCGGAATAGGGAAACGAGCGGTCCGCCCCCGCCCGGCGCCCGAAGATGCTGCGCAGTGGGGGCCCGACTTTGGTGCCGTCGAGCCCATGACAGCCTCCACAGCGTTTTTCGTAAAGTTCACGACCCCGCTTGGTGAGATCGCTCTCGGCAGGCCACAGGCTCGCGGCCCAGACCCCAATCAGTACCGCGATTCGGAGCTTATTCATGACTTCAATGGCCCTCCATCATCTCGCCGGCCATGGGTGCGCGCTCCAGCGGGGAGTCAACCAGTGCCAGCCGCCCTTTGCCGGCAACGGAGTTCACCTGGGTCACCCCGAGCACCTGCTTCAGGTGCTCCGCTGGGACCTTTATGGGACCGGCGCTGGGCGCGCTCCCGGGAGCGGGCTGCGGAAACGCAGTGGACATAGCCGAGTGAAAAGTCACGTTGCCTTCGACCTTTTGCAGCACCTGATGGATGTGACCGTTCAGCACCGTCACCGAGCCGAAGCGTTTCAGCAGCGCCAGCGCTTGAGCGCTGTCCTCGGTGCCCCAACCCCACTGCGGATAGACTGTCCACAGAGGAATGTGTGCGAAGACCACCACTGGCATGCTGGAAGACAGCCGTGCAAGGTCTTTTTTCAGCCAGTCCAGTTGCTCCTGCCCGATCTTGCCCAGTCCTTCCAACTGGACTACGTTATTGAGCCCGACGAAGTGGGTCCCCTTGTGGTCGAAGCTCTGCCAGCCCATCCCCATCGTCCCCTTCCCGAAGCGCTCCATGTAGAGCTTGGCATCGTCACCGGTAACATCGTGTTCGCCGGGAACATAAAAGACCTGGCGCTGCCGCAGGCTCTTCAGCGTCTGATCGAGGGTGTCAAACTCGGTCGCTTTCGCCAGATGAGTCAGGTCTCCCGTATGGATCAGGAAGTCCGGCTGTTTCTCAAGTCCGTTGATCTTTTCAATCGCCGCCTGGAGGGTCCCGGTCACGTCGGGATTGGCAGGTTTATTGAATCCAATATGACTGTCGCTGATCTGAACGAAGGTGAAATCGGCCTTCTTGTGACTATCCGCGCCGAGCAGCCCGGAAACCGGGACCCCCGCCGACATGCTCCAGATCACTCCGGTTCCGGCCCACTGCATGCACTTCAAAAAGCCGCGCCGGTCAATACCGTCATCCGATGGCAGATCTTTTCTGTTTTTCATTTGAATAACCTTTCGAACGACATTGCGTTCACTGTTCCGGACACAGAGGGTGCTGGCATTATTCCGGTGGGCCGGACCCGGGAATAAATGGGGTTCCGCGCGGGTCGCGTTCTCCTTGCCGGTTTTCGCGGAGCGAGCAAAAGTGCAGTCCGGATTCCAAGAGCGTCACAGTTGCAAAATGCGCGCGACGGCCCCTCTCCCTTTGTCACCGGCACACGTCCCACACTTCAGGGCTCGAACAGCGGCGGGTATGCCTGTTTGCGGCATATTCGGGAATAAATCCGGCGGCGGACGGGTCTAATGATCTGGGACCGGTCTTTCCGCCAGATTTCAAGACGGTGGAATCGGCCTTAGGATGAAGCTTGCAGGATCAGCGCCAACAATTTGAACGCGCGATTTGGCCGCACTTGCGAGGTGCGTACAATCTGGCTCGATGGCTTGTCGGCAATCAGCACGATGCCGAAGACGTGGTTCAAGAGTCATTTATCAAGGCGTTCCGGTCAGTCGATCGCATCCGCGGAAATGACGCGCGCGCGTGGTTGCTGGCCATCGTGCGGAATACTGCTTTCAATTACATGCGGAGCCAGAAGTCCAAAGCGGAGACCGGGTGGAGCGAACATACGCCCGAGCCGGCGGACCATTCCGCGGGGCCTGAAAACAGTCTTCTGCAAGAGGAGCGGCGGATACGCGTCCGGTCGGCGATCGAGCGTCTCCCCATGGAGTTCCGGGAAGCGCTGGTGCTTCGGGAAATCGAAGGATTGCCTTACAAGGAAATCGCGTGGGCTCTGAAAATACCAATTGGTACCGTGATGTCTCGTTTGTCCCGTGCCCGAAACCTGCTCATGCAGGAACTCATACCGGATGAGGAGGAAAGCCATGACTTGTGCGGAAGCTGAGCCTCTGATCGGCGCATCACTGGATGGAGAACTCGATACCCAGACTGCATTGCGGATCGACGAACACTTTTCGACCTGCCACCGCTGTTCGGTCCTGCTCGACAGGCTACAGCGCCTGCAACAGGAGATCGCCGCCGCTGATTTGGATTGGAGCTCGAACGCCGATCTGCGTTCTCTACGCGCGGCAATCCGCCGTCGTACTGGGGAGAACTGGTGGCGGGCACCGTGGCTCTGGCGTTCCGCACTTGCCGCGGTAGCCGCCGTATTGGTCGTGATGGCTGTAATCCCCGGGCGCTCAGGCAATTCGATCGAGCGGCAGATGGTGGACAATCACCTGCGATCCATGCTTGCCGACCATCTGGTAGATGTGCCCAGTTCCGACCAGCACACGGTGAAGCCATGGTTCCAGGGAAAGCTGAATTTTGCTCCCTCGGTTCCCGACCTTGCGGCGGACGGGTTTACGTTGATCGGCGGACGCCTCGACGTGGTCGGCGGCCGGCCGGCCGCGGCGCTCGTTTACCGGCGCCGTCAGCACGTGGTGAATCTGTGGATCCTGGCGGCGGACGGGGCACAGAGTCAACTGAAATCGACGGATCTGGAGGGATTCCACCTCCTGCAATGGCGCAACAGTGGAATGGCCTTCTGGGCCGTATCCGACATTAACCCGGCAGAGCTTCGCGAGTTCGCGATGCTAATTCGCGCGCATTAAGCGCGGGCCCGGAATCGAGTATGTTTCTAACACGCCGTACTCTCATCAACTCTGCCACGACCGCGGCCACAGGGCGGCTATTCCTGGCGAGTACGCGAGCCGCACGATATCGAGCGGTCGCATTGGACGCCTTTACGGCGTTCGATCCGCGGCCGATCGCCGCACGCGCGGAAGAGGTTTTTCCGGGCAAAGGGACGATTCTTACCGATTTGTGGCGCGCGCGTCAGTTTGAGTACACGTGGCTGCGGACAATCAGCCGGACCTACGTTGACTTTCGCCAGATCACGGAAGAATCCCTTGTGTATGCGGCAAACGCTTTGGCGCTTGACCTCTCTACCGAGAAGAGGCACCGGCTGCTCCAGTGCTTCCGGGAGTTCAAGCCCTGGCCCGATGCGATTGCCGCCTTGCAGCGCTTAAAGACCGCGGGCATCCGACTGGTGTTTCTTTCGAACTTCACCGCGGCGATGCTGACGTCGGGCGTGCAGAGTTGCGGATTGCAGGGCCTGTTTGAGCCCCACCTCAGTACAGACAGGGTGCGTGCTTTTAAGCCCGATCCGTGCGCGTACCACATGGCTGTGGATGCGCTGAATCTGAGGCGCGACGAGATTCTATTCGGCGCCTTCGCCGGCTGGGATGCCGCAGGTGCGAAAGCGTTCGGCTTCCCGACATTCTGGGTCAATCGTACGAAACAGCCGGCGGAGGAGCTGGGCTTCTCACCGGATGCAACGGGACACGATCTGGATGAATTAGCCAGGTTTGTGATCGGGCCTGGGACCACCGCCTGACCGGATTCTGAGTCGAGGGGAAAGTATGATACCGCTGCGCGATCTTTTCGAGAGTCATCTGACAGTCACCAACCTCGGCGGGGGTGTTCCGGGAACGGCGAGTGGCTTTCTACTGGATCGGCGGGCGTGGCAACTCGATGCTGGGTCTTTGGGAAGCTGGCACGGGTCCGCAGCGATTGAGCCTCCACCTCGCCTTTCGGGTGGATCTTAAGGATCTGCTCGATGCTCCCGCTCGTCTCCGCGCTGCTCATGCGATTCCCCTCGACTTCGAAGGGGAGCCGACCGGCGAACCGGTCGTGCTTGCGTGGATGCCCGCTGCCTCGCTGTACTTCCGGGATCCCGATGGGAACCTGCTCGAGCTGTTGTCAATGTTGCCCGATGCACCCCAGCCGGAATTGGGAGTAATCCGTTAGAATCGTTGGAAATCACTCCCGTCCGGCCGATTGACCTGACGCTCAGTCCTGACGGAGCGCGGCAACGCAATCGACCTTGACTGCCCGGCGTGCGGGGATGGCGGCGCCAAGGATGCCGGACGCGATGAGGGCGATAGGAGCGGCGGCGAACAGGCGCGGGTCCCATGGATCCACACCGTCGGGTAGCAGGTCCACCAGAGGGCGGACGACGAGGATCGCGAGTACAAGGCCGACTATGGCACCGGCCGCGACCAGGAGCGTGCCGTCCCGAAGGGCGATCCACAGGATCCGCCCGCGGGTAGCGCCCAGGGCGGCGCGGATGCCGAATTCACGGGTGCGGCGGCTGATGGCACAGGAGACCGAGCCGTAGATGCCCACCAGGGCGAGCACGAGACCGATACCGCCGATCGACGTCACGAAGGCGGCAGCGATCCGCATGGGGAAGAGCGCTCCGGCAACGGCGTCGCGCAGCGGGCGGACGTCGAAGGCCGCCGAGGAGTCAGCCCCGGCGAGCGCCCGACTCAGCGGCACGATCCATTGGGCGGGATCGCCGGATACCCGGACCAGAAACTGGCTGGTGTGATCGGGCGTGTAGATTGCGGGGGCGGCGGCTTCGCCCAGCGTGCGCGTCTTGGTGTCGGCTGCGACCCCGATGATTTCCAGCACTTCTTCCTTCTCGCGCCCGCGGACCAGGCGAGCGCCGACCGGATCGGCGCTTCCGAAGAGTTGCAGGGCAAGCGTGCGGTTGACGATGACCGGCATCGGCCTGCGCTCGAAATCGGCGATCTCGAAATCGCGGCCGCGCAGGATGGGAATGCGCAGCGTCGCGAAGTACTGTTCTCCCTCCGCCATCTCGTACACGTCGCGCGCGGCGGACGAGGGGTCATCGGCGCGGCGCAGAGGCGTGTCGTCGACTTCGTTGCAAAGCGGCAACCGATCCGTGGAGGTCACCGCTTCGACACCGGGGACCTGGCGGACGGCATCGATAAAACGCTTCCTCCACCCCGGCGCGCGCTCCACGCGTGGTGGGAAATACACGGCCGCGATCACGGTGTGCACCGCATCGAAGCCGACATCCAGATTGGCCACGTGGACAAAGCTACGCGCGAAAATTGCGCCGAGCATCAGCAGGACCATGGACAACACGACTTGCAGCGCCACAAGACCGGTGCGACGATTCCAGCGAGCGGATGGCGGTCTGACACTACCGACGGGCGCGCAGACCAGCAACGCGATGCACGCAGTCAGAAGCGCGTAGAGGAAGAGGCTGCGGTCGCTCTCAAAATGAAACTCGAAGGGAATGTTGTAGGCCGTGGGCCAGCGAAGATAGCGGAGCCGGCTGCGCAACAACGCGTCAAGCGCGATGCCGGCGCCGGCCCCGCCGGCAATCAGCAGGAATGCTTCGCAGAGCAGCGGCCGGGCGAGTTGCCAGCGGTTGGCGCCGAGCGCCTCTCGGATCGTCATCTCGCGATAGCGGGCGGCGCGGCGCGAGAGTAGGAGGGCCGCCACGTTGGAACATGCGATCAGGGCCAGGACCATGGCCGTGCCAATCAGCATCAGGAAGAAGACGAACATTTGGTAGTCGTCGCCTTCGCGGGCAGAATAGGCGCCGAAGCCGCTGAACGGGCGGACGGGCGGCGGACCCTTGGGGAAGCCGAGGAGAGAGTCGCGGGCATGCGCGCGCGTCATGCCATCGCGGAGGCGGCCAAAGGGGCGACATTGTCGCTGGGAATCCACACTCGCAGGAACATAGATTTCAGGTGCGACACCGTGGCCCATCACGCTGCGATATCCGGGCGGCAGGACGCCGACCAGGGTGTAGGTGCGCCCGCTCACCCGAAGGGGACGGCCGAGTGCGGCTGAGTCGGATGCGAGACGATCGCGCCAGAAGCCGTGGCTTACGACCGCGACGAGGCTGCTTTCGTCTTTCTGCGTGTAGAGGCGTCCAGCGGCAGGTTGAATGCCGAGCACGTCGAAGAAGTTGGGGCTGGTGTCCATGGCCCATATGACTGCACCTTGGCCGCTGCGCTGCCAGATGGCCCGATGAAATCCTGTTTCGAAGGCGAGGTCCTGGAACACGCCGGCGGAGCGCAAGTCGCGGTACTGCGCGTAAGCGATGCGGCTCTCGATGCGCGCGAGGCGGTCTGGCCGTGCGGCGCTGATATCGCTCAGAATCATCTCGCGGGCGACACTGTAGGCAGTGACATTGGCGCCGATCCCCAAGGCGAGGGACGCGATGGCGACCACGGAGAGGACGGGGGCCTTGCAGAGGCCGCGAACGGCGTGACGAAGATCAGCCAGCATCTTTAATATAGACTGACGCCGGCAGGCCGGTACCGTGCAAGGGTTTGTGGCATGACAGTGCGGCTAAGAGTTGAGAAAGCGCGCAGCTGGTGACGGGCACGAGAATACACAAGGCGACGGACGTTACTCCTGAAGACATCTGTGTTTCCTCCGAGGACAGTCTGGGATCCGATCTGTGCCGGCTTAAAACCCAGGAGCGCCGGGCAGATCGCCCGCCCGATGCGTCCTGAAAACGACGAGCCTAGGCCAGACCTCGCGCACGCCGCAGAATGTAGCAAGCCCCGATCAGGCCGGCCCCTGTCATCATCAGGAAGCCCGACGGCTCAGGTGCGGTGCTTGTGGTTTCCGTGATTGCAAAATTCGCAGCGGTGAACGTCGGAATTGCGTTCTGTCCTTCCGGGCCGGTCAGATTCAACATGCGAGCGAGAACCTTAAGGTCGGAGTCGCTACTACTGAGGTCCGTCGAAAACACCAGCCGCGGCAGATTTAGCGCCTGGTTGAAGTAAATAAAGAACCCGGCACCGTGCTCTGTGATCCTGCCTGCAATCAGATCGGCTGCGTTACCGGCTCCAAACGGGGTTAGAGGATTGGCATCGTTATCAAAGTCCTGGAGCACGACGACGTTCACACCGCCGGGCGGCAGGTTGGCGGCAGTGCTATCCACGAAGCGGACCGGAGTTCCCACTCCGAATACGGTTGAATCCATCGAGAAGATATCGTTTGTGATCGAAAAGGATACGAAATCTTCGCCTCCTACCAATTGCCGCCCTGGTGTGTTCAGAACATTGGTGCCGGCAAACGGGGGGGTGTCGAATGTGAAGGTTCTTGCATGCGCGGCCGGGCACATTGCTAAAAGTGCGGCCCCGATGCAGTAAACCGTGAGTTGACGCATTTCATTTCTCCTTGTCAAATATCCCTGCGAGCGCGCAACGCGCAGTTTACGTGCGGCTGCGCGTTGCGCGAGTTTTGCGCCTCAGAAGTACTTAGCATCTGATTTGTAAAAGTAGTAGTCGGCGCTGTACGGTACCAGCGTTTGCTTGCCCACATCGGTGGGAACGGCGCAGCCGTCGGCGGGCGCCGAGCCCCCTTTGGTGTTCAGGCGCTGGACGAAGGTGGTCTTGCTCAGCAGTGTGCCGCCCGTTGACCCCTCTTTCGAACCAACTGTCTCCAGCAATAGGCAGGCAATCGAACCCGTATTCGGGCAACTCTTGGGGTCAGTGCCGGCGTCGATCATAGTTTTATTCAGAACCGCGGCCCAGACCCGGCTGCTATCGAATGAGCTTTGCCACGTCGCGTTGCCGAAGGGCACCGGCTTGGTCGGATCCTTGGGTTTTTCATCCGGGCTGAGGAAGTGGGTGATGATCTGAACGTCCTGCCCGAAGAACTTCGTGAACAGTGTGGCCTCCGGTCGGGGTGCATTGATGGTCCAGGAAGCAGTGGACGAGCCCGGGCCCGTCGGCAGGCACACATAGCCCTGTGTACCCACTGCCTGGCCCAGCAGAAATGGTGTGTTGCCCGCCGGCGGGGTAATGAGCGTCGGAGTGGGCGGGGGCGTGACGGTTTGTGCCGTCGCGTGGTTAGCCGTACCGAAGAGACATCCGACGGCGAGCGCGGCTACTAACGCGGTCCGGCGTCGACACGGTTTCTTCGTTTGTCGTTGAAAGATGCGGTTCATATTGTGGTTTGTTCTCCAGGTCTTTGTTTGATTTCGAGCGATAGCGGTCGAATGGTCTGCGCAAAAGCTATCAGTCTCTACCTGGTAAATCGGAATGCGAAGGGAAAAGACGACAACCGGGAGCATCCCAAATAACCGCAGGACTCGATTTTACGAGGGTTTCGGAGGGTATCAGAAGTTGGTGATCATCCAGGCACTCGTCTCCCGGGACTCGCTGCTGATAGCGAGATGACGTGCGTCGGGCGATGAGAATCCCCAGAACGAAGTTGTCTGCGGCTGTAACCAGATAGGTTGGGAGTTGCCTTCAAGGTCAACATGCAACAACGTAGCGCCCCCAGGGCCCAGGGCGGATACAAAAAAGCTCCCGGACTTTACCGCCCAATTCAAGTCCACGAGGTCGGAACAGCCTTTTACGAAAATCGTCCTGGCTTGATTTCCTTTGAGCGGAACCAGGCGGATTGTGTTTCCATGCCTCTTCGCAATAGCGATCCACAGACCGTCGGGAGAGATCTGCCAGGCGTAATCTAATCCCACCCCGGCCTCAGCGCCAGGTTCCAGGGGAATACGGAGAAGGTCCTTCTGACGGGCATTCAAAGGACCGAACGAAGCGATCACCAACTCGTGCCGGGGTGGATCCGGACGTCCCAGGACACACAAATTGGCTGTTAACCCAGTACACCAATACTGGGTGAGACCATCGACAGGAAACAGTAACTGAGTCGCACCGCCCTTGACCGGGATTCGATAGAGCGCCATTTTTCCCGGTCCGCTTGGCTCGCCTTCGATAATCAACCAGCCTCCATCGGGACTCAGCCGCGCCACATAGAAATTCATTCCGGGAGATGAGGTGATGAATCGGGCCGTACTGTCCTGACCTATCGCCTGTCGGTATAGCTGGCGGGTCGCTGCTCTCTGCGACGAAAAGATCAATTCGCGGGAATCCGGCGTCCAGGCCAAGGGAATATTGATGTGATCGTCAATCATAAGCCTGTGGGGATTCACCAGGCGGCTCGCATTGTCGTCGAGGTCTCCGACGAGCGCAGAGGCGTGGTGCGTGCTCCTCAGAAAGGCCAGATGTTTTCCGTCGGCGGTGGCGCTCAGATTGTGAATGGAATAACCCGACCAGTCCGTCAATCGCCGCGATTTGTCGTGAGGTAGTCCATGCTCTTCATCCACGCTGAGTTCCCACAAGTCCCCGGCCCTGGCCGCGCCTCTTTGCGTGCTTCGCGAGTAGATAAGACGGCCCGGCGCTATCCAAGCCAAGCCAGACAATGCGTTGTCCTGGAGAATCGTCGTTTGGTTTGCGCCATTGAGGTCACAGCTCTGAACCAGCAGGTCGCCCTGCGGGAGCGGGACGCTGTAGGCTATCCTCTTTCCGGCCGGGGACCAGACGATCGCATTAAACGGCAACCGCTCTTTGGCTGTCAGAATCCTATGCGGAGATTCTCCGCGCGATCCCATCAACCAAATCTCGTGGGCCCCGAGCGCACTACGCTGCTTCCCGTAAACGATGCGGGAGCCGTCAGGCGATGGTTTTCCTCCTCCCACCATATCTTCGACATCCGCGAGCTTTTCCGGCATCCCACCTAGTAGGGGAAACGACCAGACGCTGGCAGGCCTTCCGGGGATGGCGACAGAAGCAATGAATCGAGCGGAGTCAGAATACCAGCCCCCCATGACCCACGTGGCCTTCAACGGATCGATGCCGGGAAGCAAGGGCACGCTCCGTGTCTCCCCTGTCTCGACGACCTGCAGATGGATTCCTTGCCGGTCGACGTATCCTAAGTATTTACCGTCAGGAGAAATCGCGGCACTGAGTACGGGGAAATCGCCGGTGCTGGCGGCAAGCCTTCCCTGCTTGAGTTGCCGCGGCGTGCCGCTGTTGCGAGATAGCGTCCAGGTGAGAGCCGTGGCACCGGTCAGTACCAACGTAGCCAAAAGCGCAGCCGTCAAATTCCGCTTGCGCCGGCGGATGAATTTGGCGGCCCGATATGCGATGGTGTCGGGCCGGGCGGTAATGCGCTCATGGTTCAGGTATCGTCGCAGATCGCCGGCCACTTCGCTCACCGAAACATAGCGCTCCTGAGGGTTCTTCTTGAGAGCCTTGGCCACGATTGTGTCGAGGTCGCCCCGCAACATCCGCCTCAAGCCATCGCACGTCGTCGCTCTCCGGACAGCATTGCGTAGTGCAATCACGGCAGCATCTCTGGCTGGCGCCACGATATCTGACGGACGGCCAGGCTCGACATCCAGGATTGCCCTGACCAGTTCCGGGTGTGAGTGCGGACCGGAGCCGGCAGGATGGCAGCCTGTCAGTAACAGATACAAGAGGACGCCCAAAGCATAGACATCGGTGGCAATCGTCGCGGGTGCGCCGGTGAGTTGCTCAGGGGCGGCGTATTCGGGTGTCAGCGCGCCTTCGAGTGTCTGAAGCGCTTTTCCAGGAGGGTCCTCGTCCTCGAGCAGCTTGGCGATTCCGAAATCGAGGATTTTCACCTTCCCGCCGTGGCTGACCAGGATGTTCGGCGGCTTGAGATCCCGGTGCACGATCAGGTTGGCGTGTGCGTGGTCGATTGCGTCGAGCACGTCGAGAAAGAGTCGGATGCGCGGATCGATACCGAGTTTGTGTCGGTCGCAATAGCGATCGATGTGGTCGCCTTCAATGTGCTCGAGGACGAGGTAGGGTTGTCCGGCGT
>Ga0163163_10003523_pt1 | contig 13289 bp, 10 predicted proteins | sample S65metaG_FD_119766 | JGI IMG/M metagenome (GOLD analysis project Ga0163163, IMG submission 119766) | Switchgrass rhizosphere microbial communities from Kellogg Biological Station, Michigan, USA - S6-5 metaG | ecosystem: Host-associated > Plants > Roots > Rhizosphere > Soil | place: USA... | reverse complement strand
CGCTGCCAGGGAATCTCGCGCCGCGCAGCGGCAAACTCGGCGACCTTCTTGACCTCCGGATTGCCGGTAGCGATTTTAGCGTGACACAGCATGCATTTCGATACCGACGGGATGGTCGCGCGCGCGCCAGTGTCGGCACCGCTGTGACAATCCAGACACTGCAATCCATGCTCGATGTGAATTTTGTGAGAGTAGGCGATCGGCTGTTCGGCGTGCAGCACGGTCGCGGCCAGTGCGATCATGGCTACCAAAACGGGCCCGATTGTTCGCCAATAACTGAAATTAGCCGTTCCGCGTGGGTGCGGGCGAGAGTCTTCGAGGCTCGGCCTTTTGAAGCAGCTAATACAGTCGTTCATGAACTTAGAGCCGGCAACTCTCACTACCAATACTGGTGCCTGGGAGCACCGGCGCTGAGTGGGCCCAACCTATCTCTGACGATGCTACCACACCACTGCTTAAAACCGGCTGCGCCATTGCTTAAAAACGGCTGCGTCCGCCTACTCCCGCAGTCCGTAAACGAACAGCGTATTACCGGCGGAGATGGCGACGTATTGCTTGCCGCCGATCGAGTAGCTCATTGGTCCCGAGGCAACCGGGCCGCCCACGCTGGTCTTCCACAGCAGTTCCCCGGTACGCGCGTTGAGCGCATAGAAGTAGCCCTCGCGGCCGCCGGAAAATACCAGGTCGGAGGCGGTGCTCAGGACGCCCGCGTCGGTAACGTCGTTCATCTTGAACTCCCACTTGCGGTCGCCCGTCATGGGATCGATGGCGCGAATGGCACCGTAACCTTCGTCTTCCTTGCGAGTATTGACGCGGGCGGCGAACATGCCTCCGATAACGGAGCGCGGTGAGACGCCGAGATAACGATTCCCTTCGGTGTATTCCTGCTTGCCCGTCAAATAGATCGACGAATAATTCACCCAGGACGGGATATAGAACAATCCCGAATGCGGGCTGAACGACGGCGAATACCAATTGGTGCCGCCCTGATTGCCGGGGAAAATTAGAGTTCCTTCGGGCGAGGGCAGTTTACCCGGGACGCGCATCGGGCGCCCCGCTTCGTCAAATCCACTGGCCCAATTCACTTCGACGAAGGGCTTGCCGAGCAAAAACTTTCCGGTGGCCCGGTCGAGCACATAAAAGAAACCGTTGCGGTTGGCCCACAACATCACTTTGCGTAAGCTGCCCTGCCAGACGATATCGGCGAGCACCGGAACCTGCGTGGCGTCCCAATCGAACTCATCGTGCGGCGAGAACTGATAGTGCCACTTGATTTTGCCGGTATCGCCATCCAGAGCCACCACCGAGCTGCTGTAGAGATTGTCGCCCTTGCGAACATCGCCGTCATAGTCCGGACCCGCGTTGCCGATACCCCAATACGTGAGATTGAGGTCGGGGTCGTAGGAGCCGGTCACCCAAACCGATGCGCCGCCGGTTTTCCAGGAATCGCCAGCCCAGGTTTCATGACCGGGCTCGCCGGGACCGGGGATGGTGTTGAAGCGCCAGGCCTCCTGGCCGGTTTTGACATCGTAAGCTGCGATGAAGCCGCGAATCCCGTACTCGCCGCCGGCGACACCGACGATCACCTTGTCTTTGACCACGATCGGCGCGTGCGTGATCGCGTAGCCGGCCTCCGGCTTAGCGACGGATGTGTTCCACAAGGGCTTTCCGTTCTTGGCGTCAACCGCGACGACGTGGGCGTCGATAGTTCCCATAAATAACGTATCTCCGGCGATGGCGACTCCGCGATTCACGCGTCCGCAGCAGGGGCGCGATAGCGGCGAAGGAGCATACGAGTAGATCCAAAAAACACGCCCCGTCACCGGGTCAAGCGCGACCACGTCGTTGGGCGCCTGCACGGTGTACATAATGCCATCGACCACCAGCGGCGTGGCTTCGAACTTTTCGAGCGAGCGCGCCTGGAAAACCCACTTTTGCTCCAGGTTCTTCACATTCTGCGGTGTCACCAGGTCGAGCGGCGTATAGCGCTGGCTCATCAGGTTGCCGGAGTGGGTCAGCCAGTTCTGCGGCTCTTTGCTGGCGTTCACCACGCGGTCAAAGGTCACCTGCGCGGAAAGACTTCCGGCGATCGATAAAAGAACCGCTAGGCGTCGCGTCGTTTTCGTAAGCATTTCGTCAGAGACCTTTCAAGGAATTCAGGTAAGCCACCACGTCCGACAGTTCCTGCGTGCTAAGTTTGCCCCGGTAGGAAGGCATGGGCGAGTCCTTCATGAAGTCAGCTTCGCGCAGGTTGGAGCGCTGCAGCGAAAGAAGACGCTCTTTGGAATCGACTAGCAGGATGTTAAACGAATCCAGGTTCAGCAGTCGGCCGGCGATGGTTTCGCCCTGTTTCGTAACCACCCGGTAAAAGCGGTTCTGCGCCAGCACTTCGGCATTGGGATCGAGTAGGGATTGCTCGATTTCGGCAGTGCGGCGCAGCGCGCCGATGTCGCTCAAATCAGGCCCCACGCGTGAACCCACGCCGCGGACGCGATGGCAACTCGCGCAATTTCCCTTGCTCTCAAAAATGGCCTTCCCGCTTGCGGCATTCCCATTGCCGGTCGCCGCCCGTCCGCTGGTGGCGATAGAGTTCAGGTACGCCAGGATGATTTCGACGCGAAAATCTTCCAGATTATGCGGCGGCATGGCAGTTCCGGGGATGCCATTCTGGATGATCTTGACCAATGCGGCTTGGGAGTATGCCTGGCGGAACCGCCCGTGACCGAGATCGATACCGGGCACCTGATCGCCCTCCGGGCCGTGGCAGAGAACGCAGTTTGTGCGAAACAGCCGTCCGCCTTCCTCGATGTCGGCAGGGGTGTAAGCGTGCTGCGCCAGCAGGACTGCCGGCAGCGCCAGCAGGAGCGAAAGTGGAGCCAGTCTCATGCGAATCGCCTCTCGTGGGAAATCGGGTCTTATGGTATCGCGGCGGGAGAGACAGGTCAATGCCAGAGAGGGGGCCAGAGAGCGGCATCCCACGCAGAGTCCGCGCACCTGCCATTCAGCGCTGCAATCCACCCGAGTGGCGTGCCACTATATATATATTTATATCCATGGGGGTCGTATGCAGATATCGCGGTTAAAGCACATGCTGCTAGGAGTCCTGCTGCTTACGCCGGGACTGCTTCGCGCTCAAGTAACCGCCGCCATTTCCGGCAGAGTCGAGGACGCCAGTGGCTCCCCTGTCGCGGGCGTCGCCGTCAGCGTGAAGAGCGTCGAAACGGGCGCCACGCGATCGGTCTCCACCGACGCTGACGGCAATTTTCGGGTTCTCTCCCTGCCGCTAGGGCGGCAAGAGTTGAAAGCGGAAAAGACCGGCTTTAAGGCTGCCGTCCGCAGCGGCATCAACCTGGAGGTGGGCCAGGAAGCCGTTGTCAACCTGCAGCTTGAAGTGGGCGATCTGGTACAGCAGGTAACCGTGGTAGCGGAAACTCCAGTGGTTAATACCACGACTTCCTCCGTTTCCGGAGTTGTGAGCGAGCGCGAAGTAAAAGACCTGCCACTCAACGGCCGCAGCTTTGATAACCTCATCGCGCTGAATCCCGGAGCCATCAGTTACGGCCTAAAAAGTCCCAATACTATCACCAGCATGGGAAACACCTTTTCGGTTTCGGGCAGGCGGCCGCTGGACAACATATTTCTGCTCAATGGCGTCGAATACACCGGATCCAGCCAGCTCTCGGTTACGCCTGGAGGAGTGAGCGGAGACTTACTGGGCATCGATGCCGTACGCGAGTTCAACGTTCTCTCGGATACCTATTCGGCGGAGTACGGCAAGCGCGCCGGAGCGCAAGTCACCGTAGTGACGCAATCGGGAACCAATCTGTTGCACGGCTCGCTGTTCGAATTCCTTCGCAATAGCGCACTGGATGCCCGCAACACCTTCGACCAGGGCTTCGTTCCGCCCTTCCGCAGAAACCAGTTCGGCGGCGCACTCGGGGGCCCGATTAAGAAGGATCGCCTGTTCGTGTTCGGCAATTACGAAGGCTTCCAGCAGCGTCTGGCAGTCACTAACGTGAGCGTCGTGCCCGACAACAATGCGCGCCAGGGATTTCTCCCGAATCCCTCGACTGGCGCACCCACCAGGGTGACCAATCTCAACCAAGCCATGCTCCAATACATGTCATTCTGGCCGGTAGCGAACGGCCCAGCGCTGTTGGTGCCTTCCACCACCAACCCAGCGACATTAGTGCCCAGCGGGACGGCGAAGGGATTTTACAATCCCCGGCAGAGCATCCAGGAAAACTTCGGAACGCTGCGCTCGGATTACATTCTTAGTGACCACGATACGATTACCGGCGCGTACACAATCGATGATGGCAACAGTATCATCCCGCAGGCGGATCCCTTGTTTGGATCGGCGGTGGCGCTTCGCAGCCAGGTTGCCAGTCTGCAGGAAACGCATATCCTCTCGCCCACTATTCTGAATAACTTTACGGTAGGATTCTCGCGCGCCCGTTTTGTTTTCAACTCGTATGAGTTCACATCTTTTTCGCCCAGCCTCGACTTCGTTAAAGGGGCCGGCCCGGGCGGCATCATCATCGGTGGCGGCACCACAACCACCGGGATCGCCGCCATTACTTCCGCCGGCCCTAACAACGCAGCCGGAGTTTCCAACGCGCGCAATCTCTTTACGTTTGCCGACAGCATGCAAATGGTGAAGGGCAAACATCAGATCAGTTTCGGCGTCTGGTTCCAGCGGGTGCGCGATAACGAAGATACCGGCTCCCGCCGGATCGGGCTGGCCAATTTCGCAAGCTTGACCACCTTTTTGCAAGGAACCACTACGACGTTTCAAGTTTTGCCGAACCCATCGCCGCTGGGCTGGCGAAGCTGGCTCGGGGCGTGGTATGTGGAGGACTCCATCAAATTGCGCCCCAACTTAACGCTGCGCGCGGGCATCCGCCACGAGTTCACGGACGGTTGGAACGAGGCCTCGGGCCGCGCCGCCAACTACGTTACCGACTCCAACGGAGTGCTTCAGACCAACCCGGTTGTGGGGAATTCGGTTTATAGCACGAATAATTCTAAAAAGTTGTTTGGCCCCAGAATCGCTCTCGCGTGGGACCCTTTCGGCAATGGAAATACCGCCGTCCGCGCCGGTTTCGGGACCTATTACTCGTTGATCGACAACCTCGCTTTCCTACTGAATTCCCTGCCCCCCTATAACGGCTCGGCACAGTTTAGCGGTGCGCTTTCCAACATAACTCCGATAACGCCAGGCGTGCAGCCTCCCGCCTCCTGCACGGGCGGACCCAATGTGCCGGTCCCGGGCTGTTCCATTTTCGCGCCGCAAGGTATCCAGCCCAATGCAAAAACTCCAACCGTTCAGGAGTGGAACTTCACCATCGAGCAGCATCTCACTGCCAATACCGTGTTGCGCGTTGCATACATAGGCTCGTTTTCAACTCACGGCCTCCTCAGCGTCGATCCGAACACTATCCCCGCGGCGATTTGTGCGAACGCCGCTGGCTGCACTGCGGGTGGAGCGGCAACCAGCGGAGCCCCGGCTCCGGCCGCCAGCCAAAGCCGCGTACCTCAAGGGGCGCAGTATATTCCGGTTGGTACGCGCCCGAACCCGTCTGTCGGCGCCGGTTTCTTTTGGTACACCGAGGGCAACAGCCGCTACAACGCGTTGCAAACCGATCTCGTGCGGCGGCTCAATAAAGGCCTCCAGTTCCGATTCAACTACACCTTCTCCAAAAACCTGGACATGAACTCCGGGCTGACTGGAGCGCAGGCCAATAATCAGGCGCAGATGATTATGGATCGTAACAATGTGAGCCGGGACTGGGGGCCCTCGGCGTTAAACGTCACGCATCAGGCCAGCATCTCGGCGCATTATGAGCTGCCCTTCGGTAAGGGTCAACGCTGGATGTCGGGCGCCGGCTCCGTGGGCAATCGCATCGTGGGCGGATGGCAATTGAATGCGATAACCACTTTGTTGAGCGGCTTCCCGTTCACGCCGCAGGTGGGGTCCAACCGCTCCGGCGATGGTGATACGCGTAACCCAGATCGCCCGAATCTGAATCCCACATTCACTGGACCCGTCGTCACCGGCAATCCGAATCAATGGTACACGCCAGCCGCCTTCCTACTTCCGGCATTCGGCACCTGGGGGAACTTGGGCCGCGGCGTGTATCAAGGACCTGGTTTGGCTACCGTGGATCTATCGCTCTTTAAAGGCATCGCCATCAGCGAAAGAATCAACTTGCAGATCCGCGCCGAAGCTTTTAATCTGCTTAATCACACGAACTACGGCACGCCCAATGCTACGGTATTTTCGGCCGGCGGCGTCAATTCGTCAGCGGGGTTGATCACCACGACGGCTACCACGTCCCGGCAAATCCAATTCGGCTTGAAATTGATCTTCTGATCGGGTGCTCGAACCGGCTTCTATCGTTCGCCAGGGCGCTTGGGTGTGAGCACGCTCGTGAGAATCACGGAAACGATGCTCACGATCATCGCGCCCAAAAACGCCGGCCAAAAACCATCGACGTAAAACCCTACGTGGAACCAGCGGACTGCAATGGAGGCGGCCAGCCATAGCGTCAGTCCGTTGACCACCAGCACAAACAGCCCCAGCGTTAGAACGATGAGCGGGCAAGAGAGGAACGCGAGTATCGGCCTCACGACCGCATTCACCAGTCCTAAGATGATAGCCATTACGGCAAACACCGTCCAGGCTTCGCGTTCGACGCGTATACCGGGCACCAGCCACGCGGCAACCACCAGCGCCACCGCGGTGATGAACCAGTGGATCAGAATTCTCATGATTTCAGAGCTTGGGGGCGTAGTAGCCGTGCCGCGCCCGCACGACCAAATCTTTACGGCCCTTCACGCGAATGCTGACCGAGTGATACAGCCCATCGGCCTTGAGCGGCTCCGGGCGGTACAGCACGTTGTATTGATGACGCAGCTCATTGGCGATGTTTTCGAAGGACTGCGCCAGGTCCTGCGACTTGAACGGGAAGAAAGCCAGGCCCCCGGTCTCCTCCGCGAAGTAGCGCAGAACTTTGTCGCCATCCGTGGGAATGCGCGAAATGTTGGTGGAGATACTGTAAATCACCACGTCGGCTTTGTGCGCCATCTCAAGCGCCTGCTCGCGTGAATAGCGGCTGTCATTATCCTCGCCGTCGCTCAGCATCACAATCGCGCGGCGAAATTTATCGCGCGGCTGATCACCCATCAACTTTTCCTTGCAGGCAAAATAAATGGCGTCGTAAAGCGCTGTCCCGCCGCCGGGGCGCAAGCTGTGGATCGCTTTCGAGAGCTGTTCGGTTGAATCCGTCAGGTCGGATACCAATTCGGCGGCGCTATCGAAGCTGACCACCATGGCTTTATCCTCGCGCGGCCGCACTACGGCATTGACAAAATCGGTTGCGGCATCCTGCTGGAAGCGGAAGCGGTCGCGAATGCTGTTGCTGGTGTCGATCAAAATGCCGATGCGCAGCGGCAGATTGGTTTCAGCGGTGAACTCCATGATGCTTTGGGGTTTCTTGGCTTCTACAATTTCGAATTCTTCCTTGCCGAGATCCGTGACAAAACGGCCCTTCTTGTCGGAAACCGTGAACAGCATGTTCACACGAGTAACGTCGAGTGTGATGCGGGCGGCCGGATCGTCGTCGGCCGCGATTGGCTTCGGCGGAGTCTGAGCGTTTAGGGAAGCCAGCCCCAAGCACAACGTGATTGGCAAAAAGTACTTCATGTCAGCACCCTCAATTATAGACTCGCCAGCCATTCGGCGAGTTCCACGGGCAAGGGGGCTTCCACCGTAATGCGCTGATCCGTAGCCGGGCTGGTGAACACGATCCGCCAGGCATGTAGGAAGACTCTCTCGGCCGGTGGTGCGCCATACAACTTATCGCCCACGACCGGGTGCCCGATGCTCGATAGGTGCACGCGGATCTGGTGCGTGCGTCCGGTGCCGATGCGCACTCCGAGATACGTGAACTTCTCGAAACGCCGGAGCACGCGATATTCGGTTAATGCGGATCGGCCCGTGGCCAACTTGGTCGTCATGCGGATGCGGCGGTTCGGATCGCGCGCGATAGGCGTTGTCACGCGCCCCTGTTCGTCGCGGACTTTCCCATGCACCAGCGCCAGATAAGTCTTCTCCACCGTGCGGCCCGCGAACTGCGCCGCTAGCGCCCGGTGCGCCGCATCGTTGCGAGCCACCAGCAGAACTCCACTGGTGCCCTTGTCCAGTCGATGCACGATACCGGGACGCAGATCCCCACCCACCTGCGAGAGCATCGCGAAGTGATGGACCAGACGGTTGACCAGCGTGCCTGATTCGGCGCCGGCTCCCGCGTGCACCACCAAGCCCGCGGGCTTATCGATCGCGATCACCGCAGCGTCTTGATATAAGATTTCGAGCGGCAGATCCTCAGGCCCGGCGAGAAGCGGTACTTCGTCGGCGGGCGACACTTCCACGCCCTCGCCTCCGTGCAACATCAGTGACGCCTTGACCGCCGCGCCGTTGACCAGGACGCGCCCTTCCTTGATCCAGCTTTGCAGGCGCGAGCGGCTGAACTGCGGCAGATGCTCCTGCAGGAAATGATCCAGACGTTTGCCGGCGTCTCCCGTGAAGGTCATACCGACGCCGAAAACAGGAACACTGCGACTTCGGCCGTCACGTTCGGAAACATCTTCACCTGGCGGCCGCCGGCGAGGAACATGCTGCGCTCAATTTTCCAGTGCTGTTTCTGCGCCAGCGATTCGAAATCGAACACAGTGAGGAAGTGTATGTTGGGCGAATCGTACCATTCGTGCGGGAAAAGCTCGGTTTTGGGAGCGCCGCCGGTCCACAGATGCGCCCAGCGCACGCTCCAATGGCCGAAATTGGGGAATGCCACAATGGCGTGCCGGCCGATACGCAGCATACTCTGCAAAACTTTCAGCGGATTGCGCGTTTCCTGCAGCGTTTGGCTGAGAATCACGTAATCGAACGCGCCATCGGGATAATCTTCGAGCGCGGATTCGAGATTGCCCTGATACACGGAAACTCCGCGCGCGATCGCCTTCTGCACACTCGCGCCGATTAACTCTACGCCGCGCGCGTTCACTTGCTTATTTTCCTTGAGCCAGGCCAGCAGCAAGCCTTCGCCGCAGCCTAAATCGAGCACGCGCGTGCCGGGCTCGATCAACTCGCCGATGATGGCGTAGTCGCTGCGCCCGTAGATTTCACGAACCCCCAACGGCGCCCTCCCGGAAGGTGCTCGCGAGGAACCCGCGGACAATCTCGGTTTGCTCTTTCACGTCCACCAGGAACGAATCGTGCCCATACACCGCCGCCAGATTCACGTAAGCCACATCGCAGTTCCGGCTTCGCAGCGCACTGACGATTTCAAGTGACTGGTAGCTGGGATACAGCCAGTCCGACGTGAAGCTGATCACCAAAAAGCGCGTCGCGATGTTTTCGAAAAGCGAGGGCAGCGATCCGTGCTGCGTCAGGTCGTAAGCGTCCATGGCGCGCGTGATGTAAATGTACGAATTCGCGTCGAAGCGGTCGACAAACTTGTAACCGCGGTATTTCAGGTAGCTCTCCACTTCGAACTCGTCTGACGAGCGCAGACGCCGGCCGAACTTCTCGCGCATGCTCTCATCGCTCATATAAGTGATGTGGCCCACCATCCGCGCCACCGCCAGGCCGCGCGCCGGAGGACGCCGGTCATAATAATTTCCGCTGTTCCAGTCCGGGTCGGCCATGATGGCCTGACGCCCAACCTCATTGAAAGCGATCTGCTGCGCACTGTGACGCGCCGTAGTGGCGATCGGCAGCACGGCCAGCACGTGATCGGGATAGGCCACTGCCCATTCCAGCGCCTGCATCCCTCCCATGGAGCCGCCCGCCACCGCGAGCAGCCGCCGGATTCCCATGTGGTCGATCAGCTTTTTTTGCAAGCGCACCATATCTGTGACGGTGATGGACGGAAACGCCATGCTCCACGGACAGCCGGTAACCGGATTTACGGAGCCCGGCCCGGTGGTTCCCTTGCAGCCTCCCAGCACGTTGGCGCAGATCACAAAGTATTGATCCGTGTCGAAGCCCTTGCCGGGACCGATCATATTCGACCACCAGCCGCTCTCGCCCGCCGCGTGCGCATCCCCCGAAAAAGCGTGCGTGACGAGGATAGCGTTGCTCTTGGCGGCGTTCAGCGTCCCGTAGGTTTCGTAGGCGCAATCGACCGGCGCAAGCGTGACTCCGCAGTCGAGTTCCAATTCATCGAATGTGACTGTGGCAACTTCGGTGATCATCGAACGGGGATGTTACTAGTGTACAGGGTGGCAGTTAGTGACTGGTGCTGGATAGCCGTTCGCGCCAGTATCCCGGTCGTCTACGGCCATGCGCGACTGCAATTATTTCGATTTCGGTCGTCGTCTCACGAAACACAACAATGTAGGGAAACCGCCCGAGTATTTTTCGACGAGCGTTGAATCCGAGCTTCGGGAATTGATTCGGACTCTGCTGAATACCCTCCAGAGCGGAGCGAAGTTCGACTATAAATCGACCGGTTGCAAACCGACTGCGCAGCCCATACCATTCAACGGCTGCTTCGGCTTCGAGCAGCGCCTCCGTGAACCCGGATCGGTTTCACTTAGAAGGTACTTTAGCCCAGAGACGGCGCTCGGCTTCTTCCCAGGAGAGCATGGCAACGGCCCCGCTATCGATCCCGCATAAACGCTTTTGGATTTCATCCAGCCAAGCCTGCTCCGCGCTTTCGTCTATCTCCTGATCGAGGCTTTGAAGAAGCGAGTCTGCAAGAGCGGCGCGCCCCTCCGGAGGGAGTGACAGTGCGTCTTTTAGAAGTTCGGCGGGCTCTTTCCGCATATCTTTATTCTACGGCCAATTGCGAACAATCGGTCTTCTGCTCGATTTTAACCGAGGCAACTTGGCATGAAGCGGATAGGAAATGGTTACTGGCACTTCGAAAACTGCCCGTTTGGCCATGTAACACGCGTATCGGAAAACCAGTTGAGAGTTCGGCAGATCGGAGATTGCGATTTGAAAAGAGTCCCCAAGCGCGCCGAGGCGGCAGCGCCAGGCTTTCGTTGGCCGCTGCCGTCCTCCCAACCCCATGCGCCAGGGGCCGCAACACGGGTCAGTATCACTCGCGTAGAGCACCAGAGGAACTCTACTGCGAACCGTCGCCGTTCGCCCATGTGATGAATTTTTGGGCGACGGATCTCCCTAGCTGACCACCAGATTCGTTGTCGATTTGATAGTGTATTCCAGCCCAGATGCGAGAATCTCCCGCCTCCTTGCCCACCGCTCGGATGAAGTCGGCGTGAAGGGGGAACAGATAGGCGAGGATCTCGGATCGAGTTGCTGAAAAGGTCGAATGATTCGATGGGTAACTGGGAAAGTTGGGAACGGGAAACAAAGGAACGATGGTCGAATCGAGCTGATTCGGACGGATGTACCAATAGGTGAACTTGCCGTCCTGACTGGCGATGAACGCATCGAAAAAGGACAACGCGATCAGGGCATAAGCACGCGCCGCCCGGGGAGGGTTCTGATCCAGCTTGTCCTCGGCCATCCACTTGTTCGCGTAAACATACGGCCAAGTCTGCAAACCTTCGGGGCTTTGCCAGTAGAACGCTTTGTAGTTTGTCGCAAACGCGGCAGGAGAGCGCGGGAAATCCTTGACCGCGGCCACCTGGGCCACCATCTGAGTCGAATCGCACGCCGGCGGAGTTGCCGGTCTGAACTCGCTGGGGGCGGCCAGCAGCAAGGGTTTCCAGTTTGCTGCCGTGACGTTGCCTGGGTTGGAGCCGACCCAATTGCACTTCCCGGTGGGCACGGTGCCCGCCCAAACGGCGTCGGACCCGTCGGCCTTCGCTAGTGCAATCACACGCGCTGCCACCTGTCGTCCCAGGTCCAGGCCCGCGAAGTAGTCGCTTGGGTACTGAAGTCCGGCGTAAAGCCGGGAGCGAGCTGCCCCTTCCGCCAAGCGCTCGAAGTAGTCCGCCTCGTTCGGAAAGAAGTAGGAGAGTACTCCTGCCGCGGCTGCCGCCGCCGCAGCATGCTCAGATGGGTACGACGGGCTCTGCGGCGTGGGCAGGGCAGTTTGAAGCGTCGGATCAGCCACGCTGGGACGCGGACGGTTATATGCGTATTTTGAATCCCAGGTAGCTACGGTGGCGTCATACATCGCCATTGCCACGTATGCGTAAACCCGATGCGGATAGGCACTCGAGGGTTGGCCCTGGAGGAAACGCGTCGAAATCAGGTCAATCCAACGGTACGCCGGCGAACCGGCATCCCAAAAATTGATTTCTGGCGCGATGCGTGGGTCGCTTTGTCCCACGAAATTGTGAAGCCATTGCAGTTCGTCGCTAGTTGCGGCCGAGTCGGGCGGCGGGGGCACTCGATAATCCTTGCCGCTCGAGATCGCCCAGGTCTTCCAGGTTCCAGCGTTTGGCTCAAGCTGGCCGGCGGGCTGCGCCCAAGCCGGCACAACGACCAGCAGGCCCAGCCAAGTCATGCGATACAGTTTCATGGTGACACCCTCCCGTTATTCGGTTTGTTGTAAGGCTATTTAGCCTCGACATAGATAGCGTGCGGCGCGAAAAAGTCCGCCAACGCGGCATGGGTGTTGTGACTCCGCCTTACGGACGGATCACGGTCTGCGATCACCACCGAAATTACCGGCCAAATTTGAGACATCGCCGAACTGCTATCGTAGACCGCGCGATGCTTGCTGAGATCATCGCGATATAGTACACTTCCGGCGTGCGAACATTCTGCCTCATGTTTCTAGGAATGGCGATGGCAACTTGCGCGTCTGCACAGGAACCCACAGAATTTTCTGGCAAGTTCTACGGCCCGCTAACCTCAGGCGACTGGTCACGGAGTCGAATCAACACTCCTCGGCCTGCTCGTTTCAAAATCGCCAGTACAATCGCGGCCGCCACAACATCACCGTGCTCGGTCCCATTGCTAGACGCGCATCGACCTAAAGATATCGATTTTACGGTTAAACAAATCCATCCGCGTACAGACGAACTTGCGAAGATGCCGCAATTCGGGGTCCCTGCTCCCTCCTGCGATTCTCCAAAATAGTCATCACCGCAGTTTTGGAACGCTATCGAACGATCTCGATCGGCTCAAGTCTGAGCCGCCTGCGCCCTTAAAGCTGCGGACCACCGCCGCAATGTGTTCAAATAGAAGTTACCCCCGAATCCTGGAGGATTAAGCCCAATTGAACCCAGCAGTCCTCGCCCTGGAAGACGGCACGGTCTTCGAGGGCAGTAGTTTTGGTGCGCCCGTCGAGCGGACGGGT
>Ga0163163_10003522_pt1 | contig 13290 bp, 12 predicted proteins | sample S65metaG_FD_119766 | JGI IMG/M metagenome (GOLD analysis project Ga0163163, IMG submission 119766) | Switchgrass rhizosphere microbial communities from Kellogg Biological Station, Michigan, USA - S6-5 metaG | ecosystem: Host-associated > Plants > Roots > Rhizosphere > Soil | place: USA... | reverse complement strand
GAGCTCACTGGGGTTTCGGGTTGCAAAATAATCGGTCAGCAGCCCTAGCCGTTGCCCCGCTTCCTCGGAATAGCGGCGTTCAATCTCCTCGCCCGGATGTTCGGGATTGGCGATAATCGCAACGCGGCGAAGCTCAGGGACAAATTCGCGCAACAACTCGAGACGCTTGCCATTGAATTCGGCGGCCATGAAGGTCAAGCCGGTCATGTCCCCGCGCGGTCTGGCGAGGCTTTCCGCAAAACCTGCAGATACGGGGTCACCACTAAAAACATATACGACTGGCGTTTTCAGTTTCAGTTTACTGATGACTTCGACTGCGGCACCCTGCGCCACGATAAGATCAACGGGCAGACGTTCCAGATCGGCCGCAAGTTCCGGCACACGTTCAATCGCGTCATCACCGTAGCGAAATTCAATCGTTAAATTTTTTCCGTCGACGTAACCAAGCTCAGCCAAGGATTCCCGCATTGCCTTGACGTAAGGCGTTAGGCTGGCCTCCCGCTGAGCCGTAAGCCAACCTATGCGGGCGGGCTTCGGGGCACTCTGCGCGACAGAATATTCTGGACGCCACGCCAATAGGCCAAGCGTTGCCAGAAAACTGCGGCGATCCACTGTCATCTTCACGGGTCCTAGCGCCATGAGACAGCTATATCATAAGCCATGGCTCGGATCGCGCCCCGATGTCCGCTTTGGGTCATAAGCGGACATTTGCGTCGCGCCAACTCATGATCCCGATCGCGAAAGCAGACATTTGGTAAAGCAAACATCGCGTTTGCTTTCGCACCAAAGGCGGGATTTCAGGCCAATTCCAACCGATAAGGAACGGGCAAATCCTAAACGGCCACCTTGCCGAGGAAGTCCCCGACTTCAACCCGCAGATCGGCGACCGCACGCTCCACCGCTTCGGACGCATCACGCACGACCTCGGCCGAGCTGCGCGTCTGCGTCGCCGCGCCGGCGACTTCGCCAAGCACCGTGACAACCTGATTTGTGCCTTCGGCCGCGCTTTGAACGCTACGCGAGATCTCGCCGGTTGCCAGGTTCTGCTGCTCCACCGAAGCGGCGACGGCCGTCGTATTGCCGTTGATTTCCTGCATGCGTTCCGCGATCTGGCGGATCGCCTCGACCGCGCCCGAGGTCGAGTCCTGCACGGCCAGAATATGATTGGCGATGTCCTCCGTGGCTTTCGCCGTCTGCACCGCCAAGGATTTGACTTCGGATGCAACAACAGCAAAGCCCTTGCCGGCCTCGCCTGCACGCGCGGCCTCGATGGTGGCGTTGAGCGCGAGCAAGTTCGTCTGCCCGGCAATGTTGCGGATCAACTTGACCACGTCGCCGATCTTCTGCGCTCCCTCCGCGAGACCGGCGATCTCACCGTCGGTTGCGCGCGCCTCGTTGGTTGCGAGGCCGACGACGCTGCTGGTTTGAGTCAGCTGACGGCTGATCTCGCCGATCGATCGTGACAGCTCGTCGGCCGCAACCGCAGCGGTCTCGACGTTTGCGGATGCTTCGTTGAAGGCCTGCACCGCGCTTTCCGCCCGCTGCGAGGTGTGCTCGGACGAGCCGAACAAACCACGCGCGGTCGAGCGCATGGCCGCGGCGCTGCTGCTGACGCTGGACAGGAGTTTCTCGATATTCGGACGAAACGAGGCGATGGCGGAGTCGATTGTCGCGCGGCGCTGCTCCTGGCTTCGGATGGCTGCGCGTTCCTGTTCGGCATGACGCTGCTCCGTCACGTCCTCGTGGGTGGAGACCCAGCCGCCGCCCGCCAAAGGTTCGTTCTTGGCAAGCACGATGCGCCCATCGCTTGCCTGCACATAATGCGACTGGCTTGTGCCCTGCGCCATACCGTCGAGGATTTTCTGCACGTAGCTGTCGACGTCGCCGGAGAACAATCCGGTCTCCTTGCGATACTCAATAAGCCGCTTGAGCGTGCAGCCCGGTTTCACAACCTTGGGATCCAGTTTGTACATCTCGAGGTAGCGCGTATTGAGCAGGATAATGCGGCCCTGCGCGTCGAACATGTTCAGGCCCTGGGACATGTTGTTGAGCGCAGTGGAGACCCTGCGGTTCTGGTTTCGCAGGCGCCGATAGACGAGGCAGGCCAGAATGAACGCGACAAAACACAGGCCACCGATCACCTGTTGACCTACGACAGTCGACGGCAGGAGAGACACCAACATGCTGACCCTAAAATTTCCTGGGGCGATATTGGGATGCAGCGATTGCGATATAGTTAATTGTTCTTTCCCATTCGTTGACGGGCGCCGTGGGTACCATTTGGTGTGATTTTCGGAGACACAACGGCAGGACGAAGATCGGCGCGATGACCCGGAGCGGACGGCGTTTGGCCTACTGGTATGGTGCGGTTTGCGTTGCCGGCTTCGGCTTCGGCCTGCTGGGCGAAAGGCGGCCGTTCGGACAGAATATCCTGGCGCATCCGTTCATCGTCTATGCCTTCGTACTGGCAGCCGGCCTGCTCGTTCTCCGCATCGTTCGGCAGCAACCGGTGCCGGAACTCATCCCCGAGCGCGCACTTGGCCTGGGATGTGCCGCAGGAATCGCTCTCTTTCTCGCCGGGAACTTCATTGCCGCGCATCTGGTTGGTCGTTGACCAAGCGTTTACGACGGCGCCGCGTGCGGACCTGCGGTTAACGCCTTCGCAAGGTTAATCGGTTCATAAAAAAACATGTCGCGTTGTCGCCACCCGGCGGCGGGCGGTGGCAGGACGTTGCGGTGTGGCGTTGAGCGGACGGGGAGCAGTTTTGCTTTTGCGTCGGCGGCCGAGTGCTGCGTCGTTCCTCATTGCGCTCGCGCTATTCGCGACCTTTCCCGACACAATCGGCTTTCAGGATCTCGGCGCCTTGCTTGCACGGCAGCCAGCCGTCGCCAAGCGTTGGCAGCAGCACCTCATTGCATCACCCTTCGGTACGATCCATGCGGCCATGCTCAGCCTGCCGCGGCCGGTCGGCACCGGCATTCCGCACCCACCGATCTATGCCCTGGCGAATTTCGACCCGACCGACATTACCGGCTCGATCGGCAGGCAGTTGCTTGGTGATCCGATGGCGCCGATTCAGTTCCCAAAACCCAACCGCAAGACCAAGCGCGACTCCCTCATCGCGCGTCCGCGCGATCCGATGCCGCCGTTGCCGCCGGCGCTCGATGTCGAGCCCGTGCCGCAGGCCGAGGTCGGTGCTTCGCTCAAGAAAGATGAAAACGCCCGCTTCGATCCATACGCGCAATACGAATTTGTCCTGGCTCCCGACCAGCGGGCGGCAACGCCGGACGTCGATATCCCTTACGCGGACATTCCACCGGCAAACCTGACGCCGACGGCCACGCAAAGCGCGTCGCGTAAGGATGCATCGCAACTGTTTTTCGGCGTCGACTCGATAGCGGCCGGGGACGGAACGATCGCGCGAAAAATCGCACCAAGAATCGTGCCTTGGGCACCGGGTGAGGCACCAATCGTGCTCGCGTCGCGCGGCGATCCGGATATCAAGGAGTCGGCGCTGTCGCCGTCGCTGTCAGGCGACGAAAACAAGGGCGGCGAAAGCGTCGCGAGCAAAGGCGAGGTGACCGGGATCGACCAGCGGCCGCGAACTCCGGCCGAGCGCCTCGCGCTTGCGGGAACTGCGCGCGCCAAGGCCGAGAAGTGCCTTGCGAATGCCGTCTACTTCGAGGCGCGCGGCGAATCCGTCCGCGGCCAGATCGCGGTGGCGCAGGTCGTCATGAACCGCGTTTTCTCACCGTTCTATCCGAACGACGTCTGCGGCGTGGTCTACCAAAATTCCGGCCGGCACCTGGCTTGCCAGTTCACCTTCGCCTGCGACGGTATTCCCGACATTGTCACGGAACCCGATGCCTGGGAGCGCGCCAGGCGCATTGCGCGCGACATGCTCGACGGCAAGCTCTGGATGCCGGAGGTATCGAAATCGACCCACTATCACGCCTACTGGGTCCACCCGGATTGGGTTAACGAGATGAAGAAAGTTTATAAGCTTGGCGTGCATACCTTCTATCGCCCGCGCGCATGGGGCGATGGTGAGGATGAACCGACCTGGGGCGATCCTGCGGAAACCGAGAAAGAAGCCGCAAAGGAAGAAGCACAGGGCCCGGTAAGTCACAGCAAAGAATGGCTTAAATCGGAAGAAGGGCTGGCGTCGCTGGGCCAGAGCGCCCGCAAATAAGCCGGCCTCCGTGCGGCGTATATGCCGCTTAAATGCGGACGATCACGAATTATCGTTTTGGCGGCGCCGAATGAACCTATATGTTCCGCGCATTCATTCGGCCGGAGCATTCAATGTCAGCGCAAGCGGGGGCGGGAAAATCGATCGCGGCGAGCGCATGGCGCACGCCGATGGTCATCATCACCTGCGGTTGCCTGATCGGCGCGATCGGCTTCGGCCCGCGCGCGGCGCTCGGCCTGTTTTTGACACCGATGTCGTCGGCCTTCAGCTGGGGCCGCGATGTTTTTGCGCTCGCGCTTGCGATTCAGGTGCTGATCTGGGGCGCGGCGACTCCCTTCGCCGGGGCCATTGCCGATCGCTTCGGTTCGCTGCGCGTGCTGTCAGTCGGCGCGGTGCTCTATTGCGCCGGACTCATCCTGATGTCGTATTCGACTACCCCCGGCATGCTCGATTTCTCTGCCGGTGTTCTTACCGGCCTGGGTATTGCAGGCACATCGTTCACGCTCGTGCTCGCCGCGTTCAGCAAATTGATGCCGCTGGAGTGGCGGGGTTTCGCCTTCGGTGTCGGGACTGCCGCCGGCTCGTTCGGACAATTCCTGTTCTCGCCGCTGGCGGTCGGATTGATCAGCATTCTCGGTTGGCAGCATGCATTGATCGCGCTCGGCATCTTCACGCTTCTCATGATTCCATGCGCGTTTGGCGTGCGCACGCCGCCGATGGATGTCGCTGTGGCACCGGGCGAGGCGCAAAAGCAATCGCTGGTGCAGGCGCTGTCGGAAGCCTTCGGCCATCGCAGCTACGTGCTGCTGGTGATCGGGTTCTTTACGTGCGGGTTCCAGCTTCTGTTCATCACTGTGCATCTGCCGTCCTATCTCGTCGACCGCGGACTTTCGGTCGATGCCGGCGCCTGGACCATCGGCGTCATCGGGTTGTTCAACATCTTTGGATCGATCGCCGCCGGCTGGCTTGGTGACAAGATGCCGAAGCGTTACCTGCTCTCGGTCATCTACCTGCTGCGCTCGCTCGCAGTCGCGGTCTTCATTTTGCTTCCGGTCACGTCGGTTTCGGCGATCGTTTTCGGCGCATCGATGGGCCTGCTTTGGCTTTCCACCGTGCCGCCGACTTCGGGCCTTGTCGCACTGATGTTCGGCACGCGATGGATGGCGACATTGTTCGGCTTTGCCTTCTTCAGCCATCAGGTTGGAGGCTTCCTCGGCGTGTGGCTTGGCGGCGTGCTGTTCGAGCGCACCGGCTCCTACGAGGTGATCTGGTGGCTGTCGATTGGGCTCGGCGTCATTTCGGCGGTGATCAATCTTCCGATCATCGAAAAGCCGGTCGTCCGCGCCGAGCCGGTGCCTGCCTGAGCGCTTGCGCCCAGGCCCGTGCCGCGCCATGAATGCCGGGGATGAACCGGCGAGGCGCATGTGGCGGCAATCAAGGCGATTGTGATTGAGAAGGCGGAGGGCGGCACCAAGGCTGCTCTCGCCGATTTCGACGAAGCCAATCTGATGGACGGCGACGTGACCGTCCGTGTCGAATATTCGACCATCAATTACAAGGATGGCCTCGCCGTCACCGGAAAGGCGCCGGTGGTGCGGCGCTTCCCAATGATCGCGGGTATCGATTTTGCGGGCACGGTGGAATCGTCCACCCATGCGGCATGGAAAGCGGGCGACAAGGTCGTTCTCAATGGCTGGGGCTGCGGCGAGACGCACCTCGGTGCCTACGCGGACAAATCGCGCGTAAAGGGCGATTGGCTTGTGCCACTGCCGAAGACCATGAGCACGCGCGAGGCGATGGCGATCGGCACCGCCGGCTATACAGCGATGCTGGCGGTGATGGCGCTTGAGCGCCACGGTGTGACGCCTTCGAGCGGTCCGATCGCGGTGACCGGTGCGGCCGGCGGCGTCGGATCCGTCGCGATTGCGATTCTGTCCCAGCGCGGATTTTCAGTCCATGCCGTGACCGGCCGTCCCCAGGAGGCCGACTATCTGAAATCGCTGGGCGCCACCGAGATCGTCGAGCGCAAGGAGTTGGCCGGTCCCGCCAAGCCGCTGGCGAAAGAGCGCTGGGCAGGCGCTATCGACGCCGTTGGCTCAACCACGCTGGCGAATCTCCTGTCGATGACCCGATACGGCGGCGCGGTAGCCGCGTGCGGGCTTGCCGGCGGTATGGATCTGCCCGGGTCGGTTGCCCCCTTCATTTTGAGGGGGGTGTGTCTTTACGGCATCGAGTCGGTGATGTGCCCCATAGACCGGCGCAAGGAGGCCTGGAAACGCCTGGAAACCGACCTAGATCGCCAAAAACTGGCCAAGATGACCCGTGAAATAGGCCTTTCGGACGTGTTCGGGGCTGCCTCCGAGATCGTTTCGGGTGCAATCCGGGGCCGGATCGTGGTCAAAATCGGGTAAACACGTTCAGGATTTGTCGACGAAAGCCGTGCATAATTTGTTAGGCCTGAATTTCGGGCCGAGGGTGCAGTAAACTGTTGCGTCAGTTGGAGTACGGGGATGGTGCGTGGTTTTGCATTGACGATCGGCCTGTTGGCCGCCGTGCCGGCGATCGCGGGCGAGATGTCCGCCGAAGAAGCCCGCCGTTTCGTCATCGGGAAGATGTTCAACTACACCTGTTTCGAGGGCACACGCGGACTTGGCCGCGTGAATGCCGATGGGTCGGTGACCGGCTCCATCCAGTTCCAGGGTGCAGGCGAGGTGCGTCATGCGCACTTGCCGGCCAACACGCTGCAGGTCAGAGGCGAGTCGGTTTGCGCCTCGCTGCGGGGCCTGCCGATGCAGCCCTGCTTCAATCTGGACCGTACGAGCGCGAACAGCTTCCGCGGATCGGTATCGGGGCTCGGCTTTGCCTATTGCGACTTCACGCGGCACGGCGCTCGAACGACCGTCGCGCACGGTGTGCAGCGTACCCAGACCGCGCAGCCGCTGGGCTTGCGTCCGACGCTCGCCGCCGACACCAATAACTGAGCGTCAGCCTTTCGCCGGAAAGATCATGCACGTCGTCGTGGCGTGCGCATAAAGCTTGCCCGCGCGATCCTTGAGATCGCCTTCCGATGTTGCGACCGTGCGCCCGCGATGCACGATGCGGCCTTCCGCGCGAACGGGACCGGTGTCCTTGCTCAAGGGCCGCACAAAATTGAATTTCAGCTCGAGCGTTGTCCACGCGTCGCCTTTCGAGATTGTCGAAAAGATCGCGCAGCCGAGCGCGGAGTCGAGCAGCGTTGCCGCAAAGCCGCCATGCACGGTTCCGATCGGGTTGTAATGGTGGAAGTCCGGCACGCCTTCGAAGACCGCGCGGCCGTTTTCCACCTCGGCCAGGTGAAAGCCCAACAACTCGCTGATCGGCGGATTGGGTAGTTCACCGGCGATGATCCCCTTGAGAAACGCAAGGCCGTCGTAAGATTTCAGGACGTCCGGCGTGACGACACCATAGGTCTTCGCGCTCTTGTTCATGCCATTCCCCGCGTCGGTTATCCCGACGTTATAGCGTTCCTGCGCGCGGGGAACAGCATGCGCTGGTAGATCCAGCCGATACCAACCAGCACCGCGCCGAGACCGATAAAAGAGAGCGCGCGGAAAATACCGGTCAGGTCCGACATATCGACCAGAAACACTTTGCCAATCGTCAGCGCGACAACCGCAGCGGAGGCGAGGCGAGCCGGCTGCGACTGCAGCCAGAAACCGGCGATCAGCAACAGGACACCAAACGCCAGCCAGACCGCGGAATAAGTGTACTGCTCGGCGTCCGTCGTCGCGCCGCGCGTAAGAAACTCACCGTGGAAAATGGTTCGCACTTCCAGTCCCAGATACATCAGGGCCAAACCGACCGCCGCCGTCGCCGCAATGGCACGATAGGAAAGGGGCCTGTTGTTGCGTGCAGTCAGTGCAAGGATTGCCGCCAGCAGCGCCGGAATTCCATAGCCTAGCAGAACCAGATTGAAGAACACTCCTCCGACCGGCCGACCCGTGAGTATCGGGTTGACGCCCACGACCAGACCGAACAGCGTCGCCAGCAGGGTCGCCACGAAGATCAGAAGCGCGCCGGCATTGTGCACGACGCTATTGGTTCGCATGCGCAGGCGTTCGAGTCCGATTGCCATCGCGAACCCGACGGAAACCTGCATGGCGACTTCCGCCAGGGCCGCCGATTGCCGGAAGATGTCGCCATTGTTCATGTAGTGGCGAATCTGAAGCAGCACGAGCAGAACCGTGAACAGAATCGCGGCCGCTTCGGCCAGGCGCGTGGGCACATCGTCGGCACGCCGGCGTAGCAGGTAGCCCGCATACCAGAACGACGCGGCGGGCACACCGTATCCATAGAGCAACCAGTTGAAGATGGGCGTCGTGCCAACATCGCGGCCAACAATGCGCGGCTCGTGACCGACGCGTATCAGCACGATGACGATAACGGCGGCTGCCAGATAGCGCAGCGCGGGCAAAGGCCGCCGCTCCGAAATCCAGGCGATGCCGGGGACCATCAATGCGAGACTGACAGTGAGCCAACCTTTGTCGAGTGCAAATGTCAGCGCAAGCGCGAGAGAGGCAACCGCGCCCGCTGCGTAAATGGCTGCCGCCGACGCCAGCCCCGGCCGCGGCTGATGCTTGCCCAGAAATTCGGTCGCGTAGCCGTAGAGGGCGGCCAAAGCGAGCGTCAGGGCGGCAAACGGGATCGAGCGGTCGAGATTGGCAATTCGCAGGTAAAGCGCGATCAAAATGACGATGGGAACTACGACACCGGTCAGGCCCCATAGCTGTGCATTGAACGCGGTTGCGGTCCGGCCCTGCGCCAAAAAGGCCGGCAGTCCGAAGATCAGCGCGAGTGCCGCGCCGAAGGCCAGATGTAATGTTGTTCCCGTGGGTGGGCCCGGAATGGCGCCGCGTGTCACGCCGGGTGACAGCACGAGCGTTTCCACGAACTCGGGCGCCGCCCATTGAATCATGACCGCGCAAGCGAACAGGCCCGCGGCGGGCAGGGCCCAGAGCGCCGCCTCCGTGCGCCATGTGATCGCAACGGTGGCGGCCGCGAGCAGCGCAAAGGTCGTGAGTGCCACGCTGTCGTGGTCGCTGTTGATGACGAGAAAGGCCGCGGCAAACAAAAATGCGCCGATCGACCCGGACGACACCTCGTCAATTTTCCCCGGCTCAGCCGGCGGGCCATATTTTAGCCCGGACACGATCAGTGCGGCCGCAAGCGCAAAACCTGCAACGACGTGAAATAGGTGCGCGTTCAATGCCTCGACGTGATCGGGCTCGGCGCCGGCCCATGTCCAGAGCACACCCATCGCGGTCGCGGTGACCGCAAGCCATCGCCAGAGCCGCATGCGGGCCAATGCGAAGGCCGCGGCCATGACAACGGCGAGATAGAAATAAAGCGCCCAGTAATCCGCCGATCCGGTGCTGACGAGCACGGGCGTTACAAAGGCGCCGACCAGGCCGAGACCGGCGAGCGCGGGACCATGCAGCAGCGCAGCCGCCAATGTCGCCAGGGCCACGATGCCGAGCAGGACGAATGCGGATGCCGGCGACAGAAAACCGTAAAGCGCGAAAGCCGCATAGACGGTCGCGTAAGCCGCGACCGTTCCCGCAGCAGTGAGAATGCCGGGGATGTGCTGGCTTGGAATCGGGACGATACCGGCAGCGACCTCGTTCCGCCGCGCCCATTCGCCGGCCGTGATCAAGAGCGCAGAGAAAATCGCGGCGAGAAATATCCGGACGCCGGGGCCGAGCAGGCCCATCTCGACCGTGTAGCGAACGAGAAAAATGCCGCCGAGCGCCAGCGCAAGTCCGCCGATCCAGACGACCCATTGCGTGCCAAATCGCTCCTCCAAAGTAGCCCGCTGTGGCGCCGGCGCGGCCGGTACCGATGCGACCGGAATCTCGGGAGCGGCCGCCGGTTTGACAACGACCGGCGGCGGCTCGGGAACTTGCACCGGTGCAGTCGGAGCAGATTCTGAAGCGGGAGTGACGATTGCGGGGGCGGCCCGCGCCGCCTCCAGTGTCGCGATCCGCGCCTCCAGCCGCCTGACGCCATCACGGGCGTTCAACGTCATCACCAGAGCGACGATGGAGATGACCGGTATCGCCAGTATCAGAAGCCCAATTACGACGACTTCCGCCATCGCCCGTCCCCCCGGATGGATGAGTCGCGGCAATGCTACTTTGCCGGGAGGGAGTCCGATAGCGGCCGTGGCACCCCTGTGGGCTGGCCCTTACAGCAGATCGAGCCGGAATGGTTGGCCTTCCGGCGCCGCATCGCCGAGGCCGATAGCGTCGATCGCACGTATCATGCGGCCATCCCGCTTGAGCAAAACGTCCGCGACCGAAACGATGCGCGAGTTCGGCTGCGCCGTTGGCGATGAACGCCTGATGTCCCAGGCGATCTGCATCTCGTCGCGTTGCGGATTGATCGCGCAGGCGGCAACATAGGCCGCGGCGGTCGACCGGCTGATGCCCGCGAAGCAGTGCATCACCATTGGCGTCTTGCGGTCCCAGGTCGTGACGAATTCGATCAGCCGTTCCACGTGATCGTTGGCCGGAAGCGTATAGCCGTCCATCGGCATGGTGATGTCGTCAACCGAGAGCACCAGGTGGTTCTCGGGCGCGATATGGCTGGGCCGCTGAACGCGGTCGACAATCCGCAACAAGGTTACGATGTGCTGGGCGCCGGTCTCGTCGACCGTAGCATGCAGACGCGAAAGTGAGCAGACGTGGATCATGGACCGTTCGTGCGATTCTCGGTTCTTATTTAGGCGCTGGATTGCGGCATGGAAAGGCTCAGCTGCCGAGCAGCCTTTCAAAGCGCTCCCGGTAGCGGGCCTGCGCGGTTCCGGCGGGCCAGGGCTTGAGGTAGTCACGTTCGAGCACGGTGGAAAACTTCGGCGGCGGCCCGAAAAATTTCCGGGCTTCGGTTTCCGCGAAACCCGCCAGCCGCGTCGCCTCGAGATAGGCGGCGCTTCTGTCTGAGGTCTTGATAAGCGCTTGCAACGGTTCCGGCAGCTTTGCAGGCAGTCCGAAGCGCAAATGGATGGCGGCCAGCAATCGTTTCTCCACGGCCTTGTAGCTGTCGCCGATCACCGCCTTGAACGGCGAGATCATGTCGCCAATGACATATTCGGGCGCATCGTGCAGCAGGACCGCAAGGCGACCCCTGTGATCGAGCCGGGGAACCTTGGCGCGCGCCAGGGCTTCGACGAGCAGTGAATGCTGCGCGACGGAAAAGATGTGACCGCCTTGCGTCTGTCCGTTCCAGCGCGCGACGCGCGCAAGACCATGTGCAATGTCGTCAACTTCGACGTCGAGCGGGGAGGGGTCGAGCAGATCGAGGCGTCGTCCGGACAGCATACGCTGCCACGCGCGCGGCGGCGGCTTCGAGCCTCGTGCGCTGGTCGACTTGCTCATCGTTTGCGGGCGAACTTCGACACGGCCGCATGGCGATGACAGCTCACGAGATGATCGTTGACCATGCCGACGGCCTGCATGAATGCATAGACGATAGTGGGGCCGACGAATTTGAAACCCTGCGCAACGAGTTCTTTCGATATTTTTTTTGAAAGCGAGGTTTCGGCCGGTACCTGCTTGGTCGACTTGAAGCTGTTTTGCTGCGGCCTGCCGTCGAGATGGTCCCACAGGAAATTTGAGAAACCCGGGCCGCTCTCCATGATCTTGATCCACGCGCGCGCGGACGACACCGCGCCTTCGATCTTCGCCCGGTTGCGGACGATGCCGGCGTCCTTCATCAGCGACTCGATCTTCCGCTTCGGGTAGCGCGCGATTTTTTCTGGCTCGAAATCGTTGAATGCGCGGCGGAAATTGTCGCGCTTGCGCAGGATGGTGATCCACGACAGGCCGGCCTGGAAGCCGTCGAGCACAAGCTTTTCGAAGAGCGCGCGGTCGTCATATTCGGGGACGCCCCATTCATCATCGTGATAGGCGACGTAGAGCGGATCCTGTTTTGGCCAGGGGCAGCGGGCGAGGCCGTCCGCGTGGACGATCACTTTGCTCATGAGGTCGCCTTTCCCTCGCCCGGCCAATCGAACTTCGCCCAGGATGGTTTCACCGGGCGGACGGCGATGCCACCCGCTTCCAGCGTCGCTTTCGCGGCCAAAGCATCCGCGATCCGGTCGAGCCGCATAAGCGCAAGGCCCCGGCCTTTCGCGGTCGAGCCCAGTGTGCCGACCTGTTTTTGGCCGGCCATGATCGGCAGCCCCGACGTCGGCGCGAACTCGTCGTAAGCGATCGGTACGACACGGCTGCGGGCGCTGGCGCGGTGCTCGACCCGCGAAACGACCTCCTGGCCGACATAGCAGCCTTTGTCGAAGTCGACGCCGTTGAGCTGGTCCATGTCGGCTTCGTGCGGGAACGTGTCGCCATAGATGAAGTCGAGCCCGCCGCGCGGCACGCCGAGCGGGATGCGATGGTTTTCATATTCGTCGGCATCGGCGAAGCCGGCCCCGAGATCGGCGGCGGCAGCAGCCGCCAGATGCGGGGGCAACATGATGCGTGAGCCGAGTGCCGGCAGCCGCGGATCCGGGTAGCTCAGGCCGTACTCGCTGTCGGCCACTCCGCCCCAGACCGCCATCACCCCGAGCACTTCCGACAAGTCCTCGCAGATCACCTTGGCCCGCAATTTGTAGAAGTTCAGTTTTTCCACCAGCGCCGGGGCGAGCGCCCGCGGGCAGTCAAGGAAAAAGCCGCCCCCATCCTCGGCCAGGGCCTCCGCGATGATGAAGTCGGCGATGATCTTGCCCTGTGGTGTGAGCAGCGCCGCAAAGCACGGCTTGCCTGGCGCGACCTTGGTCATATCGCCGGTCACCAGCCCGTTGAGAAAGCGCCGGGCGTCGTCGCCGACGACCTTGACCACGCCGCGATCGGGAAGAAGTGCTGCCTGCATGCCGGTTCTCTGGGGTCCGTTTCGATAGTCTCTTGCCAGAACTCGCGGCGGAACGTAAGCGCTGTCCGGCAGGCCTCAAGTCCGGTCTCGGCAGCGCATGGCTGACACTTACGATCTGATCCTCAAGGGCGGCACGGTCGTCAACCATGACGGCGAAAGCGTGCGCGATCTTGGCATTCGCGGCAGCCGTTTC
>Ga0163163_10003518_pt1 | contig 13294 bp, 5 predicted proteins | sample S65metaG_FD_119766 | JGI IMG/M metagenome (GOLD analysis project Ga0163163, IMG submission 119766) | Switchgrass rhizosphere microbial communities from Kellogg Biological Station, Michigan, USA - S6-5 metaG | ecosystem: Host-associated > Plants > Roots > Rhizosphere > Soil | place: USA: Michigan... | reverse complement strand
CTGGAAAGACCCGCAGATCGCCTATCTCGGTCTGAACAGCCTCACGGAAATCCACAATGCGAAGGGTTCGCGCATCCGCGGCTTCGAGTCCAATATCGCCTGGGCGGCCACGTACAACTTGACAATCTCGGGCGGCATTGCGCTTTACCACTCTGAGATCACGACGCCGTATTGCGAAACGGTGGACGAAAACGGCGAGCCGACTACCGATTGCACTGATCCGCAGGCAAAGAAGGGAACCCAACTACCGATCACCGCCAAGCAGAAAGGCGACATCACGGCGCGATACAACTTCGCGTTCTACGGCTGGGACGCCTATTTCCAGGGCGCGGCATTCTTCGAAGGCCGACGCCGCTCGGAGCTACGCGACTTGCAGAACTCCGTGATCGGCGACCTGCCCGGCTACGGCACCGTGGACTTTTCAGTCGGCGGCAAGCACGAGAAATGGGCGCTGGACTTCTACATGAAGAACGCGTTCGACAACCGCGGCCAGCTCGCGCGCTACGCCGAATGCGAGGAGTTGCACTGCGGACCGCAGACTTACATCATCCCGGTGCAACCGCGTACGGTCGGAGTGCGCCTGACCCGCGATTTCTGACGCGGTCGCGCAGGTAAGCGAAACGAGCCCGGCGCAATGCCGGGCTGATTGTTTGTCATCTCGTATTTGAGCCAAGAATCCCTCGCCGAAGTTCCGTGGCGCCAATCAAGAGCAGCACGCTCGCCGCAACGAATGTCAAAAATTTCGCGTCAACCGGTGCAAAAGCATCACTTCGGAGCAGTGGCGGGAAGATCAATGCAAGCAGACCTGTCACGCCAACAAAAAAACGCGAAGGGCGCCATATCCACGAAGCACCAATTAACAGGATAGACAAAATATAGCCACCAAAAATGAATGACGCGTCTTGAGATTTTATGTACCACGTGTAGCGCAACTCGAATATCCCAAAATGCACCGCTAACGCCAACAGGCAGGAGGTAACGAGCACGACAACCCGCAAACCAACTTTCATCGTCATGATCTTAGTGGACACTGTCGATTATTTCTTTCTGATTCTTCTGCCATATTTCTTCAACCTGCGGACCCCATATCCCATTGAGCGCGGGCATTTGGTGCCAATTGTTGCCTTCTCCATAGCTTCGCAGAGTGACTTTCCCATCACCTCCGATCATGCCGAACCGAATCACAAAACCCTCGGTCAGCTTATGCTCCCCTCTTATCGTGTAGTTGACAACAATATCCGTGAGCTTGGTCGGATTTGGTGAAGGCACTAAGAATGAGTTGACCCTATTGGGGCCCGGAAGAACTGGAATGTAGCCCACGTCATTTTTTGTGCCGGAGGGACTAGCAGGGCTGTCGTCTCCGGGCGTTGGATCGTCCCTGAGCCCTTCGCTAGCTTGGGATGGCGTTAAGTTGCTTGCCGTTTCAACATTGTAAGTGTGAAAAAAGAGATCCGTTGTACTGATGCCCTCCGCCCCCACGGTGTTCTTGATTTCGACCTTCGGTACTGTCTTGTCCTCTGGATCAAGTAAAACTTCATCACCAACCACCGTTGATCGGCGCCCATCAGGATCGATGTTCTTGTACGGGTTATTCAGCGCGTAAGCGTAACGATTGAAACTGGTGCCGCTGTTAGCGTCGGCCGGGACTGGATCATTAGACAGGAATCTTCCGGCTATGGGATCATAATATCGTTGCTGCATATACGTGAGCTGCGTCGCAGCATCCGTGTAATGACCCGTAAAACCGGGTCCGTCAGCATAACTGCCGTTCGAGGGCGCGCCATAGGGTTCGTAGCGCGTGCGCGAAAGCACGGTCCCCGTGCTACCGCTTGTGGCAACAGGCGAACCGAGCCCGTCGGTGTGCAGATACTTCACCGTCGCGGCCGTTAGCGCGCTGTCCTCCCGCGCAATGAGCGAATGGCCAAGATAGATGTAATCGGTAATCCCTTTCGTACGGTCATCCATCTCGTAGCGAAGTTGACCACTCTTGCTGTAGATCATGTAGTGGTGGGTGCCGTCAGCTGCGCGCGTTATCTTGACGCGCCGGCCGTTTCCGTCATACGCGTAGCTTTCGTTGTTCACAGGCTGCGCGCCCGTTGTTACCTGTATTTGATTTGCGCGGTCAAACTGGAACGTCTGCGTTCCGCGCTGATTGACGTTGCCCTGCTGATCGTAGGTAAAGCTCATCACGGTAGTCGTGCCGCTCTTCAGCGCTTGCAGACGGTTGCTCGCATCGTACGCGTGCGTATAGTTACGCGAACCCACTATGCTGCTGCGCAGATTGTCGAGTGCGTCGTACTTGTATGTCGCCGTCCCCCAAACTCCTGCGGCATTTGCCGTCTTGAGACGATCCAAGTTATCGTAGGTCATCGACCGCGTCGTAACGCTCTGAAGATTGTCCGTGATGCTTGTTACATCCGCGTCCGCGTCGTACGTGTAAACGTCGTCCAGCACTCCCACATCCTTGCTTTCCTGTGGCAGGCCGCGCGCGTTTTGCACGAGTGAGTGTACGACGCCGTTCCCGTAAGTGAATCCCTGAATTGCCCCGTTCGGATACGTCGAGACGCTAGTCGCATATGACGTTGTCCCTTTCTTCGCTTGCGTTGGTTCGCCCAGCGCGTTTGGCGCGTAATCGACCTGTACGCTGTCCGGATAAGTCATTGATTTCAGACTACCGTTTCCGTCATAAGCATTTGCGAGACTAGCAGCAACAACACCGGCGCCGGATAGTGCCTCGGTAGTAAGCAGGCGGCGTTTGTTGTATCCGTAGGTCCACAATACGCTGCCCGCCGAAACAGTCTGCTCGAGACCATCCGGTGTATACGTGCGATGAACTGGCTGCGCTATCCCTGCGATATCAGTGAGCCTGTTCAACGTGTCGTAGGAGCGCGAAACTTTGGCCGCGATCACCCCTGTATCAGTGCGGTCGCACGACGCGACGCTGGTTAGCAACGGAAAGCCCGTCGAAATCCACGCGACGTTATTGGCCGCATCGTAGTCGCGCACGGTGGCACCAATCTCCGGCTCGATCGTCTTGCACAAGCGTTGATAGCCATCGTAGACGTAAGAACGCTTCGCCGAGACCGCGGTCCCGTCGACTTGATTCGTGCCGCTGCGCACGATGCTGGTAGGCTTGCCAAACTCATCGCGATTAATTGTTATGGACAGCGTCTCCGGGGCACTTATCTGATACGGCCTGTCATAGCTCGGCTCATCGAATGCCTGGAAATAGAATGTCGTCGAGTTGTTGCGAGGATCCTGTACGGTCTTTTTGAACGTTGTGGAATATGTCGTCGTTGTCGTCAATTGGCCAAGTTCGGAATATGTCTGCTTTTGCGTCTCGCGACCCAGAGCATCGTACGTACTGGCTATTCCGTAGGTCTTGTTGGTCGTGTTCGAACGGTCCGAATACGAACTCACCGTGCGCTGTGGATACGATGTGTAGTTTAGGTGGCCGACTGCGTCATAGCCCTGAACGGTGGTGCGCTGCGTGTTGGTCTTGTTGGCGCTGTCGTATTGCGTCGTTATAACCGGCCGCCACAGGGCGTCGAAATACGTTTCCTTGTGCGCATTTCCAGTCGTCGTCGTTTGTTTCCAGTGTCCTGCGGCGAGACCATACTCGGCAGTCGCGATCGGGGCAAACGTCTGCGTCATCGAGTTCCAAGCGACGGTATCGCCAGTCGGGTAGGCAATGCTCGTTAGACGGCCCATCGAATCGTGACCGTAGCTTGTCTTATACGCGTTCTCGTCAGTAATCGAATCGATCCAGCCCGCGTTGTTCACAACAGCTGATTTCGTCTTGCTGTTCGGATACAAGATAGTTTGCGGGATCCCGCGTTTCCAGTTCGTAAAACTCGTTACGTCGTTCCTTCCATCTGTGACGGTATAGAGTGTTCCAAGCGTGCATCCGGGCGTAATTGTCTGGTTGCAATACGCGAGGCGTTCGCTTGCCGTAGGGTTCCCGAATTCATACTTTGCAGTTGGCAACGCCGTGGTGGCATCGTAGGTCGTTGACTCCATTACGACGCTTGGAGTCGGCGCTGTCTTCGTAACAGACTTGACCTGCCCGAGTACAAACTTGGTCAGATTGTCGGAATAGGCCGTAGCCTCAGTACGCGAGTAGCCGAGCGTGCTTGATTTCGTCACGCTCAATGGCCGCGCATAGCTGTCAAAGCTATACACACCACTCGCGTTATTGACTTGCCATGTGAATGTCGCACCATCCTGCGTCGTCTTCTTCTGACGTATAGGGCGAAGCACACCGGTGCCAGGGTCGTTCAGGAGTTTGAAAGGGTCACCAACATGTGCAGGGTACGCCTGACCGGTTGGATCAATTTGATAGTCGACCGTCCTCGACTTAAGCGTAGTACTGCCGTTTAGAACATCCGATTGCAGCAACATGCCATCGTTGACTCCGTATCTGACCCCGAACGTCTGGCGCAACACACTGCCATCTGGCTGCGTTACGGTGATGAGCTTTGTCGTGGGACAACCTGCGGCGCACTGAGCGTCATAGCTGTATTGCAGCGCCGGATAGGTCCAACTCCAAGTCGGCGCGGCCGCGATTCCCGGGCCACTGATTGTTTTTTTCGTGAGACTTAGCACCGCAAAGACCGGCGGGATTCGATCGCCAGAGCCATTGGTAGCGTACCAGCAATTCTTGGGCACGTACGAGCGACCGTGTTGCTTGTAATCGAACGTGAACGTCCCTACAGCACCCGATGGATGAGTGACTGTCGCAACGAAATCATACCAAGCCATGGACTGCGGAAGACTTCCGCATCCATCGAACGCAATATCACTACCATCTGCGTTGAACGCAGAAAAGTTATAAATAAGCTTTGAGCTGTCCGGCAAAGTAACCGATGTCAGGGAGCCGGCCGTGTAGCCATAGGTCCAGGTGCGCGTACCATCACTTACCGTATCGACGTAACCGGAGCCGTTTAAGGATATGTTTCCGACACCATCCCTATAGGTCACCGTGAGTTGACGGCTATCGTTCGCATTGATGGCAACAATATTCCCCTGATCGGCGGCGCTGTACGTATAGGTGACCCAATTACCGAACCGGTCCTCAACGCGGGTGGGCATCATCCATACATCCATCCGCGGAAGAGAACCGTCGGATCCTTTTTGGACTCCCGAAACTGAAGCTTTTTGTCCGACGACCTGATTAAACCAATACTTCGTGCCGTCAGGTGCTCGTGCCAGGAAAGCGTCACCTGCGACGCCGTTTGCGGTCGTGGCAAGACACGAGAAGTACCAGTGACCTTTCGTTACCCAGTGATACGCCTGACCATCGCCCGGCTTTACCGTCGCGCTATCTGCAAGATGCAAGATCTCGTCGTCGCCCTGGCCAGGCACATAGAGCATATTGCCGTGCCAATAATCGTCGGAAGCGAAAGAGATCGACGCGGTGGCGCTGGGAGGGATAGTGGGGGGAGCAGCCTGCGCAAGATTTGATTGCCCGCATCTTAAGTTCGCTGTCGTGCCCGCCTGCCAGCCTGTGCTGGTTGCGAAGGAGCCATGCAGGTGCGGGATGTCGAAATCCCAATCGTGAATGGACCCACCCCTGCGGTGTGCCCCCAATCTGGACCGCACCTCGTTGACATCAAACTTGCGGGCAATCGCTACGCGCAACGCGCTATTTCCGGGTAGCTCGACGTCGGTGACCGAGAACGTAACAGCCCCTGTGTAATCGTTGATGTTATCGCCGAACAGGTTCTGGTCCAGCGCCGATAAGGTCCGCGCACTGTCGATCTTTTTTAGGTAGTCTACCTGAGGAGTTATTGTGCTCTGTGCGTGCGCGAGAGACGCGATCGCCAAGAATGCGCAACAGAGGGCAAGGCGCGCCGCACTCCGGAGTACGGGACAATTCGGCACTAGACGAAAACGCATATATCTCCCCAGACTTCTCAATCACGAAAGAAAGAAGCGCGCAACAAACTCTTGCATGCGCATAATGCATGCAGAAATCACCGCTGTTTGCACCCCACAATTGAAACCGAGACTTGGAGCTGTCGTCGGCCTTAGCCTGATTTCTAATCAGACTGAACCCCAGAATGGGTCGTCATATTATCTTTAGGGCACGCCGCTCGTCCACTCTATGCTTCCCTGTCAATGATTACAGTTGACTTACTAGCTAGGATTACCGCCTGAGCTTTCAAGGGCTATCCGCATGGCGCAATTTCCTAGTACGCAATGGAGCCTGATCCGGCAGAGCGGCGGTACGCCCTCGGCGCGCTATCAGGCGTTCGGCGAATTGGCCACGGCCTACCGCGATGCAATCCTGGCATTCTTCCGCGCTCGACTCGATGCCAGCGCGGCCCAAGACGCCACTCAATCCTTCCTCGCCCAAAGCTACGAACATGCCTGGTGGTCGCGTGCGGATGCCAATGCCGGCAGTTTCCGCGGATTCCTGTTGTTGCTGCTGCGGCGCCATCTGGGCCACCTGCGCGCGAAGCCGGATGACGGAGCCGTGCTCGACGACGCCGAACTCGCCGATCCTGCCCCGGCGGCTGACCAGCATTTCGACGCACGCTTCGCCCTCGCGCTGACTGCGCGCGCCGTGGACGTGTTGCGTGCGGACTATCGCAAACGTGATCGTGCAGCCTTGTTCGAGCAATTGCTGGCCACGCTCGGTTCGCCACCCGAGCACGGTGAACTGCAGCGCATCGCCGCCGCGCTGGGAATGGCGGCGAACACGTTGACGGTGGAACTTGCCCGTTTGCGCAAGCGCCTGCGCGAACAGGTGCGGGCGCAACTCAAGCAGCTGTGCGCGGACCAGGCGACGCTGGATTCCGAATGGGCGATCCTGCAGAGGGTTCTCGGCGGATTCGATTGACCTGTCACATTTGGCGCTACCGCCGTAGTACTGTGTTCAGTCAAGGGGAAATCGCATGAACACATCCGGCCCAGCCACACCGACTTTTGCCGTCGCCAATCCATCCGACTCGATCCTCGTGCACCTTGCGCGTGCTGCGCTCGCACCCGGTGCGAGCGGCGGAGTCGCGGCGTGGCCCAAGCTCGACCTGGCCGATCCGCGCCAGCGCCAGTTCGGCGACTATGAGTTGATCGAGGAACTCGGTCGCGGCGGCATGGGCGTGGTCTATCGTGCGCGCCAGAAAAGCCTCGAGCGCGATGTCGCGATCAAGTTCATCGCTGACTGGTTCGCCGACAGCACCAACGTGACGCGCTTCCTCGCCGAGGCGCGCGCCGCCGCACGCCTGATGCATCCGAACATCGTGCCGGTGCATGAAGTCGGGTCGGTCGAAGGCGTGCACTACTTCTCGATGCCGCTGATCGAAGGCCGCTCGCTGGAGTCGCTGCTCGACGACGGTTTACTGCCCGCCGATGCCATGATCCGGCTGCTGCTCAAGCTGTGCGAGGCCATCGATTACGCGCATCGCTTCGGCCTGCTGCACCTGGACCTCAAGCCCGCCAACGTACTGATCGACGCGCGCGGCGAGCCGCTGATCGCCGACTTCGGCCTGGCCCGGCACATGGACGATCGTGGCGGCGTGGACGCGCAGGAAGTCTCCGGCACGCCATCGTTCATGGCGCCGGAGCAGATCCTGATCAAGCAATACCGGCTGACGCGCGCGACCGACATCTACGCGCTCGGCGCGATCATGTATCTATGCCTGACCGGCCACTCGCCGCATGGCGAAGGCGCGGCGGACGACGTGATCCGCCGTGCGGCTGCCGGGCGCATCCGCCCGCCGCGCGAATTGAATCCCAAAATCCCGCGCGATCTCGACGCAATCTGCATGAAGTGTCTGGAACTGCAGCCCGGCGATCGCTACAAGAGCGCCGCTGAACTCGCGGATGACCTGCGGCGCGTGCGCGACGGAGTGCCGGTGAGCGTGCGCCGCATAGGCTTCGTCGAGCGCGTACAGCGCTGGGTCCGGCGTGAGCCGAAATTTGCTGCTGCCGTAAGCATTGCAGTGCTCGCCTTGCTGATCGGCGCTGCAGCGACGACATGGCAATGGAAACACGCCTCTGCCGAACGCGATCGCGCAACCATCGCCAGCGAGATTGGCGCACACCTGTTTGCGTATAAAGGCGATGAGGACAAGCGCACCGAAGACCTGCTTGCTTGGCTGCGCAAGCGGTTACCCGGCGACGAGAGTCACCAGGCCGATGCGCTGACCGCATTCACCGCATCCGTCAAAGGCCAAAGCGCCGATGCCGCCGCAACGCTGGCAAGTAAGATCGTCTGGGTGCTTGGCAGCGACTACCGGCGGCAAACGATCCGCGCCCTGGAAGCCGCCTCCGATCCCTATCGGCACCTTTACACCGCCCTGCTGATATTCAACGACACGAGCAATTCGAAATCGCACGATGAATTCGCAGCCGCCGTCAAAAATGCATTGGCCGAGCATCCCAACGATCCACTGTTGTGGCAGATCGCCGCAGTCTATTGCTCCGACACCGGGAAGGAGTCGCACTGCCCACCGCAAGCGGAGTCCGCCAGGCAGCTCGTGCGCCTGAACGGCGCGAACATGTATTCCTGGATGCTGCTGGCGATGCTATCAGACGATGCACAGGAGAAAAACGAGGCCTTGCACGAGGCGGCGCAGCGATCTCAAATCAACGACTATCTGGACGCCACGTATGCGGCCTACGCCAAGGCGTTTGAAACCGCCGCTGTACCGGCGCCGCCGCTGATCGCGGGTCCGATGCGGATCGTCGCCCCGAATGATCGCGCAGAATCCGGCATTGCATGGCAAGAAGCGGCGCAGTTCGCCCTTCCGCCGTACCAGCGCATGATCGACCAGTGCGGCACGCGCACAGGCGCCGCACCCGTGACCGACCCCCAAGTTGTTGCCGATTGCCTGACCGTCGGCCAGGCGATGACATACTCGAAGGGCGGCCTCATGACGCAGATGATTGGCGTCGCCATGGTCACGGCCCTGGCAAAGGGCAAACCGGAAGCCGATGCAGCCTCACAACGGCGCAAGCTTTACACCTATCTCGACGACGTCGTCGGCAAACTGAGCATCGACAAACAGATGTCGTATCCATTCTCGCGCTTGCTTCACGACAACGCGACCGATGGAGAAATGGCTGCACTGCAGAGCCGTGCCCGGTTCTTTGGCTTGCCGGATCAACCGCCCGCCGACTGGAAGCCAGACGATCCGATAGTCCTGCTCTCGGCGCGCCAGCGCTACGATTATTTTGTCGCGCTCAATAGCGACGCGGCGGCGCTCGTGAGGCAGGGCAAGTACGACGAAGCCACGACCTTGCTCGCGCCCGCCGAAGAAACGATGCGCATCCATTTCAAAGATAACTGGCAACGCGTGCGCTATCTGACAGTCCTTGCCAGGGCCAGAATCGGCCAACGCGAGTTCGCTGCCGCGCAAACGGCGCTGGACGACGCCTGGAAGGTCGCCGCCAATTTCGGCCCGGCCTCACGCGACGCGCGCGACTGCGCGCACGCCTACCTGGATTTGTATACTGCGTGGAGCGCAGCCGAGCCGGGCAAAAGCTACGACATCAAGGCGAGCGAATGGCAGCGCCGGCTCGCCGGGCTTGAAGCGACGAAGGACGACTGAACTCAAGCCGTCTTGCGAAACGCAAGACGGCCATTCGCCGCATCCACCGCAATCGTATCGCCGGGTTGGAATCCGCCGGCGAGGATTTCTTTGGCCAGCGGATTTTCCAGCTGCTGTTGGATCACGCGCTTGAGCGGCCGCGCGCCGTAGACCGGATCGAAGCCGACATTGCCGAGCAGGTCGAGTGCCTTGTCGGACAACGTCAGCGTGAGCTGCCGCTCGGCCAGGCGCTTGGCTAGGTACTGCGTCTGAATGCGCGCGATCTGGCGGATCTGCGCTTTGTCGAGCGCACGGAATACGACGATCTCGTCGAGACGGTTGATGAACTCGGGCCGGAAATGCGCCTGCACGACGCCCATCACGGCGGCTTTCATCTTCGTGTAGTCCTCTTCGGAGCCGCCAGCGTATTCCTGGATCTGCGCCGAGCCCAGATTCGACGTCATCACGATGACGGTATTGCGGAAGTCCACCGTGCGGCCCTGGCCGTCGGTCAAGCGCCCGTCGTCGAGCACCTGCAGCAGGATGTTGAAAACGTCGTGGTGCGCCTTCTCGACTTCATCGAGCAGAATCACGCTATACGGGCGCCGCCGCACGGCCTCAGTGAGATACCCGCCTTCCTCGTAGCCGACATAGCCCGGGGGTGCGCCGATCAGGCGCGCGACCGAGTGTTTCTCCATGAACTCGCTCATGTCGATGCGCACCAGTGCCTCGGTGGAGTCGAACAGGAATTCCGCGAGCGCCTTGCACAGCTCGGTCTTGCCGACACCCGTGGGACCTAAGAACAGAAACGAGCCATTCGGACGGTTCGGATCGGACAGGCCTGCGCGCGAGCGCCGGATCGCATCGGCGACCGCATGCACCGCTTCATCCTGACCGACGACGCGTTTGTGCAAGTCGTCCTCCATGCGCAGCAGCTTCTCGCGCTCGCCTTCGAGCATCTTGCTGACCGGAATGCCCGTCCAACGCGAAACGACCTCGGCGATCTCCTCGCTGGTCACGCGCTGCTGCAGCAGCTTGAACCCTTTGGCCTCGGTCTCCTGCGCCGCGTGCAGCTGTTTTTCCAATTGTGGAATTTTCCCATATTGGATTTCGGCCACCTTGGCCAGATCGCCGTGGCGCTGCGAGGTTTCGATTTCCGCGCGCGCCGCTTCGATCTGCTCCTTGATCTTGCTCGTGCCCTGCACGGCCGCCTTCTCGGCTTTCCAGACCTCGTTGAGATCGGAGAACTCGCGATCGAGCTTGGCGATGTCCGTTTCGAGATCGGCCAGGCGTTGCTTGGATTCCTTGTCCTTCTCTTTTTTCAGCGCCTCGCGCTGGATCTTGAGCTGGATCAAACGCCGTTCGAGGCGGTCAAGTTCTTCCGGCTTGGAGTCGATCTCCATGCGGATACGCGATGCGGCCTCGTCCATCAGGTCGATGGCCTTGTCCGGCAATTGCCGATCCGAGATGTAGCGGTTCGACAACGTTGCCGCTGCGACGATTGCCGGATCGGTGATCTCGACGCCGTGATGCACCGCGTAGCGCTCCTTCAGACCGCGCAGGATCGCGATCGTGTCCTCCACGCTCGGCTCGCCGACAAAAACTTTCTGGAAGCGGCGCTCGAGTGCGGCGTCCTTCTCGACGTACTTGCGGTACTCATCGAGCGTCGTCGCACCGATGCAATGCAACTCACCGCGCGCGAGCGCGGGCTTGAGCATGTTGCCTGCATCCATCGAGCCTTCGGCCTTGCCCGCGCCGACCATCGTGTGCAACTCGTCGATGAACAGGATGATGTTGCCTTCTTCTTTGGCCAGATCCTTGAGCACCGCTTTGAGGCGTTCCTCGAACTCGCCGCGGAACTTCGCGCCGGCGATCAGCGCGCCCATGTCGAGCGACAGCACGCGGCGGTCGCGCAGGCCTTCAGGTACCTCGCCATTGACGATGCGCTGCGCGAGGCCTTCGACGATTGCGGTCTTGCCGACGCCGGGCTCGCCGATCAGCACCGGATTGTTCTTCGTGCGCCGCTGCAGCACCTGGATCACGCGGCGGATTTCCTCGTCGCGGCCGATAACCGGATCGAGCTTGGATTTCTCCGCGCGCGCGGTCAGGTCGATCGTGTATTTCTCCAGCGCCTGGCGCTGGTCCTCGGCATTCTCGCTTTGCACCTTTTCACCGCCGCGCATTTTCTCGATCGCAGCTTCCAGGCTTGCCTTGTTCGCGCCGGCCGCTTTCAGCGCCGCGCCGAGTTCGCCCTTGTCGTCCAGCGCCGCAAGCACGAACAGCTCGCTTGCTACGAAGGCATCGCCGCGCTGTTGCGCCAGCTTGTCGGTGAGGTTGAGCAAACGCGTCAGGTCGTTGGAGACATTGATGTTGCCTTCCTGGCCTTTCACGGCCGGCAGCTTGTCCAATGCCTGTCCCAGTCGCGTGCGCAACGACGCGACATTGACGCCAGCCTGCGCGAGCAGCGGCGTGGTCGAGCCGCCCTGCTGATCGAGCAAGGCGACCATCAAATGGGCCGGTTCGAGCATGTTGTTGTCGCGCCCGACGGCCAGCGATTGCGCATCGGCCAGCGCTTGCTGAAAACGGCTGGTCAGTTTTTCCATTCGCATAAATAACCCTCGATTCTTGTTCTTATGGGGATCGCTGCAGAGCAGCAAGATGATCGATCTATGTAGCCGGCCTGCACAAATTCAAGCGATTTTTTGCCTACATTCATGTTCCGGGACGCAGACTGCTCCGGCAGGAGTTTTCCGACCAGGGAGTATGTGGCATGGTCGCAGAGGTGGTCGAACGTTTCGTCGCGCCGCCGGTCCGGACACGGCGCGTGTCGCGCTGTTCGTGGATCTGGATGGCATGACGCGCACCGCTGGCGCGCGGCGTATGTAGGCCGGATGATGCTGCCCGCAGGGACTGATCCCACGATCGGATCAAGCGCGACCGCTACAATGCCGTATGCGTGTACTTTTGCTCGGCGGATACGGGAATTTCGGCGGGCTGATCGCACGCGAACTGGCGCGTGACGTGAACCTGCAAGTGGTCATCGCTGGCCGCAATGCAGCGGCGGCGGCGAGCATGGCCGAGGCGCTGCAGCGCGCGGCGGTTGCGCGCTTTCAAAGCGTAGGCCTCGACGTCAATGCGCGTGATTTGACAGCGCGTTTCGCCGCAGTGGCGCCCGACCTCGTCATCCATACCTGCGGCCCGTTTCAAGGCAGCGACTATTGCGTCGCCGAAAGCGCAATAGCCGCAGGCGCGCACTATATCGATCTCGCCGACGCACGGGATTTCGTTGCCGGCATTGGTCGGCTCGACGTACAGGCACGTGCGCGCGATCGGCTCGTGACCGCTGGTGCCAGCACCGTGCCGGCATTGTCCGCCGCCGTGATCGATCACTATCGCCCGCAGTTCCGCGCGTTACGCACCATCGACGTCGGCGTGAGTCCGGGCAACCGCTCGCCGCGCGGCGCAGCTACCATCGCAGCAATACTAAGCTACGTCGGGCGGCCGCTGAAAATGTGGATAAATGGACAATGGCGTAGCGTCACCGGCTGGCAGAACTTGCGCCGCGAACGCTACCCGCAGCCCGTCGGTCCGCGCTGGCTCGCCAACTGCGATGTGCCGGACCTGAGCCTGTTCGTGCCGCGCTATGCGGGCGTGGAGTCGATGCGTTTCGGCGCGGGGCTGGAGCTGCGCCTGCTGCACTTCGGCCTGTGGCTGTTGTCCTGGCTGGTGCGCTGGCGGATGCTGCCGCGACTGGATCG
>Ga0163163_10003515_pt1 | contig 13295 bp, 13 predicted proteins | sample S65metaG_FD_119766 | JGI IMG/M metagenome (GOLD analysis project Ga0163163, IMG submission 119766) | Switchgrass rhizosphere microbial communities from Kellogg Biological Station, Michigan, USA - S6-5 metaG | ecosystem: Host-associated > Plants > Roots > Rhizosphere > Soil | place: USA... | reverse complement strand
GATGCCGGACGACCGTGGCCAGGGTCTCGGCGGAGAGCCCCTTGGGGGCCTGAGGGTCCGCCGGGTCACGCAGTGCGGCGAACGCCCGGTCCAGGCCACGCTGGTCGATGGCAGGCCCGGCGCGGGACATCTGGCGGCGGTAGTCGGCGTAGCGCTCCAGACGGTCCCGGAATGTGGCGAAACTGAAGGGCTTGAGCAGGTACTGGACCACCCCGTACGCGAGTGCGGTCCGGACGACGTCGAGGTCGCGGGCCGACGTCACCGCGATGACGTCGACCGCCGCGCCGTGGGCGCGCAGCGAACGGCACACCTCGAGGCCGCTGATGTCGGGCAGGTAGAAGTCGAGGAGCACCAGGTCAATCTGGTGCTGGGCGACGAACCGCAGGGCCTCTGCCCCGTGGCCCGCGACGCCAGCGGCCGCGAACCCGGGTACTCGCTGCACGAATGTCCGGTGCGCCTCGGCCAGCAGCGGATCGTCCTCGACGACGAGCGTGCGGATCGGCTCATCGACATCCGGCCTCACGTCCGGCCCCCGGTCGGCGTCGCGGGCCCGGCGGGCCGGGGGAACCGCACGGTGAAGACGGCGCCTCCGGCCCGGCCAACACTGTCGCCCCCGCTGCCCCCGTCGTCCCGACCGACGTCGATCTCGCCGTCGTGCCGGCGCACTACCTGGCGGACGAGGGCGAGCCCGAGGCCACGGCCGTGCAGCGCATCGGCGGTCTTCGTCGACCAGCCGCGTTGAAAGGCGGCCTCGAGGTTCGCCTCCTCGATGCCGGCGCCAGTGTCGGCAACCCGGACCACCAGGTCGTCGTCGTCGCTACAGATGCTGACCACGACCCGGCGCGGCGGAACGCCGGCAAGGGCGGCCTCGATCGCGTTGTCCACCAGGTTCCCGACCACGGTGATCAGGGCGTGGGGCTCGACAAAGGCGGTGCACACGGCCGTGTCGCCGCTGATGTGCAGCTGGACGCCCCGTTCGTGTGCCTGGGCGACCTTACCGAGCAGGAGCGCGGCCAGCACCGGCTCGTCGACGGCGGCCAACAGGCGGTCGGTGAGCACCTGCGACGCGGCCAGTTCGGCGGTGCCGAACTGGACCGCTTCCGGCCCGCGTCCCAGCTCGACCAGGGTGACGACCGCGTGCAGGCGGTTCGCCGCCTCGTGTGCCTGCGCCCGCAGCGCCTCACTGAACCCGCGGATCTCCTCCAGCTCGCCAGTGAGCGCCCGCAGCTCCGTGGTGTCCCGCAGGGTGGTGACGGTGCCCAGCACCCGGCCGGCCCGGACCGTCTGCCGCTGGTTCACCGCGAGCACAACGTCGCCGCTCAGGTGCACCTCGTCGCTCGCCACCCGTCCCGAGGTGAGCAGGTCGGCCAGCGAACCGTCTACGCCGAGGCTGGTGACCGGCCGGCTCGCGGCGTCGGGCGGAAGGTCCAGCAGGCGCACCGCCTCGTCGTTCGCCAGTACCAACCGGCCGTGGTGGTCCACGACGAGCAGCCCTTCATGCACCGCGTGCAGCACGGCGTCATGATGCTCGTACATCCGAGTGAGCTCTTCCGGACCCAGTCCTCTGGTCTGCCGGCGTAGCCGGCGGCTGACCAGGACGGTGCCGCCGGCGGCGAGCAGCAGGGCAACGACCGCGGCGCTGACCAGCACGATGAGCTTGGCACGCACTGTCTGGCCGACCCGGTTCACGGTGATCCCGGCGGCCACCAGCGCCACCACGTGGCGATGCTCGTCGAAGACCGGCACGATGGCCCGCACCGACGGCCCGAGGGTGCCGGTGTACGTCTCGGTGAACGCGCGTCCGCGCACGGCCGTCTCGATATGCCCCCGGAACGGGCGGCCGATCTGGCTGGGATCCGGATGGGTATAGCGCAGGCCGCTCGGGGTCATGACGACGACGAAGTCGACGCCGGTGTCGTGCCTGGCCGCCTCCGCACGAGGCTGTAACGGCGAGCTCGGGTCGGGCGTCCGCAACGCCGCCAGCAGACCGGGGGAGTCGGCGAAGCTCTGCGCGACGGCGAGTGCCCACGTTCGGGCATCGCGGTCCGCGTCGTGCCGGGCGTCCACCACCAGCGCGCCCGCAGCGGCCACGACAAGCAGCATGATGACCGTCACCTGCAGGACCAGAACCTGCGTCGCGACGCTGCGGTGACGAAGCCGCGGGCGTAACCAGCTTGCATCCACCCGACCAGTGTCGCTGCTGCCGGCCGGACGTCCAGCGCCGTCGAGATCGCCGGTCACGACCGTTATGAACGAAAGAGCGTTTTCGGTGGTGAGGGGCGTCACCGTACTCGGCATCGAAGAGCGGATGGCCGCCGGCGGTTGCCGGCCGCCTCGCGAGGAGGACCGATGCCTGCGTCAAGACCGATCCCTCAGCCAGAAACGCCGAGCCAGCCCGCGGCCAGTTCACTGACCGCCGTCGGGCCGCGCACCGCCGGCACCGGGCGTCGCCGGTGGTACCGGCAGCTGTATCCATGGGTCCTGTTCGGCATCGCGGCCGGTGTCGTGGTCGGCACTTACGCTCCGGGCGTCGGCGTGGACCTGCAGCCGTTGGGCACCACATTCGTCGACGCCATCAAGATGATCATCACGCCGATCGTGTTCTGCGTGGTCGTCGGAGGGATCGCTCAGATCGACGACATCCGGCGGGTCGGCCGGGTCGGGCTCAAGGCCCTCGGCTACTTCGAGGTCGTCACGACTGCGGCGCTGATGCTCGGACTGGTCGTGATGAACGTGTTACGGCCGGGCGACGGCGTCCACGCCGACCCCGCCGCGCTCAAGGTGTCGAAGACTGTGGCCGGCTACGTCAGCCAGGGCGAGGACCAGGGCTGGGGCACCTTCCTGTCCGATCTCGTGCCGAGCAGCATCGTTGGGGCGTTTGCCGAAGGGAACGTCCTGCAGGTGCTGTTCTTCGCGGTGCTGTTCGGGATCGCGCTTAAGCTCGTCGGCCCCGCCGCCACCCCGATCGGGGTGGCCGTCGACCGGCTCGGCAAGGTCATCTTCCAGGTGCTGCGGATCGTCATGTACGCCGCGCCCGTCGGCGCGTTCGGGGCGATGGCCTACACGATCGGGAAGTACGGCCTGCACACACTCACCAGCCTCGGCGAACTGATCGCCATCTTCTACGGGACCTCGTTGTTCTTCGTTCTCGTCGTGCTCGGCGGTATCGCGAAGGCCTGCGGGATCAACATGTTCAAGCTCCTGCGGTACCTGAGGGCGGAGCTGCTGGTGGTGCTGGGCACTTCGTCGTCCGAGTCGGTGCTGCCGCAGGTCATGCGCAAGCTCGAGCTCGCCGGGGCGCCCCGGCAGATCGTCGGCCTGACGGTGCCGACCGGGTACTCGTTCAACCTCGACGGCACCTGCATCTACCTGACACTGGCGTCGCTGTACGTCGCGCAGGCGCTGGACGTGCACCTGTCGCTGGGCCAGCAACTCGGGATCATCGGGGTGTTGCTGCTGACCTCGAAGGGCGCTGCCGGCGTCACCGGATCCGGGTTCATCGTGCTGGCCGCGACCCTCTCCACAGTCGGCACCATCCCGGTCGCCGGCATCATGCTGCTGTTCGGGATCGACAAGTTCATGTCGGAATGCCGCGCGCTCACCAACGTCTGCGGGAACAGCCTGGCGACTCTAGTCGTCGCCCGCTGGGAAGGCGTGCTGGATCGCGAGAAACTACGCCGGGCGCTAGCCGGCGAGCCGATGGAGGCGGATCCCACCGACGAGCTCCTCTCCGGCGTCGGGCACCCGGCTGAGCACCCGCCGCCGGCAGCAGCGGGCCTGGCGCTGCCGGTCGGCTGACCGGGCCGAACGGGTGCCGCCGCTGGCCACCGGGTCGGCTCGGCGCTTTGTAGCCCGAGGCATCGGTTGTGGTACCCCGGTGGGCAGAGAGCGCCTCGGCGCGAAGCCGAGCGCTGTAGCGTTGCCCCGGTGTCGACGCTCTTGATCGTTCACCATACCCCGTCGCCGTCCATGCAGGCGATCTTGGAGGCGGTGCTCGCCGGAGCCAGGGACGAGGCGATCGAGGGGGTGGAGGTCGTCGTCCGCCCGGCCCTGGCGGCCACTGCGGTCGATGTGCTGGCCGCCGACGGCTACCTGCTCGGGACGCCGGCCAACATCGGCTACATGTCAGGGGCTTTGAAGCACTTTTTTTGACCAGAAGTTGACGCCAATCATAGTGCTCGCGCACTCGCAGAGCGTAGTCGTCGTAACTTGCGGGTCATCGTGAAGCCCGGCCGCCGCCTCGACGGTCCGAGGCGGAGTCTCATCAGCCGTTCTGAAGTTCTTCGCGCCAGTCTCGGAAGAATCGGCGTAGTTGCGCGGCGTCGTGCGTGGACAGGTTCAGCTCGTCGTCGGAGTAGCGGCCGGCTGTTCCGATCATGTCGGCGAAAACACCGAGGTCGAAGCCCGCGTCCTGGGCGCGAGCGAGCCGTAACAGCTCGTCCTTGGGGTAGACGTCGGCCAAGTCGCGGACGTCGGTGAAGTCCCGGGCCTCGGCCCGGCCGAAGAGGGCGAGTACTTTGCGGGCGGCCAGGTCGCGGGCGGCGAGTGTCGGGCCCAGCTCGGTGGTGCTCGGCGGCTCGTCAGGTGGGCTGTCGAGGCCGAGATCCACCATCGTCACCTCTCCGTCAGCTTCGATCGTGAGGCGGGCGAAGCTGTCCGACAGGCGCAACTGCTGGACCCGCCATCCCTTGGCGACCGCGGCCCGGGTGAACGCAATCACCACGTCGCGGATCGGCACGACCGGCGGAACTGCGGTGAAAAGATCGACATCTCGCGTCGATCTGTTTACCAGAGCTCGGGTAATGAGTGCCGCGCCACCGGCGACCGCGAAACCGGCGCTTTCGTCCAGGCTGAAGAACATCGCGGCGATGGATCGTTGGAAGGATGTGATCACACGAGGACGATCCGTTCCCAGGCTCGTCGGATGGCCGCCGGCAGGACCAGGTCCGGCCACGCATCGACCAGCAGGACACCGTCGACATAGGTGAGGAGGTCCGCGGGCAGGCCCTCGCGCAGGACGATCTCGTACACCCGATGACGCTGCCGGCGGTCCGAGAGTTCATAGACCCGCTCGGGGTCGGACCAGTTGAGATGAACCGGCAGCCGCACCCGCGCCAGTGCCTGGCGCACCGGCAGCCGCGGCAGGCGGTCGGGCACGGAGAAAGGACGGCCACGCTCGTCGGCCAGGTCCACGAAGGAGGGCACAGCGCCTATGTCGAACCGGAAACCCGCGGCGGCCAGCAGACGTGCCGCGGTATCGAGCGTCGGCGACTTCGTTCCGTGCTCGTACGCGGCCAGGGTTGGCCGGGAAGTCCCTGCGCGCCGAGCCAGTTCGGCCCCCGAGAGTCCTGCCTCCAGCCGAGCCTGTTCGATCAGGTGGCCTGGGGTCTGCTCCACTCGCCTTCCCTCCCCGACGTCTTGGCGTATCCCATAGGATACGCCAAGCATCCGACTGGTGCGTCGAAGGCGATGATCGGAGCTGCACGCGCGGGCCTCCGGTGGAAGCAAGTCCTGCCGCCCGTCCGCGTCATAGGCGCGTTGGACCAGGCGTCACGAGACGCCTGCTGGGAACTGGGAGCCACGGTTGCGGCCACCCTCTGACAGGTCATGCACCCTTGTTGATGTTACTTTTGCGACCAGGGCTTGGCGCGAACCATCGTGATCGCGCACGCACAGAAGGTAATCATCGGAGTCCTGGGCGAGTGCTCTACGCAGAGCGCCAGGTGCTCCGGGGCCGGTCAGGGTGGTGCCGCCTGGTCAGGCCACGATGAGGTAGCTCGCCTACCGGCCGGAGGCGTCGGGAAGATCGGGGCACGGCTGCTGGGCGGGCAGGCGGCCGGCGGCGGTCCACAAGAGCCAAGGCAGGTGGCCCGGGGGCAGCGGGCCCACCCCTGGATCGACCTGGACGGTGACCGCATTCTCACCGCTGCGGGCGATGGCCCAATGGTCACCCAGGTAGGCCTCGTCGCCGAGCCCCCTCAGCGGTGTGCCGGCGTGGCGGGCGCGCAGCGCGAGCCGGGCCGTGCGGCCAGTCGTCACCGCTACGTGCACCGCCACCCGCCCATTGACCTCGTACAGCTGGAGGGACAACGGCGCCGGCCGGGCTATGGTCGGGCCTGGCCGCGCGGTCACCCGCTGGCCGACAGCGCGGCTGACCTCGTCGATGGTCAGCAGGTTGCCCGCCGCCGGCAGCAGCGCCGCGCCGCCGGCCCGCCGCCGGCCAGGCGGCGCGATGCCCATCGCTTCGGTGATCAGCCCCTCGGTCGACTCGGCGCGCTCGAGGTCGAGCAGCTGGCGGGCCCGGCCCGGCTCGACGACGGTGATCTCCAGAACGCGGCGGGTCCAGCGGTGCGCGCGCAGCCGGACCACGTCGCCGACCTGGCAGGAACGGCGCAGCTCCCGCGGCGCGCCCCAGGCCGTCGTGCTGGGCCGCCCCGACCGGTCGCGGTGGCCGTCGTCAACAGCCAGGTAGTACAGCACGGTTTGCTCGTTGACCGACCGCCAGCTCTGGTCCCAGAGCACCTCGCCGACGAGAGTCACCGGCGCCGCCACGTCCGCGCTGACGCGCACGAGCCGGTACACCCCGCGCACTACGAGATACAGCCCGACGAGCAGGCTGGCCTCGGCGACCAGACCGTTGCCGGTCCCACCGGGGCGGTCCAGGGCCGTGCCGCGGTAGCCCAGCACGGCGAGGCCGGCCAGCAGGCACACCGCAGCCCACGCGCCGACCGGCAGCGGCTTCTTGCCGTACCGGCCCCAGAACCACGGGTAGTGCACCCGGACGCGGTGCCAACTGCCTCCGAGCGAGGACCACACCCGCGTGCGGTCGCCCATGCCGGGATCGATCGTCTCGTCGCAGGTATGGGTCTGGCCGAGGGCGCAGCCGTAGGGCAGGTAGCGGTCCCATACCGCGACCGCCGCCGGCGGCAGCTCGCGGAACGCCTCGTCGCCGTGCAGGAACTCCCGCAGGCCCAGCCAGCGGGCCGCCACTGCCCGGCCCGCCGGGGTGTCGCGTTCGCCGCGCTGAGTGTGCGCGATGACGGCGAGCAGCGCGAAGGTGACGACGGCGGCGCTCAGCCACCCGGGTCCGTCCCCGCTGTGGGAGTGGCCGCCCCCGTGAGAGCTCACCTGGTGGCCGACGCCGTGCGCGCGGTGGGAGTAGTGCGCCGCCGCCACCGCCACGGCCAGCGCGACGAGCGCCGCGGCGGCCGTCAGCACCGTCAGGACGTCCCGGTCGAACCGGCGGCGCGACAGGCCGCGCTGCCGGGCATCCGCGATCACCTCCGCCCGCAGCTTCCTCATCCAGGTCTTCGCCTGGCCCTCGTCACGGAAGGCCAGCGCGGTCAGCGGGAGCACCCCACCCGAGGCAAGCGCGCTCACCCGGTCGAAGACGCGCCGCTCATAGCGGGTGAGGCTCGGACCGGTGAGGGCGGTGTCCCGCCGCAGGTGAATCGTGGTCTGCCGCGGGTCGTCGCCGGGCTGGCGCAGCTCGAACAGCCGCCGCGCCGCCAGGTCGAGCACGGTGCACCGGGCGGCCGCGTCGGTCACCTCCCAGCCGTGCGCGAGCAGGCTGACGACGGCGGGCGGCTCGTCGCCGCCGAAGTCCTGCGTCGCCGGGGCCGGCGGCACCTGCCGTGGTCGGGTCACCAGCAGGCAGGCCGCGAACAGGGCGAACCAGCCGGCGACCGCGATGATCGAGAGAATCAGCTCGAATGCCATGGGTACTCAACGCTCCCCGAACCCGCGCGTGTGCGGGGCGGGCTCAGAACCGGACACGGACGTCGGCGCGTTCCGCCTCCGCCGCCTCGAAGTACTGTTCCTCGTGGAAACTGCCCATACCGGCGATGATGTTCGTCGGGATGGACCGTACGGCGGTGTTCAGCGATTGGACGGCGCTGTTGTAGAACTGTCGCGCATAGGCAATCTTGTTCTCGGTCTCGCCGAGTTCCGCCTGCAGCGCGAGGAAGTTCTGGCTGGCCTTCAGATCGGGATACGCCTCGGCGACCGCGAAAAGCCGGCCGAGCGCCCGCGTGAGGTCACCCTCGGCCTGGCCGCGTTGCGCTGTCCCGGTCGCGTTGATCGCGTTCGCACGCGCGGCGACCACGGAATCGAGAGTGCCGCGCTCGTGCGCCGCGTACCCCTTCACCGTCTCCACCAAATTGGGGATGAGTGTCTGCCTGCGCCGCAACTGGACGTCGATCTGCGCCCAGCTGGCCTGGACCTGGGCGCGCAGCCGGACGAGCCGGTTGTAGCCCAGCCCGGCCCAGACCGCCACCAGGATGATGAGGATGATGACGACGCCCACGACGAGCAGCAGGGAGACAGTCGTACTCATTGGGCACCCTCTATGTCCGGACTTGGAGCCCGATCGTCCACCCTGCCGTCCGCGTCCGCAATGACCGGCCCCTGACGACCAGCCGACAGTTCTCCGGTGCCGCAGACCTTCCGAATGATGCCAAGACGCTCCGTGACGTGCGAGCGGTGGCTCGGCCCAGATGAAGATCGTGTCGGCGTCGTCGAGACCGACGTGCTCGGGCGGGCCGGCCGACATCCACGGCTCGGGCACGGTCCAAGCGCAGCCGCCGTGGAGCGTCGAATCGCCTCGGCTGGCCAAGGCTCCCGAGCTCACGAAAGAGAAGCGGGAACGCATCGCCCGCATTATTGTACTGGCTTCGATTGAAGCTGTGCGGAAGCAAGTCACGGTAACGCTGCGCACGGCCGCTGAGCTTATTGCGTGGTTCGAATGATTCCCGCATAACATGAAGGTGGAGCAGTCCAAGTACCCGGTCGACCTCGACCGAATACACCGCGGGGACCTCGCTGGTCTCAACATTGCCGGCCTCATCCGCCTAAGCTTCGAGGCTGACCTCGACGCCTACTCTGAGAGGCCACGGACGTAGTTAGGTGCAACCCTTGACCACTGCCCACCTTCTCGTAAGAGGGGGTGGGCCTTAACTTGGTAGGATCTGGGCCGTGCCGAAGCTCCTCGTCGTCCACCACACGCCGTCTCCTACTATGCAAGAGATGCTGGAGGCCGTCCTATCCGGCGCTCGGGCCGATGAAATTGAGTCTGTAGAAGTGGAAGTTCGACCGGCGCTGTCGGCAACTGCTTTCGATGTCTTGGCGGCCGATGGCTACATTCTGGGGACTCCTGCCAATATCGGTTATATGTCCGGCGCTCTGAAACATTTTTTTGACCAGATCTACTATCCCGTGCTCGAGGCGACCGTCGGCCGGCCGTACGCGCTTTACGTGCACGGTGGCAGCGACACGACTGGCGCGGTCCGCGGCGTCGAGACCATCACGACCGGCCTGAAGTGGAAACGCCTGCGCGAGCCGCTGTCGATCGTCGGTGAGGTGAATGCTGCGGCACGCGAGGCATGCTGGGAACTCGGGGCGACGGCCGCGGCCAGCCTCATGACCGCATGATCTGCGCGGGCCAATCCCGTTCTGGGCGCCACAAGCGTCGCCCGCGCGGGCAGTGCTCGACCACCCGGAATAGGTTGGCCATGTGGTCAGGAATGGCTGAAAGTACGGCGGTACTCGCTCGGCGACACGCCGCGGCGGACGACGAACTGTTCGCGCAGGACGGCCGCGTTGCGGTAACCGACCCGCGTCGCGATTTGCTCGATGGACAGGCTGGTCATCTCCAGCAGTTCCTCGGCCAGGGACAGGCGCTGGCTCCGCAGCCACGCGTGCGGGGATGTTCCGGTGGCCGATCTGAAGCGGCGGACGAAGGAACGACGGCTCATCAGCGCCCGCGACGCCAGCACGTCGATGGTGATCCGGTGGTCCAGATGTTCCCGTGCCCAGGCGATGACGGAGGCCAGCCGCTGGTCATCGGTGTCCGAGGGCACCGGGGCGCGGACGTACTGGGCCTGGCCACCATCGCGGTGCGGTGGGACCACCAGGCCGCGGGCGATCGTGTTCGCTAGTCCGGCGCCGTGCTCGCGGCGGATCAGGTGGAGGCACATGTCCAGACCCGCCGCCGCTCCTGCTCCGGTGATGATCGATCCTTCGTCGACGTAGAGGGCTTCCGGTCGAACCGTCACCTCGGGATGAAGGGAGGTGAGCTCGTCGGCGAACAGCCAGTGCGTCGTGACCGTGCGGCCGTCGACCAGGCCGGCCGCCGCCAGGGTGAAGGTGCCGACGCAGTGGGCGGCGATGGTGGCACCCCGGTCATGGGCGGCGCGTAGCAGGGGGAGAACGGGGTGCGAGCGCTCGACGTGGTAGTCGACGGCCGGCAGGACGATGATCAGATCGGCCGTCGACAGTAGTCCTAGCTCGTGCTCCACCGTGAGGGGCAGGCCGAGGTCGGTCTGGAGAGGGCCGGCCCGCCGCGCGCAGATGGCGAAGTCGAAGCCAGGGACGCCAGGCCGGGGACCGAAGGTCGATCTGACGATCCCGAGGGCGAGCGCGGTGGTTCCCGACGGAGCGTAGGCAACGACGCGGCGGAAGGCCATGCCTTCGATCGTGCCAGCAGCTTGGCACGAATCCTGCGGTAGGTGGCATCTGGGCCGGCGGATGGTCTGGCTCCGCTACGGGAGTCTTGGCTCGTGCGCGACGACAACGAGACGACGGGCCGGGACCGGACGCTGGACGGAACACCGGCCGAGGACATGTCCGCCGACCGAGCGACCAAGGTCATCCTGGTCACGGGCGCCACCGGCAAGCAGGGCGGAGCCGCCGCCGCGCGGCTGCTCGCCGACGGTTGGCGGGTACGGGCGCTGACCCGTGACCCGGCGGGCGGCGCCGCGCGCCGGCTGGCCGCGAGCGGTGCGCAGGTCGTCGTCGGCGACCTGGATGACCGGGAGTCGCTGGACGCGGCCGCCGAGGGCGTTTGTGGAGTGTTCAGTGTGCAGCAGGGTGCATTGGGCTTTCCGCCGGTGTCCTTCGACGACGAGGTCAGACGAGGCGTGAACGTGGCCGACGCCGCGGCGGCCGCCCGGGCGCGGCACCTGGTCTACGCCTCGGTCGCCGGTATCGAGCGCGGCGGCGGTGGCCGGGCCTTCGGGAGCAAGTGGGCGATCGAGGAGCACATTCGTCGCATAGGGCTTCCATCGACGATCCTGCGGCCGGTCTCGTTCATGGAGAACTACGCGGACCCGGCATTCGGCGTGCAGACCGGAATCCTGGCCACGCCGTTCGCGCCGGATGTCCCCGAGCAACTGATCGCCGTCGACGACGTCGGCGCCTTCGTCGCCCTCGCCTTCGCCGAACCGACGCGGTACCTGGGGGCGGCCGTCGCGATCGCCGGCGACGCCCTGCGGCCGGCCCAGACGGCGGCGGCGCTCAGCCTTGCGACCGGGCGCGACATCGGCTATCTGCGGGTTCCGATCGAGGTTGTCCGCGAGCAGAGCCAGGACGTCGCGGACGTCGCGAGCTTCCTGAACGGTCACGGCGGTTATGGCGCCGACATCTCCGCCACCCGGCGGCTGCATCCGGGGCTGATGAGTTTCGAGACCTGGCTGGGTGGTCAGGGCGGGAAGAAGCTCGCCGAGTTGTTCGAGGGAGCGACCTGACGGCCCGAGGCACTGGGCCTCATGTCAGATGCGCGCGACCGCGTGGCCGGTGGGTCGGTGCCTGGTTGTGTGGTGGTGGGTGGGATGTCGGTGGGTGTCGGTACGGTGCGGCCATGTCGAGTCCGTCCACGCCTCATGACGCGGTGTTCCGCCGGATTTTGGGGACGCCGTCGAACGCGGCGTCGCAGTTGCGGGCGGCGTTGCCGCCGGGGCTGGTGGCCCGGCTTGACCTGGACCGGCTGGTACTCGTGCCCGGGAGTTTGGTCGACGCGACGCTGCGGTGGCGGCATACCGATCTGCTGTTCACCGCGCCGCTGGATGGCCGTGCGGCGTTCGTCTACGTGCTGATCGAGCACCAGAGCGGCAACGACCCGGTCATGGCGTTCCGGATGCTGCGCTATGTCGTGCGGATCTGGGACCGCCACCTGGCGGACAATCCCAGGGCGAGCCGGCTGCCGGCGGTGATTCCGCTGGTCGTGCACCACAACGACCATGCCTGGACCGCGCCGGTCGAGGTGGCCGAGCTGGTCGATCTGGAGCCGGGGCTGGTCGAGGCATGGCGGGACTACCTGCCCCGGTTCCGGTTCCTCCTGGACGACTTGGTGCGTGTCGACGCGGAGGCGCTGCGGGAACGGCCGTTGACGTCGTCGGTGCGGCTGACGCTGCTCCTCCTGAAGATTGCTCCGGGGAACCCGTGGTTGGCGAAGGATTTGGGGCTGTGGGTGGACGAGTTGCGGGCGGTCCTTGACGGTCCTGACGGTCGGGAGGAGTTCGCTACTCTCCTGCGTTACATTGAGCTGGTTGGGGAAGCGGAGATCCGTGACCAGCTGCATGATCTGATCGTCGCTCTCGGTCCTGACGCGGAGGAGGCTTACATGACCATCGCCGAGCAGCTCCGCGCCGAGGGTCGTGTCGAAGGGCGTGTCGAGGGGCGCGTCGAAGGGCGTGTTGAGACACTCGTCCAGCAGCTGACGCTCAAGTTCGGCCCGCTTCCCGAGGCGGTGCTCGCCGCCGTGCGCAACGCCTCGGCTGACCAGCTTCAGACCTGGACCGCCCGCGTCCTGACCGCCGACACCCTCGACCAGCTCTTCGGTTGACCGGCGGCACGCCTCGAGCCCGTCCGTCGCACGTCGCGAGCCGGCCATTGAAGTAGCTCACGCGACCGTGAAAGTTCGGCATGACGCCGCAGCGGGCCGGTGCGCCACACGGCGTGACCGCGCGACGTACGCGACTTTCTGCAAGTTCTGCGGCGCCGTCCACTATCCGATCTTGGAAGCGCAGGCTGGTCGCCCTTGCGCGCTCTACGTCCATGGCAACAGTGACACGACCGGCGCGGTCCGCGGCGTCGAAACCATCGCCACCGGCCTGAAGTGGAAGCGACTGCGAGATCCGCTGTCGACCGTCGGCGAGGTGGGCGCTGCTGCACGCGAAACCTGCTGGGAGTTGGGTGCCACCGCTGCCGCATCGCTGATGGCCGGCTGACGAGTGCGCCAGGCACGACGGAATGAAGTTTGGGGTCGTCGGCGGCCTGCTGGGAGCTGGGCGCCAGCACGGTGGCGTCTGATGGCGTAGCGCTCGGGTCTGGTTGAGCATCGAGGAGGATTCATGCGCCATGCATGAAGGCGTGGTAGCGTGCACATATGAGCGAGTCCGCCGACGTGGGCATCATCCAGGTGCGCGATGTCGATCCGACGACGCTCGCGGTCCTCCGCGAGCGCGCTAGATCGCTCGGCCAGTCACTGTCCGGGTACTTGCGGGACCTGATGGATGCCG
>Ga0163163_10003513_pt1 | contig 13297 bp, 11 predicted proteins | sample S65metaG_FD_119766 | JGI IMG/M metagenome (GOLD analysis project Ga0163163, IMG submission 119766) | Switchgrass rhizosphere microbial communities from Kellogg Biological Station, Michigan, USA - S6-5 metaG | ecosystem: Host-associated > Plants > Roots > Rhizosphere > Soil | place: USA... | reverse complement strand
GCCGAAGTCGACGCCGACGTCCGTGACGCCACGCGGCGCAATCACACGGCAACGCATCTGCTGCACGCCGCGCTGCGCGAGGTGCTGGGCACGCACGTCAAACAGGCAGGTTCACTCGTCGCGCCGGACCGGCTGCGGTTCGACTTCGTGCACTTTCAGGCGGTCACGCGCGACGAGATCGATCGCATCGAGCGGATCGTCAACGAGCAAATCTGCCGCAACACGCCGGTCTCCACGGAGGTGCGCTCCACGCAGGAAGCGATCGCGGCGGGCGCGATGGCGCTCTTCGGCGAGAAGTACGGCGACCAGGTGCGCGTCGTCAGCGTGCCGGGGTTCAGCCTGGAGCTGTGCGGCGGCACGCACGTCAGCGCGACCGGCGACATCGGGTTTTTTGCCGTCGTCGCGGAGGGCGGGGTCGCAGCGGGCACGCGGCGCATCGAGGCGCTGACCGGGGCGGGCGCGGTCGCATGGGCGCAGCATCAACGCGCAATGCTGGCGTCGGTCGTCGAGGCGCTGCACGTGACCGACGCGCACGTGGTGGAGGCGATTGAAAAGCTTCAGGCGGAGAGCAAGCGGCTGGCGCGCGACGTCACGCAGCTCAAGACGAAGCTCGCGATGGGCGGCGGCACGGCGGCTGACGGCGGCGATGACACGACCGAGGTCCTCGGAGTGAAACTCGCCCGCCGGAAGGTCAGCGAGATGGACAAGGACGCCTTGCGGGGCCTCGCCGACTCCCTGAAAGCGAAGATCAAGAGCGGTGTCGTCGTCATCGCGTCGGAGAGCGACGGAAAGGTCCAGATTGTCGTGGCGGTCACGCCCGACCTGACTTCGCGCGTCAAAGCGGGCCAAATTGTGAAGGAGATCGCCCCAATCGTCGGCGGCGGCGGCGGCGGCCGTCCCGACTTCGCCGAGGCCGGTGGGAAGCAGCCGGAGAAGATCGACGAGATGCTCCAGGCAAGTGAGGGCATCCTGGCCAAGTTGCTGGCTTAGGGCGCTCGCCCTCGTCGGTGTCGGAGCCTAGTGTCGAAGCTTAGTGTCGGAGCCCAATATCCGACCCTCCCAGCCCAGCCCTATTGCCCTACCTGACCTCTGCCGATAAAACCCATAGTTGTACGTCCGTCTAGTCGAAGTGTAAACTGTCGACCTTGTTGCACATGCTCAACCGTATCGCTATCACGTTGCTCCTGCTCGGGTTGTCGGTCCCGGCGCGGGCGCAGATCTATTCGTGGCGTGACACGAACGGCAACCTTGTACTCTCGAACAGGCGCCCCGTGGCGACGCTGCCAGTGACGTCCTATGCCGTCCCGAAGGCGCAGGGTCTCCGGGTAACTCGCCCGGCAGTGGCCGAACGCGGGCGCGCCTACGATGACCTCATCGGTGAGCACAGCCGACTCCACGGCGTGCGCCCGGATCTCGTGCGCGCCGTCATGCAGGTGGAGTCGGGCTTCGACCCGTCTGCCCGCTCGCCGAAGGGCGCCATGGGACTGATGCAGCTGATGCCGGCGACGGCGAAGCAGTACGGCGTCAGGAATGCGTTCAACCCTGCCGAGAACGTGCGTGCCGGCGTGGCCTACCTGCGCGGGCTCCTCGATCGCTACCAGAACAACGAGGAATTGGCGTTGGCGGCCTACAATGCAGGCCCCGGCGCGGTCGATAAACACGGCCAGACGGTGCCGCCCTATCGCGAGACGCGCAGCTACGTCGCGCGGATCAACCAGATGGCGGGCCGCGCGGCGACGCCGCGCGACCAGACGATCGTCAAGGGCACTGACCTGACCGCCGACGGCCGCGCCATTCCCAGCTACTCCAACCTCAAACACTAGTCGTCGGCCCAACGACCAACGACTAACGACCTTATTCCGATCGTTCCACCGCCATCAAATCGATCCGTTCGTAAGCCGGACCGATCGCTTCCGTCGCCAGCAGCACTTCCAGACCCACAATCACGGTGCAGACCAGTGCCGCCGGCACCAGTGCTGCCGGACCGACGAACCGCTCCAGGGCGAACCAGACGATGGCGCCGGGAATCGCGCCGGGCAGCGCACTGAGGATCAGCATCAGCCAGGTGCCGCCGAGCATGATCAGCCGCTGCCCGACTGCGTCGAGACCGCGCGGCCGCTGATTGCCGAGCGGCACCCACGCGGGAAACAGCAGCGCTGCCGCGTTGTGAATCGTCAGCTGGGAGAAGACGAGCGCCGGCGTCACGATGGCGATCGCCGCGGCACCGGCCATGCGCAGGCCGAAGCTGAGATCGGTCAGGATCGTCCCGGACAAGTACGCCGCCGGTGTGAGCATTGCCCAGGCCCAGCCCGTGATCATGACGCCCGGCCACAGCATCTCGCCGCGCACGACGGCTGAGGCCTTCACCGGCCAGGTTTTCAACAGCTCCAGGTGGCGCAGATCCTGCCGCATGTCGATCCGGACGACCTGCGGTGCCAGCAGAATCGCGAAGGCCGTTCCTGCGAGTGAAAACGCTCCGAGGAGCGAGGCCAGGCCGTTCGCCTGCCCCATGGACGCGGCGGCCATGGTGAGCGCGATGACGATCACGACGATGCGCACGAGGCTGCCTTTGTCGACCATCCGCAGCGACTGCATCGCCGCCTTCCAGGCGAACGCCATCTCCGGCCGGCCGATCGGCTCGAGCGTCCATCGGGTCGACCGCACGACGTAGGTCGCGTCGCCTTTCTTCTTCGCGGGCTTCTGGCTGCGACGTTCGGCGACTTCCGCCACCGCTTCCTGGAACGCTGCATCGCTGAGCAGCACCCAGGCGGCGACCGTGAAGAGCACGAGAAGCGCGCCGCTCACCGAGATCAGGTACGGCACCGGCCATTCCGCGAACACCGGCCGCGCGATCGCCATGAACGGCCAGAGGACCAGATGCGATGCGCCGGTTTGCGACACGCGGCCGAGGAGCAGCACCAGGTCGCGCGGTCCGTCGGGCATCGACCGCTGCACGTCGCGCGCGATCGCGGCGCCGACCACCGCCAGCGCGCCCAGCGTCACCCCGACCGGCAGCCAGGCGACGCGGCGCATGCGCGCGCTGCCCGATCCGAGCCGCGCCCGCGCGAGCGTCACGCCGGTGAAATACAGCTTCCCGGTGACGAGCAGGATCCACGCGCCGATCGCGATGCGCAACCGCGAAAAGCCGAAGGCGGACGGCGACGCCAGGCCGATGATGACGGAGCCAAAGAGCATCCCGATTTGCGACCGCAGCAGGCGGTGGATCAGCAGCTGGCGCCGCGAGACCGGCGCGGGAAACAGAAACTGAAGCTCCGCGTCGGAGAAATCGAGCAGGCCGCTGTCGACCGGGAACAGCCACGCGCCGGCGGCGACCACCATCAGCACGAGCCCGCCGAAGGCGGGCGCTGACGCCAGCAGTTGCGTCATCGATTCGGGCAGCTGCGTCGATCGCGCGCGGCGGCGCGCGGCGCTCGCATTCGAGGCCCTGAACCGCGCGAAGAAGCTGAAGTAGATGTAGGCGGCGCCGACGATCGCGCCGATCATGTACCGCGGCTCGCGCAGCCGCCGCAACCTGACCCGGACCCGGTTCCGGGCCGAGCACACGATGATGTACAGGCTTGCGCTCAACACAGCGGACACCAAGGACGAGGACGAGACATTATCCGGCTGTCGAGGTGTCGTGCCCGGTAACGCGCAGGAAGATCTGCTCGAGACTCGATCCCGCCGTCGCCAGATCGGCGCGCGACGCGAGCTCGTCGAACGTGCCGTCGGCGACCTTGTGCCCGCGGTCCATGATGATCACGCGGCTGCACACCTCCTCCACCAGATGCAGCAGGTGCGACGACAGAAGAATCGCCGCCCCGGCGTGAGCGCGGGCGACGATCGTGTTGCGCATCCGCCGTATCCCGATCGGATCGAGCCCGGTCAGCGGCTCGTCGAACAGCAGCGTCGTCGCATTGCGGACGAGACCGCACGCGATGACCACCTTCTGCCGCATGCCGCGCGACAGTTCGCCCGGCAGCGAGCGTTCCTTCCCCTTCAACTCCAGCTCTTCGATCAGCGTGGCGGCCCGGTGATCGAAGTCGGCGACGCCGTACAGGCGCGCCACCAGCCGCAGGTGCTCCTCGACGGTGAGGTACTCGAACAGGTGCGGCTCGTCGGGCATGAAGGCGAGACGCCGCTTGGCTTCGAGCGGGTCGTCGATGAGGTCGTGGCCGTCGATCTGCACACGGCCCGAGGTCGGTCTGAGGATGCCGGCCAGGGACCGCAGCGTGGTGGTCTTGCCGGCGCCGTTGGGGCCGATCAGCCCGACGATCTGGCCCGAGCCCACCGCGAACGACAGGTCCGCGACCGCCGTGAAGGTCCCCGTCGCGGTCTCGTAGGTGCGTCCGAAGTGCTCGACTGCAAGGGCCATTGTGTTAAGATTAGTGGTTTCCGGAGGTTACAGAACACGTGGCATCGCACGAATCCGCGCTCAAAGCGCATCGGCAGAGTCTCAAGAACCGCGAGCGCAACCGTCAGTTCCGTTCGCGCCTGCGCGGCGCACTCAAGACCATCCGCGCCGCCATCGACGGCAACGACATGGCCGGCGCCAAAACCGGTCTCAAGCAGACCATCTCGCTCATCGACAAGATGGCCAGCAAGGGCATTATTCACAGGAACGCGGCTGGCCGCTACAAGTCGCGCCTGACGACCCGCATCGCCAAAGCGTCGTAAGGGCACGGCTGCTACCACCGCCGCGCCGCCACCCGCTTCCCTGCACACAATTCGACGATCAGCCGTTCGATCAGCACGCGCGGATCGCCGGCTGACCGCTTCAGATCCAGGTCGGTCCGGAAGAGCGCCTCGATCGCCGGGCGGACGTCCGCCGCGGCCAGCGCGGGGAACTTCGTCCGGACCAGCCATCCCAGCTGCCCGAGGATCTTCTCCGCGGGCGCGCCGGCGTCGAACATCAGCGCCAGCTGCCGCAGCGCCTCGGCCGCCTGACCGGCTTCAATCGCGTTGGTCATCGCCCAGTCGTCCTGCAGTGCCGCCGGCCCGACGACGTCGCGCACGTCATCGACCGTAATCTGTTTCTGCCCGAGCGTGTAGAGCAGCAGCCGATCGACGTCGGCGCGCAGCCGCTTGACGTCGATGCCGGCGCGCTGCGCGATCAGACGCGCGGCGGTCGGATCGATTGCCGCGCCGGCGGCAGCGACCCGGGTGCGGACCCAGCGCTCCGCGTCGGCGAGATCGTCGAGCGCGCCGCATTCGACGATCGCGGCCTGCTTCTGGAGCAGCTTGAACATGCGGCCGCGCTTGTCGACGCTGGTCGCGACCAGGACGAGCGTGGTCTGGGCCTCGGGACGCTTGATGAGCTCTTCGAGCTGCTCGAGCGCGCGCGTGGCGGCATCGCTCTCGCGTTTGGGCGCCAGGAGCGTCTCGGCTTGCAGGACGGTGACGACGCGCCTTGGCACCATCATCGGCAGCGTGCGGGCCGCGGCAACGATTCCCGCGACGCCGTCAGCGAGCCGATCGCCGGTCGTCATGTCACCCGCGTGGATGCGTTCGACATTGAAGGCGCGCAGCCCCTCGTCCACCAGGTCGGCGAACTCGGCCGCGAGCCCCGACTTCTCGACTTCATCCTCGCCGAGAATCAGGTAGATGGCCTCCGGTGTGCCCGCCTGAATCTGCTTGCGAACGGCCGCCGGGGTCAGGGATGGCATTAGCGAGGTGCGAGGTGCGGCGTGCGAGGTGCGAGGTGCGGCGTGCGAGGTGCGAGGTGCGGCGTGCGAGGTGCGAAGTGCCGCGTGCGAGGTGCGGTCAGAAGGCCTCCAGGATGGCGCTGACGATGGTGCGCGCGAACTCGGTGCTCAGGCGCTCGAGCGCGTTGGTGTCCTGCTGGAAGAAGGCCGCGGGGTCGATGACGGCGCGGCCGCCCGTCGCGTCGTACTCCTGCCGGAACGTGACGCTGGGGTTCTCCCACAGGACCTTGTTCTCGCGCATGTCGCGCAGCTCGATCTTCGCGACCATGGTGATCGCGTAGCGCGACGCGAGCTGGTTGGGAGTGAAGCTGGCCGGCTGGATGTTGACGGCGACGACCTCGCCCGACAGCAGCGCGTCGACGCCGGTCGCCTCCGGCAGGATCTGAAACTTGCCCCGGCCAATGAACTCCGACCGCACCTTCTGCGTCAGCATCGTCTCGAGGTTGAAGACGACGGTGTGGTTGGCAAACGTCGGGACGCCCAGGGTCCGGACGTATGCCGGCAGGAAAGAACCGCGGCCCGCCAGCGAATAGCCGCATCCCTCGGCCGAGACAACACAGAGGACACTAAGGACACAACGTGAAAAACGGGATGTGATGTTCAATCCTGTGTGTCCTTGGTGTCCTCTGTGTTGAGGCAGAGCCACTATGAAACAACCACGCTCACGAGCGGCCCCTTGGCGACCACGACCTTCCGGATCGCCTTTCCGTCCGTGTAGACGCGGACGGCGGGGTCGGCCAGCGCCAGTTCGCGCAGGTGATCCTCGGTGGCATCGGCCGGCGCCGTGATGCGCGCGCGCAACTTGCCGTTTATCTGCACCGGCACGACGACCTCCGCGGCCTTCGCCACCGCCGCATCGAAGGACGGCCACGCGGCCTTCGCGAGACCGCCGACGTGCCCCAGCATCTGCCACAGCTCCTCGCCCATGTGTGGCGCGAAGGGGGAAATCATGACGATCAGCGCGTCGACCGCCTCGCGGAGCGCCGCAATCGTCTGCGCCCGTTCGACGCGTCCGACCGGCGCCTCGGCCCGCGACGGAGCGCCATGCGCTGTCCCCTCGCTGAAGGCATACAGCTCGTTCACGAGCTCCATCAGCGACGACACCGCCGTGTTGAGATGCATCCGCTCTTCGACGTCGCCGGTGACGCGACGGATCGTCTCGTGCGTCTTGCGCCGCAGCGCCCGCTCCGCGTCCGTGCAGTCGTCGCCGCACGCGGGAATCCCGTCGCCGCCGATCGTCTCGGCCCAGTGATCGACCAGGCGCCAGACGCGCATCAAAAAGCGGAAGCTGCCCTCGAGCCCGGCGTCGCTCCACTCGACTTCCTTTTCAGGCGGCGCGACAAACATGACGTAGAGGCGAAGCGCGTCGGCGCCGTATTTCTCCCGCATGTCGTCGGGATCGACGACGTTGCCCTTCGACTTGGACATCACCGCGCCGTTCTTGAGCACCATGCCTTGCGTCAGCAGGCGCTTGAACGGCTCGTCGAAGTTGACCAGGCCGACGTCCCGGAGCACGCGGGTGAAGAACCGCGAATACAGCAGGTGCAGGATGGCGTGCTCGACGCCGCCGCTGTAGAAGTCGACCGGCATCCAGTAGGTCGACGTGGCCGGATCGAACGGCAGCTCGGTGTTCTTCGGATCGCAGAACCGCAGGAAGTACCAGGACGAGTCGACGAACGTGTCCATCGTGTCGGTCTCGCGCCTCGCGGGACCTCCGCACATCGGGCACGTGACGTTGACCCACTCGGGGACCTGCGCCAGCGGCGAGTCGCCGCGGCCGGTGAACGTCGTAATCGTCGGCAGCTTCACCGGCAGCTCGGCGTACGGGACCGGCACGACGCCGTCCTTCTCGCAGTGCACGACCGGGATCGGCGTGCCCCAATAACGCTGTCGCGAAATGCCCCAGTCCTTGAGGCGGTACTGGACCGTCCCTTCGCCGATGCCGCGCGTCCGGGCGTCGGCGGTCATCCGGCGGTTCGCGTCTTCCCACGCCATGCCGTTGTATTCGCCCGAGTTGACCAGGGAGCCCTCGCCCGCATGCGCCTCGGTCATCGTCTCGGCCGAGAGCGGCTCGCCTTCGCGCTGGACGACGACCGTGATCGGCAGGTTGTAGCTTCTGGCGAACTCGAAATCGCGCTCGTCGTGGCCGGGTACGCCCATCACCGCGCCGGTGCCGTAACCCCACAGGACAAAGTTGGCGACCCAGATCGGCACCGGCTTACCGGTGAACGGGTTGATCGCGTGACGACCGGTGTCAAAGCCCTGCTTGCCGGCCATGCGGACGTCGCGCTCCTGGGAGCGGAACGCCTGCGCCTGGGCGCGGAAGGCCACCGGATCGGCCGAGGCGGCCGCGAACTGCTCGACGAGCGGATGCTCAGGTGCGAGCATGATGAAATTCGCGCCGTAGATGGTGTCGATCCGCGTGGTGAAGACCTCGACGTCGCCGGTCCGGCTAAAGCCGGACACTACCTCAGCTGGGGTAGTGTCCGGCTTTAGCCGGACCTCCTCCTCCAGCGTGAATTTCACGCGCGCGCCTTCGGAGCGGCCGATCCAGTTGCGCTGCATGACGACGACCTTCTCCGGCCAGTCGGTCAGTGTCTCGAGCCCCTGCAGCAGTTCGTCGGCGTACTGCGTGATGCGGAAGAACCACTGCTCCAAATCGCGCGGCTCGACGATCGAACCGCAGCGCCAGCAGGCGCCGTCGATCACCTGCTCGTTGGCCAGCACGGTCTGGTCGACAGGGCACCAGTTGACGGTCGAGCGCTTGCGGTACGCCAGGCCGCGCTCGAGCATCTTCAGGAAGATCCACTGGTTGAACTTGTAGTACTCGGGCAGGCAGGTCGCGATCTCGCGCGACCACGCGTAGCTGATCCCCAGCCGCTGCAACTGCCCTTTCATGTGGGCGATGTTTTCCAGTGTCGACTGCTCCGGACTGGTGCCGGTTTTGATCGCCGCGTTCTCGGCGGGCAGGCCGAACGCATCCCAACCGAAGGGATGCAGCACGTTGCAGCCGCGCATCCGCTTGGTGCGCGCCATCACGTCGCCGATGATGTAGTTGCGGACGTGTCCGACGTGGGCATGGCCCGACGGATAGGCGAACATTTCGAGACAGTAGTACTTCGGACGCGACGGATCGATATCGACTTCGAATGCACTGGACGAGGTCCAATGCGCCTGCCACTTCTTGTCGAGATCCTGAGGTTTGTAGTCGGCCATGAGGGGAATCCCCTCATTCTACCGCGAGGCAGGCGGGGTCGTCAGCGGCAGCGTGGTGAAGAACGCCGTGCCCTCGCCTTCGCGCGATTCGCACCGGATGGTGCCGCCGAGCGCCTCGACGCAATCGGCGACGATCGCGAGCCCGAGGCCGGTGCCGCTGACGCCGAGTTCGCTATCCAGATGGGCGTGGGCGCGGAAGAAGCGGTCGAAGATCGCCGTCTGATTGGCCTCGTTGATTCCCAGTCCGTTGTCGCGGATGCAGATGGTGCACGAGCCCTCGGCGCCGGGTTCGGCGGGCGCCACCGCGATCTCGACAAACGAATCGGCTTTTTTCGGATCGCTGTACTTGATGGCGTTCGAGACCAGGTTGAGAAGCACCAGTTCGATGCGTGCCGGATCCGCGTGAAGCGTCGGCAGGTTCTCGGCAATGCGGAGGGTCACCTTGCGCGACGCCGCCATCTCCTCCAGCTGACGAGCCACTTCGGCGGCCAGAGAGCCGATGTCCACCCGCTGCTCGCTCGGACCATCCACCGGCTCGCTCATGCGCGCCAGGCGCTGGAGGTTTTCCACGATCCACGACAAACGCTCGGCGCACGACTTGACCGTCGTCGCCACCTTGGAGAGACGCCGCGCGTCCCCACGCACGACGTCGTTCTCGAGCAGCGCTCCGGCAAACATCAGCGTGCCGATCGGCGAACGGAGCTCGTGGCTGGCAGACCGGTTGAATGCCTTGATCCGATCCGTCTGCTCCTGGATGGTGGCGGTGTATTCGCTGATGAACGTGTCCACCGTCGTCCGCATCAGGACACGGACGGATCGTGTCAGCCGGCGCTGCACCTCGAAGCACTCCTCGACAGTCGGCTCGAGCCCGAGCATCTGCGTTTCCTCGACGAGAAAGGTTTCCAGGATCTCGCCGAGGATCTCGTATTCGTGCAGCAACTGGTGGGCGGTGGCGCGCTGCTTGTGCCGCAGCGCGCCGAGCTCGCGCGCCTTCTCCATCACCGCCGCGTTGGCGGCGATCTCCTGCTCCGCCGGCGCGGCCAGATAACTGGAAATCTCCTGCACGAGCGAGGGGATGTGGTCGAGCAGCTGATCGGACGGAAAGACGTCGTTGGCGGCGACCGTCAGCATTTCGCGCAGGCGCTCGAGCCAGCGCGCGGCCAGGGTCAAGCGCTCGCTGGCGATGCGCGCGGCGATCACCGACGCGTAGCCTTCCGCGGTGGATGACGTCATGAATTGATCAGAAAGAGAAGGCCTGAATTGTATCAGAGCAACGCGACGATTCAGAGCGTCCAGAACTGCCGATGAGCTTGCCGCACGACCTCGAGCGCGTGTTGTCCACGCTGTGACGTCAGACCAGAAGAGGGCCATGATGCCGCCGGCGACGCCGGCGAGCCATGCGCCTCGATGACCACGTTCAGCGACGCCGCCAGAGCCTGAAGATCGTAACCGCCTTCGGTCACCGACACGATACGGCCGCGGCAGCAATCCTCGGCCACCGCGCGCACATCGAGGGTCATCGCCGCGAACGCCTCGGTGGACAGGCGCATGCCGCCAAGCGGATCGCGTTCGTGCGCGTCGAAGCCGGCGGAGACGATGATCAGGTCCGGCTCGAACTGGCGCAGCACCGGCAAGACGACCTTGGCGAAGACGAGCTGATAGTCCTCGTCGACCGCGCCGACTTCCAGCGGCACGTTCACGGTGAAGCCGCGTCCCGCGCCGCTGCCGGTTTCCTCCGCCGCGCCGGTGCCCGGGTAGTATGGGTACTGATGCGTCGACACGTAGAGGACGTGGGGATCGGTCTCGAAGATGTGCTGCGTGCCGTTGCCGTGATGCACGTCGTAGTCGACGATGGCGACCTTGGCGGCACCCTGGGCGCGCGCGTGCGCGGCGGCGACGGCGACGTTGTTGTAGAGACAGAAGCCCATCGCGCGATCGCGCTCAGCGTGGTGCCCCGGCGGCCGCACCAGAGCGACGGCGGCCTTGTGCGAATCGCCCATCACGCGCTCGACGGCGTCGACCGCCGCGCCGGCGGCGAGCAGCGCGACTTCGTGCGATTCCGGCGAGGTATACGTGTCCGGATCGAGCTGCGACGACTTCCCGGCCGTTTCCGAGATCCGCCGCAGGTACTCGGTGCCGTGGACGCGCGCCAACTGCTCCCGCGTCGCCTCGCGCGGAGCGACGATCTCGAGGCCGCGCTCGCGCCAGCGCGCCGCCACGGCGTCCATGACCTCGGCCCGTTCGGGCCGTTCGGGATGCCCGGGAGGCGTCTGGTGCTCGGCGAAACGGTCGGTGTGAATCAGCATCACTGGCGCGTCATCCTTTCAAACCGAGCACCTGAATGCGACCGTACTGCCGGAAGCGATGGTCGAACGTGAAGGCTCGCGCGACGCGGCGAGCGTCGAGCACGGCAAACGAGATCGCGTCACACAGCGTCCAGTCCTTGTCCGTGTGCCGGGCCAGAATCTCTCTGGCCCTGTGCTCTTCGGCGGGAAGAGCGGGCACCACAGTCAGCCCGCCGGTCAGCAGCCAGTCGCGCGCAAGAGACCTTCCGAGCTTCCGCAAGAGAAGTGCATGGGTTTCCGCCTCGACATAGTTCGTGATGAAGCTTGGCCGCCGCTCAGCCGCGATGTCGCGCGCGACAGCGACAGCGCGCGCATGGTCCGCATCGTCGGCGTCGAGCAACGCGAGGATGGCGCTGGAGTCCCAGAGAACGCTGCGCGTCACCGATCGAGGATCGCGTGCTTATCGCGGGCGCCTGGGCTTTTGCCGCCGCCGCGACCAGCCCCAACGAGGCGGAACATGGGATGGTCGTGGGCAAACGGCGGCATGCTCGAGGCGCGGCGCCGCGTGCGCGCCTGGATGGCGCGAGCCGGGACCAGGCGCCGTCCATGACGGCGAACGCTCGGGAGCTCGCCTCCCTGAATCAGCCGCCAGACAGTCGAACGGGAGACGCCAAGCGAGCGCCCGGCTTCCTCAACCGTGACCATTTCTTCGACCATCGCCGCATCGTATCACGATCGTCCCATCGTCTCAATCGTCTCATTCCAGTGGACGACGTCGCTCGGTGGTCAGCCGGACCCGAGCATCGCGTGAGCCCGGGTTTCGAGCGACGCCAGGCGCGCCTCGAGGGCCAGACGCGCCCGTTCGAGCCCGGCCTCATCCGTGTCCGGCGGCACCTCGATCGGCTCGCCGATCGCGATCGCGACATCCGAAAATGGCTTCGGAATCTGGGTCCGGTCCCAGCTGCGCAGCGTCCAATGACGGCTCGCTTCGATGTGGAATGGGACGATCGGGTTGCCGGTCGCTTTGGCCAGCCAGATGGCGCCTGGCTGCGCGACCTTCGCCGGTCCACGCGGGCCGTCCAGTGTAAACGCTGCGGGCTTTCCGGCCGCCATGTCGCGCTTCAGCTGGACGAGCGCCTTCACGGCGCCGCGTGACGACGATCCGCGCGCAGTGCCGTAGCCGAAGCGCTCGATGATCCCCGCGATCCACTCGCCGTCAAAATTCTCGCTGGTGATGACGACGATGCCGCGGCGGCGGAAGAAGTAGGTCGACGGCAGGATGCGGCCGTGCCAGAACGCCATGATCGGCTGCCGGCCGCTCCGCTTCACGGCCTCGAGATGCTGGAGCCCCTCCTGCCGCCAGCGGTACGTGGCGGCGAGCGCGGCAATGATCGGATAGCCGGTGGTCGAGATGAGGCGAGCCTGGATGCGCTTGGACCGCGACGCGCGCCAGTCGCTCGGGGTCACGCGCGTGGCTGGAGTTTGCCGTTCACGTAGGTCATGAGATCGACGAACTGCGTGTCCGACTGCGCGCTGGCGCCGGCGCCCTTGAGCATGATCGAGCAGAACGGGCAGGCGGTCACCACGGTGTTCGCGCCCGTGGCCTGGAGCTGCTTGAAACGGACGTCGCTGATCCGCGTCCCCTGCTCCTCTTCCTTGTCGTTGAACAGCAGTCCGCCGCCGGCGCCGCAGCAGTACGGGTTCTCGCGGTTGCGCTCGACCTCGCTGATGTCGGCGCCGAAGCGCTCCAGCAGCGCGCGCGGCTCGTCGACCTTGCCGGCGTAGCGTCCGAGGTAGCACGGGTCGTGGAAGGTGACCTTCTCCCGTGAAGTGTCGGCCGCCAGCTTCTCGCGCGTCAACTCCTCGATGTAGACCGACGAGTGGACGATCTCGACCTCGTAGCCGAACTTCTTGTAGTCGTCGCCGATCGTCTTCACGCAGTGGGGACAGGACGTCAGGATCGTTTTTGGCCCAGCCGCCTTGAGGTCCGCGATGTTCGCGTTCGCCAGCTCCTGATACATGTATTCGTTGCCGGTGCGCTTGGCCGGATCGCCGTTGCACTTCTCCTTCGACAACACGCCGAACTTCACG
>Ga0163163_10003510_pt1 | contig 13302 bp, 4 predicted proteins | sample S65metaG_FD_119766 | JGI IMG/M metagenome (GOLD analysis project Ga0163163, IMG submission 119766) | Switchgrass rhizosphere microbial communities from Kellogg Biological Station, Michigan, USA - S6-5 metaG | ecosystem: Host-associated > Plants > Roots > Rhizosphere > Soil | place: USA: Michigan... | reverse complement strand
GCACGATCCGGAACGAGCGCCGTCTTCGGGTCCGCGAGGTCCCAGAACCAGCGGAAGGTCCGATGCGAGAGGTCCTCGAGGAACGCGTCCGCCTGCGGGGCGGGGACGGATGGAGGAGGGGGAACCGCGACCGGTGCGTGTCGCGGGCTGCGGCAGGCCGCCGCGGACGTCGACGCGAGCGTGATCAGGGCCGCGGAAAAAAGCAGGGCCGCGGACGAGCGAAGGGAAGGGGCGGGCCTCCGCCGGCCCGCCGCTCTCCTCTCGTCCTCGTCCGCGGCGCGACTCACCAACGCCGAAACGGACCCCTCAGAAACCGACCTGCAGACCGAACTGGAACCGCCGCGGCTGCGTGATCAGGCAGTCCGGCGTGCCGAAGTTGGCGTTCGTGCCCGTCGCCGGGATGAACCCGTCGAAGCAGCCGTAGTTGTTGTGATCGGTCACGTTGAAGACTCCGGCGCGAGCGCCGACGTACGCGCCCTGCATCACGTAGAAATTCTTCTGCAGGGAGAGATCCCACTGCTGAAACGGGAGCGTGCCCGGCGGGCTCCCTGCGTAGAGTCGGACCCGGTCGCGGCCCGGACCGAAGAAGCTGCCGTCGATTTCGGTGAATCCGACTCCGGTCCCGAGCTGCAGAAGCGTGCTGAGCATGATGTCCCAGGGCAGACCCACGATTCCCGACAGCACCACGCGGTGCCGCTCGTCCGCCGGCGTCCGGTGCCGGGGATAGGCGTTGACGTCGACGTAGTCGAGGCTGAAGAAGTCGCCGCCGTTGGCGGTCGCATGGCCGTAGGTGTAGGCGAGCGTGGCTCCCCAGTGCGAGGACGCCGAGTACTGCTTGGTCGCCTGCACGAACAGCGCGTCGTACCAGGCCCGCTTCGAGGCGTCCGAGATCAGGACGTTGCCGAAGTCCGGCGCGAGCTGCTGGCAGCAGGTCCCGTCCGGGTTGCGGTTGCCGAAGATCCACGTGAATCCGTTCACCGACCGGACGCCGGCGTAAGAAACGGAAACGCCGATGTCGCCGAACTGCTGCCGAAAGCCCGCCGTGAACTGGTCGGACCGGGGCGGCTGGACGTTGTTGTTGATGAGGAAGACCTCGGGCTTCGGCCCGTTGCCGCTGTCGATGATCGCCTGGAGCCCGGCCTGCGTGAGGAATGCGTCGTTCCAGACGATCGTGGGCTGGCCGTCGCGGGGCAGGCCGTCGTCGGAGAACCGGAACGTGAGGGTCGTGTATTGCAGCCGGAACTGCTCGTCGAGGATGGCGTTGTACTCGATGCGGTCGACGTAGCGTCCCCATCCGCCGAAGACGACCGACTGGCCCTTGCCCGTCAGGTCGTAGGCGAAGCCGACCCGCGGCTGCCACGCGCTCTTGTAGCTCGGGCGGTCGTTGCCGTCCGTGAAGTAGTCGGGAGAGAAGAACGGAGAGAGCTCCTGCCGCACGAGCGCCGGCGTCACGTAGTCGTTGTTGAGGCCGTTGTTCTCGTAGTCCCACCGCAGCCCGAGGTTGACGGTGAGCCGCGGAGTGATCGTCCAGTCGTCCTGGGCGTAGACGCCGAACTGGTTGTTGTGGAGCGAGAGATCCGGATCGCCGAAGCCGAACGCCGCCTCGAACGGGAACGCGAACGGCGCGCCCGCCGGGATGTCGGACCGGTACCGGTAGATGGGAATTCCGTTGAAGTTCTTCTGGACGTCGTACTCGTTGGAATTGAAGATCACCCCGCCCTTCACGACGTGGTCGCCCCAGCCTCGCAGGTCCAGCCAGGTGAAGTCGTTCCGGACGTAGAAGCGTTTCTGGTTGAAGTTCTGGAGGTTGTCGCTCGATCCGATGCGCAGCGCCTGCTGGAAGTCCTGCCCGATCACGCCCGGGACGACCGAGCTCGGATTCCACTTGTAGTCCTGGTAGCCGATCGTCGTCTCGTTCAGAAACTTGTCGGTCAACCAGGAGTTCTTGCCCTGCGCGTTCCAGACGCCGTTGATGATGTCGGTGCCCGCCTCGAACGCGCGCTGCTGGCCGACGTCCTTGACCTCGTTCTCGTGCCGGTAGAAGCCCGTGAAGTCGACGATGTCGCTCGGAGCCGCCTGCCAGTTGATCTTGCCGAAGGCGAGGTTTTCTTTGAACGGCGTCGGGAAGTTGCCCGTCTGAGAGTCCAGCTCGTTGAAGACGTCCGGCGGGAGGAGCCCCGCCTGGCCGCCGAGAGAGACGGTCTGGTTCCGCTGCTGGTCGTTGTACTCCCAGGACCCGAAGAAGTGCAGCCGGTCCGCGATGATCGGGCCGCCGAGTGAGACGCCGGCCTGCCAGCGCGTGTAGTCGGGCTTCGTGAAGTCGTCGCTGCGCGGCGCGCCGGTGCAGCGGGTGAACTCGGCGCACTGATCCGTCGCGACGAGGCTTTTGTTCTGGTAGTCGGCGAAGCCGTCGGCGTGGAAGTCGTTGCCTCCGGACTTCGTGACCGCCGAGATGATCGCGCTCGAGGACTTCTCGTACTCCGCCTTGAAGTTCTGCGTGACGACCCGGAACTCCTGCACCGCGTTCTGCGGGAACGGGTTGCCGCGGCTCGAATCCTGGCCGACGACTCCGCCGTTCAGGACGTCGTTCTTGTAGCTCGTCCCGTCGATGTAGACGTTCGTGTTGAACCCGGGGACGGCGCCCGCGATGACCTCCTTGTTGTTCTCGTCCGTGGAAGTCCGGACGCCCGGCGCGAGCACGGCGAAGTTGAGGAAGTTGCGGCTGTCCTGAGGCAGCGTCTTCAACTGCTGCTCGGTGACGTTCGTCGAGATCTCGCTCTGACGGGTCTCTATGACCGGCGCCTCGCCGACGACCGTCACGTCCTGCGAGGCGCGCACGGACATCAGGAAGTCCTGGCCCTGGGTCTGGCCGACCTGGACGACGACCTTCTTCGTGTCCGCCCCGAAGCCCTGGAGCGTCGCCTTGAGCGTGTAATTACCGGGCGTGGCGGAGATGTTGTAGAAGCCATCCTGCCCGGTGACCGCCGTGCGCGTGACTCCCGAGGCGTCATTCGTCGCCTCGATCGTGACGCCCGGTAACGAGTTGCCGCCTTCGTCCTTCGCGACGCCGCGGATCGTTCCCAGGGAGCTCTGCGCGAGCGCCGGCAACGCCGCCAGGAAGAGCAGCAGAGAAAACGAGAGATACCCGGCCTTCGGCAAACGCCGGAAACCGCCACCGTGACGCCAGTTGGGTCCGTTCATCCGTCCATCCTCCTTCCATTGGTCCCGTTCAGACGTTCCCTGTTTGCGCGCGACGTCGGCGCGGCCCCGCAGGACTCGCGCACGACGAGAGTGGTCGGCAGCGTCAGGTGAAGGCGCTTGTGTCGGTTCTCGTGCCGGATACCGTGAAGCACGCGCTCGGCGGCGGCTCCGCCCAGCTCGGCGATCGAGACGCGGACCGAGGTCAGCGGCGGAGCCGTGAAGCGCGCGATGGGGATGTCGTCGAACCCGGCGAGCGCGAACTCCTTGGGGACGGAGCGACCCGCGTCGCTCAGGGCGGCGAGACAGCCGATGGCCATCGCGTCGTTCGCCGCGAAAATCGCGGTCGGCGCGTTCGCCAGGCGTGCGATGCGCTGTCCCGCGCGGTAGCCCCCGTCCTCGCGGAAGTTGCCGGGGAGCTCCAGCTCTTCCTCGTGCCGCAGGTGCAGCGCCGCGAGCGCGTCGCGATAACCGCGCAGGCGCTCGTCCGCGTCCACGTTGGGGGCGGGGCCTTGGACGAAGGCGATCCGCACGTGTCCGAGCGAATGCAGGTGTCGGGCCATCGTGAAGGCGCCGTTGTAGTTGTCGATGTTGATGAGATCGAAGCCGCCGGCGGCCTTCGAATTGGAAGGGGAGTCGAGCAGGACCACCGGGACCGTGTCCGGGATCGAAGCGCGCAGCCCGGGCGGCGAGAGGTCCGGCGAAAGTACGACGAGCCCGTCGACGCGGCCCCGCATCGCGCGCAGGACGGCGCCGGCCTCGCCGCGCTCCCCGTGCGAGCCCGACACGAGGAGGTGATAGCCCGCGCGGCGCACCGCGGCGTCGATGCCGCGGATGAGCTCGGAGAAGAACTCTCCGTAGATGTCCGGGAGGAGGACACCGATCGTGTTCGTGCGGCGCGTGATGAGGCTGCGCGCCGCGCCGTGCGGGACGTAGCCGAGCGACTCGATCGTGGACTGGACGCGGGAGCGGGTGGTGTCCAGAACCGGGCCCTTGCCGTTGAGGACGCGGGAAACCGTGGCCACGGAGACTCGAGCCTTTCGAGCCACGTCCCGGATCGTTACGCTCATCGGATCGGCACGCTTCGAATCCTCCGACGATGTAAACGGTTACTGAAAACGTTTACATAAATCCGGCGAGAACGAGTGTCAAGAAGAAATGAAGTTCGTGGCGCGCTCGTGCCGCCGCCGACGGGCGGGTGCGGTTTCGTGAACCCGCGTTCGATGACCCGCGCGCGTTCGGCGCGTCGACGCGGCAAGGGCCGGCCGTGTCGCCGCATCTCCTGCCGTAGGGAGCGACGTCGCCTCTGCCACGCCGTCTTCCGAAGGCGAAACCACGCGCGTGGCGGAATCGCCGCGGTGCCGCCGCGCCACCGGGACGGAGCGGCCGGGCAACCGCCCGAGTGCGAGATCCATATCGTCGCCGCCCCGGCGGGAGGAAGCCGGCGGAGGATCGATCTTCGGCTGAATTTCAGACACTTCGCGAAGCCGTCGCGGATCCCGGAACAGGACGCCTCGCGCCGCGGCGGCGGAGGACGGGCTATCTCTCTGCGTCGATTTGAGTTATCCTATCGACAAACTAGGCGAAAATGTCAGGTCAACCGACGAACCCGGAGCTTCAGGAAGCGCTCCTCGAGCTCTCCCAGTATCTGTCCGACAGCGTGCCACCGCTCGTGGTCGCCGACTCCATGCAGGTGCTCCTGAAGTACCCGCCGCAGGCGGTCCTGCCGACGATCCGGGCCTGGACCGCCGCGCAGTACCGTGGCGCCGCGGGCAGCTCCGTCCCGATCTCCGACTACCTGTTCCACGCTCTCAAGAAGATCCACATGATGGGCGAGTTTCGCCTCGTGCCGCGCGAGCCGCTCGACGCCTACCTCGCCACGCTGAAGCCCGTCGTCCTGCCGATGTGTCCCGAGGAGGACCGGGCGATGCTCATCGAGAACCTCTCGCATCTCGGTGAGCAGGCTACCGCCGACGCCTCCCCGGTCCAGACGATCTTCCGGCAGGCCGGCGGCGAGTCGGGATCGCGCTCCGCCGCGCCCACGCGCGCTCAGGGCGCGTCCGGGGCCGGGTCCGCGTCGGGATCGGGAGGCCCGGCATCGAGCGGCTCGGCGGCGTCGTCGGCGGACTCGTCCGCGTCCCCGGGCGAGGCGATGCAGGGATTCCGACGCTTCTCGCTTCTCCTCGAGCGCCTCGAGGCGTCGGGCGCGCTGCGCACTTCGGCGCCCGCCGGTTCCGGCGGTGCCGCTCCGGCCTCGGGCGCAGCCGTTCCCGCGGCCCCGGCCGCGGCGGAAGCGCTCGCGTTCGCCGCGAGGAGCTCCCACTCGGCGCGCGAGCTCGAGGAATACCTCGAGCGGCTGAAGGGAATGGGCGTCGCAGCCGGAACCGACAACGTGTTCCGCGCGCTCGCGCAGAGCCTGCCCGGCTGGACGCTCCCCGAATACGCCGGCGCGGCTGCGGCGGCGCCGGAGAGCGGCGCGCTCGGCGCGATGCGCCGCATCATCACGGAGGCGGAGGATCCCGCCGAAGGCGCGCGCCGCTTCCAGGAGATGGTCAGGGCGGGCATCGACCGGTTCAACGAGGGCTCTCTTCCGCAGGCCGTTCAGATGCTCGAGCTCGCCGAACGCCTCGTCGAGGAGAAGAAGGTCGACGTGGGCACCGTCGAGGTCATTCGCCGCAAGCTCGGCGAGACTCTCGGTTTCGAGCCGCTTCGCAAGGCGTCGGAGCGCCCGGACCAGTACCCGCTGCTGCGCAAGGTGCTCGGCTTCTTCACCGACTACACGGCCAAGGGACTTCTGGAGGAGCTCCCGCGCGAGCAGAAGCGAGACCGGCGGCGGCTGTTGCTGGCGCTCCTCGAGGCGCACGGCGCCGCGGCGCGGGCGCTGGCGTACGAGGCCCTCTCCCGATCGCCGGCCACCGCCGTCGGGGAGGAGGAGTGGTTCTTCCGGCGCAACCTGCTGTACCTGATCCGTCGCATCCCGCGCACGCCCGAGACGTCGTTCGAGGACGAGAGCGACGTGGTACTGCGGCACGCGCAGATCGGGCTTCCGCTCCTCGTGGTCAAGGAGGCCGTGGTCGCGCTGGGTCAGTACAAGGACGAGGGGACCGAGCTCGGTCTCGGCGACATGGTCCGTCAGCTGGAGGAGCTCCTCGTCAACCCGGACGGAGCGCCCTACGAGGCGAAGGACCTGCGCGGGCTTCTCGACCGCGTCGCCGCCACGCTGGCGCGCCTGCCGTCGTCGCGCGCGCGCCGCATCGTCATCGAGCATGCGGCGCGCAAGCAGGTCGCCTTCGGCGACGCGATGTCGCGCCTGGCGGAGCTCGGCACGCAGAACCTCTCGGACGACTCCGACACCGTCGACCAGCTCCTCGCGCTGCTCAAGGCGAACATGCCCTTCAAGCTGCTGGGCATGACGCTCAAGCAGAACGACCAGAACCTCGTCCACATCATCGAGGCGTTGTCCGGGACGCCCTCGCCGTCGGTCCGCCGCGCGCTCGAGGACGTCTCGACGCGGTTTCGCGGGCAGGAGACCGGGCGCCTCGCGGCGCGCGCCCTCGCCGCGTTCGACAAGCCTCCCGCTCCGGCCGCGGCGGCCGCGACCGTCGTCCCGGGGGATCCACCGCCGGCGCCCGCGCCCGCGGGGGTCGTCGTCGCGGCGCCCGACGCTCCGGCCGCGAGCCTCCAGGGCGACCTCGAGGTGTTCGGTCTGCCGTCGCTCCTGCAGAGCCTCGCGGACTCGAGCGCGTCGGGAACGCTGACCCTGCGCGAGCCGAAGGGCGGCGCGGCCTTCGCGATGCTCACGATGCGCGACGGCAAGCTCGAGGAGATCCACCGCGGCAAGCTGCACGGAGACGAGGCGTTCTACCAGCTCCTCGAGCGCCCGTCGCCAGGCCAGTTCGCGTTCGTGAAGGGCGCGCCTCCGGCGAAGGCCGGCGTCACCGCGCGCCAGATTCTTCCGCTGACGCTCGAGGCGATGCGACGCTACGACGAGTTCCAGGAGGCGGCGGCGGTCCTGCCGGACACCGCCGAGCTCGAGCCGACCGGCGAGAAGGCCACCGCGCATCCCGGGGAGAAGGACGGCAGCTTCCTCCAGGCGCTCTGGGAACGCGCGAGCCAGGGCGGCACGCCGAAGGACATCGAGGACGCGGTCGCGTGGGATTCCTACCGCATCCGCCGCGTATTGGTGCACTGGGTCGAGCAGGGCGCGCTCAGGACGAAGAAGGGGTAGGACGCCCCGCCGTAGGCGCTGCATACGCGACCGCGGCTGTATACGGATGCCGCGCTCGGGGTCAGGGCCCTACCGGCTGATCCAGATCGAGTCGTACGGGATGACAGGCGCCGAGCCGAGCCCGCCGAGCCCCTGCACCTCCGGAGCCGCGAAGCAGTAGACCTGGTCGTGGAAGAGGGGCAGCAGCAGCGCATCGCGCGCGATGAGCTCCTCGACCTTCCGGTAGATCGAGTGGCGCACCCGCGGGTCGGTCTCGGCGCGGCCCTGGTCGGCCAGGGCGTCGAGATCCGGCGACCCCACGTACCTGCCCATGAATCCCGTCTCCGAGTGGAGCACTCCGTGCACGAACGTGTCCGCGTCGGGATAGTCGCCCTGCCACCGTCCGACCACCATGTCGACCTCGGGGCGCTTCTCGAACTCGAGGTACTCGGCCATCGTCCGATTGGCGGGCCGGACCTGGATCCCGATCTCGCGGTACCCCTCGATGAGGGGACGCGCGAAGGCCGCGAACTCGGCGAAGAACACGGGGTGGATCGCCGCCGTGAGCTCCCGCATCTCGCGGGAAACGGTCTGTTCGACGGAGCTGTCGGAGTCGGCCGCGGCCCGGACCGCCGAGGTCGACGAACCGGCCGCCGAGTAGCCGAGCAGGCCGGGGGGAAGAAGTCCGTGCGCGGGGATCGCGAGTCGACCGAGGGACCGCCGGACGAGCCCCGGCACGTCGACCGCCCGGACGAGTGCGCGCCGCAGGTCCGCATCGCGCAGCGGCCCGCGATGCCGGTTGAACGCCACGAAGTACGTCGTGAGTCGCGGATTCTCCCGGTACCCGCCGGCGAAGCGCGGGTTCTGCCGCAGCGCCTCCGCGTCGGCGGGGAGCAGCTCGCTCGCGATCGACAGCCGCCCCGCCAGGAACTCGTCGCGGGTCTCCTCCGGCGTGATGCCGAATCGAAAAACGATCCCCTCGCTGCGCGGAAACCCCTCGCGCCAGTAGTGGGGGTGGCGCTCGACCTCGAGCCGCTTGCCGGGGTCGAAGGAGACGACGCGGAACGGGCCGGTCCCCACCGCCCCCGCCTTCCAGCTCGTTCCCGACATGTCGGCCCCTTCCGGGATGATCGCCATTGCCGGATACGACAGGAGCGCCGGAAAGAAGGAGACGGGCTTCTCCAGGTCGATGAAGAACTCGAGCGGCGAGACGATGTGAAAGCCCTCGAGGTCCGCGCGCTTTCCTTCGAGGACCGCTGTGGCGCCGCGAATCGGACCGAGGAGCGCCCGCGGCGTGCTGTTGGGATTCGCCAGGATGCGTTCGAACGAATAGCGGACGTCGCGCGCCGTGAGCCTCCGCCCGTCGTGGAATCGCACGTCCGGCCGCAGGCGGCAACGGATCCGCCGGCCGCCGTTCTCGACGAGGACCTCGGACGCGAGCCACGGCGTCACCCGCGCCCCGTCCTGGGCCCAGGTCAGGGTCTCGAAGATGGTGGTCATCGTTTCGGTCTGCTCGAGCGTGTCCGTGAGGCTCGGATCGAGCAAGGGGAAACTGCCGGCGATCGGAACGTGGAGGACTCCGCCCCCGGCGCGGTCCATTGCCGCGCGTCCCGGTGTCGCTTCGGCCTTGCCGATCTCGGAGTAGTTCACATACGGCGCGGTGCTGCGCAGCTGCGCGCCTCGAACGCCCGGAGCCGCGACGCGGTAGTCCACGTCGTGGAACAGTGGCAGCAGGATCGCGCTCTCGAGGAGGTCATGCTCGAACTTCCGATAGAGGCTCTCGCGGACGGACGGCCTCCCTTCGCTCCGTGCCTCCTCCAGGATCCGGTCGGCCTCGGGAGATGAGTAGAAGGCGCAGAGGAGGCCCGTCCCGGAGTGCAGCAGCCCGAACGTGAAGTTGTCGGGATCGTCGTAGTCCGCGATCCAGCGGCCCAGGATCAGGTCGATGCCGTCTTTCGCGTTCCAGCACTCCAGGTACTCCTGCATGGTCCGAGTGGCCACGTCGATCTCGACTCCGAGGTCGGCCCACAAGCGAAGCAGCTCACGCGTGAGCGCGCCGTACTGATCCTGGAGGATGGGATGGACCGCTGCGCGGAGACGCACTGGCGTGGCCAACCCGGACTCGTGGATCAGCTCGATCGCCTTTTCGCGTGAGAGGTGGTGCTGGCGGCGGCCGGGATCGTGCGCGAGCACACCCGGGGGGATCAGGCCCGTTGCGGGCATCGCGAACCGTCCGAGCGCGCCCCACACGAACTCCTGGCTGCGCGTCACGCCGGCGAGCGCCCGCCGCAGGGACGGATTCGATCCAGCGGCGCTCGCCTGGTGGAACATGGCGAAGTAGGAATTCTTCTTGGGCGTCTCGATGAGACCGCCTCGAAAGCGGACATCGCGCACGATCGCGTCGAGGTCCTGCGGCAGGAGGTCGCGGACGAGGTCGAGGCGTCCGGCGCGCAGTCCTTCGGCGATCTCGGCGGCCGGCAGCGACGCGCGAAACTCGATGCGATCCAGGCGCGCGTGAGGCTCCCGCCAGTACTTCTCGTTGCGCTGCAGGATCGCCCGGTCGGGAGCGTGCTCGACGCGCCGGAACGGTCCCGTGCCGATCGCCGCTCCGTCCGCTCCGACACCGACGATCGCGGTGCGTCCATCCGTGAGGAGAGACGGGAAGATCGGCAGCGCGTCGTGGAGCCGGATCTGAAGCTCGTGTCCGGACGTGGCGGAGATGCCGGACACGTCCGGCGCCGTCCCCGCGAGGAACTCGGAGAGTCCGAGGATGCTCTCGAATGCCGGGGGCATCGAGTCCTTCGCCAGCCGGATCGAGCGCTCGAGTGATGCCTTCGCGCTCGCGGCGGTCAACGGAGAGCCGTCGGAGAACGTCACATCCCGCCTCAGGTCGAGCTTCACAGTGCGGGCCTCGTTCTCGAGCGCCCAGCGCTCGCAGAGGAGGGGAGCGAGGTTGCCTCCGGTGTCCGTCGTGACCAGCGTCTCGAAGATGTTCGCGAGCAGCTCGTGCTCCTCGGTGGTCTGGTACGTGACCGGCTCGCTGGCGGCGATCGGGTTCGCCATCGCGACGACGAGCGTCCCGCCGGCGGCAATCTCGGCCTCGGCCGCCTTCTCCGGCGGCGCGAGTTTCTCGATTTCCGCCTGGTACTCGGCGACTCGAGCGTACTCGCCGCGCATGTTCGCCACCGTGGCCGCGAGAGACAGGAGGCGGACGAGATGCTCCGTGTCACCTTCCGCGCGGGCGGCGGGGATGCCGCGCTCCAGCCATTTGCGCGCGTCGTCGACGCGGCGCGACTGCCACGCGGCCTCGACCGCGGTGTACATCGCGGCCACCGCCCTGCGCGGCTGCTTCGCGGCCTCGAAGATCCGCGCCGCGGCCTCGGCCTCGCGCAGCACGCCGTCCACGTTGCCGGTCATCCGGTGTCCCCGCGAGAGAAGCATCCGGGCCTCGCCCTCGAGAGCGGGGTCGCCGGTCCACTCCTCGTCCTCGAGGTACTCGAGGGTGACCTTCGCGACGCGGACCGTCTCGTCGGGGCTGAAGGAGTCCAGCGACTTCTGCGCCAGGCGAAGCCCGTAGTCTACGGTCTTCTCCGGGACATCGGCCTGGGAGAAGTGGTGGACGAGCTCGGGATAGACGCGCTCGAGGCGTCCCGCGTACCGCTGCTCGATGAGCTCGGCGTACTTACGGTGCAGCGAACGGCGCTTCCGGCGTGACAAGGCGCCGTAGAGAACGTCGCGGACGATGCCGCTCGCGAAGGTCAGGCGGTCGCCGCGCGACTCCCGATCCTCCTCGAGGATCCCCTCGCGAAGAAGCTTCTCGATCTTGTCGTCGAGGTCGCGCGACTCCTCCATGAGCGTCTCGAGGTCGCGCGAGTCGAACGTCTTCCCGAGGACCGAGGCGACGGAGAGGAGATCGCGCAGGTCCTCCGGCAGTCGCTCGATGCGCTTCTCGACCGCCTGCTGGATCGTCGCCGGAAGATTGTCGGCGGAGATCTCCGCCTCCTTCGAGAAGCTCCAGGCGCCGGTGTCGTCGCGGGCGATCCCTCCGGAGTCGATGAGGGAGCGCAGCAGCTCCTTGGTGAAGAACGGATTTCCCTCGGTCGCGTCGCGCAGGCGCCGCGCGAGCGCGTCCGCGACCTTGGGAGCACCGACGAGCGACTCGACGAGCGAGCGGTGCTCGGAGGGCGAGAGCGGTCCGAGAGACACGGAGACGAATCGCGGATCGTCCGCGAAGGAATCCAGCATGCGCGTGAGGGGATGCCGCTTGTCCGTCTCGGTCTGCCGGTAGCTGCCCACGATCAGCGTGGGTGTTGGGCCGAGACGGCGGACGATGTACTGCAGCGCCTCGATCGAGACCTCGGCGCCGTGGAGGTTCTCGAGGATCAGCACGAGCGGCTTGCCCCCGGCGATGCGCGTCAGGGTCCGCGCCAGCAGCTCGAAGATCTGGATCCGGTCCTCGGCCTTGCGCTCCTCCGGAGAGGGCGCGATCCGGGAGTCGCCGCTGACGGCCGCGCGAAGCTCGGCGATCTCGGACAGCTGTGGGAAAAGGCCGATCAGATCGGCCGCGAGGTCCGAGAAATCGGGCCGCGATGCCGAGGAGCTCGACGCGTCCCGGCCCCGGAAGTGGTCCTGGATCAGCTCGCAGAACCCCTGGTATGAGAAGGATCGATCCTGCTCGACGAATCGCCCGTAGAGCACCGGGATCTTGCGGACGCTCGCCAGGTTCTTCAGCTCCTCGAGCAGGCGCGTCTTCCCGATGCCGGGCTCGCCGGCGATGACCGCGAACTGGCAGTCCCCCGAGATCGCGGAGTTCAGGCGCCGCTGGAGCTCGGCGAATTCCTTCTCGCGGCCGACGAAAGCCGAAGGCGCTGGGCGCGCGATCGTGCGGCTCGCGTTCGTCACGATCGACATCCCGAACTCTCCGCTCGCGAGAGTCGAGCGGTGCCGCCGGAGCGCGTCCGCGACGTGGCTGCCCCGCTGGGGTCTGCGCGCCGGGTCCTTCTCGAGACAGCGCAGAACGATGTCTTGAAGCTCCTCGCGAACCTCCGCCCCGAGGTTGCGCGGGGGCTGCGGGATCTCGTGCACGATCCGATAGAGGATGGACTGCACCTCGCCCGTGAACGGAGGCTCTCCCACGAGACACTCGTAGAGGACCACGCCGAGCGAGTAGATGTCCGAGCGGCCGTCGAACGCGCGGGAGGCGACCTGCTCCGGCGACAGGTACGCGACCGTGCCGACCAGCGTTCCCGTCTTCGTCAGACGCGACTCGGTCGTGGCGTGGGCGAGGCCGAAGTCCATGACGCGGACGCGCACACCGGCGCCGTCCTCGCGGGTGACCATGACGTTGGCGGGCTTGATGTCGCGGTGCACGACACCGCGCGAGTGGCTGTATTCGAGCGCGTCGGCGACCTGGATGCCGATGTCGACGACCTCGCCGAGCCGGAGCGACTGGTCGCGCAACAGGCGAAGCAGGTTCGTCCCGCTGACGAGCGGCATGACGAAGAAGAGGGAGCCTTCGTGGCGGCCGAGGTCGTGAATCGAGACGATCGCCGGATGATCCATCTGGGCGACGAGCTGGGCCTCGCGCTGGAACCTCTCCTCGAGCTCGGATGTGAGGTCGTTCGAGGAGACGAGCTTGACGGCGACCTCGCGGTTGAGCAGCGGGTCGCGGGCGCGATAGACGACACCCATGCCTCCGCGGCCGAGCTCCGAGGCGATCTCGTACCGGTTGGCGAGACGGGTGCCGATCATGCTGTCGATTGCCAAAGTAGCCGAGTCTAACCGAGCCGTTGGACTGGCTATGATCCGGCCATGACCGACTTCGAAAAACTCGGGGTCTTCTATTTGGGTCGCTCCTACGACCTCGCGAAGAAGAAGCGCGGCGAGGACCTCGTCCT
>Ga0163163_10003508_pt1 | contig 13306 bp, 6 predicted proteins | sample S65metaG_FD_119766 | JGI IMG/M metagenome (GOLD analysis project Ga0163163, IMG submission 119766) | Switchgrass rhizosphere microbial communities from Kellogg Biological Station, Michigan, USA - S6-5 metaG | ecosystem: Host-associated > Plants > Roots > Rhizosphere > Soil | place: USA: Michigan... | reverse complement strand
TGGATCAGCACTTATTATCCAGGGACACCGGTCGGAATAACCGAGTACAACTGGGGTGCTGAGGGTCACATCAATGGAGCCACTACGCAGGCGGACATTTACGGCATCTTCGGCCGCGAAGGTTTAGATATGGCCGCGCGTTGGACCACACCCGATGCATCAACACCAACTTACAAAGCGATGAAGATATACCGCAATTACGATGGCAACAAATCGACGTTTGGTGAAACAAGCGTTTCGACGACAGTGCCTAACCCTGACAACGTCTCTGCTTTCTCGTCCACACGTTCAGCGGATGGTGCGTTAACCGTGATGGTGATCAGCAAATACCTGGGTGGTAGTACACCTGCCACGATCAATGTGGCGAACTTTGCAAACGCTGGGACAGCACAGGTCTGGCAGTTGACCTCATCGAACACTATCAACCATCTTTCCGACATAAGTTTTAGCGGTAGCAGCTTCAACGCGACGCTGCCGCAACAAAGCATCACGCTATTTGTGATTCCGGCTGCCAACAATAACCAACCGCCCGTTGCTGCAATCAACGCGACTCCGACTTCCGGACTCGCTCCGCTGACTGTGTCATTTAACGGCAGCAGTTCGTCGGATGCCGACGGGACGATCGCATCGTACTCATGGGATTTTGGGGATAGCACGAATGCGAGTGGCGTCACAGCAAGCCATACCTACAACACGGCCGGAATTTACACTGCGCGTTTGACAGTGGCTGACGACGACGGAGCAACGGCTTCTACGACAGCGACGATTACCGTAACTGCGCCGACGCCGGCTGCACCTGCAAGTCTGGCGGCAACAGCGACTTCAACTTCTCAAGTGAATCTCGCGTGGACTGACAACTCGTCGAATGAAGATGGGTTCAATATCGAACGTTGCAGCGGAGCTAACTGCACCAACTTTACGCAGGTTGCGACCGTGGGCGTGAATGTAAGGACGTACTCAAACACAGGCCTCACGAAGAACACGTTCTACACATATCGTGTGCGCGCGTATAACTCGTTCGGAAACTCCGGATATTCAAACACGGCGGCCGCGCGGACGTTGAGGAAGTGATGGTCGAGATTTGAGAAGGACACTTATCCGCAATCTGCGCTTAATGCTGAACCCCCGCATACAGGCATTCAAACTTTGGCGCAGATCTACGGCGACGTGATGAATTTTCAATTAGCGCACTCCCCTGAATGGGGCTAGAATGTTTCACCGCTCAAAACTGCTTTGTGCGCGTAACGTTTCTAGGATACCCCCATGGAAATCCCCGTCGGCACTCGACTAGGCCGTTATGAAGTCCTCTCCAAGTTGGGCGCAGGGGCGATGGGCGATGTTTACCTGGCACACGATTCCAACTTAAGCCGCACAGTAGCTCTAAAGGTTCTCCCTAACGAGCTTGCTTCCGACGAAGGACGGATGCTGCGTTTCAGTCAGGAAGCCCGCGCGATCTCTGCACTCAATCATCCAAACATCATTACGATTCATGAAGTCAATCACGTTGACCAGACACATTTCATAGCTGTTGAGTTCGTGAAGGGAATGACGTTGCGAGAGCGGGTGGCACGAAAGAGTCTGTTGCCCAAAGACATTGTTGAAATCGCCGAGCAGGTAGCACACGCTCTCAAAGCAGCGCACGAAGCGGGAATAGTTCACCGTGATTTAAAACCCGAAAACATCATGGTACGCCCAGACGGGTATGTGAAAGTTCTTGATTTCGGGATAGCAAAGCTCTCAGAGCAGCCCGCTGTTCCTGTCGATGCGACGGTTTTCCCAGAACGCCCGGGTGGAACGAAAGCAGGTGCGTTACTCGGCACTCCCAGTTACATGTCGCCTGAGCAATGTAGAGGTTCGGCTAGTCTGGATGCTCGTAGTGACATCTGGAGTCTTGGTGTAGTGCTATTTGAGATGGCTACTGGAAGGCTGCCGTTTAAATCAAAGGATTTTGGTGAGTTGCTGATGCTAATTGCAGGTTCAACGGAGCCGCCGCTCGAAATGCTCGAGGGAAGAGTTCCGGCGAGCCTCGAGCGTGTCATTGGCAGAGCATTACAAAAGAGTCGGAAGTCTCGTTATCAAACGATAACCGAGTTGGCGAATGATCTAAAAGAGGTAAAGCTTGAGCTGGAGCTTGAAGCAAGGATGCGCAACTCCAGGGCGCCAGGCGATCGCGCTTCCATTAACTTCACGGCCGTAGCGTCCAGTCTTTCTTCCCTCGACGGAACAGAGCATCCGACATTACAGGTCAGCGCATCACCCGTACCAACTGAATCGCGACCCAATAACCTATCGGTCCTTCTCAATCCTCTAATCGGACGTGGGGGTGAGGAAAAGGCGTTGAAACAACTCCTGGTGAGCGAGGATGTCCGCCTCGTTACACTCACCGGACCGGGCGGGACGGGTAAAAGCACTCTAAGTTTGAAAGTGGCCCGCGATCTCCTTTCAGACTTCCCACACGGTGTCTTTTTTGTAGCGCTGACAACTTCCGATCCCGCCTTAGTTGCACCGACTATCGCTCAGGTGTTGGGTATAAAGGAAGAGCGCGGGACCCCATTAACCAACAGCATCAAGGAGTTCTTTCGCGAGCGCCGCATGCTTCTTGTCCTCGATAATTTCGAACAGGTGATCGTTGCAGCTCCGTTGCTAACTGATCTACTCACAGGTGCAGCGGAATTGCGGATCCTGGTTACCAGTCGTGCTGCCTTGCGTGTTCGTGGCGAACACGAGTTCCCAGTCGCCCCGTTAGAAACACCCGACCCGACACGTCTGGTGAGCCTCGACCAGCTGGCGCAGTGTCCTTCCGTTGCTCTTTTCCTGAGTCGTGCACAAGCGGTTAAGTCTGACTTTACGTTGAACGATACCAATGCGCAGGCAGTCGCAGAAATATGTCTCAAGTTGGATGGTCTTCCGTTGGCCATAGAGCTCGCAGCCGCGCGCGTCAAATTGCTTCCTCCTGCCTCCATGGTTAAGCGAATGGAGAGTAGTCTCAAAGTGCTAACCGGAGGAGCGCGGGATCTTCCGGAGAGGCAACAAACGATGCGAGGCGCAATCGCATGGAGCTACGATCTTTTAGACAATGACGAGAAGGTACTCTTAAACCGGTTATCAGTTTTTGCCGGTGGCTGTGGTCTCGAAGAGGGAGAGACGGTTTGTGCTTCAGTGCTCCCACTCGACATTGATTTTCTCGATGGGGTCACGTCGCTAGTCGACAAAAGTCTCTTGCGGCTAAAGGAAGCGGATGAAAGCCGTTTTTCAATGCTCCAAACGATCAGGGAATTTGCGTCGGACCAACTGGTCCAAGCTGGAGAAGCGGAAGTAATTCGCGAACAACATCTAAAGTTTTTCCTTGAGTTGGCAGAAAGTGCTGAATCAGAGTTGACCGGTTCCTCACAGGCCTCCTGGTTCGAACGATTGGATCGAGAGCACGATAATTTGCGAGCAGCACTTCGTTGCAGTATCGAACAGAATAGAGTGGAAGAGGGACTAAGGTTGGCCGGATCGTTATGGCGATTTTGGGACGTTCGGGGATACGTCACAGAAGGGCGCGGGCTTCTCGATGACATCCTTTCACGCACTGTTAATACAAACATAGAGCCATCTGTCCGCGCGAAAGCACTCAACGGTGCCGGCATTCTTGCAGGTAATCAGGGAGACTTTGAGCGACAAAAGAAGATCGTCGAAGAAAGCCTCCACTTATACCGCGAAATGGATGACAAGCCGGGAATCGCACAGTCGATCAACAATCTGGGCAGCATCGCGTATTCACAGGGCGACTACGACAGTGCGGAAGTCTTCTACAGCGAGAGCTTGAATATTCGGCGAGAGATTGGAGACTCCTGGGGAACTGCGAATTCGTTGAACAACCTGGGTGGTGTCGCATTCTCGAAGGGTGACTGGGAGGGTGCACTTGAACTGCACTCACAAAGCTTAGAGTTGCGACGTGAGCTCAACGACAAACGTGGCATCAGCATGTCGCTGAATAATATGGGTGAGATTGCTCAGCAGCAGCAGAACTATCAAAAAGCAGCTGACTTGTACGCCGAAGGCCTGGCTATTAGAAAAGAGCTGGGTGACCGTTTCTTCATCGTAAGTTCACTCCACAATCTGGCGGAGGTAGCGTGCAGTGGAAAAGATTACGAAAGGGGTGCACGTCTATTCGGAGCAGCAGAGGCTTTACGTGATCTGATCGGGGCACCGCTCGCAAATGCAAAGCGCGCACTGTTTGAGCAGTACATTCAGGAGGCCCGCGATGCGCTTGGTCGCGAGAATCTCAAAGCTTCCTGGAGCGAGGGCCGCATAATGCAGCTCGATCATGCGATTGACTACGCACTCGCATTGAACGGCAATAAAGACGAGGCAGCAGCAGCAAAGCAGTTCCACTAGGTTCTAAGTGAAAACAATTCACTCTAGCGAAGCGGCAACCACAAACGGTGAAGACACTAAGCTCACAAAACCATGAGTTGGCTTGTATCGTGTCTTAGTGTCTTCCAGTCTTCGTGGTCAAGTTTTCCGCTCGCAACCCAATCTACAGTACCTGAATCTTAAGCTGTCGAACTGCGCTGTGTTGTGTCGGGGCAGAGTTTTTCGCCTCGACCGTGAAAATGAATACTCCTCGGTCCGTAGGCTTACCCGTGACAGCACCTGTCGAACTGTTCAGGGTCAAGCCAGGAGGCAATGTGCCCTCCGAAACCCTCCAGGTGTAAACTCCAATACCGCCTATAGCTTGAAGCGTCTGCGAATATGATCGGCTCTTCAGCGCGTCCGGTAGCGCATTCATTGTCGTTGTGATGGTAAGCGTCAATGGTGGACGCTTGCCGCCGGAACGCGCATCCACGCTGTTTACCCCGTGCGCGACCAACAAGGGTGAAATGCTTTTCGATATGTCATAAGTAACGGTGTCGTTCCGGTTTGGATCCAGTACGCGAATGGTGAGTTTAGCCTGCTGGCCTGGAGCCAGAGTCAACGTAGCATTCGTCTTGGATGGATCATTAATAGCCGGAGATGTCAGATCAGTGGGACTCGTATACACCGGGTTAATAACGTTAGCTACTACCAACGTTTGACGCTGAAATCCGAGTGTACAGTCTCGTGAGACTAGTGAGCCGCCGTTCGTTGATAGGATCAGCTGGACCTTAAACCCGGTCGGGGCGATTATATTTTGCAGCAGCTTAACTGAATAAGACGTCGACGTGTTCCCATCATTTTTCACCGTCCAGCTAGCATCTGAAATTGATGCGTTGGCGATATCCTGATTAGCGATGTCCTGATTAGCGATATCCTGATTAGCGACCTCTACATTCGCAATATCCTGGTTCGCAATGTCCTGATCTGCGATATCGGGATTCGCGATGTCCTGGTTAGCAATGTCCTGATTTGCAATATCTTGATTCGCGATATCCTGATTTGCGATGTCTTGCGTGATCACAACTGGTAATGTTGTGATATCGGGATTGTAGACCTCGGCTGTATTTAAATCGTTACCACCAATGTTGGTATCTATGAGATCCGGGCTGGTGCGATCCGGATTCAGAACGACAGACCCTATAAGCCCGTTAACAACAATGGTGCCACCCGGCGCCGTAATTTCGGATGCGTTAATGACTATCATTGCGCGTCGATCCGTCGAAGTGGCAAATACCGGACGCGAAACAGTGGAACGCGGTCCAATCGTCAGATCAAGGGTCGTTGTCTGTGCGAATTGTTCAAAAGATGCTTGCCCACCCACGGGTTGCGGCGAGGCGATGGTCAAGCGAAAGCTCTTTGTGAAGTCTGTTGAGTTCTGTAGAAAAATCGAAAACGCGCGTTGAATCAAAACTGACTTGCCGTTGATTACAACCGTACCAAGCGGTTTAGTATTGCTGGCTGCACCTACATACAAGCCGTCGCTCAGACGTGACGTATAAATGTTCTGATTTCGACTTCCAGCGTAACTGCTGATGCAAGGCGCCACATTCTGCGTTGGGTCGAAGAGACTTGGACCAATATTGATGCCGGTAGGCGTGTATTTTGTCCAATCGGGAGGCGCACCTATGGGCGGGCGCACATCACGGTTGTCGGTCCACGTGGCATGGAACACTGTCGGACTTGATGGAGACGTATTGAAGGCCCATCCGTTTGCGGTGGGCGTAAATGTCTCAGCGTTTACATCAATATAATCACCGATGAATGGTATCGTGCCGAGCGCAAACATCGGGAGGTTCGGTGGATTGATTTGTAACTGCTCAACAACGTTAGAGCCTGGTCGGCTACCATAAATGTATTGAGATACTCGTTGTGAAGGAGTGAACGTCACCGGGCCAATCGGAGAACTCGTATCAGCGCGAGCGGCACGGACATCGATCGTGTGACGACGCAGCAAAGCTGTTGGCGCTGCGTCCTCTATGAAGTTGCCAAACGGCGCGAGATCCCCACGCTGATCGCGAGTTTCCTGATAAGAGCCATCACCTATTGGAGAAAAAATCCCGATTGTGTGATCTTCTCTAAGATCATAGAAGATGAGCATAAGTCTGCCGGCTGCGGCTGTGATAGCCGGCATGATTTGGTGTCCACGCTCAGGTGATTGATCGACAACCCCAGGTGCGGTCCAGTTAACACCATCGCTCGACATTGATGCCATAATCCGCGCATCGCCACCTGGCCCAACACCACGCTGCGACCACGCCACGTACACACGCCCACTGCCATCGATGGCCATTGTGGGGTACGCGTTCGTGCGAAATGAAACGGACGTGCTTCCCTGATCAAATGGTTGGATCGTAGCAACTGTCGTCCCTTTGCTAAACGATCTTCCTCCATCTGTTGATTTAGCGATGATGATTCCGTCTGGGACATTTGTCGTAGAGAATTGTCGCCACGCGACGTAAACCGAACCGTCCGTCGGACTGACTGCGAGGACAGTACCCTGATTGAGTTTGAAGCTTTCACTAATCTTTATGAGAGTCCATGTCGCGCCGCAATCGGACGAACGAGCGAGCATAATTGCTGTGTGAGGGTTGCTGCTTGTACTGCTGCCGAGGAACACGCTGTAACTCATATAAACGTTTCCCGCTGGAAACGATTGCGATCCAATCTGACACAACATGGCACCGGGTCTTGGAATATCTACGGCGAGCCAGGGCTTATCAATTAGTTGTCCAGAAGTGTTAGTGGAGATTATGCCTGTACCAAGATACTGAATCGTATCGGCACTTTCGCTGTTGTTGTTATCAATGAACCGCGAAACAAAGATCTGCCCCAGTCCTTTATCCTGGCGGTTGAATACGATTCCGCTGTAATAGAAGAGACCATTAGTGCCCGCACGCACCGTTGGATCCGCACCAGCTTGAAAGCCTTTGTTTGGTGAGGCCAGGCCCTCTGGGGATTTGTCCTGTGGATAACCTGGTAATAAAGTGCTCCGCCAGGTTAAGCCACCGTCCATAGACTTGAAAACACCCTGCCACGCGTCTCCTGTTTCATCTCCATCAGGCAGCCCGGGAAGATCTACAGTGCGATAATCGTTAGCGCCTGCCAATAAATGGAGCGGATTACGCGATGAAACTGCGATCGACGGTTCGTTCTGACGTTGTAAGAATGGATCACCGCCGGGCCAACTTGTCCCTGACACCATATTTATATTGCGACCAGGTATCTGGGAATATGCGATGCTAGTTAACGAGACGATTAATAAAGGCAGGATTGTAAGCGTACGTATAACGTTACGAGGGAGGTGCGGCATGCAAGTAATCTCCTGACAGCGGCAGCGCTGTGGTCGGGTAAGATCGTGCTACTGGATTAAAAGATTGTTTCGTGCATTAGGTAAAACGGTTTCTGGGGTAAAAGGAACTGGGCTGAATTGCTACAGAGGATACGTTGAAGAAGTTGTAATTGCAAGCAGTTGTTTTTTTCTCTGGTTACACAGATCACGGACGGAGATAAACTGTTAGCTTCGATGGACCAAGAAATAAGGTTGGTTCATCAGGCCTTTGAAGAAGCCAGGATAGAGTAGCATCTGTCCAGGAATGCTTTTCAGTTCGAAGTAATACTGCAGCGGATAATCAATGTTCGTGTAATCGGCAGGAATCGAGGCCCTATAAACAAGAGCTTTTCGTTCCATGGAAGCGACTTTGAAACGTTCGGCTTGGTTCACCCGCCGGTAGTAGAGTTTAGCCCACGCTGTTGGTCGATTTAACTTCAGTTCAATTGTCAACGGCTTGCCCGGAACAAATCGCTTCGCAACGAAGTGCTGAGCATTCAAAGTACTTCGTTCGTTACGGCCTAACACCTTGTTGATAATCAACGAAACTGAAGTCGACGTTGGCGTTGGTTTAGTTGCTTCGAGTTTTTCAGCAACTGCTTCTATATCCCGGTCGATTGCAGCCAGGCGATCCGCCCAGTGGCCATGCAGTTGAGGGAGTTCGCCAACCGTTACATCTGACATGTAGACATTCCTCGCAATGTTGGCGAACTCAGCCCAATGATCTCGTGCCTTGCGATACTGATCCAACGACAACTCAAGTGAATGACGCTCTCCTGTCTTCTCAAATATTCGATACAGAACTGCACTGCGAAACTTTGCGGCGAAGAACCGGCCCAGTCCCATTTGAATGAGAACGTCGCTTACCAAGCGTTTGAAATCCGCCGAGGGCTCCCCACCTTGAACCTTTTGAATACCAACAGACAACGACTGCCTTGCCGCTTCAACATAGTCATCCAGCCATTGGGCCACTTCCAATGGCGAGTACTTACCGCTTACTTCGCCGCTAAGCAGATCGTCTGCGTAATCGTTGATGCGATAGAACAGCTGCGGATCGAGTGGGCTAACGTTACCGAACACCCGCGGCACCGGAGTATCGCTATATGATCCGCGATTCTCAGAATCAAACAACGAATGATTGGTGTACATCTCCGGCCAGTAGTTGTTGTTTGCTGCTGAAGGCAGATGGGTCGTAGTAATCAGCGGCAAAATTCGACTGGCGTTTCCTAATGCCTTTTCAAAATCGTCTGCGCTCCGACCGAAGTTTTTGCGCAAGAAGCGCCGCCACGTCTCCGCTTCAGCGTTCGGGTTGTAAAGAAGCCGACCCCAAAGCCTGTAAGAGTATTCATACTTCTGAAAGTCCCAACGCGTTTTCAATGAGGCGTCCGCATAAGCACAACGGTCGCCGGCAATCCCGGAGCCGCGACGACCTTTGAACGTGAGCGGCTCCATGATTTCAGCGCCGTCGCTGTCACAAAACCCAAATGCTCTTGAGTAGGCAGCAGCCGCGACTGGATCGCCCCACAGTAAGAGTCGCTGACTGCCGGGCCAAACTCGGTGGATCACCTTCCAGGTTCGATCTTCGCGCAGAAGATCTCCATAGCCATAGCGCATGAAGCTACGCGAGCCTTCGCTCAGGTTCATTAAGCGGCTGGTCTGCTTCTTTGGATCGGGAACTTCGAGTTCGCGAATGTCAGTTTGGTGATAAGGCAGGCCCAAGTGTTCGGCCCAAAACTTAGGGGACACTGTTACGGGTTGTCGCGTGGCCAAGGCATTACGCATCATCGTCTCATCGAGGCCCTTGGGGTGCAGATCAATTTCGACGCGACGACCACATTTCGCGACACCTTCAAAGACTGTTTGCCAAAACTGATAACTGCCTTCTTCGACGCCGCTCTCACCATGGGTACGTATTGTCACTCCACTGATCGACGGACATGTTTGCAGCAACAGTCGCAATGCATCTCGACAATACGGGCCGTGTGTGTCACGTGTAAGACCTTCTATGGTGTAGTTAGCTTTTGGACTATCTATCCATTCGTAACCATGCATCCATAGTCCAAGCTGGAAGTCGAGGCCGCGTGCAACTGTCTGCTCGCTGATGAACTTCAACATCTCGAGGTTGTGATCACGTTCGGCGTCTGTCAGTTGCGGCACTCGGACGTTGTGTCCGGGCACTGAGAATAGAAACGGGTAAGGAAACAGAAAATACGCATCAGTCACACGGCGCAGAAAGTCGTACCCGAGACTAAGACTTAAGTTGAACCGGTTGAAGCGTTGAGTCGCTAGCATGGTGAGATACTGCGACCAAAACTCCCGATCGTTGAACCAGGGTTTGTCTTCAACATCACTTGCGAAAAGACGCAGCACACTGCGAATTGAATTTGCAGGCTGTTCTGAGATAGGTGATGAGAGTTTGAAAAAGTTTTCGCGAGGAAAATCGTTGATGGTAGTGTTGTTCAAGCGGTCGGAAAGTTCGAGGAGTGCATAAACAAGACCGCGCGCATCGGACCCACATGCAAGCAGAACATTATCTTTTGCCGGAACCAGGGCGAGTGATTCGGGTACGCTCGCAACAACAATACCTGAACGCTTCAATATTTGTTTGGCGGCAGTCGACTGTGCTCCGGCAGAAACAATAACAAAGTCATCATGGATTGCTCTCGATAGTGTTTCCGCCTTGCGCACTTCGAGATTGAACCTGCGCAGCGACTGTTCAAGTTCCAGCAGGGCCCATTGGACCGGCGCGGCGTTGGCAACAGGGTCGTTTGGATCCACGACCAGAGTGATTTGCCTGCGCTTTGTGTTACTAAAAGGAAGCAGAGGCAAAGCAGCTAGCGAACCAGTTAGTCGAATAAACTCACGTCGGTTTAAGGTCATAGAGTTGCTCTGTTACGCGACGTGAATCGTAAAGCGTGAATCGTGAAAGGTAAATGCTTTATACGCAGATTGCGCCGATTACCCGGATCTAACCTTGGTTACCGATTAGATTGTGGTCCACAAGTACGCGAAGAGGTATTCATTTCTTCGTCGTTCCCACGCGAAAGCCGATCGGGTTTCTACTAGTCGTCGGAATTGTCATGAGTTGTCGTATTGTGTCAAATACAACTTCAAACTGCTGGTCATACCTTTTTTTCTAACTCGGCCAACTTCCGTGAAAGCTGAGAGTGAGAAGCGAGGATCTTCCTCAGTTTTACGAAGGTGCGAATAATTGCGATGTTGACGAAACTGCTCGGTCGCTATTTAGAATGCTCGAGAGCAAAGCTACACCTTGTTCTGTGAATACGTATGGACAATATCGCCGTCCGCCTCTCCCTTTGAGGTGCCAAAATGGAACCTCAAAGCCTCAGTCTCCTTGGCAGTCAACTGAAACATAAAATCATTGGGAAAGCACAGGAGATTTCGCTTTACTGCCCGATTCAACACCTTGGTTTCAACTTCATAGAGCAGTGCTAGATCCGAATCGAGCATCACCCTTTCACCACGAATAAGCAGAATAGATTTTTCAATGTGCTCCGCTGGAATGTTGATCTGTGCCGTCATTTCGTGAGGTACTCCTTTGAATGTGAGTTTGTTGTTTAGTGACGTCATTTTGCACAGAACCTGAAAAATCACCAGAGAGTAAAGCTAAATATTCGTCTGGAAAAGACTTCATTCGCGATATCCAGCGTCTGGAACCTAGATGGGTGGTCTTTCCAGGGAGCGCGGTTTTGCGTGCTTTGAGATCGCGTAAGTGGTACATCAGGACTGACCATTTGACTATATGGGAAGCCGACTATATCGACTTAACGTTTTGAACAATGCTCTTCGCCACTAACATTGCCGACTTCCTCGTTTGCCAGCATATCTCCACGCTCGACAGACAAAAGAAGTTGGGAGAGGTTGAGAAGACTTTCTATGCCGATCCGGGGGCGGAGTTGCTCAGGAAGTTGGGCTTGGAGCATGAGGAGCAGTATCTCAAACAGCTGAAGGAGGTTCGGGGGCTTGGGGTGGTTGAGATATCCACCGAGGACGGTTGGGAAAAGGCGGCCGGCGCAACTAAGGCGGCGATGTGTCTTGGAGTAGAGGCGATCTATCAAGGCCACGTTTCTTCAAGGGCAGTGGGGTGGGAGGGCAGACTTTCTGTTGCGAGTGGAGACTCCGAGCGAGCTTGGACCATGGTCGTACGAAGTTGTAGAGACCAAGTTGGCGAAGTCGACGAAGGCACGCGCGCTGATGCAACTCTGTTTCTATTCCGAACTCGTTGCCGCAATTCAAGGTAAAGAGCCCGAGAAGATGCATGTCGTCCTAGGAAAGGGAGCAGAGCCCGAAGAGTTTCGTGTGCAGCGTTACCTCGCGTTCTTTCGAAAAGTCAAAGGCGATTTTCTGGCTGCGCTGGAGCAACTGCCGATTACGTATCCCGAACCGGTAGAGCATTGTTTTGTGTGTGACTGGTCGCCGAACTGTGACGAGCGTTGGCATGCAGACGATCACCTTTCACTGGTGGCAGGGATCACGAGGATGCAACGGAAGGCGTTGGTTGAAGTTGGAGTTGATAAGGTCAAAGAGTTGGCGAGGTTTTCGTTGAAGGTAAAGACAGTTGATGGCGAAGTGCGATCAGTGCATGAAGACGGGCGGCCACGGAGTGCCGCCCCTACGAAGATAGCGCCGGCACCACTGTTGCGGATACGAGAGCAGGACTTGTTCTATTTGGGTCGGTCTGGAGAAATCCAGGCGTGCCGGAGGCCTTAATCATTTCGCAAAGGTCATTACCATCCCCTCGGGTGATAGTTTGCGGATGCTGTGGTTGGCCGTGTCAGCAATAAATAGATTTCCCTTGCTGTCGTAGGCCATACCTTTCGGCGAGCCGAACAGTGCGGTCAATGCCTTGCCATCCCTGTTTCCATTTTCCGAGCTCCCGGCAATATTCCCCGAACAATCGTCGATGATGTTTCCGCCCGCGAGCGTCGACATTCTTCCATCTGCGATCTTAATGATCCGGTTGATGCGTTGATCGGCAACGAGTATCTCGCCTTTCTTGTTTACGATGATATTCTCGGGCTCGACGAACTCCGCCGTGGCGATCGGGCCCTGTGTGTAGATCGGACACCATTCTCGTTTATAAGGTTGACCCGCGACGAGTGTGATCGCGCCGGTGGCGAGGTCGATCTTTCCAACGAAACGGCCAAAGCTGTAAGAGCCAAAAATGATATTACCCTGCGGATCGATCGCCATGCCGCTGATCTGATTCGGGAGAATAAATTTTCCCACCGGCGTCTTTAGTGTCGACACAATTCCATTCGAGCTGATCTTGCGAATCACGCTAAAAGCCTTCCTGTTCTTCCTCTCGATTTTCCTTGCCGGGTCACTCAAATTGAAATTGTCCGTGACGAAATTAGTGCCGATCGTATCCTTTATCTTGTCGGCGCTGTCGGTCAGATAAATATTATCGTTCTTGTCGATCGTCATCAGGCCGATGGAATTGAAGCCGGCTGTCGCGAGCGGGCCGTCTTCGAGCTTGTAGCTGTAATCCTGTCCCGCGAACTTCTTCAGCGTAACAATGTTGTCAGCCGATACGACGATCTTGTAAATGAC
>Ga0163163_10003507_pt1 | contig 13307 bp, 7 predicted proteins | sample S65metaG_FD_119766 | JGI IMG/M metagenome (GOLD analysis project Ga0163163, IMG submission 119766) | Switchgrass rhizosphere microbial communities from Kellogg Biological Station, Michigan, USA - S6-5 metaG | ecosystem: Host-associated > Plants > Roots > Rhizosphere > Soil | place: USA: Michigan... | reverse complement strand
CGCTTTTGAAAGACGCCTCCGTGTGGAATCGCCATGACGATCGCGTGTGTGACGACGACGAGGCCGGCGGCAAGCGGAGTTTGTTCTGTGCGTTGCAGAAGGCGGATCGGGAGATTCTCGGAGCGTACGAGCATCGGAATGTCGCGCTGCAGGAGGTGCGGTTCGCGATTCAGGACGCCACCCGCGATCGACAGACCGAGATGGCCATCCGTGCTTTACGGCAATTCAGTTTGCCTCATCGGCTCATGGACTTTAACAATCTTCCGGAAACACGGTTTGAAGATGTTAAGCAGGTGCTGCGGGTCGCGACCGAACGTGTCGGAGCACGGCTAAACAGGTCGAAGCAATAGGGCAGCGGCCGACACGATGGCTTCAGCGGCGGTGCCATGGCCTCGATTCTTCAGGATTTGCCGCCCAACAGCGCATGCACCCGACGGTGCGCCAACGAACGGCGAGCGCGCCGCTGGTGATGCGCCAGTCGTCAGGCCTCAAGGCACACCACAGCAGAGAGTCCAGGTGACTGACGACGATCTCATTCAGACTGCCAAACAGCTTGTTGGTGAGTTCAAGACGAGCGATGACTGTGTCGCCGGTGGCGTGGCGGCGGCTCTGATTAGCGCGAGTGGGCACGTCTACACTGGCGTTTGTGTCGACACTGCCTGCAGCCTTGGTTTTTGCGCTGAGCATGCCGCGATTGCCGAAATGCTGAAGGCTCGAGAGTCGGAAATCGATACGATCGTCGCTGTGTGCGGCTCCGGCATCGTTCCGCCATGCGGCCGCTGCCGCGAACTCATTCGGCAGATCAACGCTACGAACATACGAACGCGCGTTATCATCGGACCGAGACGCGTGGTGACTCTGCCGGAATTGCTCCCATTCCGATTCGCCGCCGACGGCCGGAGCGATCGAGAGCCGGCGCGGGTGACGCGCAGCGTCGGGCGGCGAGGCTTCGTGAATGAGTGGGTGTTCGTCGACGTTCCCGAACGCAGGACGCGGACTTCATCGATAAACTTGCTGAGCTGTCCTTCGACGCATTTCGTGAACATGCTCCCGATTGGCTGCCAACGCTTGACGCCGCTCGGCAAGAGGTCAGAGAGTCCTTGGAGCAGGGTCGACGGAGTCTAGCGTTGCTCGATACTGCGCAGGAGCCAATCGGCTGGGCCGGAGTGATTCCGCACAGTGGAGGACGAGTCTGGGAAATCCATCCTATTGCGGTGCGGACGGCTGACCAGGGCAAGGGATATGGTCGCCTTCTCGTGGAGCAGGTCGAGCGGTTGGCGCAATCACGCGGTGTCTTGACTCTGTTCGTGGGAACAAGCGATGAAACCGGCGCAACGTCGTTGTATGGGGTCAATCTCTATGAGAATCCCTTGTCAGCTCTGGCGACTCTCAGTTGCCGGAAGTCTCACACGTGCGAATTCTGGCTGCGTGTTGGCTTTCGTATCGTCGGCGTGATGCCGGACGAGGAAGGCTTGGGAAAGCCAGGTATTCACTTTGCCAAGCCCGTTCACCGGAAGGCCGCACCAGGTGAGGCCTAACATGCGCTGCACCCGACCGGCGCCGTCGACATCCTGGGCGCCGGCGGGTGAGCGCTGACGTTAGACCGTACTAATCCGATCGGACAAACAGTTGAAAGTCTCTGCCTACCAAGCTCCGTTACTTCCCGCTGGGTCGACAGAGCTCGCCCTGGGTCTCATTCGTGAGCGAGTCGAGTGGTGCGAATCCGGGGGCGTGGAGATTCTGTGTTGCCCAGAGGGTGTACTGGGAGGCCTCGCTGACTACGCGCCGCGGCCGATGGCCTTCGCGATCGACGTCGACGGTGGACAGCTGCACACCGCGCTGGCGCCTCTGGCGAGCAATCGAGTCACAACGATCGTCGGATTCACGGAGCGTGCATCACGGGGTCGGCTCTTCAACTCCGCTGCGGTGTTTCACAGGGGCTCCGTCATCGGCGTGTATCGCAAGCTCTATCCGGCCATCAACACATCGGTCTACTCGCCATTAATGACCCGTACAATACGCCACCACGACATTCTGAAGATCCGTCACGCTGGTAAATCCGAGGGCTGTGGCGGCGTGAGCGATGCCTCCGAATTCCGTGGCCAGGAACGAGATGCTCTGGCTCGTGCAATTCGCCGTGCCCGGCACCCCATTGAACGTAGTCGCTACGGCCAGCTTGAACACCGTGCCGTAGTTGTCGGTCCCACCGAAGCTCGTCGTGCCATAAAGATTGCCCGCCGCGTCGGCGATCAGACCGGCCGCCGGTTGCGCGCCGTCGCTGAAGTTGAAGCTGTGGAGCACGGCCAGGGTTCCCGTCGGCATCAGGATGAAGACGGTGCCGCACGAACCGCCACAAGCGGGCAAGATGACCCCCCCGGAATACGTCGTGCCATACAGATTGCCCGCGGCGTCGGCGATCAGACCGGCGTAAGGCGTTTGTCCGTCGCTGCCGTCGAACCTATGGAGCACGCGTTCGCTGTACGTGCCGTCCAGATTCAGCGTCAGCGTGAAAACGGTGCCGCAACCAGTAAGGCAATAGCGGCTGCCACCGCCCTCCGACGTCGTGCCGTACAGATTGCCCGCAGCATCGGCGAGCAGGCCGGCAGTGGGCGCTACCCCGTCGCGGTCGCCGGTGAAGCTATAAAGCAGGGTCTCGCTGTACGTGCCGTCCAGATTCGGCTTTAGTTCGAACACTGTGCCGCATCCAAGGTCGCAACTGCTGCCACCACCATAGAACGTCGTGCCATACAGATTGCCTGCGGCGTCGGCGATCAGGCGCCCAAAGGGGTATTGCCCGTCGCTGCCGCCAGTGAAGTTATGGAGCACGGTTTCGCTATAGGTGCCGTCCGAATTCGCCGTGAGCTTGAACACCGTGCCGCATCCATAGTCGACACAAGCGTTCTCGCCGCCCGCGACGGTCGTACCGTAGAGGTTCCCCGCCGCGTCGGCAATCAGACCCGCAGGAGCTTGCCCGTCGCTGGGGTAACCGGCAAAGTTGTAAAGCACGCTGTGGCTGTACGTGCCATCCGAATTCAACGTCAGCTTGAACACCGTGCCGTAGTTGTTGAGGCCGCCGCCCGCTGTCGTGCCGTAAAGATTTCCTGCTGCATCGGCGAGCAGGGTGTTCCCCGGAAATGCCCCGTCGCCGCCTGTGAACGCGTGAAGCACACTCTCGGTGCCCGCTGGCGTCAGCTTGAATACCGTGCCGTAGCCGTTGCCGATGCCACCACCAAGGGTCGTGCCATACAGATTCCCTGTGGCGTCTGCGATCAGGCCACCCTGGGGTAATGCTCCGTCGCCGGGGGCGGCCGGGAATGAGTGAAGACTAGTCAGTGTCTGCGCCGAGGCGTCGGTGGGCACTGCCGCTCCTACGCCGAGCAGAATTGCTATTAGGCTGCTGACGCCGCCCACTGTGACGATTTTCATTCAAGTCTCCATCTCGTTAGTAAGGCGAAACCGGTCTCAGACTCGAGCTACGGGGATAGCCAGTGTTTTACGACCGTCCTCGTGACCGTGGTGACGGCGAATCCAGCAACGTCGGTGCTCCGACCCGTTTCGGCGCTCGCGGCCAAGACCACGACAGCAGTGGCACACCAAAGCTAGGATCGCTCAGACTCCTGCGATACGCGGATCGTTGCGAACAGCGTTCCAGCCTGCGGATTAAGGATCTAGCGGATCTTGTTTGCGCGGGGTCTCGAAAGCGCGTGGAAGATTACACAATTGATGCTTGTGAGGTCGTGTCCCAGGCGCGTGTGAGGCGACCGCCGAAAGGCGTGCCATCGGCCGGCGTCGTCTTCGCGGCGCGAGTGGTCACGAGGCGCTCATGAAGTTTCTCGGCCGACGCCATCCGATCGGCGCCACTATTTGGATTCGATCAAAGCGCTCACCAACGTTCGTCGCGCTTACCGGAGAGTTATGTTAGCAATGCGAAATGGCTTTGGTGTGTAATTCCCAAAACCGCGCCGGCCCAAGTGGGCGAAACAGCGCCCGCTCCGAAGCTCTTCGGCGGCCCTTAATCGCTGCGGGAGGTGATATGCCATTTGGGGTGCCGCGTCCCAAACACTTGAAATATGGCGATCTGCTCAGCCTCGCCGGATTGCTTTTCTCCGTGGTGTTCTCGGTTGCAACGATCTACCTGTCTTATTTGTACGTGAGGCAACAGCTGAACGTGAATGTCACCCACGTCTTCTTCAGCACAGGCGATCACGATCTGTCGATGTGCGTCGCCTTCGCGAATACCGGGAACAAAGCCTCGGCAATCGTGCGTGTGAATCCCATCATCTGGTCCGGCGGTCACTGGGTGCTTGTCAGTAAGATCCTCGATGGGTACGGCACTCTGACGACACCCGACACTCCTATCGCCATCAAGGCCGGCGAAGTCAACATCATCTCCCTAGAAGCCTCGGTCGAGGCCAAGGAACTCGTTGACGCGGCTGAAGACGGCCGGACGGTCGTCGGAATCAGCCTTCAGACGATGAACTCGGACGGAACGCTCTTCACGAGCCGGTATCCAGTCGTACGGTTCACTATTCGAGACGGCGCGGTCATTGACGCCGAAGCCCTCATCGACGCCAGTCGCAACGCGTTTGCAGATTTTGACGACAAGCCGAAGATCGACGTTGATCGCGCCAAGTTGCGCATGCCGGGAACGCCGCTCGTTGGCGCGTGGTGAACGTTTACGAAGCGCTGGTCACTGGTTCACGCAGATCACAAAGATCCGTCGGGTGCCGTGTATCCCTCCGCCTTCGCAAGCGTACATCAACGGGCTTGCTTCGGCGCGGCAGCACACACCGCCCGCCGGCAGGAACCGGTCGGGCGGCATGAGTATGACGCGAGCAGGACGAATCGGCGGTCTATCGCCTCGGATGCTTCTGCTGGTATTCCGCGCTGTTGCGCAATTCACTTTCGAGCTGCTGTTGCGACCAATGGTCGATGAACACGCGGTCCACCCAGCCAGCACTGGCGGGGTCAGGATCGCGGCCGAGCACATTCTGGTACGCGGATCGCACGACCGCTTGCGCCTGCTCCCGCGTCATCGATCCGCTGAACGCATTTGATCCCGAGCCGCGTTGACGTCCCCTCTCGTAGGCGCCGCTCGTGCCGCGTGGACGTCCTTCAGCGTAACTCCAGCGCTCGTCTCGCTGCCTGGTTTGATCCCAGGCATGGTCGTGATGGATATCGCCTCGACGGCCTTCCCAGTGACCCGCGTAGTACTGGTTGCTCTGATAGTACGGCGCCACCCAATACGCATCAGCATACGGGGGGCGAGACCAGTAACCGTTGTGCCACCGATACCGCCCGTTCACCGGATACCAATAACCTTCGATCCACACGTAGTCGGGCCCGGGCTGCGGTGGGACGCGATACGCGCGAGGTGCAGGAGGGGGCGCGCCCATCTGAAAGTCGAACGAAACCTGCGCATCCGCGGCAGGCGCACATGCGAGCAGCAACGCCGAGAGCGACACTCCTTGAAGTATTCGTTTCATGCCAGGTGGCGGTGCAACGCTCAAGCCAGAACACGGATGGGTTGGAAGCCCGGCTGAGACAGACGGGTATAATCCCGGCACATCACGGTGCCCCTCCCGCCCGGTACACGCCTCGGACCTTACGAAATTCTGACCGCGATTGGCGCCGGCGGTATGGGTGAGGTGTATCGCGCGCGTGACACGAAGCTCAATCGTGACGTGGCGCTCAAAGTTCTGCCGGAGCTGGTCGCGACCGATCCTGACCGGCATGGCCGTTTCCGCCGAGAAGCCCAGGTTCTCGCCGCGCTGAACCATCCGCATATCGCCGGTATCTACGGCTTCGAAGATTCGAACGGGACCCTTGCGCTCGCGATGGAACTGGTGGACGGCCCGACGCTCGCCGACCGGATCGCGCGAGGCTCGATTCCGCTTCCAGAGGTCCTCGCGATCGCGAAACAGCTGGCAGAAGCGGTTGAAGCCGCGCACGCACTGGGCATCATTCACCGCGACTTGAAGCCGGCGAACATCAAAGTCCGCAACGATGGAACCGTCAAGGTGCTCGACTTCGGGCTGGCGAGGCTGGCGGATCCAAACGGCTCCGGCTCCAACATCGCAGGGGACGCGAATGTGACGGCATCGCCGACGATCACGTCGCCAGCGATGATGACGGCCGCAGGCGTCATTCTCGGCACGGCCGCCTACATGAGTCCTGAGCAGGCGCGAGGCATGCCGGTCGACACGCGAGCCGACATCTGGGCGTTTGGCTGCGTTCTGTTCGAGTTGTTGACGGGGCGGCGAGCGTTCGCGGGCCAGACGGTCAGCGACGCGCTGGCCGCCATCCTCGAGCGTGAACCGGAATGGAGTCTGCTGCCCGGATCGACTCCGGCCGCCGTGCGCCGCCTGCTCACGCGTTGCCTGGCTAAGGATCCGAAGCGACGCCTGCACAGCATCGCCGATGCGCGCCTCGAGCTCGACGATGCGCTCGTCGAGCCGCTGCACCACGCGGCGAATTCAGGAGATTCACAATCGGCGCGCAGGAACATCAGGTGGGCACTCGCGCTCGTCGCGACCGCAATGGCGGCGGCGGCCACCACGTGGCTTGCGGGTCAGCGCGCGCGCCCGGCGGACGGCAGTGGTCCGCCGGCAGCGGCCACGCTCGAGCGTCTCACCTATGACTCGGGCGTCACCCGGATGCCGGCGCTGTCGCCCGACGGTCGTCTGCTCGCGTATGCCTCCGACCGGGCAGGCAACAGCGATCTCGACATCTGGGTGCAGCAGATTTCCGGAGGGTCGCCGCTGCGACTCACCGACGATCCAGCCGACGACTCGACGCCCGATTTTTCGCCAGACGGGAGCCAGGTGGTGTTCCGCTCAGAGCGGAATGGCGGCGGGATATACCTCGTGCCAGCGCTCGGCGGCCCGGCGCGCCTGATCGCTCCGGAGGGACGGCGGCCGCGCTTCTCGCCTGACGGGTCGCGTATCGCGTACTGGTCCGGTCAGTTTCGCGGCGGCGGCCCTGGCGGCGGAGTGGCCGGCGCCTCGCGCGCCTATGTCGTCGCTCTCTCCGGAGGCGCGCCCGTTCGCATCCTTTCAGACTTCGAAGTCGCGAACGATGCCGTCTGGTCGCCCGACGGTCGCTCCCTCCTTGTGGCCGGCCGTCGAGAGCGGACTTCCCAGATAACCGATAGCTTCGACTGGTGGCTGGCGCCGCTTGATGGCAACCCACCAGTGAAAACCGGGGTACTCGAAACGTCCCTTCTGCGAGGAAGCGGCGTTGCTCCTGGGCGATGGACCTCATCGGGTGTTCTCTTCTCGTTCCATGACGATCTTTGGCGTGTCATGTTGTCAAGCGCGGGTCGCCTGTCAGCGCCGCCTCGGCGTTTGACGCTCGGCGTCGGCCCGTACGTGGACCCGGCAACAGGACCGAGCGGCGAGGTCGTCTTTGCGCGTGTCGTGAACCAGCGCGCGGTGAGGCGAGCGTCGCTGACGAACCCCATCGAGCCGGTCACGCAGCTGTACGCAGATAGCGCCTCAAACATGTGGCGGGCGAGCGGCACCACCGACGGCTCAATCATCGTGTTCGAACGCGAAGTGGGGGCGGCGCGGGAAATCTGGATCAAGAACACGCGCTCGGGTCGTCAGGAATTGGTCATTCGCGTACCGACAGGGGATCAGCTCAACGCAACCGTGTCTTCTGACGGGGCGCGGATTGCGTACACGCAGGACTCGCATGTGACAGGGGGCTCGGCGGGGGCCGGCTACGTCATCGAAACGGCCGGGGGCGTGCCGCGCAAGGTGTGTGATGGCTGCGAGCTCCACGGTTTTCTGGCCGACAACCAACGCGTGCTGGTCGCGCTCAACGACGGACACGCGATTCGCGTCGTCGACACCCACACGGGCACAGCGCGAGATCTCGTCGTCGCTGAAAACGGAGAGCGTCTCGATCGACCACATGCCTCGTCGAACGATCGCTGGTTGGCGTTCAGGCGCGCTCGCGGGACGGCCGGCAAAACGCTCGTCGTGCGGCTCACCGCCGACCGGCCGGTTCCGGCAGACAGCGTGGAGGCCATTGACGAGCCCACCACAACTGGACGGCCCGCTGGATGGTCGCTTGATTCACGTATCGTGTATCTCCTGCTCGATACGGACGGTTTCCGCTGCGTCTGGGGACAAAACATCGATCCCGAGACGGGAACGCCGGTGGGAAAACCGTTTGTCGCTCGCCATTTCCACACGACGGTCGGGATGAGCACGAGCTTCGGCAACGCCGTGACCGCAGGCGGATTCCTGTACGAAGCTGCTGATGTCGCAGCGAATCTGTGGAAGCTGACGATACCCACCTCGACGTCCTCGAACTCGAGCGGCCCACCGCCAGATTGATCCTCGTTACGCACCGAGGTGGAACGCTTCGTCACTCGTGCCGGAGCGCTTCCATGGGATCCACGCGCGACGCTCGACTGGCGGGCACGTAGCAGGCGACGAAGGCGACTGTCACCCAGATGACAGCGCCCGCAACGTGGGTAGAAGGACTACCAGGGCGGATGCCAGCCTGCACCGAGGCGAGCGCCCGGATCGCCGGGATCGCCAGAAGTTCGCCGATGGCGACGCCTGCGACCGCGATCGTCAGACCCTGCAACACCACCTCGCGGAAAATCGCGGGCCGTCCCGCGCCCAACGCCATCCGAACGCCGATCTCCTGCGTTCGAAGACTGACGCGATACGCGATGACACCATAGAGGCCGATCGCTGCGAGCACCAAGGCAAGCAGGCCGAAACCGGAGAGGGCCATCGCCATCCAGCGAACGCCGGTGAACGACTGATCGATGTAGGTGCTGAACGGCTGCACCGCATACACGCGGATGCTTTGTCCCATGGCGAGAAGGGTCTCGCGCACCTCCGGCACCATCGCTGCTGGGTCCGTACGGGTTTCGATCAGGACGGCCGTGAGGCCGCCGTCGTACTGGCGCGCGAAGGGTCGATAGAATCTAGGCTGCGGCGGTTCGCCGACCGCGCGGACGGCCGAGTCGCGCACGACCCCGATCACGACCGACGCTTGTGGGGCTTGGCAGCCGATCAATACCCGTTCCCCAATCGGCGAGGTGCCAGGCCATAGGCGTTTGGCGAGGCTATTGGTGATCACAATGGTGGACGCTTCGCGAGGCAGATCGATCGATGTGAAATCGCGGCCCGCAATCATGGCGATGCCCATTGTGTGGAAGTACCCGGGCTCGATCGCGCTGGTCGATACGTGCAGCTGTGGGCCGCCGGACAACGATGCGCACTCGCTTCCGGACGGCATCAAGGGCAATGCATCTGTCTGCGATGCGCTCAGAACGCCGGGCAATACCCGCAGGCGGTCGAGCGCCTGTGCGTAGAGCTGGCGACCAGTCTCGGGTGTCGCCGAAGGAAAGAAGATGTACGCGTAGAGCCGCCCGTTGACGGCGAATCCCGGATCGATGACTTGCAGCCGGCGCAGGGTCTCTATCACGCTGCCGGCGATCAACAGCAACACGAACGAGAGCACGACCTGCGCAATAAGCCCGAAGGGGCGCCGTCGCCTGATAGTGCCCCCAATCTCCCCTTTGAATCCCGCGACTCCGCTGGCCTGCGCTCCTCGCCACGCAGGCACCAGCCCGCAGACGAGTGTGGTCGCGAGCGAGAGGATCGCCGCGAACGCGATGACGCGCCAGTCAAGCGACAGATCCAGCTCGACGGGGAAGGTCGATCGCATCGAGGGCATGACACGTGCGAAGACTCGGGTCGTCCAGGCGGCCAGCACGAGGCCGCACGCGCCGCCGCCGATGGCGAGGACGAGGCTTTCGGTCAGTAGCTGACGCATCAAGCGCGATCTCGTGGCGCCCAGTGCCTGTCGTACGGCCAGCTCGCGCCGGCGCAGGGATCCGCGCACGAGCAGGAGATTACCGACATTCACGCACGCGATGACCAGAACAAGGCCGACGACGATCATCAGCAGCGATGCGCTCAGGCTGACGAGGCGCCGGCCGCCGGGATTCAGGATCCCACGTACCGGTTCTGCCACGATCGGCGGCAGCGGTTCCGCTGCCGGGCCGTGCTCGGCGACGAGGTGCGCTTCGATGCCGTTCAGTTCGGCCGACGCCTGACCCGGCGTCGTGGCCGAGTGTAGACGTCCGAAGACCATGACAATCCGGCGTGACCGATTGTCCAGCATCGCCGCCAGTCTCGGGCGTGTCCGCATCGGCACCCAGATGTCTGTGCGATACGGCGCGAAGATCCCGGTGAAGGCGCGCGGTGCGACGCCCACGATGGTATAAGACTGTGCCTCTGATCCGATTCGGCGCCCGAGAACGTCAGCACTTCCGCCGAATTGTTTCTGCCACACCGCGTAGCTGATGACCGCAAATGGCTCCGTCTCGCTCGTGAACCACCGTCCGAGCGCGGGCGCAACGCCAACCACTGACCCGTAGTTCGCGGACACGACCTCGGCAGCCACGAACTCGCTCACGCCATGGACTTCGAGATCCGATTCCATCGGGAATGATGCCGTGAGGCCCGAGAGAAGACGCCCGCGTGCCTGCAGATCCTGGAAGTCTGGATGGGAGAAGTACGCGCTGGTTCCGCGACTGAGCGTCACGAGGCGCCCAGGATCAGCGACGGACAACGGTCGAATCAGCACGCTGTTCAGCGCGCTGAAAATAGACGTATTGGCACCTATGCCAAGGCCGAGGCAGAGCATCGCGAGCACCGCGAAGCCAGGTGATCGCTTGACTTGTCGAATGGCGTACCGCAGGTCGTCCCCAAGATCGTCAAGGAGACGTACGCCCCGAACATCTCTGTGCTCCTCCTTGACTTGAGTGACGCCGCCAAATTGACGCCGCGCCGCGTAAAAGGCCTCGCTCGGATCCATCCCAGCTCGAACGAAGCGCTCCTGGAGCATGGCCAGATGCTCTCGGAGTTCGTCATCGAGTTCGTCGTCCAGCCGAGATCTGTGAAACGTCGCCCGCACGCGCGAGAGAAGCACTCGCAGCATTGGATTTCGTCCTAGCTCCCTAGTCGCAGCACCCGGCCAATCACACCGGAGATGCGCTCCCAGCTCTCGGTCTCCCGAGCCAGTTGTTTCCGGCCAGTCTTCGTGATCGAGTAGAACTTCGCCTTGCGGTTGCTCTCAGAAGCGCCCCACTCCGAGGAAATCCATCCCTCCTGCACCAAGCGCAGCAACGAGTTGTAGACGGTCCCTTCGTTCAGCCTCAATCGGTCGTCGCTCACCTGCTCGAGGCGTCGCGCGATTCCATATCCGTGCAACGGCCCGAGCGCGTCGAGGGTTTTGAGCACCATCAGGTCCAGAGTGCCCTGCAGCACTTCCGAACGGTCCTTTGTCGTGGCCACAGGTGTAACCTAGCACGTTTCCTTTGTGATGGCCAAAGGGATGCCGCGGCAGCCGTGGTCGAGGCATATCGCGCACGTCGGTGCGATGAATTGGCATAATCACGACGTGCGGCGCTCGCTGTTCCTTGTGCTGGTCGGCACCCTTTTCGGCGCTTCGACGTACGCGCCGCCGAGCGACGCTCGGACGCCCGGTCACTATTCAGCGCCCATTGGCTACGATGGCCGGTTCACGCTTGTGCGGCTGCGCTGGGGCGCCGACCTCTCCTCTCCGCGTGGCCGTTTCGGTGTTCCAGACGCGTGGAGTCACGATTACCCGCGCGCGGAGTAGACCCTCTCTGCGATCATCCGCGAGCTGACCTACGTCGACATCCACGACGACGGCAACGAAATCCTGACGCTCGACGATCCGGATTTGTTCAAATATCCGATTGCGCTCATGTGGCAGCCTGGGTTCTGGAACCTCACTGAACGCGAAGCAGAGTCGTTTCGCGCCTACTTGCTGAAGGGCGGCTTTGCGATCTTCAAGGACTTCGACGGCACCACGGAGTGGGCCAACTTTGCGACGCAGATGCACCGCGTGCTCCCTCAGGGGCGGCTCGTGCGCCTCGATGCCTCGCATCAGATCTTCACCGCGTTCTTTCCGATCGACGACATCGACGCCATCGTCCACCCGATGTCGCACATCCGGCCGAGCTATTACGGCATCTTCGAGGACAACGATCCGTCAAGGCGGCTCCTCCTCGTAGCCAATTTTGATAACGACGTGCAGGAGTCCTCGGAGCGGTCGAGTCAGGGACTGTTTCCGTTCGACGCGTCGAACGAAGCGTACAAGCTCGGCGTCAACTACATGATTTACGGGCTGAGCCATTGAGCTGAACGAACCGGAGCGTTTGGTGCGAACCGGTCACGACTAGGTCCGCTATTCCTTCGGGGCTATGGTTGGATTCACCCAGCCGTTCTTCATCACGCCGTGCGACGGACGGAAGCTGAGATAGTCCACGTGATCGGGAATGTCGTACCAGCCGTGGATGACTCCTGGAGGAACGATCAGCACGTCGCCGACCTTCAACTCGACTTTGCGCGAGCCAACCGCCACGCCGCCGCCGCAGCCCGGACCGTTCGGTCCCCCGTCGGGGTTGTTCGTGCTGTGCCGGCCATTGACGAGCGTGCCGTCGATGAACGCGATGCCACTGCCGGAGACGATCAGATAGCCTTCGGTTTGGTTGTCGTGAGTGATCGCGCCCTGAAGTGCATCCGCCGGAGGAGTGGCCATCTGTTGTCCACACGGGACGGGCGCCGCCGCCTGCGCATTTCCGCCGGCCGCATTGCCTCTCCCACCCCCTGCCGGCGCATTGCCACGGCTTGCCGCAGCCTGAGCGGCCTCGGCGACCGTCATCACCTTTTGCTTGCCGCGATGAATGACGCCCAGCTCCATACTCCAGCCGTCGCCGATATCCACGACCCTGGCGTTCTCGTCACGCGTCGTCTGGCTTTGTTCCGTCGCGAAGATCTTGTCGATTTCCACTTTCGTGATCACCGTAGCCGTCGTCGGGTTTCCCGGCCTCGGCTGCGCGTAGCTTGCGAGAGGCATCAGAACCGAGGTCGCCAGCACGACGTTCACCGCAGTGTTCTTCATATCGTTCCTCCCGGACAGGTGCACATTGCCCACGTGAGCCAGGCCATTCGTGGCGAAGTATACGCCCGCACGACTTCTCACCGTGCTGCAGCTGGTCAACGGACAACAAAACTCGTAAGATCTGCCGCGCATTCGCGGCGTCGGGCGCGGCGATCTGATTTCATGGACATCCTTGCCGTCGATCTCCGATTTGCGCTGCGGATCTTCCGCCGGAGCCCCGGTTCCACCGCAACGGCTGTCGTCTCCCTGGCAGTCGGGATTGCCGCCGCTACAGGGCTGTTCAGCATCGTCAATGCGGCATTGCTGAATCCCTTCCCATTCGCCGACATCAATCGGATCGT
>Ga0163163_10003503_pt1 | contig 13311 bp, 11 predicted proteins | sample S65metaG_FD_119766 | JGI IMG/M metagenome (GOLD analysis project Ga0163163, IMG submission 119766) | Switchgrass rhizosphere microbial communities from Kellogg Biological Station, Michigan, USA - S6-5 metaG | ecosystem: Host-associated > Plants > Roots > Rhizosphere > Soil | place: USA... | reverse complement strand
TCAAAGTGGCTGATTGAATCAGAACCGAGGCTCTAACCTTATATTTTGACGCGTTTTCGTGCACCGCGAACCGCTCTACACTTCACTCGAAAACACTATAGACGATCACCCTCTGGGTCGGTATTTCGTACGTATCCAGGGACTGGCTACGCTGCCAGTACGTCGGCCGCCTCTCGTACGCTCGTCGCGCCTTCGGTGATCGCAAGTTCAAGACCGCTTGCGGCCGGTGCGAGATTGCGCGCAAAAAAGCGTGCTGTCGCGATCCGCGCCACATTCGCCGGATCACCATCGCCCGCCCGATCATGCGCGGCGATCGCTATCTCGCCCAGCAGCGTGCCGCCGCGCGCGAGGCCGAACAGCCGCAAGTAAGGCGATGCGCCTGCGAGCGCATCGGCAGGCGCCGGTCCCGAAGTGGCCAGCATATATTCGGTTGCGCGCGCCCACGATTCGACCGCAAGGCCGAGCGGCTTGGCGATTTCGGTAAGTTCAGCCGCGTTTGAGCCGCGCAGCTTCTCAACTGTGGCGCGCATGTCCGTAATCTCGCGTCGCACCGCTTCGCCGCCCGAAAGAGTGAGCTTGCGCTGCACGAGATCGATCGCCTGGATACCATTCGTTCCCTCGTAAATCGCGGCAATCCTTGCGTCGCGCATGAATTGGGCGGCCCCTGTCTCCTCGACAAAGCCCATGCCGCCATGTACCTGTACGCCGAGCGAGGCGACCTCGTTGGCGATATCGGTGGAGAAGGCCTTCGCCACCGGCGTCAACAGCGCATTTCGCTCTTGCGCAATCGTCTTTGCAGCGGGATCAGTCAGACGATGCGCGCGATCAAGCGCGCCCGCGGTCGCATAACAGATGGCACGCGTTGCATCCGTGCATGCTCGCATCGTCATGAGTGTCCGGGCAATATCGGGATGATGGATAATCGCATCCATCGCGCCAGCAGGTGCGCCCGAATTGGGTGCGCGTCCCTGCCTGCGGTCACGGGCGTAGGCGAGAGCGTGCTGGGTCGCACGTTCCGACAGGCCGACGCCCTGCAATCCAACGGAGAGACGTGCGCTGTTCATCATCGTGAACATGCATGCAAGTCCCCTGTTCTCCTGTCCGACGAGCCAGCCGATCGCGCCGTCGGTTTCTCCGAAAACCATCGTGCAGGTCGGCGAACCATGAATGCCGAGCTTATGTTCGATGCTCACGCATTTCACGTCATTACGGGCGCCGATCGACCCGTTGGCTTCGATCATGAATTTCGGAACTAGGAACAGCGAAATACCGCGGGTGCCGGGCGGCGCGTCGGGGAGGCGTGCGAGCACGAGATGAACGATGTTATTCGTCAAGTCGTGTTCGCCATACGTGATGAAAATCTTTTGACCGAACAGACGATACGTGCCGTCGGCATGTCGCTCGGCACGCGTGCGCACCGCGTTGAGATCGGAGCCTGCCGAAGGTTCGGTCAGGTTCATAGTTGCCGTCCACTCGCCAGAGATCATTTTAGCCAGAAAGACTGATTTCAGCTCATCGGTTCCGTGCGATTCCACAGCGTCAATGGCGCCGAAGCCAAGCAGTGGACAGAGCGCAAACGCCATATTGGCTGCATTCCACATTTCGGTGCAGCCTGCATTTATGATGTGCGGCAGCCCCATGCCGCCATGATCGGGCGAGGCAGTAACGGAATTCCAACCGCTTTCAACCCATTGCGTGTAGGTCTCAGACCAGCCCGGCGAGGTCTTGACGACCCCATCGACGAGTTTGGCACCATTAAGATCCCCGTTGCGGTTAATCGGCGCGAGCCGGTTTTCTGCGAACTTGGCCGCTTCGTCGAGCAACGCCTCGGCCGCGCCGTCAGCGAGATCCGCGTAGATGCCATGTTCGATTCCGTCCATGAGACCGCCCGCGTGATTCATCGCAAAGAGCATTTCTCGAACTGGCGCTCGATAGGTCATCTTTCTTCTCCAGAATTGTTCCTGAGGCAGGACTTACACAGACGATCGCAGATCCTTACGAAGAAAATTTTTTCCAAATTCGATTTTGGCTTTGACTTCAAAATGTGAGCTTGGGCTTCATAATCGGCTGCTTCCCTCAATCATGACCTTGATCGTACGGGCACAGCGGTTGCATTACGCCGCACAGCGGAGAGAGAGCACAGACCTCACTTGTCCGGGGACGCATCGCCGCAGAACAACGCCCGTTTGAACGGCCCGCTGGAGCGAGAAGGTTCAGCGGGCGCTTGTGGATGAAGTTTGGTTGGCCCTGTGCGGGCGCACCGGCCGCGTCACTTGAGCGACAGCAATCGGTGGAGGCTGAACGGTTCCTGAATCCGCAGGCGCAAATGCACTTCCGATTCTGAGATCGCCGTTCGGAGCCAAATTAAAGAACGCATAGTCGCCAGGCAGTTCAGGAAGCCCCGCCGCTGACTGCGCGAATACCGGCGTGGCGAACGCCGCCGACAAGATCAAAGCTGCGCCGAATAACTTGAAGCTGGTCATCCGTCTTCTCCTGCCTCCGGTCCCGGACTGACGTCGCGCCTTCTGAAGGCTAGACCGCCGTCTGGCCGAGAGAAAGGGCCGGGTCCATCACGCTTCGGCGAGCGCGACATCTTCGCGTCTCGACGATAGGCCGGAATCATACCCCGGTGTCTGTCGGTCGTCCAGAACGTCCGTGGCCTTCAAGGGGCGGCAAAACATGGCGCTATGAACAAAGCACACCGCGCCTTGTTGTTGCGTTTGCGTCGCGGCGACGTGGGAGACCCGGCGCCTCTACGCTCCTAGAGCCTTATCGGTTCTGATTGAATCAGAACCGAGGCTCTAACCTTGTATTTTGACGCGTTTTCGAGCACCGCGAACCGCTCTACACTTCGCTCGAAAACGCTATAGCAATTACAAGTGCACGTAACGTGGTTTACTGGGTTTAATCCGTTAGTTGTCGAATCGGTCGAACCTAAATTTGGCACCCGCTTCTTGCTGTTCAGTGACCGCCGCTTCGCTTGCATTGGCTGCGGAATGTCTTGCGGGCCTTACCGTGCAGGCCCTTGGCGTCGGCCTGCTGCGAGCAGCTCAGCGAAATCGCCCGCTTGCCATGACTTGCCGCCGAGGGCTGAGCGGCTTTCGTGGGATCGCGCCAGCCGGAACCCGGAGGCTGCCGATCCGCCCCGGCGCCTGCGCCCACCGGGATTTGGTTCGACTGAGCGAAAGCCGCGCCGCACGGCAGCAAGATTAGGATTCCGACGACCGGAAGGATTTGACTGATTTTCATTGCAATCTTCCCTTGTCTAACCTGAATGCCCCCGCGCGCTGAATGACTGGGCGCAGCTTATCCTGAAAACGCATCAGCGGCGAAACTTGCGAAGGAAAGCTCGGAAGTCTCGGTCCTCCTCCGTCTTAGTACTTCGTGACGACGACAGGTGCCGGCGCGCCGAACAGATAAGCGAAGCCGACGCGGACGGTATTGACTGAGGTCTGCACATGAAGCGGCAGGTAACGGCCGACATTGGTGGCGTTAAAGGAGCCGAAATCGTAGAAGCGATATTCAAGCCGGCTTACCCAACGGGGATCGAAGGCATATTCGACGCCGGCGCCGACGTCCCAGCCGGACAAATTAGCCGTGCGGCTGATCGGCTGGAGGCTCGGCGGGAACAGTACGACTCCGGGGGTGACTGTCACACTGCCCTGGCCCCAGGCGCCGCCGCCAATCGCATATAGCAGGACGCGGTCAAAGGCGATCCCCAGACGACCATTGAGCGAGGAAACCCAATTCTGCTGGACGCTCGGCGTGACGTCGAACGTCGGATAATAGAATTGAGCCGAGCTGTGATTGCCTTGGAAGTCGCCTTCCAGGCCAAGGACGAAATTCGGACTCACCTGATAGTTGTAGCCGGCGTAGGCGCCGCCCATCACGCCCGCCGGGTTCAGCCTCCGCGACGCCCAGCCGGTCGTGTCAGACGTGATAGAGGTCGAGGCGAAAGAGCCGCCAAAGTCGCCGCCGACGTAAGCGCCGGTCCAGGAGAAGGGTGTCGGCACCGCCATGGGAACCGGCGCGACAACAGTTGGAGTTGGCGGAGGATTGGTGGGGGTGCGGAAGCGAGAACCTGCGGGCTGCCGTGCGACGCCGGTGCCTGCGCCGACCGGAATCTGGCTGGACTGGGCGAACGCCGCGCTCCAGGCAAAAAGCGAAATGAGCCCAGCGGCCGCAAAAGCCGTGCTGTTCTTCATTGGTCATCCTCCATCGGTACACGCGCCCCCGCGCGTGCGGCATGCCAATTGGGCTCAGAAGCGCATGCCAACAGCCAAGCTTACGTACTGACGATCTGACAGGTTGTCGTAAGTCGCCACCCGAAGCGCAGGAACCCAACTGACTTCGGCAAAATAATTCTTGCCGTAGTCCGCCCGGATCTTGAGCGGCAACAAGACGCGGCCTTGGTTGAAAATGCCGTCATAAGACCAGCCACTGATGTCCCAAATCAAACCCATCGATGGCGTCAGCTTCAATCCCGGAATGAAAACATTGTCATACTCGAGCGCGGCATTCAGGCGAGTACCATAGGCGTTGGCCGTGACGTAACCCTTCGTGGTGCACTGGACGGCAAGCTGCTGCGGGGTATCCCCGGCGCCGCAAGGAAAACCGGCAACCGGCCCCTGCCCAAACACTTCCGAACGTCCGAAGCGCAGGCCGGGGGGCAGGTCATAGACCTGTTTGAGGCCGAATTCGGCGGCGAGGGTCAACGCCGAGGCATTGAACGCCGACGCGAACGCCTGCGGCATGACCTGGCGGACGCCGAGGTCTAGATTGCCCACTTCGAGGCGATCTGTGCCCGGCATGAGGCCGCCGAACGGCGTCGCATTGAAGATACCGCGCAGCGGAGTCGGGAAGCCAGGCCCGACCACGGCGAAGACGAGATCCGCGGCGTTGAAATTGACAGGCTTGTTCGGGCTGAAGACATATTCGCCGTAAAGCGAGGTGCGATCGATCTGCGTCGTGTAATTGAGCGTGAAACTATCAACCGCGCCGAGATATTCGACCGTATAGCCGGGATTGAGAGGACTGCCAGGAACGAAAAAACCGAAAGGAGGAACAGGTACAGTGCGCAACCCCTTTACGGTTGTGCCAACCGGGGTCGGCTGATCGACATGGGCGTAATAGAAGCCGAACTTGGTGAGCAGGGGATCGGCCTGGTAGGAGCCGCCGACGCCGAAATTCGCGTCATGGGCGACGGGCCCGCCGATCTTGTTCAACGCGAAATCGGTGGCGAACGACACCGGATCGGACAGCGTCGGAGCGAAATACACATTGTTGCAGCCAGGCGGGAGCCAGTCGGCTCCCGAAAAGAACGTGCCGCAGCCGGGGAGTTGGCTTTGGGGGCCCTGGAACAGGTAAAATGCGTCGAAGGTGGCCTTGCCCTGCAGGAAGCCCCATCGGGTAAACACGCCAGGCGTCGGGATCAGCGATTCCTGGGCCTGCGCGGCGGGCCGAACGATGGCGGGGTAATCAAACGCATTGACAGCATAGGCCAAACCACCCGGGATTGCGGTCTGCAATCCCCACGGGACGTTGATCTCGCCGATGCGGCCGTCGAGGGTGGCGCCGCCGAACTGTTGCCTGGTATAGGCATAGGCTTGTTGGACGGCGAAGCCGGCGAATTGCTGCCGCGACCCGAAGCCCGCTTGTCCGAGCGGCGTGAACGGCGTGTAGCCATTGGCGAAATTGCCCCACGGCACGTCCCCATAGAGCTGGGTGAAATCTCCCCAGACCTTGCCAGTGAAGAGGACTCCGTAATCCTGGTAGCGGGCATCAACCGTGGCGTAGGCCTTGACGACCGACGACACCGGCGACCCTTGCGCGTAGTTGAGATTGCCGTCGTCCTGGTTGGCGCCGCTGGTCGCCGTCGCGGGAATGCCCGCCCTTCTTCCGTTCGGCGCGAAAATCAACGCGGGATTGCGCGGCGTCGTCCTGACTTCCGTGCCCGCGGTCGCGGCGCCCGAAACGGTGAGATTGACATCGCCGACCTTGTACTCCTCGGCAAGCGCGCCAGTGGCGACCAGTGCCGCCACGCTTACGACGCCCAGTCTCGCGCCCAGTCTCTCACCCAAGCGAAACGCACCCACTCGCACCTCACGGCAAACAATCGCGTTGCTGTCCATGCGCGGAATCCGCCCTCGTCGTTTTTGTATCCGGATGTTTCTGAGTTTCAAGGCGGATTTGGCGATGATCGGTACGTCGTGTCGCTAGTGATGCCGGCGAGCAACATTTACGTAAACCATCACGACCTATCATCAGAGTAGTCGAGCGGTTCTCGTGAAAGACAACGCTGTCGGCTTCCAGCCCGGCGCACCCGCGCCCGGCCTCGCCACAGCAGGCGCGATTCCCGATTCCGGCTCTTGAAAGACGTCACATCGATGAAGGGTCTATCCCACAGTTGATCAATCAACGATGGGACGTGGGATTTTTCAGGCGGCCGGCGGTGTCAATCCACCAGCGCATCGGGTCGCGCGGTTGAAAACCGCCGATGTAAGAGATGTCCCGAAATGTAAAGGCATCTGTCCCGGGCAGTTAAGCCCCGCTGCAAGCATTCTTCTATCTTCCCTCGCGATGTCGTCGCTTTTCCGCGACGCCACGGAGGAAGCTGAAATGCCCAAGCGTCCAGTCTCTCAATCGTTTGTGCCCGCCATGACCAGGCCGCGAGCGCCCTCTTGGCGCGCACGCGACGCCAAAATGAGCCCGATGGAATTCATCGGGCTTGTGGCTGGGTGGAGCACCGCGCTCGTGGCGGTTTTTGGCCTCTCGGTTTTCATCCGATTTATCGGTTAGGAGGAAGCGATGATTGTTTGTTCTTGCAATGTGTTCAGCGACCATCAGGTGCGCTCAGTTGTCGCAAAAGAGGCGCGACGGCCCCGCATGAGCGAGGTCTATGCCTGCCTCGGATGCAGCGCGCAGTGCGGCCGCTGCGCTCACACCATCAAGCGGATCATGAATGATACGCCGACCTGCGCACCCGGCTCGGTTCATGCCAACGCAAGCGTGCACTAACATGGAGTTGGTCCAGTCGCCAATCGCGTGACGGACTAGCTCTTTGCCAAAAACTCGGTGATAAGCCGGGCCGATTCCTGAGCGCTTGTGAGTAGAAACAAGTGCCCGTCGTCAAGGGCCACCATTTGGGAGTCCGGAATGAGCTTGGCCATGATGCGACCGTTGACAAGTGGCACGATCGGATCGTCGCTTCCCGCCATAACAAGCGTTGGCTGAGAAAGGAAAGGCAACCAAGGCAAGCTGGTCCAACCGACAAACGCCATCAGCTGCAGGTAATAGCCATAATTGCTTGACCAGCGGACATGGCGCATGTGTTGTTGCGCGAGTTCGGGCGAATTGCGCATTCGGCCGCCATAGATATCGCCCGCTATTCTGCCCATGAACGCAGGATCCCAGTAGCGGCGGGGGCTCGCCATCTTGAGGTGCACGGCAAGCTTTCCCGGAACCATGATGTGGCCCGTTGAGGTTGCCGCAAGTACCAGGCGCCGGCAGCGTTTCGCCTGCTGAAACGCAAATTGTTGGGCAATCGCTCCTCCCCACGACACGCCCAGAACGTCAACGCGATCGTGGCCGAGCTGGTCGAGCAATCGAGCGGCCAGTCGCACCAAGTGCCAAGGGCGATAAGGCGCGCGTGGCGGGGGCGATCCGCCGACACCGGGCACATCAAAGACAATTGCCTCGGGACCATCCAGGATATCGAGAAACGGCTCGACCAATTCAATATTCGCGCCAATTCCGTTGAACAGAAGCAACGGCGGTTGTGACTTGTCACCCGGGCGAATTCCGACCCGCAAAGTCTGTCCGTTCACCTCATGTAAGTCGATCTTCAATTATTTCTCCATCACATACTGGCCGGGGGCTTCCCCCAACGGCGGGACCTCGGCCGTGCCCAATTTGGCTGGCGCCGGCTTTTTCTCGCCGGATCGATTCTGAATCCAGCTTAGCCAGTGCGGCCACCAACTCCCGGACTCCTTGCTCGCGTGCTCGAGCCATTCTTGCGCGACGGCCGATTGCGCGGGGCCGGTCCAAAAAATGGACTTCGGATTGCCAGGCGGGTTGATCAGACTTTGAATATGACCGCTGTTCGCCAGCACAAAGGTACTGCGCTCTCCATAAAGCCTTGCGGTGTTATAACACCCCTGCCAAGGCGTTATGTGATCAGTCACTCCGGCAACCACATAGCTGTCCAGGTCCAGTTTCCGCATGTCCAGCGGCTTTCCATCGATCTCAAGTTGACCAGCATTGACGAAAGGATTGACACCGATCAGGTCGAGGAAGTCAGCGTGTAGGCGGGCGGGAAGCCGGGTGGTGTCGTTATTCCAATATAGAACGTCAAAAGCAGGCGGTGCATTCCCGAGCAGGTAGTTATTCACCCAATAGTTCCAGATCAGGTCATTGGGTCGCATCCAGGCGAACATACGGGCAAGTTCTTGACCGTCCAAAACGCCGACGAGCTGTGAGGCTTGCTTCGCCACACCCACGGATGCCGGGGTGACGAATATCCCCGCTGTCGTGTCTTGCGTTGCAGCCATATCGAGCAGGCAAACTGCGACCGTTGCGCTGTGCACCTTGGTTTCGTTTCGTGCCGCCAGATTCGCGAGAAAGGCCGACATCGTGATGCCACCCGAACACGCGCCCCAAACGTTGACGTCGTCGCTCCCGGTGATCTCGCGAATGGTATCGACTGCCTCCTCCAGCGCGCGCACATACGTATCCAGACCAAAATGGCTTTCATGAGCAGTGGGGTTCTTCCAACTGATGACGAAGGTTTGCAAATCGCCTTTCAACGCGAACTGGACGATGCTTTTTTCGGGTGCAAGGTCGAAGACATAGAACTTGTTGATTTGTGGGGGGATGATGAGCAACGGTCGCGCATAGACGTCATCGCTCACGGGTCGGTATTGAATCAACTCCAAAACCGGACTGCGATAAACCACGGCTCCTGGCGTAGTTGCGAGGTTCTCACCAACGGCGAACTTGTTTTTATCGACTTGTGCCGGCAAGCCGCCATTGAGCGCCAGGTCGCTGGTGAGATTTTCCAGGCCGCGGATCAAGCTAGCGCCCCGCGTCTCGACAAGCTTTCTGAGCGCAACCGGGTTTCCCAAAATTGAATTGGTCGGTGCCATCGCGTCGACCAGAAGAGAGACGATAAAGCGCGCGCGTTCGGCGTCCCGCGTCTGCATTTTCGCTTCATCGACGAATCGGTTGAGGGCCCCGCCCCATGCGAGATAGCATTGGGCAAGCGTGCGGTAGATTGCATTGTCCTTCCACGCGGAGTCGGCAAAACGCTTGTCCTTGGCATCGGGAGTAAGTTCCGACCCGCCCGTTACAATACGGCCAAGCTCGCCAAGAAAGCGAAGATATTCCTGTGCCGCCACGCCGGGGCTACTCAGCATTTGCCCGACCAGCAAGCGCGCCGAGTCAAGGATATCCTCGAGTCGGACGCCGACCAGCGGATTGGCCGCAAGCGTGTTCTGCGCGGCCTGTTCGCGCAGATCGTTGTCAAAAACTACGGCGGCAGGAAGTTCGTTGGCCATGGCAACCCTCACTCAAAGCTCGGTTCAAGAACCTTCGGATTTACCGACCAGCATGCACAGCACCTCGGCAACGAGCGCCGGCTTGTCCTCACCCTCGATTTCCAACGCGCATTGCAGTTTGAGCAGCACGCGGCGATTGCTCTGCGGTTCGGCGGAAATTAGGTTGGCCTGCAGCCGCACGCGCGCTCCTGACTTCACCGGTGCGATAAAACGAACCTTGTCCAAACCGTAATTTAGTCCGGTTGCAGCATCCGGGGGAATGACGCCAAGCTCCGTTACCAGCGCACCGACCAAGGCCAAGCTGAGGTAACCATGGGCGATCGGTGCGCCGAACGGGCTTTCGCGTTTTGCGCGTTCGACATCGACATGGATCCACTGCCGATCGCCTGTGCAGGTCGCGAACTGATCGATGCGATCCTGACCGACCGTGAGCCATTCCGATATCCCCAGCGAACGCCCGACAAACTGCGGAACTGTCGCCATACTGTAGTTGGGAATTGACATGGTGTTCCTGCCCCTTTTAGGCGAGCTCGCGCAGATCTTTGCGCAGGATTTTGCCGACGGTGGACTTTGGTAGCGTTTCGACAAAGCGAATCTCTTTGGGTACCTTGTAGGCGGCGAGTTCGCGCCGGCAATGGGCGAGCAGATCGGCTTCGGTCAAGGTCGCACCCGGTGCTTTCGAGACGAATAGCCGTACCGCTTCTCCGGTTTTCTCGTCAGGCTTGCCAACGCAGGCACAGTCGGCGACGCCGGCACACGCTGCCGCTACGGCCTCAACCTCATTCGGATACACATTGAACCCGGAGACGATGATCATGTCCTTCTTGCGATCGACAATCTTGAGAAAGCCACGCTCGTCAAACACGCCGACATCACCGGTTCGAAAGTAACCGTCCGGGGTGAATGCACCGGCGTTTGCGTCAGGCCTTTGCCAATAGCCGCTCATAACCTGAGGACCTTTGGCGCAGATTTCGCCGGGCTCGCCGAGCGCGACGTCGTTGTCATTTTTGTCGAGCAGCCTGATGTCGGTCGACGGCAGCGGCAGGCCCACCGTTGCCGAAAACCCTGCCGCGGTCATCGGGTTCAGCGCGAGGATCGGAGACGTTTCAGAGAGGCCATATCCCTCCAAGATGTCCTTGCCGGTGAGCGTCTTCCATTTCGCCGACGTGGTGGGCAATACCGCAGCCCCACCGCCGATCGCGACGCGCAGACTTGAGAAATCGACCTCAGTGATCTTCGGCTGCATCAGCAGCCCGCGGAACAGCGTGTTTACCCCGGTAAAAATCGTGGGCCGGGCCTTGCTGAGGATCTCGACGAAACTGTTCATATCCCGTGGGTTGGGAACAAACCAATTCTCCGCGCCGATGGAATAGCAGCTGATGAAATTCACCATCAGCGCGAAGATGTGATAGAGCGGCAACGCCGTGACCACGACTTCCTGGCCGGGACGCAACGCGTCCGGGATGAAGGCCTTGAACTGCTCGGTGTTGGCGACGAGATTTCGGTGGGATAAGGCGGCGCCCTTTGAAATGCCCGTCGTCCCGCCGGTGTACTGCAGGAACAACAGGTCCTCGCCGCTTATCGGCACCGATTTGAATGGAAGGTTCGCGCCTTGAGCGATAGCATCCGAGAAGGCGACACAATTGCGGAGCCGACCATCGACCGGGGGACTGGTCAATGATGCTCCGGTTCCGTCGCCAAGGTTGACGGTAACGACGTTTTTGACCTGGGTTCCGGTAATGATGTCGGCAAGAGTCGCGCTTGATCCGCTGAAGATGACGATGGTCTCGACGCCCGCATCGTTGAGCTGGTGTTCGAGTTCGCGCGGCGAATAGAGCGGATTGACGTTCACCTGGACGGCGCCCGCCCGAACGATCCCGAGCAGGGCAAGTGCAAAAGCCGGAATGTTGGGAAGCATGACCGCGATACGGTCACCCTTTCGGACACCGAGTTCGCTCTGCAGATATGCAGCGAAATTGCGCGACAGCCGGTCGGTGTCCGCATAAGTCAGCGTCCGGTCGAAGCAACGGATGGCCGGCTTGTCCGCGAAGCGTTGCATCGCCTGCTCGAACATCTCCAAAACGGAGCAATAAGCGTCCGCATTGATCTCTGCCGGAATTCGCTCACCATAAGAGGCGAGCCAGTGCTTGTTGGACATTTCTTCCTCCGCAATTCGTAAAGGCGTCAAATCATTCAACTCTTAATCGACTGTCAGAACGCCGCATCACCCTTGATGCCAGCGCGCTCCATCTTCCACTCGGCCGGCCAGTAGTCGTGCACCGCGTAATGCTGGGTCGAACGATTATCCCAAAATGCAATGCTGTTCTTCTTGTAGCGCCAACGCACCTGATATTCAGGAATTGTCGCCTGGCTCAGCAGATAGTTCAGAAGCTGCGCAGAGCCTGGCGCGAAATCCTGGCCGAAACGAATGTTGCCGGGCGTATGAAAGTTCGTGAAGTGCGTTGTGAACGCATTGACGAATAGAACCTTCTCGCCAGTCTCCGGGTGGGTGCGCACGACCGGATGCTCGGCATCGGGGAATTGCGCTTTGAGAGCGAGGCGTTTTTCAGTTGGCATAGCCGCGCCAAACGTCGCCTCGATGCTGTGGCGAGCCCGCAAGCCGGCAATCTGGTTCTTGATCTGCTCCGGCAGTCGATTGTAGGCCTCGACCATGTTGCACCAAATCATGTCTCCGCCCACGTCCGGCGTTGCCACGCACCGCAGCACACAGCCCATCGGCGGCTTCTCGCGCCAGGTTGCGTCACAGTGCCAGGCATTCTCGTAGTGATCGTCCTTCGCCTTCCCACCTCGATAGATCTGCACAAGTCCGGGGTGATCCGGGTCGCTGCCTGCAACAGGGTGGTCCTCGAGCTCACCAAAGTGGCTGGCGAATGCAACGTGCTCAGCGCGGGTGATGTCTTGGTCCCTGAAGAACAGCACCCTGTATTTCAAGAGCAACGAATTGATCTCCGACATCAGCGCGGGATCACGTGAGGCGACGCCCAGATTGACGTTGCTGAGTTCGGCGCCGATGCTACACGTAAGCGGCTCAACCCGAATGGAATTTAACGCCGCTGCCGATACAATTGCTGGCGCGGTCGGGTCCGGGGAAACTAGCGTAGTGAGGGCCATTTGGATTCCTCCGTCGTGGATTCTGTTGATCCGTTGTCGAGACTTCGATGCGACCAGTTGGAAGCTACTTCGAACGAGGGTGCTATGATTGCCCATATGGGACACATGATTTAACCTTTTGGGACAAGCCGGGCGATGGCGACGGTCCAACCCGCTAAGGCATACCCATCAGCAGAATAAGTCCGTAACTCATTGCGCCAAGAACGATCAGCGACAGTGTCACCGCAAGTGTTACACGGGCCCCGCTGCGCGCGACGACACGAATATCCACGCCGAGCCCCAGCGCCGCCATCGCGATCGTCGTTAACAGCGCCGCGACCCTTGTAATCGCGGGCAGGACGCTTTCAGGAATGAGGCCTACCGAGCGGATCGCAAGGACGACCAGAAAGCCGATAATGAACCAGGGCACAAGTTCGTTGAAACGCGGTTTGCGATTGTTTAACCGATCGTGCGCTGGCTTGATGCGATTGGCCAATAGTGAAAGCCCGAGCACGACGGGCCCCAGCATCAGCACACGAACCAGCTTGATCACCGTTCCGACCTGATTGCTCAGCGCGCCAATCGGCAAGGTCGCGGCGAGAACTTGCGGGACCGCGTAAACGGTCAGCCCGGCAAGCACGCCATA